>Ga0194131_10010333_pt1 | contig 11468 bp, 12 predicted proteins | sample TA2KigO120mmetaG_FD_148631 | JGI IMG/M metagenome (GOLD analysis project Ga0194131, IMG submission 148631) | Freshwater microbial communities from Lake Tanganyika, Tanzania - TA2015053 Kigoma Offshore 120m | ecosystem: Environmental > Aquatic > Freshwater > Lake | place: Tanzania: Lake... | reverse complement strand
CGCCCAGGTAGAGCGTGTCCTGCATGTCGCGCGCGGGATGCTCCGGCGGCATGTTGAGCGCTTCGAAGTTGTGGTAGTCGTCCTCGACCTCGGGCCCCTCGAGGATCTCGTAGCCCATGCGCGTGAAGATGTCCTCGACCTGCTGCCGCACGCGCATCAGCGGGTGGACGCGGCCGATGGGGATCTCGCGCCCGGGCAGCGTGACGTCCACGGCGCCCGCCGGCGGCCGCGACGCCTCGAGCGCGGCGCGGCGTTCCTCCAGCGCGGTCTCGATCTCGGTCTTCAGCGCGTTGACGAGCTGACCGAACTCGCGGCGCGCCTCGGGGGGAATGGTGCCGAGGTTCTTGAGGAGCGCGGTGACCGCGCCGGATTTCCGGCTGAGGAAGGCGTCGGTGAGCGCCTTGACGTCGCCGGCCGTCGCGGCGGCGGAGAGCCGCGCGCGGAAGTCCGCGCGCAGCGTCTCGATTGCGAAAATTGAAATGGGGTCGGGAGTCATTTTTCGAGGACACTCACTCCATTTCTACAGAGTGTCCTCGAAAAATGACTCCCGACCCCTTCTTCTTCAGGCATTCGCGCGGGCGGGAAGCGCGGCCTTGGCCTGCGCCGCCACCTTGGCGAATGCAGCGGGTTGGGTGGCGGCCATGTCGGCCAGCATCTTCCGGTCGAGCGTGCTGCCGGCCGCCTTCAGGCCGCGCATCAGCTGCGAGTAGGTGAGCCCGTTCTCGCGCGCGGCGGCGTTGATGCGGACGACCCACAGGCGGCGGAAGTCGCGCTTCTTGATCTTGCGCCCGACGTAGGCGTACTTCTCGGCCGTGTCGACCGACTCTTTCGCGGCGCGATAGAGCTTGCTCTTCGTCTGGTAGAAGCCTTTCGCACGTGCGAGCAGCTTCTTCCGCTTGGCGCGCCGGACCGTTCCTCTCTTGACTCTCGGCATTTCTGATCCTGTATTTGTGATTTGTGAATCGTGATCGGTGATTTGAAATCACAAATCGCAAATCGCAAATCGCAAATTCTATTTATACGGCAGCATGCGATGGAGCTTGGGCGCGTCCTGTTCCGCGACCTCCCGGGTGCCCCGCATGTGTCTCTTCGACTTGGTCGTCTTGCCCGTCAGGATGTGGCGCTTGAAGGCGGACGCCCGGACGATCTTTCCGGTGCCTGTCTTCTTGAACCGCTTCGCGGCGCCCCTATGCGTCTTCAGTTTCGGCATGAACGGTCTCTACCTTCTTCGGGGCCGCCTTCCGGCCCGCCTTCTGGCTCAGGATCACGTGCATCTGGTTGCCCTCCTGCCGCGGCAGCGTTTCCGCCATCGCGATGTCGGAGAGCTCCTCCATGAGCCGCTCGAGGATCCGGCGGCCGATCTCCGGGTGCGCCATCTCGCGCCCGCGGAAGAAGATCGTCGCCTTCACCTTGTTCCCTTCGCCCAGAAAGCGCTCGATGTGCTTCTTCTTGAACTCGTAGTCGTGCACGTCGACCTTGGGGCGGAACTTGATCTCCTTGACCTCGATCACGCGCTGGTGCTTCTTGGCCTCGCGCGCGCGCTTCTGCTCCTGGTACTGGTACTGCCCGAAGTCCATGATGCGGCAGACCGGCGGCACGGCCGTCGGCGAGATCTCGACCAGGTCGAGCCCCTTCTGCCGGGCGATGGCCAGCGCCTGCGGCGGCGGCATGATGCCGAGCTGCTGCCCGGTCTCGTCAATCACGCGGATTTCGCGTACCCGGATGCGGTCGTTGATGCGAACGCGGTCGTCACGGCGGGGCGAGCGATCGAATGCGATAACGTCCTCCTACGCGGGCTGCGGCGCCGCCGTGGCGCCCAGATCCTTCCGCTGTACTTCATGCAGCGCGTCGGCGACGAAAGCGTCCACCGATCGCGCCCCGAGGTCGCCCGCGGACCGGCTGCGGACCGACACGGTGCCTTCCGCCGCCTCTCGATCGCCCGTGACGAGCATGTACGGGACCTTCTGAAGCTGCGCCTCCCGGATCTTATAGCCAATCTTCTCCTGGCGCTCGTCGAGCTCCACGCGGAGCCCGGCGGCCGCGAGGCGGGCGTGCACCTGCCGCGCATAGTCCAGGTGCCGGTCCGAAATGGGCAGCACCACGGCCTGCACGGGGGCGAGCCACAGCGGCCACGCCCCGGCGAAATGCTCGATCAGGAGGGCAATAAACCGCTCGAGGCTGCCGAAGATCGCGCGGTGAATGACGATCGGCATGTGCTCGGCGTTGTCGGCCCCCACGTACTTCAGGTTGAACCGGGCCGGCAGCTGGTAGTCGAGCTGAATCGTCGCGCACTGCCACTTCCGGCCGATCGCGTCCGTGATGTCGAAGTCGATCTTCGGCCCGTAGAACGCGCCGTCGCCCTCGTTGAGCGTGTAGGCCTGCCCGGCGCGCTCGAGCGCGGCCTTGAGCTGCGCCTCCGCGGAGTGCCACGTCTCGATCTCGCCGAGGAACTCGGGCGGCCGCGTGGACAGCTTCGCCGTGTAGTCGAGGCCGAAATCGCCGTAGACGCGCTGCACGAGGCCGAGCAGCCGTTCCACCTCCTCGCCGATCTGCTCCTGCGTCACGAAGCAGTGCGCATCGTCCTGGGAGAACTGCCGCACGCGCGTGAGCCCCGACAGCACGCCCGACGCTTCGTTCCGGTGCAGCGGCGTCTGCTCGTGCAGGCGCAGCGGCAGGTCGCGGTAGCTGCGCACCTCGCTGCCGAAGATCAGCATGTGGCCCGGGCAGTTCATCGCCTTCGTGGCCATCTGCTCGCCTTCGCCCGACTCGAGCGTGAACATGTTCTGGCGGTAGTGCGACCAGTGGCCCGACGTCTCCCAGAGCGCCTTGTTGAAGATGATGGGCGCCTTCACCTCGGAGTAGCCGGCGGGGAACAGCACGCCGCGCATGTAGTTGGCGAGCGTGTTGTACAGCGTCGTCCCCTTGTGCAGCCAGAAGGCGGCGCCCGGCGCCCACGGGTGGAACATGAAGAGCTGCTGTTCCCTGCCGATCTTCCGGTGGTCGCGCTTCTTCGCTTCCTCGATGCGCCGCAGGTGCTCCTGCAGCTCCTTCTCCGACAGGAACGCCGTCCCGTAGACGCGCTGCATCGGCTGGTTGCGCGCGTCGCCCTTCCAGTAGGCGTTGGACGTCGTGAGCAGCTTGAACGCCGACAGCCTGCCCGTCGAGGGCACGTGCGGCCCCGTGCAGAAGTCGACGAAGAGGTCGCGGTCCCGGATCGTGTAGCAGGAGACCTCGCGCTGGCCGGCCGTCTTCTCTTCGATGAGCTGCACCTTCAGCAGCTCGCCGCGCGTGCCGAAGAACGCCGTCGCGTCCTCGCGCGGCCACATCTGCCGCTCGTACGGCAGATCCTGCTTCGCGAGCTCGCGCATCTTCTGCTCGATCGCCTCGAGATCCTCGGGCACGAACGGGCGCGGCACGACGAAGTCGTAGAAGAACCCTTCGTCGGTGGCCGGGCCGATGCCGCACTGGACGCCGGGATAGAGGTTGGTCACCGCCGCCGCCAGCAGGTGCGCCGTGCTGTGGCGATAGAGCTCCAGCGCCTCGGGGCTCTTGTTCGTGATGATACGGACGCGCGCGTCACGCTCGAGCGGGAACGAGAGATCGACCAGGCGGTCGTCCACGGCTGCCGCCAGCGCCGCGTCGGCCAGCCGCGGAGAGATGGCGGCGGCGACGTCGCGCACGGGCGATCCCGCAGGCAGGGCCTTGACCGACCCGTCTGGCAGCGTGATCGTCACTTGGCTCATGAGAGATCTGGCAGGTCCTTCGACTCGCTTCGCTCCCTTCGACTCGCTTCGCTCGCTCAGGGCAGGCAGGAGATGGCTTGCCACGAGCGAAGGAGCGCAGCGACTGAGTCGAGTGGTAGGCGCGGGTGGACTCGAACCACTGACCTCCTCCGTGTCAGGGAGGCGCTCTAACCAGCTGAGCTACGCGCCTATCTGTTGTAAATTCAGGCTTTAACCCGAACGCCCAGTATAACAGGAAACTTACGCAGGTTTGCGGCCGGCGAGGTGGTCGAGCGCCTTCTGCAGCCACGGATCGGGCGTCGGCGCAGCGGCGCCGATCTCGATGTCCGGGTACTCGACTTCCACATCCGGCTCGAGGCCGGTCTCGTGGATCGGGTCGTTGTCGGGAGTGAGATAGCGGACGTAGGTGAGCCAGAGACCGCTCTGGTCGGGCAGCTTCACGAGCCGCTGGCGCGCCGCGCGGCCGAGCGTGTTCGTGCCCACCAGAGCGGCGCGGTCGGCGTCGGTGAGCGCCGCCGCGAAGACTTCCGCGGCGCTCGACGTGCCGGGATCGACCAGCACCGCCATCGGCAGCGTCACCGCGCCGTCGCCCGGCTGGCCGGCAATCACGTCGCGCTGGTTCGTGCGCGTCATGCGGATGGCGAGCGTCCGGTCCTTCACGAACAGCCGCGCCGCGTTGACGCCCTCGTCCAGGTCGCCGCGCGAGGTGCCGCGCACGTCGATGATCAGGCGCTGCGCGCCCGTCTTCGTCACCGCGTCCACCGCCTGCTTCAGGCGCGCCGGCGTGTTGCCCGTGAACTCGGGGATGCGGATGTAGCCCGTCGTTGCGTCCGCCATGCGCGACGTGATGTCGACCGGGACAGGACGCTCACGGACGAGGTCGATGGGGTGCGGGTCGGCCGCGTTGCCGCGGATGACGAGCAGCGAGACCTTCGATCCCGCCGCGCCCTGCAGCAGCCGTCCACCCTCGAGTGCCGACATGTCGCGCGTGGGCTTGTTGTCGATCGCGCGGAGGAAGTCGCCCGGACGCAGCCCGGCCTTCGCCGCCGGCGAGCCGTCGCGCGCCGACACGATGCGCAGGTAGTACTGTCGCGTGACGTCGAGGCCGACGTCGGCGGGGCCCGCCGCGACGTTCGACTCGACCGCCTTCACCAGGTCCGGCGTCAGATAGGCGCTCTCGGGGTCCAGCCCGTCCGTCAGCCCCTTCATCGCGCCGCCCATCGCCTTGCGGACGTCCACGGGCTCGACGTAGTTGCTGACGACCAGCGACACCACATCCTCGAAGACGCGCAGGTAGCGGAACGTCTCGTCGCCCTGCGCCATGACCTGGCCCAGGTAGCCGCCGATCACGGCAAAAACGATGACCGGGATCGAGACGGCGAGGATGTACGCGCGGATTCTGGAGGTCATCTGGCCCTGAGCCATTGTACGGGATCGACGGATCGACCGTCGACGCGCATCTCGAAGTAGAGCGCCGGCGGTCCGGCGGGTGCGCTGCCCGTGCGCCCGAGCTCGGCGCCGTTTTCGAGCGGCGCCCCCGGCATGACGCCGATCGAGCTCAGGTAGCCGTAGAGGGAGAAGGCGTTGGCTCCGTGGTCGACGATGACCAGGTTGCCGAAGCCGGTGAACGTGTCCGCGTAGGAGACCGTCCCGGAATGGACGGCGAGGACCGGCGTCCCCTCGGGCGCCGCGATCTCGATGCCGTTGAGCGTCGTCGTGGCGCCGAAGCGCCCGACCGGTTGTCCGAACCGCCCCGCCACCCGGCCGACGACGGGCCAGTCGAGCGCGCCGCGGAACGGCGCCAGCGGCACCGCGACCGGCTCGACCGCGCGGCCCGCCGCGAGGTTGGCCATCTGCTGCTGGAGCCGCTCGGCGGCCACCTGCAGCTCGCCCGCGAACTGGGCGTTGAGGTCGCGGCGCGCGTCGATCTGCGCGACGAGCGCGGTGCGCGCGTTCACGAGCCGGTCGGCGGCGGCGCGAGCCCGCCGCGCCTCGGCCTCGTGCGCGCGGAGCTCCATGGCCTTGTCTTCGAGCGCCATGCGTTCCGCGCGGACGGCCTCGACCGTGCGGCGGTGCTCCTCGATGCGGCGCTCGTTGATCCGCATCAACGCCGCGACGGCGCGCGTGGCGCGGCTGAACTCCCGGAAGCCGTCGGCGCCGAAGAGCAGGCGCGCGTAGCCGGTGCGTCCGCGCTTGTAGACGTCCACGAGCTGCGCTTTCAGGTCGGGGAGCTGCGCGACGCGCTGCTGCTCGAGCGTGATGAGCCGCTCGGACGTTCGCTGGATCTCCTGCTGCGCGGCAGCGACCGCCGCCTGCGCCTCGCGCACGCGCTCCACCTGCAGGTCGCGCTCGACCTCGAGCGTCCGGAGATCGCCGACCAGCGTCCGTGCTTCGCCCGCCAGCCGCTCCGCCTCGCGCTGCAGCGCGATGATGCGGGCGTTCACGCGGCGCGACTGCGCCTCGGTCCCGGCGCGCTCCTGCTGCGCGAGAAGCGCGCCGGGCAGGTAGGGCGAGTAAGGCGGGTTGGGTGGATGGGGCAAGACGATCATGGCCAGGACCAATCCCAGCCACCCGACTCGCCCCACCCGCCCCACTCGCCCCACCCGCCTCATGTGACAGCTAGTATAGAGTCGGATTGCGAATCGTCGGCCTCGACGTGGGCGAGCGGCGCATCGGCGTCGCCATCAGCGACGCCACCTGCACGCTGGCACGGCCCCTCGGCGTGCTGCGGCCCGCCGGCCTCGAGCGCGACGCCGTGGCGCTGGCCGCCGCCGAGGTCGCGCGCCTGGCCGCCGAGGAAGACGGCGTCGGCACGCTGGTCGTCGGGCTGCCCAAGCGCCTCGACGGATCGCCCAACGACATGACTGCCCGCGTCGAAGCGTTTGCCGCGCGTCTTCACGAGGAGACCGCGCTCACGGTCGTCCTGCAGGACGAGCGGCTGAGCAGCCGCGAAGCCGAGAGCCGCCTCGCACTGCGCGAGAAGGACTGGCGCGCGCGGAAAGAGAAGCTCGACGCCGCGGCGGCGGCCGTGATCCTGCAGGACTATCTCGACGCCCGGTGATGCGCAGACTCCTCCTCACGCTGGTGCTCCTGATCGGTCTCGCCGGCATCGGCGCGTACGTCGCCGGCACGGCCGTGTGGGGACGGCTGCACGAGCCCTTCAAGGGCTATGAGGGCGCCGAGCAGTTCGTGGACATTCCGCCGGGCACCGGCATCCCGGAGATCCGCCGCCGTTTCGTCGCCGCCGGCGTCGTGCGCGACGAGGCCCTCCTGCGCGCGGCGCTGTGGTGGACCGGCGAGGCGCGGAATCTCCGGGCGGGGGAGTATCGCTTCGACCAGCCGATGACGCCGATCGAGGTGGTGGAGAAGCTGGCGCGCGGCGATGTCTACGCGCGGAGCATCACCTTTCCCGAGGGGCTGACGATGCAGGAGATGGCGCGTCTCTACGAGATGCGCGAGTTCGGGAAGGCGAGCGCGTTCATCGAGGCGGCGCGGAACGCGGCGCTGATCACCGACCTCGATCCGGACGCGCGCGACCTCGAGGGGTACCTCTTTCCGGACACGTATGCGCTGCCGCGCGGCACCCCGGCGTCACGGCTCGTGGCTTTGATGGTCGATCGCTTCAAGGCCACCTACACGGAGGAGACGCGCGCGGCCGCCGAGGAACAGGATCTGACGACGCGGCAGGTCGTCACGCTGGCGTCGCTGGTGGAGAAGGAAACCGGCCAGCCCGATGAGCGGCCCGTCATCGCGGCCGTGTACCGCAACCGGCTGCGCATCCGCATGCCGATGCAGGCGGACCCGACCGTCGTCTACGCGATGATGCGCGCCGGCACGTACAACGGGAACCTCCGGCGCGACGACCTGTCGATGGATTCGCCCTACAACACCTACCGGTACCCGGGCCTGCCGCCCGGTCCGATTGCCGCGCCCGGCAAGGCGTCGCTCGACGCGGCGCTGATGCCCGCGGCCGTGCCGTATCTCTATTTCGTCAGCCGGAACGACGGGTCGCACGTCTTCGCGCGCACCCTGGCCGAGCACAACCGGAACGTCCGCGAATTCCAGGTCGAGTTCTTCCGCCGGCGGCGCTGATCACTCGACAAACGCGGGCGCTTTCGGGAGCCGCTCGTGGGTCGCGATATCGTGCTCGATCCAGAGCTCGGCGCGCGTCTGCTTCATGAGCTCCAGGACCTTCGCGCGCGAGGCGCGTGACTGATCGGCGCTGAATTCGAACGTTGGAATCCGGCCGGTCGTGATCTCTTCCGGATAGTGATACAGGTCGCCGGCGAGAATCACCGGTCCACGCCGCGCGAGCCGGACGAAGACGACCTGGTGTCCCGGCGTATGGCCGGGCGTCGAGATGACGCGCACGGTGCCGTCGCCGAAGACGTCGAGGTCCTCGTTGTCGAGCACACGCGTCTTCGCGTTCCGGAGCGCGCTGTACGAGGCCGGCTGCACGATGCCCTGCGGCGTGTCGGCGAACATCCAGTCGCGCTCGGCCTTCTGCACGATCCACGTCGCGCCGGCGAACGCGTTCGCGTTGGCGGTGTGGTCCGAGTGGTAATGCGACATGGCGAAGTACGTCACCTCCGACGGTCGGTAACCCGCGGCGGCCAGCTGGGGCAGCAGGGGCCTGTCGGCCGACATGATGCCCGCGACCACCGGACCGCCTCCCGCCGTGAACTGGCTGTCGGCGACGGCGCCGGCGTCGAACTGCAGCGTGCCCTTCGGGTGCACGACGAGGTAGGAGATGTTCACGAGATTCGGCTGCGCGATCTCGTCCGGCGCGAAGTTGAACAGCTTCACGCTCAGCCCCTTGATGTAGCCGTTCTCGAACACGTAGATCCGGGGCGACGGCACGGCCGCGGGGCGCTGCTGCGCCGTGAGGATCGCCCCGAGCCCAGCGACCAGGACGAACACGGTCACCCTCATCGTTCACCCCATTTCAGTTTTTCCCGCAGCAGCTCGAAGTAGCTGCGCGCGGGCGCCTTCACCAGCCGCAGCGTCTGCGGCGCCTTGCGCACGCTGACGACGTCGTCCCGGTGCAGCGGGTAGCCGGACTGCCCGTCGTAGGTGACGTACAGATCGTCGGTCGTCCCGTTCTGATGCGGCCGCACTTCCACGACCGCGTCGCCGGGAATGACGACCGGCCGGTTCGTGAGCGTGTGCGGCGCGATCGGCGTGAGCACGAACGCGTCCACGCCGGGATGGACGATCGGCCCGCCGGCGGCGAGGTTGTACGCCGTCGAGCCCGTCGCGCTCGCGATGATCAGGCCGTCGGCCTTCACGTGCGTGACGAACCCGCCGCTCACCGACACCGAGAGCTCGATCATCCGCGACAGCGCCGCCTTGGTGAACACGACGTCGTTCAGCACCACGCGCGTGTCCGTCGGCTTGCCGCCCTGGTACCTGTGCGCCTCGAGCATCGTGCGCTCGTCGAAGGCCGCCGTGCCGTCGAGCACGTGCTCCAGGGAGTCGTAGAGCTCGTTGATGCGGATCTCGGTGAGGAAGCCCAGGCTGCCGAAGTTGACGCCGAGGATGGGCACCTCGCGCCCGGCCTGCGCGATGCGCGCCGCCATGGCCAGGAGCGTCCCGTCGCCGCCCATGACGATGACGAGGTCCGCGTGGTGGGACAGCTCCTCGCGCGGCAGATCGACGATCGCCTGGACGCCGCGCTCGCGCAGCCACGTCGTGAGCTGCGACAGGTGCTCGGACACGCCGACCAGCCCCTGCTTGGTGACGATGCCGACACGCTTGATGGTCATTGGCGAAGATGCAGGAGGAACTCGACGTTGCCCTTCTGGCCGGTGATCGGCGAAGGCGTCGACGCCACTCGCGACAATCCTACCGCAGCGGCCGCGCCGGCAATCTCCTCGAGCACGCGCGCCTGCACGCCGGCGTCGCGGATGACGCCGGTGCGCACTTCGGCGCGCCCCGCCTCGAACTGCGGCTTGACCAGCGCGACGACGTCGGCGCCCGGGCGCAGCAGCGGCGGCACGACCGGCAGGATCTGCGTGAGCGAGATGAACGAGACGTCGATGGTGACGATGTCCACGGCGCCGGGCAGATCGGCGGGGGTCAGGCGGCGCGCGTTGAAGCGCTCGATGACGACCACGCGCGGGTCGGTGCGCAGCTTCCAGTCGATCTGGCCGTGGCCGACGTCGAGCGCCACCACGCGCGCGGCGCCGCGCTGCAGCAGGACGTCGGTGAAGCCGCCGGTGGACGCGCCGATGTCCAGCCCCTCGCGCCCCCGCACGTCGATCCCGAAGGTGTCGAGCGCGTGCGCGAGCTTCAGTCCGCCGCGGCCGACGTAGGGATGATCCGGCGCGATGAGCGCCACGTCCGCATCGTCCTGCACGGAGGTGCCCGCCTTCGCGGCGACCTGGCCGTCCACGCTGATCTGGCCGGCAAGGATCAGCGCGCGCGCGCGCTCCCGCGACGGCGCGAGGCCGCGCGAGACGACGAGCTGATCGAGCCGGACCTTGGTCACTTAGGTGGCGGTCACTTAGGTGGCGGTCACTTAGATGGCGGTCACTCAGATGGCGGTCAATTCGAGCGGGTGATGATCCAGCGGCCGATGTCGAGCAGGCGCGAATCGGCGAGCTTCGCGCGTTCCAGCGCGGCGGTCGCGCGGTCCAGGCATTCGGCGGCCATCGCGCGCGAGCGCTCGACGCCGTAGAGCGCGGGATACGTCGGCTTGCCGGCGGCCGCGTCCTTCCCCGCGGTTTTCCCCAGCTCCGCCGACGCGCCCTCGACGTCCAGCACGTCGTCCACGATCTGGAACGCGAGGCCGAACTCGGCGGCTGCCGCGTCGATCGCGGCGACCGCGTCGTCATCGCCGCCGCCCATGACGGCGCCGGAGACGGCCGACGCGCGAATCAGCGCGCCGGTCTTCTTGCCGTGCATGACCCGCACGCCGTCCGCGTCGAGCGTCGCCGGCGCGCTGAGATCGATCGCCTGTCCGCCCACCATGCCGATGGCGCCCGCGGCGGTGGCCACGACGCCGACCACGCGCAGCTTGCGGGCGACGACGGCCGCGTCGGACGTGCGCGGCTCGCGCGCCATGAGCGCGAAGGCCTCGGTGAGGAGGCCGTCGCCCGCCAGGATGGCCATGCCTTCGCCGGCGACGACGTGCAGCGTCGGCCGTCCGCGCCGCATGGTGTCGTCGTCCATGGCCGGCAGGTCGTCGTGTATCAGCGAGTAGGTGTGAATGAGCTCGATGGCGCAGGCGGCGGGCATCGCCATCGCGCGATCGCCGCCGACGGCCTCCGCGCTGGCGAGGCAGAGGATCGGGCGCAGGCGCTTGCCGCCGGCCGTGAGGCTGTAGCGCATCGCGTCCGCCAGCACCGCGGGATTGTCCGGCGGCTGCGGAAGGACGCGCTCGAGCGCGGACTCGACCTCAGCGCGACGGGCTTCGAGGTACGCGCGGAGATCCATCGGCCCTGCCCCGAGCCTGGTCGAGGGGTTCGTCCTCGCCGAGCGACGCCGGCGCCGGCTTCAGCTCGCCGCGCTCGTTCAGGATCTCGACGCGGCGCTCGGCCTCCTCGAGCTGCGAGTGGCAGAAGCGGGAGAGGCGGACGCCGCGCTCGTAGAGCTGCAGCGACGTCTCGAGCGTCAGGTCGCCCTCCTCGAGCTTCTTGACGATCGACTCGAGCTCGGCGATGGCGGCCTCGAAGTCCTTGATGGTGGGATCCATGTCAGCGGGCAGCTGGCAGCAGGCAGCTG
>Ga0194131_10010331_pt1 | contig 11469 bp, 9 predicted proteins | sample TA2KigO120mmetaG_FD_148631 | JGI IMG/M metagenome (GOLD analysis project Ga0194131, IMG submission 148631) | Freshwater microbial communities from Lake Tanganyika, Tanzania - TA2015053 Kigoma Offshore 120m | ecosystem: Environmental > Aquatic > Freshwater > Lake | place: Tanzania: Lake... | reverse complement strand
AGACGGTGGAACTGGATATCACCCCCGAAACCTTTTGCCGCGAACTGGCTCCCTGCCGCACGTTCATCCGCAAGGCGGAAGCGGAGTGGCTCCAGCAGCAGGGATTTGCCAAAAGCGTCACCACGGCCGACGTGCTGGTGTTCGACCAGGACGGGCCGATCGACAACGAGCTGCGGTTTGTGGACGAATGTGCCCGGCACAAGATGCTCGACCTGATTGGCGACCTGTCGCTGTTGGGCTGCCGCCTGGTGGGGCGCGTCAACTCCCATTGCGGCGGACACCGGCTCAACGCGGAACTGGTCAAGGTCCTCCTCCAGGAAGGACAAAAGGTCCACGCCCGTCGCCGCAGCGCCTGATACCCATGTAGCATGGGCCTGAAGCCCGTGCAAATGAGACAAGCCCAGACCCATACTTCTAACCTTCATCACAATCTCGGCGTGACAAACATGTTTGTTGAAAGTGGAGCCAGCGTCATGGCAAGTTATGTGGCCGACCATTCGGTAGTTGATCCCCGCGCCGAGATTGAAGAGGACGTGGAAATTGGTCCATTCTGCGTCATCGGGCCGCACGTCCGCATCGGCCGCGGCACCCGGCTGATCAGCCACGTGACCATCATGGGACGGGTGCGCATCGGCCAGTACAACCACATCTACCCTGGCGTCATCATGGGCGCGGAGCCGCAGGATGTGAGCTACCGCGGCAGCGACACGGAAGTGGTCATCGGAGATCACAACATTCTCCGGGAAGGAGTAACCATTAACCGAGCCAGCGAAAAAGAAGACGGGATCACGTCGCTGGGGGACCACAATTTTCTGATGGCCAATTGCCACGTGGCCCACGATTGCCGGTTGGGAAGCCACATCATTATTGCCAACGGCACGCTGCTAGGGGGCCACGTCCATATCGAAGACCACGCGTCGCTCTCAGGCAACGTGGCGGTTCACCATTACACCTCCATCGGCGGCTATTCGTTCATCGGCGGCTTAAGCCGCGTGCTGCACGACGTCCCCCCCTACATGCTGGCGGAAGGGGTTCCCACCCGGCCGCGCTGCATCAATGTCGTATCGCTAAAACGCAACGAGTTCAGCCCGGAAACAATCCGCTGCCTCGCGGAGGCGCACCGCCTGATCTATCGGGCCAAGGTGGGCCTGGATCATGCCCGGGAAATCCTCCGCGGCAACGACCAGCTTGTTCCCCAGGTCAACCGGCTGCTGGCGTTCATCCAGAACCAGCAGGAAGGGAGGCACGGGCGGGCGCGCGAGCGGAGGAGAGCCGCATGAAACCGTTGCGTCTGGCTGTTATCGGGACCGGCCACCTGGGTGCGATTCATGCCCGGCTGGCTGCCGCGAATCCTCATTTTCGTTTGGCCGCGGTCGTCGATCCGTTGCCGGCGCAGCGCGACGCGCTGGCGGCAGAGTTGGGCGTTGCCGCGTGGGACGACCACCGGGCGCTGGCCGGCCGCGTCGATGCCGCGATCCTGGCGGCCCCCACGCAGTTTCATCACCGCGTGGCCCGCGATCTGATCCGCGCGGGGATCCATCTGCTCATTGAAAAGCCGATCACGACGACCGTGGCGGAGGCGGACGAACTGGTGGCGCTGGCCGCGCATCACGGTTGCGTCATCCAGGTTGGCCACGTGGAGCGCTTCAATCCGGTTTTCTCAGCCGTCGCCGCGCAGGTGGGGCAGCCTAAGTACATCGAAGCCCGCCGCTACGGTCACCACAGTTTTCGTTCGATTGACATTGGCGTCGTGCTGGACTTGATGATTCATGATCTCGATCTGGTTCTCTCGCTGGTCGCCGCTCCGCTGGTCGACGTTCGGGCCGTCGGAGCCACGGTGCTCGGGCCGCATGAGGACGTGGCCACCGCGCGGCTCCAGTTTGCCGACGGTTGCGTGGCCAATCTGAGCGCTTCGCGCGTCAGCTACCAGGCCTGCCGGGAAATGCAGATTTGGTCGAGCGCCGGTTTCGTGGGCCTCGACTTCGCCACTCGCACGGCCAAGATGGTGCGCCCCTCAGGCGCGGTACTGCGGCAAGAGGTGTCGCTGGGCGGCCTGACTCCGGCGAACCGCCAGCAAATGCGCGACCTGCTGTTCACCGAGTTGCTGCCAACCCACACAATGACCGCGCCGGAACGTAACGCCATTGCCGACGAACAGACCGATTTTGCGGAATCGATCGAGCACGCGCGCGCTCCGCGCGTCAGCGGCCACGCAGGTCGCGACGCTCTGGCCGCCGCAGAGGCTGTGGTGCGAGCAATAACTGCCCATACCTGGACTGGTACACCGCCACCAACATCGGCTCCCAGCCCAGCCCTGCCCACTGCCGGCATACCGGCCCCCCACTGGGCCACCTATTCGGCCACTTCATCGGCCGCTACGAGTGAGTAGCACGCAGTTTCAATGGGTTCTTCCCGTAGGCCCCCCGATTGACGCAGGTCGGGCTACCCTCCAACAAAAAGCCTGCCATTTGCTTGACACCCTGCAAAAGAAGGTTACGATGTGCGGTTAAGGAGGGACGGGCCAATGATCTCCAGATTAACTTCGCTTCTTTCCCTGGCGCGCCGTCGTCGCGCTTTCCTGTTGTTTTGCGCAGGCATTTGTTCGCTTCAAGCCTGCACCCTGTTCGTTGGCAATCTCCACGCGCTGGATCTTGCCAAGGAACCGTTCGGCGCGAATCACGCCGCGGCCCATGCGTCGGCCACGGGGACCGGTTGGCATTTTGGAGGTTGGTGGCGGCTGGGACGTGGCTACGTCCACGCTCCTGCCCGTCCGCAGCCGGGATTTCACCGGACTGACCACGCCACTGGCCGCGGATCCGCCCAACCTGGCCCCCGCGGACGATCACGCCACACTGGTCAGCGAAGTGGTGGGAGCTCCGCATGCCACCTACTTGGGCGTAGCACCGGGCGCCAGCCAGTACATTGCATACTTTGACACCACTGCTTCTTTTCGCTCCGCCATCGACTGGTACACGCGCACGTATGGCGTGGGCATCTACAATATGAGCTTTGGAGGCAATGCTCTCAGTTCGACGGCGAACGCGCCGCAGAACCAGAACAACGCTGGGACGTTCACCTTGACGGCGGCAGGTTCTTCGCGCGACATCGTGCTGGATGGCAGCCGGTTCAATTTTGGAGCGCCGCTGGCGCATTCCATGCACAACATTACCGTCGGTATCCAGGTCAACGACGGAGACTCGGGCGTCGGGGACTTCGACCGCAATAACCTGTTCCTGGCGATTACCAACGGCTCCACCGACGGCGCGCCGCTGTTGGTCAACGCCGTTTTCAACGGCTTGCGCAACGGCCAGACCGACACATCCTTTGCCACCGCGGAACTGACTCCGGCCGACCAGGCGACGTTGCTGGCCAAGTTCAACGCTGCTCCGGCCAATCAGCTTACGGCCCAAATTGTCCGCGCCGTCAACGTGGCTGGCGATGGGGGCGTGGGGACCGGCAACACGATGACTTTTACCAATGTCAACGCGGTGATGACCATTTCGCAGCGCAACAATGCCGGGCTGTCGCAAGACTCCCTCTCTCTCGATTGGTATGCCAGGCAGAAGGACGTGCTGTTCGTCAAATCCGCCGGCAACGTGGGGGACGAGTCGCGACAGATCACCGACCCGGGCGACTTCTTCAACGGCATCACCGTCGGCGCATCGGATGGCGATTTTGAAGCGCGGGCCTCGTTCAGTTCTTATTGGCTCAATGGAGATAACGGTACGGCCGCGGACGTTCGCAAGCCCGATATCCTCGCGCCGGGGACCGAAATTGAAGGGCGGTTTCAGGACAGCAGCGACGGCACAAGCTTCGCCGCCCCGTTTGTCACCGGGACCGCGGCACTGGTTGTGCAGCGAGCCGGCATGACGCTCGCAGACGGAGCAGGACACGATCACCTGGGTGTGAAGGCCATCATTCTCAATAGCGCGCGGAAACGGTTCATCAACGTGCCGCAGAACCAATACCCGCTGGCCTTCGATAATTCCGGTAGCGCCGCGGAGGCCTCTGACAAGGACTACCTCGATGGCAACCAGTTTCGGGCCGCCGGACCAGGTCCGACGACCGCGCAGTGGACACCTTCCACCTGGACGTATGCCGCCGGCGGGAACGGATTCTTCAATACCACTAATCCTCTCGACGACGAGCAAGGGACCGGCATGCTCGATGCAGGACGGGCGATGGTGCAGACCGATGGTGGAAAGCAAGGGCCGGGCAACGTCACGCCCATAGGCTGGGACATCAACACAGTGGGCGCCGCCAGTAGTGTATTCTACGCGCTCGATTTTCCGATCGCAGCAGGGACGTTTCTAACGGCCACCTTGCTTTGGGACAGGCTCGTGGATGAAACGAGCGGCGTCGATCCGCGGGCGGGCGAACTGGACGCGGTTGATCTGTTCGGCAACCCGGTCTTGCGTGACCTGGACCTGTTTGTGCGCTACAAGACGGAATTGATCGCCGCCTCCCGAGCCAGCCTGGACAACGTGGAGCACCTGCACATTCCCTTGCCCGCCTATGGCGACCCGGGCGATTATGAGATCATGATCAGGCAGTTCACGGGCAGTTCGGTGGAGTATGGCTTGGCGTGGTGGACCGTCGCCGTTCCGGAACCGTCTACGTACGGGCTGGCGATCGTCGCTCTGCTGGGCATGATCGGGATTGTGGTGCGGCAGCGCGCCGCGCGGACCAAAGCATGCCAATGACTGGGCGTTTTCACATTCGATCCCATTCGCTGTCGATTGCGTTGCCGATTCTGTTGCTCGTCCCGGCATTCGCGCAGGGGGCCGAACCGCTGTCGATCCAGGCACACAACGGTCCCTGCTGGGGCCTCTCCTACTCGGCCAATAGCACGCAATTGGTTACTGCCGGCGCGGATGCCCGGATCAAAGTCTGGAACGCTGACACCGGCCAGCAGGTTGCCGTTTGGAACGGTCGGCAAAAAGGAGTCCTCTCGCTTGCTTTTCTGGGCAAAGACAACGTACTGGCGTCGGGAGGCGAAGATGGTACGGTCCAACTCTGGTCAGGGTTAAGGGATCACAAGCTGGCCACCGTGAGCGGCCATGATAAGGCCGTAACAGCAGTGGGGCTCTGCCAGGGTGGAGGATCTCTCCTATTGGCCACCGGCAGTCGTGACCGGACAGCGCGGCTTTGGGACCCAACTATGCAGCAGGAACTCCATCGTCTATCACCACCTGACGGTGACACAGTCTTGGTGGCGCTGGCGCCCGATGGCAGCCTGCTGGCCCTCAGCGGTGGCCGCGAGGCAGTCGAACTCTGCGATCCTGAAACCGGCAAGGCGGCACGTTCGATTTCCGGGCGCAACTCCGTAGTCTGGACACTTTGCTTTTCTCCTGACGGAAAACTGTTGGCCACGGGTGGCCAGGCTGAGGGGAAGTCTCCAGCGGCCGACAGTCGTTTTGACAAGACTTCACCGGGCCGACAGATTGACCTGCTCGACGTGGGGACAGGCAAGCTTGCTCGATCACTAGGGCGTCTGGGCGCGGGGGACGTTTATTGCCTCGCATTCTCTCCGGACGGGCAGCAGCTTGCGGCGGGAGGCGGGCGGCTGCGCGGTGAACTACGGATCTGGGACATCCCCACGGGAAAAGAAAAACTATCGCTGCCCGGGCACATCGCACAGGTTCGTGCCGTGGCCATGTCGCCCGACGGACGCCACGTTGCATCCGCCGACGCCGAGGGGACCGTCAAAGTGTGGACCATACGCTGACGCGACAACGGCGATTACCGCTTATGTCTGGGTTTCTTAGCGCCGCTTTTCCCGGACTTCAACCTGGCCCGAGGCTGACCGTCTCGTACGGCGTCGGCATTGGGATGGTCCGCCTGGCCTGTCAGTTCATAGAGAAACCGGCTGGGTATGGAGGGGCGGGATTTTCCCCACTTCTGCCGCGACAGGGCGAGCGAAAGGGTCAGGCGATCCTGAGCCCGCGTGACCCCCACGTAGCAGAGCCGCCGTTCTTCGATCGAGCGGTGGTGCGGCAGCAGCCCCTCTTCCATCCCAACCAGGTAGACGTGCGGAAATTCCAGACCCTTGGCGCTGTGCAGCGTCATCAAAGCCACTGCGTTTCGCTTCAGGCCGGCGTCCTTGTCGGGCTCTTCGTCGCGCGCGGATAGTGCAATGTCCTCCAGAAATCGAGCTAGAGTCGGCTGCCGCTTGTTGCGCCGTTCAAAAGTCGCCAGCGCATTGACCACCTCTTCCACGCTCAGCCACCGCAATTCCTGGTCGCGTTCATCTTTGTAAACGCGTCTCAGTTCCTGGCGATAGTTGACCGCGTGCAGTAGATCCGTAACCAACTGGGCCAGCCGAGTGGCCGGAGCCGGTGCGAGTCCACGCTGAGGCAGTTCCCCGTTCTGCATTTCCGTCACTTCAGCAGCATCCGCGCGGGGATGCGCAGCCCGGCGCCGAAATTGCTCCACAAGCTGTCGAAATGCTTCCACGGCCTCCGCCGCCGCCGCAGTGACCCCGGGGACTTGTGCTGCCTCGGCCAGCACATTCAATAGAGGACAGCCGCGCTCCGTTGCACGAGTCATCAGCGCACCAACGGTTGCCTGACTAATCCCCCGCGGGGGCAGGTTGATGACTCGCAGCAGAGAAACTTCATCTGCCGGCTGTGCGAGCACCTTGAGGTAGGCCAGCACATCGCGCACCTCTTTCCGATCGTAAAACGACTTGCCGCCGACGAGCACATACGGGACCTGCGCCCGCCGCAATTCCATCTCGAACGTCCGCGGTTGCTCGTTGGTGCGGAACAGGATGGCGATGTCGCGGGCCGCCAGCGTCCCCCCATCTCCCAGCAACGCACGAATTTCGGCCACGATCTCCTCCGCTTCCGTGGTTTCGTCCTGAAACTGCAAAATCCGCGGCCGCTCGCCAGCACTGCGCGAAGCCCGCAGCACCTTGTCATGCCGTTGCTTGTTGTACGCAATCAGCGTGTTGGCCATGTCCAGAATTTCAGGCCGCGAGCGGTAGTTGTCTTCCAGCCGCACGACCTTGGCGTCGGGCCAGTCGCGGCTGAAACGCAGAATGTGCTCCACCTCCGCGCCGCGGAACCCATAAATCGATTGGTCGTCATCCCCCACAACACACAGGTTGCGATGCTTTTCCGCCAGCGCCTTGACGATCCGGTACTGGCTCCCGCTGGTGTCCTGGTATTCGTCGATCAGCAGGTGGTCGAAACGCCCCGCTTCTGCGCGTCGCACTTCCTCGAACTGTTCGAACAGGTTCTGCGTCAGCAGCAGCAGATCGTCGAAATCGACCGAGCCCGCGGCCCGCAAGGCGTTCTGGTAGCGGCGATAGCCGGCCGCCGCCAGCGACTCTCGATCGGTCGCGGCGGCCTGCTCCGCTTCTTCCGGCCTCAGGCCACGGCTCTTCCAGTGGCCGACCAAATGAATCAGATCCCCAGGACGCAGCGACTCGTTAGGGACCTTCAATTCGCGCAGCACGGTCCGCGCGATCCCTTCCTGGTCTCCCCTGTCGCAAATGCCAAAATGGTCCGGGTATCCGAGCCGCTTGATATGCCGCCGCAGCACGCGGACGCAGAGAGAGTGGAACGTGGAAATCTCCGGCCGCTGACGCATCGTCTTTCCCAGCAGCGCTTGCGCCCGCTCCTGCATTTCGCCGGCGGCCTTGTTGGTGAACGTGACCGCCAGAATCCGCTCCGGCTTCGTGCGGCGGCGGATCAGTTCTGCAATGCGGCAGGTGACCACCCGAGTCTTACCCGTGCCTGCGCCCGCCAGCACCAATAGCGGCCCGGAGAGCGTGGCCACGGCCTCGCGTTGCGCGGCGTTGAGCTGCGCGTCCGCGGAGTGACGGTTTGCCGCAGGTCGAATCCGACGATTGCGCACTCCCGAGATGCGTTGAGCCGAGGACATTGTTCGCGTGACTTCCTTGTGTTGACCCCGTCCAATCGTTGTTGGGCGATCCTATCGGCAATACGGGCCAGTGGCCAGGGCGCTCGCTCGTGTCACCAAGCCGAACCGTAAGCGAGGCTCCTTCACAGCAGGCCGCTCTTGTCTCACGTCCAAATTCACTTTATATTTACGCCCAATGAAGACACAACGCCGCCACGAACTGCATACCAACGTCCTGGCCGAATGGCTGGGCAAACACCTGGAAAGAATTCAGCCCATCGTGGGTTGGGTGGTAGCCGGAGTGGTGGCCTTAGTGCTGGCCATCCTGGCCTATTCATATTTCACGAGCCGGTCGGAGACGCAAATCCTCGATGGTTGGACGGCCATCGCCAAGTATGGGAACGAAGCCAGCAGCGCCGCGAACAATAACGACACGCCCCGTTTTAACGACGCCACGCGGAATCTTGCCCAGGTGGTGTCGGACTATTCCGGCACGCCGGTCGCCACGTTTGCGGAAGCCACGCTGGCGGACATTCACTTGGCGCGCGGCCAGGCGCTGATGTGGAGCAATCGGCCCGAGGCGCTGCAGAGCCTGCGCGAAGCAGTCACGCGCTACAATTCCGCCATCGACTCGACCCAAGAGCCGCTGTTAAGAAATCGCCTCCGCATGAACCTGGGGACAACGTCCGAATGGATGTTCCAGGTAGACGAAGCGAAGCGGGCTTATCAACAAGTTGAGGAAGGGGTTTTCGAGCCGGCCGCCAAGAAAGCGCTCGCCGCATTGGAGCGGGCCGAGGCAGAACAGCTTTTCCAGCGCCTGGAAAAGTATGAGCCAGCGACCCCTCAGACAACCAAGGCTCCGGAGACGGAATTCGGCAAGGAAGGGGAAAATCTATTCGACCGGATCAAGGATCTGGAGCGGCCGAGCGAAGGGACGGGGGCGGCGGCTCAGCCAACGGGCAAGCCCGCCACTCCCGCGAAGGAGGCGGGCGCTGAGACCGGGCCTTCGGTTCAAGATTCGACTCCCGCCAAATAAGTGGAGTTCAAGGGCAGCATGGGCTTCCAGCCCGTGTGCGATATCGGGTTGGCACTTGCTGGTAGCCTATGCTGCTGCGTAGCCGATATTCTAGCGTCATCGATCGACCCCCAAGCCTAGAAAGGCCCCGACCGCCAGGGCCGCCGTCTCCACGCGCAACACGCGCGGACCAAGCGAAATAGGCTGCCAGCCGACGGCTGTCGCCGCGGCCAGCTCCGCATCCGAAAATCCCCCCTCGGGGCCAATGGCCACGTAACGGTCGGTCGTCGCGAATGCGTTGGCCGCCCCTGTCACGTCTGACGATACGCCTCCTGTGCCGGGCTGGGCAATCAGCCGAACGGCTTCCTGGGGCGCGGCGCCAAAGAATTGGGACACACTCTCCACTTCGGCAACTTCCATCAACCGGTTTCGCCCGCATTGTTTTGAGGCCTCGATCACTCCCCGGCGCAAGCGGGCCAGTGCGGAACTCGGATCGGCCACGCCGCGCTCCGTCTTCAGCGGCACCAGGCGCGACACTCCCAGTTCGACAGCCTTTTCCACGAGCCATTTCTGCCGCTCTCCTTTTGGCAGCGCTACCCCAAGTACCAACCGAAACGGCAGTTCGCGGCTGACTAAACATCCTGGCTCCAGGTCCAGCACCACCCGGGATTTTCCCACCTCGCGCACCGTAGCGGCATATTCCTGGCCGCTGCCGTCGAACAGCGTCACCCGGTCCCCCACGTTCGCACGAATTACATGCGCCAGGTGATGCGCTTCCGAACCCTCCAGCACGGCACTGGCGGCGGAAACGCGTTGGCAAAAAAAGCGGCGGGACATCTTGGGGCTTTCAGCTATCAGCTATCAGGGAGCACTTTTTGCTGCCTCGAACCGCTGTGGATGAATCGGACCATGAACCAAGTACGCCAATGCTGAAGTACGGCTGCCGATTCTACCGATCAGGATGAAGATGCGGTATCGGCGCGGCGCGCCACATCACACAGACGGGAGGCCGGTGGAATGTATCAGCGTCATTGGGGACTTAACCGGTCCCCCTTCCCGGCTGAGGTCGATCCAGCCCGATATTATGCCAATCCGCTTCAGGACGAGGCCCTGGCACGCCTCCAATTTCTGGTCCAACAGCGGCGGCGACTGGGCCTGCTGACGGGCGAATCCGGTACCGGCAAATCTCTGTTGCTGGCAGTGCTGGCAGAGCGATTGGCTCGCGAGAATCGCCCCTGCGTCCGGCTCAATCTCACAGCTGTCGGCGCCGGTGAGTTTCCCTGGCTGGTGGCAGCAGGGCTGGGACTGAATCCCGGCGAGAATGACTCACCCGTCCGATTGTGGCGGATCATTGCCGATCGCGTGGCGGAAAACCGCTATCAGCAGATCGGCACGACGTTCCTCTTCGACGACGCCAATCCGTTTTCAGCCGACGTAACCGCATCCCTGTTGCGATTGGCCCAATGCGATTCATCTCCGGCGGCCCGACTCACCCTGGTGCTGGCTGTGGATGCCGGGCAAGTATCTAGATTGGACGCGCGCCTGCTCGAGTTGGCGGAACTGAGAATCGAATTGGAATCTTGGGACGAAGCGATCACGGCCGGTTATCTGTCTGACGCAGTAACGGGGGCCGGAGGTGCGAGTTCGCTTTTTGAACCCCGCGCCACACAGCGCATCCAGCATCTCTGCGCCGGGCTGCCCCGCCGGATCAATCATCTGGCGGAACTTGCCTTGGCCGCCGGCGCCGGGCAAAAACTCCCAACTATTGACGCCGCCACGGTAGACGCCGTCTACGACGAATTGGTGGGCGTTCGCGTAGCGCAGCACGCATAGGGCTCGAAAGCGATGGAGCATGGGCTTCCAGCCCGTGCCAGGCTGGCCTACTGAGCATCGCATAGGCAGGCGCAAATGCGTTCTTCTTCCGGGGTGGTTGACCCAGCTTTCCCTGCCGTTAGACTCACTAGCCTACCGGAGACGTGGGCCATCGAATGATGGCCCTTCGTTTTTCTCACCAGCGTCTCCACATTTCCCACCTTTACGGAGGAAGAGCGAAGATGATTAAGCGAATCGTTCTAGCTGCTGTCGTGGTGCTCGTTGTGGCGGCAGCTGACATGGCCGAGGCTCGCGGCCGCCGATGCGGCTCCTGCTGCCGTGGCGACGGTTGTGCAACCGCCTGCGAAGCCGGTGCCTGCGACGCTCCCAAGGCAGCGGCCACGACAAAAGAAGGCAAGTCCGAGGTAGCCAAGAAAGAGGCTCCCCCGGCTCCCGCTGCAGAGAAGTCCGCGGAAGTGAAGGAGTCCACTCAGACGGCTTCGACGGCTTCGCCGTACTCGAGCCGTCGCCGTAACCGTCGCCGCTAATTGGTTTGTAATTGGCCCCGCTGGCTCGTTTCAGGGGATTGGACAGGCAGGATGCCAGTCCGATCCCCTTTTTGATTTTCGATCGAGACAGCATGGTCTAGCGTTGCGGTCGGCGGCGCGGCTTGTGGAAGTCCAGCATCGATGCCTCCCAGCGGCAGAGTTGCCGTTTGGCTGCCATCGTGATAGCAGCAGCGGTTGCGCCCCGATTCCTTGGCTGCGTATAAG
>Ga0194131_10010329_pt1 | contig 11472 bp, 10 predicted proteins | sample TA2KigO120mmetaG_FD_148631 | JGI IMG/M metagenome (GOLD analysis project Ga0194131, IMG submission 148631) | Freshwater microbial communities from Lake Tanganyika, Tanzania - TA2015053 Kigoma Offshore 120m | ecosystem: Environmental > Aquatic > Freshwater > Lake | place: Tanzania: Lake... | reverse complement strand
GCGCTGTCGTGAAGCCGTCGGGGACGGTATCGACATCGCCACGGATGTCGGTTGCCGATATTCCACCAGCGCGGCGATACGTCTCGGAAACCGGCTGGAGGAAATCGGCCTGTTGTTCTATGAAGAACCGGTCAGCCCGGAAAATATCGACGCTCTGGCACGTGTGACAGCATCCGTCAATGTTCCCGTGTGTGTGGGTGAACGACGATACACTCGATTCGGATTCAGGGACCTGATCGCTGCTCAGGCCGTAGATATGATCATGCCTGATGTGGTTCGAACGGGCGGTATCATGGAGACCAAGAAAATTGCCGCCATGGCAGAGAGTTATTACATGCACGTATCTCCCCACAACCCCAATAACGCGGTCTCCACGCTGGCCAGTCTGCATGTGATGGCCAATATTCCCAACGCGCTTGTTTTGGAATACGTGGATGATGAGCAGGACGCCCCGTGGCGCAATGATCTTCTTACCGATCCACCGGAGGTGGATCGTGGATATTTCCGTCTCCCTCAAAAACCAGGGCTGGGCACGGAACTGGTTATGAAAGTGGTGGAGAAATATCGTTTTGACGGGTAGCTATTTTACAAAAATCCCAGAAACAAGGAACCATAATTATGAACGATAAAACGGATACGAACAAACAGGCTCTCCCCACAGATCGATTTAACCTCGAATTTCCTCCGGCCACGCCGACCTACATGGACCGCATGAAAGCGGCGGAAGAGGTGTGGCCCTATCTGAAGCCCCCCTGGCATCCGCATCTTCCGGGGCGTGAATGTCCGGTTGCTGAAGCTTTTGCGCCTCCTGAAGGGGGAATCAGTCCGGAAGAGGACTATGGATTCGATGTCCAGGGATTTCTGATTATCCGCGGGGCGCTAAGCAAGGAGGAATTGAGAGAGTGCAACGCGCTTCTTGATCGTGGGGTTGTGCCCGTGGGGCTTAGCGCCCATCCGACGCTGACGCGCTATGTCGAACAACTCTGCGGACTTGCCTACCGGGTCGATAAGCCGATAACCATGCTTGAGCGAATCCAGGCGAATACGCCGTGTCCGATGGTCGGAGGCAATGAGCCGTACAACGCCTCCCGCGTATACATAAATCAAGGACACGGTCGATTCTGCCAAGGCGTTCATGCTATTTGGGCGCTGGCGGATATGCCGGCCGGAGCAGGCGGGTACAAATTGCTTCGCGGCAGTCACACAATCAATGTTCCCGTACCCGACTGTGTGCTGAATGGCGAGGATACGTATCTCGAGTCCCTGGGCATGAGCCTGCAGCCCGTCTTACAAGCGGGTGACCTCCTGCTACATGCGAGCATTCTGGCGCACAGCCCGCAGCCATGGTGTTATGAAGGTGGTCCACAGCGGCTGGCTATCTGTGAGTTCGTCAGTGTTTACGCACGTCCGTCCGATTTTTCCGCCGACAGCCCTACCGAAGGAGGAAAATCAGCCGAATTGCCGTGGATGATTAATCTAAGCCCTGAAGAGCGCATCGTCCTGGGGTTGGCCGACACTCCGGAAAGTCCGGCTTCGCCGCTCGTGTCCGATGGAAGGCATATCCGGCTCGGCACAACCCATCCCCCCGACGGATCTTTATACCACCCGGGGCTTTATGATATGCGACCGTCTTCACCGGAAACCGTCGACCCGATGGAATTCTTTTACTGGGAGCTTACCGGATTTCTGGTAGTCCGTAAAGTTATGGATCAGGCATGGCTTGACGAGGCCAATGCGGCTGTGGACGCCAACATGCACCGAGTCGACTTTGAGAGTTCCGCCCGGATTCAGGTGGGCGGAAGTGCAAAAATGCAGGGAACAGGCCGCCCCGGCCTGGAAGTGACCGCTCTGCCTGAAGAGCATAGGACGCCATTTCAGAAGATGCTGGCCCATCCTGCCTTGGTTCACCGACTAAACTGGATGCTTGGAGGGCATTTCCGAGCCTATGGAATGGGGGGGATCATCACGACCCGACGCGGTGGGGGCGGGCAGATTCTACATGGAGGCGGGGATCCCGTTTATTCGAATATCAACTGGTGGATCTATCGGTGCCAGAATGGTCGGTGTTACACCGGTCAGGTAAATGTAACCTGGCAACTGCGCGATGTAACCGACAGGGAAGGTGGTTTTGTGGTGGTCCCTGGTTCTCACCATGCCAGATTTCCCCTGCCGTCCAACGATTCGGGAGATCCTGCCGGCCACAAGGGGGTGTTCCATCCTCAGATGCGGGCCGGCGATGTGTTGTTTTTCATGGGAGGCGCCGCCTGTCATGGCGCCTGGGCATGGCACAACGACGTAGACCGCCGATGTGTATTGAACGCGTACTGGAGCAAAGATATGGCTCGGCAGGGGTGGGTGAATAATCTTAAATAAACAGGTTATCCCGGCCCGTGTTCTCTCTATTCGGAAAAACCCGTCCTCTGGTTGGGTCGGTCTTGTGGACACCGGAACGGATATCCTTTTTGACAGACGTCGAGGTCTTGCGCTATCAACCGACGCCGTGCGTGTCGGTCCAGTTTGACCACTTTCCCGAAAGGAGTCTGTTATCTCTCCATGAAGACGTCCATCCAGGAATGGCTCAAAGCCAGCCGAGAAAAACTCCTGACTGCGGCTCTGACCGGTGATGATCTGGACCGGTTGGAGGAACTACTGGCGGACCGTCCGCCAACAATCCTCTATCTGACCGCGCGGTCGACCAATCCACGGTCCGGCATTGTCGGCTGGGTGGTGTACGATCCCCTGACCCCCAAAGAGCCGATGCCGCTATCGAGCAGCTCGCCTTACGCCTGTGTCCTCGATGCTGTGGCAGACGGTTGGCAGATCGTTCAGTATCCTATCCCCAAGCTTTACGAATACAAAGACCTCGAAAACGACTACATCGGGTTTGATTTTATCCTCGAAAAACATATCTAAGGGAACGACAGCATGGCAGATATTCTTCCTACACTGACCGATGACGCGGTTATGGACTTTATCGCCTCCGGCTACATACGTCTGGACGGAGTGATCTCCGACGCATTCAACCGGAAGTGCACTAATGTCCCGCCCGGGCCGGCCAAGGAGTTCGTCGGTTCGCCGGATTTCCTTCGTGAAGTGCTGCTTCATCCAACCGTGGCCGGGGCAGTCCGTTCCCTATTGGGGCATAATTTCCTGGTCCCCACCGGCGGTCACCACCACCTTTTTAACGCTCCGTACGCCGGGCAGGACTGGCATTCCGACGGAATTTCCGGCGCCGGATACGAGATCAAAGAACTCCAGTGCTATTATTACCCGTCAGCGGTCGGGATCGAAGACGGACCCACCATCATTCTGCCCGGGTCCCACTGCCGTTCGGTCAACCGGGATGCCATTGCGCACTATGGCGATCTTCTGGGGCAACTGGCGCTCCTCGTGATCCCGGGATCGGTCGTGCTCACCCGGTACGGCATCTGGCACAAAGCGGGTCCGAAATTCACCTCCACCCCGCGCAGCATGATTAAATTTTCGTATCATCGCAAGTCACCACCAAAACGTGACTGGCTGATTGAATCGGAAACGATTCCAGAATATGTAGACCGTCCCGGATATACTTATGCGAGTGGAGTCGAGTCGTATCGGGATTTGCGTCGCCGGATCCGGACATGGAATTGGCTCTGCGGTTTGACCGAGGCGGAATCAATGGTATTTGACCGCTGGCGGCCATCCTACGAGACGGGTGTACAGCCGGTCGAAGAGATCACCATTCACTGACGAGACACGGCGGATGCGACACAAGCATCTGCGGTTGCGCCTGTGTTCCGAAGGCTGTCCGGCAGTGCGAATCCGTCGTTTGTGGGAAGGTAGAGACGGGCAAGACTACCCGTGGTCTGTCAAGGTATCTGTCAGCCCGATGTGGCCGACGACAGGTTGGGGTCGGGCGGGACCACTGCCTGGTCCACATAGCGAACCAGGTCTCGCATGGCGATCACTGTGCAACCCCGGTTATGCAGGTAAGCCATACAACGCTCGAAGACGACCGGATCGGCATACACCCAAGGATGTTCGAGGTCGGGTACACCGTGGAAAACCAGGACCGCCGCCTTGCCCCCGCGTGCCTGGTCGACCGCCCAGACGAGATCCTCGAACCCCCAGGTAGGTCCGAATGCATTTGTGGTTGGCACCAGCAGGGGATGGTGCAGGGACGGATCGTAGACCGGTCCCCGGCCCCCGGTGTGGACCAGCGGAAACTCAGGGGCGAAGCCACGCCGCGCAAACAAAAACCCATCCTTGGCGAGGACCGACACGGCATCAGGGCAGTTGGAGTAGCCGGGATAACAGAAAGTCGTCGGCCGGGGGATGCCGTACTCCTGACAGCGGATGGCAATATGCGCGATATCGGCGCGCAACTCGTCCCGCGACTGCCTGCGCACGTCGTAGTGGTTACGCGTGTGGTTGCCGATCTCAAAACCAGCGTCGTGGAGCCCGCGGACTTGCTCCCAAGTCAGATAGTGTTCTTTATCCGCAAAGTTGAGCCCCTCGGTGATAAAGAAGGTGGCCCCAAAACCGTAGTGCCGAAGCAAGGGCGCGACAAAGGTGGAGCACGACCGAACGCCATCGTCAAAGGTCAGCACGACCAACCCCTCCGGCACGGGCAGGAGAGACACGTCGGTTGGGCGGGGACTACGGGCGATACGGGCGGGTTCACATGTCGCTGTCAAGACACACTCCTTTCGGTACAGATTTACCCCTACAGAATAGCTTCATTTCTTCTCCAGTGGCATGGAAACCCCATGAGCTTGCTGTGGGGAGGAATGCCATAAAGGGTTTACAGCATCGCCGCGCAGAACATCCGTGGGGCCGCTATCAACCAGCCAATCGTGGACAACGCCTTTGGTGTTGAACTACAAACCCCGTTGCTTGCTACGGGGTAGTTGATTCCGTCATGCCCCGTATGGCATTAGTCGGTTTCCTTCACGATGGTTTTGAGATGGGTATAGTGTGCTGTTTCGGTCAGTTCCCGCGTTTCCGGCGTCAGCCGGGAGAGGATTTCCTCCTGGAACGGGATAGGCAGACCCGCATGCTGTGGCTTATACCGCAAAACCAGAATCCGGCGCATGCGGTCCTTCGGGCGCCACTCGAGAATGCCGTGCGTCATCAGTTCCGACGTTACGAGGATGTCTCCGGCTTTGGGTGTAAGATTGACGACACCCAGTGGCATCTCTGACACATCATTCATCAGGCCGTTGTTGAACAGACTTTCCGGCCGGGGGAACGCCGCCTTGTGAGAACCGGGGATCACGATCAACCCGCCGTCACCGGGGTTGACATCATCCAAGTAGGGAAAAACGATGATGTCGTCGCAGTAGATGCGGCCATGATGCGTTTCATACCGGGTGCTTTCCCAACCAAAGCCTTCGCGGGCGCAGTGCAGGCCGCCGGCAGCGGATACTCCGGGGAAGTTGACCTGTAGCGTGCCGCTGATGAGGCGTGGCTTGTCGTTGGTGAGTTCTCGGACAATGGGCCAGATCAATGGGTGGCGAGTCAAAGCTTCAAGGCAACGGTCGAAGGCAAAGCCGTGCAGATAGCGTTTGCCATCCACACCGAAGCCGGGGGGAAGCTTGTCCGGCGGTGTATCGATGTAACGTTGCGTCGCTGTCTGGCAGGCTTGCAGTTCTGCCGGTGAAAGCGCGTTTTCGATGTGCAGATACCCGAATACGTCAAACAGGTATCGCTGTTCCGGGGTCATCATAACCGTTTTTCCTTGGATAGGATTGGATAAACCGCATCCCGTCGCGGAGTTCGGGATGCAAAGATTCCTGTAAACATGGACTTCTCTCCGGCGGCTGTCAACAGGATTGTGCATGCCGAACCGGGTGTGCGTCAGGCGCGGTTTTTCATAGACATCCGTGCCATGGCGGGGTATTTTAACCACCGGTCCTCCCCCTGTATCATCATCAGGAGACGGGTATGTCTCTCTCCAATCAACAGATCAACTTTTTTCACCTCTTCGGCTACCTGAGCTTTTCCGGTCTAATGGCGGATTGCATCGAAGAGATCACACGCGAATTCGAGGCGGTCTGGGAACACCACGGAGGCGGACAGGATGGCCGACCGCACGAGGGCACGGCACGCTCCTGTCTGGTGCCGTTCATCGATCAGAGTGAACGACTCTCCCCCCTGCTGGACGACCCGCGTCTTGATGGGATATTCCGCAGCCTGCTCGGAGAAGATTATAACTATTTCACCAGTGACGGGAACTTCTATGTCCACGACACCGGCTGGCATTCTAATATGTGGCATCAGGATGCGGTGTGGATCAAAACCGCGATTTACCTGGATACCTTGACACGGCACACCGGCTGTCTGCGCGTCATTCCCGGCAGTCATCACATCGGCGACCGGTTTGCAGACAATTTGCAGGAGCAGATCCCCCACAGCCAGGAGTCATGGGAACGGCCTGGGCAGGAAGTCCCAGCAGTTGCGCTGGAAACACGGCCGGGCGATATCGTCATGTTCAACGCGTGTGTCAAACACGCCTCATTCTGGGGAGGGAACCGCCGCCGGATGTTCACCATCAACTGTTCAGCGCGTTATCGAGAGGACCAGCTGAGCAAGTTACGCCTGATCATCAGCGACCATGGCCGGTTTTTTCCCAAACGGATGTATGGGGATGTGATGGTCCGGACTGCCGGACCGGAACGCATGCGGCATCTGGAGCAAGCGCTGGGGAACGACGATCACCTGACGGAATCCCCTCACACATTCGCCGAAACACGGTAAAACTACAGGTAGCCGATCGCGTCGGAGCGTTCCATCGGCATTAACTGTGTTGGCTATCCGTTTCTCCCACCGTACAAACGGATTTCTTTTTTCGAACCCCTGTCGTTTGATATCGAAAGGACGTTTTATGCCCCACATCGACGGAATCGAACTGCTACAACTGGTGTGCAACAACGCATTCAAGCCACGCTGGGAATCGTATACACTTGAAGATCTTGGCCCCGACCAAGTCCGGGTGGCCAGCGAACTCACGTCGGCAAAACACGGGACGGAAAAGGGAGAACTTACGGGAGAGTCCATTTACAAAAACGTTCCCTTTGCACCGACCGGTCATGTGTTTGACCGATCCAAGACGAAACTCTATGACCCGACCACATGGGTTCCGGTGGGGAATACGACCGTGGGGACCGTCATAGCGGCAGGTCGAGAGGTGAAGGATCTTAAAGAAGGGGATCGGGTATACCGGTACGGTGGTTTCCGTACGGTTCATCAGGGGAAGGGGTTCAAGAAGTTGCCACAAGGCCTCATGCCCGAGGCGGCGTGTTGCCTGGATCCGGCTGATTTCGCGCTGGCAGCGGTGCGTGATGGGCAGGTACGCATCGGCGAACGGATCATCGTGTTCGGCATGGGCGCCATCGGTCTGTTTACGGTGCAGTTGGCCCGTTTATCGGGCGCCATCGACGTGGTGGCCGTCGACCCGGTAGCGCGGCGGCGCGACTTGGCGATGCGTCACGGGGCTACTATGGCGGTCGATCCCCATGAGGTGGGCGATTTCGGGATGGCGTCCCGGAGTTGGTTCGAGCACGGGGCGGACGTCACCATCGAGGCAAGCGGCAACCACCACGCGCTCAATCAGGCGTTGCGGGCGGCCTGTTACCGCGGACGCATCGTGCCGTTGGCCTTCTACCTGGGCGATGCAAAAGGCGTGTACCTGGGTGAGGAGTTTCACTTCAATCAGCTTGAAATCATATCCGCCCGGGCGTGCAGCCATCCACAACGGGAGCTTTTCTGGAACGAAAGTCGCATATTCGAAACGCTGATCAAACTGTTCCAACAGGACGCGCTTCATCCTTACGGTCTGCCCGACCCCATCGTGACGCCGGATGAACTGCCCGAAGCGTACGGGAAAATAAAACATGCGCCGGATGAGGTCATCAAGGTGGCGGTTCGGTATTAATCCGGCTATCCGCCCCCACCGGAGTCAATCGTCGAAATATGCGCGCATGTGCCGCACGACCGCCTTCTCTTCACGCCCCATGGATTCCAGTTCGTACAATTCGTCTGAAATAAGCGATCGGTATTCATCGAGAGGGTAGCCGTTCTTATGCGTCTCGTTGAAATACACACTCAACTGATACCGCTGGAAGATATTCATGCGTGGATAGTTTTCGGTCCACGGAGCCGCGTCATGCAGCAGATGGGTGGAGAAAACGATGACGTCGCCGGCCGACAGCCGAACGGTAATCGATACGGGGGGATGGTGTCCCGGCTTCAATCCTTCCGGTGTTGCGAAGGAAGACTTGTGACTGCCGGGTACCAGGCTTAACCCGGTGCCTTCCGGCACGTCCGCCAGCGCGACCCATGTCGCCAGATGGCTGCAGTATATTTGGCCCGCGGCGGTCTGATAGTCATTATGCGGATTACGGAACCCTGGGGGAAACTTAAAACCGCTGTCGTCCCGATGAAACGACTGAACGTCTCCGTCGTATTTGACCATTTGCGTGAAGTTGCAGTGGAAAAGACGTGGAGTGTTCATGGTCAGACCCGCCACCACGCGCATGATGTGCGGATCCCATGCCAGTTCATCAAATAGGCGGTGGGCATACTGAATATGATCGATATGCGTTTTGCACGGCTCTTGTCGGTGACGGATCAACGGGCCGGGCAGTTGGGACTTATCGACTGTCAAGAGATGATCGATCAGGGCCAACATCTCTTTCAGTTTGTCGGGCGGAATGACCTGTCTGAGTACGAGAAATCCGTGTAGGTCGAATCGCCATTTTTCTTCTTCGGTCAGCGTTGAGAGAGGGTTTGGCATGGTTGTCTTTCATGACATAAGGGTATTGGGTCTGTTTTCGTTATGAAATCGGCACTCCGACAACGATTTCCACATCCTGATTGAAGCCTCCCACGTTTCGAGCATCTGTTCGTCGCAAGACAAAAACATTGTCACGCCTGTCGAGAAAGCTATATTAAAACGTCGCCACGCGCTAACGGTGGATAAATGTACCGAATGGAAGGAGTTGCCTCCTGATAACCAGCCCCCTACCTTGATGGAAGGAGTCATCGTGAACAAACGTTTTTGGGTGTCGTTTATCGTGGTTTTTGGTGTGTCGGTCGGGCCTGCCTTTGCCCAGTTGACGACCGACAAGGAAAATTTCAGCTACGCGGTCGGGTGTTCGATTGCGCAGGGGATTCTTCAGGACGGGCTTGATTTGGACTTGGAGACTGTCCTTGCGGCCATACGCGACGTACTGTCTGGCGGACCGGTAAAGATGACGCCCGAAGAGTTGACTGCCGCAGTCGAAAAACAACAGGAACTTATGCAGAGGGAGCACCAGCGGATGAGCGAGGAAAATCTGAAAGCCGGGGTCGCGTTTATGGAGGCCAACAAAACCCGACAGGGCGTAGTCTCTCACGAAAGCGGGTTGCAGTATAAGATCGTCAAGGCCGGAACAGGCCCACTGCCTTCGCTCGAAGATACCGTGACGGTTCATTACCGGGGTACGCTACTCGACGGAAAGGAGTTCGACAGTTCGTATGCGCGTGAAGAGCCGATCAGTTTTCAGTTGCGGGGGCTGATCAAAGGGTGGCAGGTCGCCATTCCGATGATGCCGCAGGGTTCTACTTGGGTGTTGTATCTACCTGCTGATCTGGCCTATGGCACGCGCGGAGCCGGAGCCGATATCGGCCCCGGCGCGACGCTGATTTTCGAGATCGAACTGCTCGATATAAAAAAGAAGTAGACTACCCTTTGGATTCGATTTCACGTGCCATGTCGAGATACGCCTTTGCGCCGGTCTTGATCCATGGGTCGTACACGGTCAGAAACACCTTCGCTCCCAGCCCGATGTGCGCTTCCAGCGTCTTCTCGTTTGCCAGCGACCCGGCGGTGCGCCCGGCGGCCACGATCCGCTTGATGGCTTCCGTCACGACATGCTGAACCTCCGGATGATACATCTGGCCCACGTACCCCATGGTCTGGGCCAGATCGCCCGGCGCGACAAAAAAGACGTCAATGCCTTCCACGGCAAGCATATAGTCCAGATTCCGCACCGCTTCGAGTTCTTCGATCAGCACGATCACCAAAATCTCGTCGTTGGCCTTCTCGAAAAAATGCGTATCCCCGTAACTCCGACGCCCCGCATAGATACCGCGCAGTCCCACCGGCGCAAACCGACTGGCCTCGGCCACCTTTCGGGCTTCCTCCCCTGTACTTACATGCGGAACAACCAGCCCGCTAACACCGAGATCGAGCGTTCTGCCGATCAAACCGGGTTCGTTGGCGTGTATGCGCATCACCGAGGCCATGTTCCACAGATCGCACGCCCGCGCCACATCCCCGACCCGGTCAAAACTGATCGAACCATGCTCGCCTTCGATCCAGAAACCGTCAAACCCCAGCGGTCCCATAAAATCTATCGTATCGGCGGTATAGCTGTGACCACCGACGATATGTGCGACCTTTCCGGCGCGTATTTTTTCCAGAACACTGTTTCCTCGCATGATAGACCCTCCAAGTAAGTAGGTGTTTACCGCAGTTTTCCGCGTCCGTGAATCGGCCATACCGTCTCCACGACATCACCTCGGATGCCGTACAGATGGTCGTGGAGAAACAGCGTGGTATCGGTGTATCCGATCATAAAATCGAGACGGTCGCCTGCTCGGATGGCGTGATTGGGCGCGTCGAGCACTAATTTGCCGTGTTCGGCGGAAGGAGCGACTTCGCGGACACCCTCCACCCCCATCGCTTTCGGAATGTTGAACCATGCGGGCAGCGCCTTCCATCCCGCGTCGTAGAGAATCCGCTCCGGAGTAGGACGGCTGGTCACGGTAGCCGTCAAGTAAAGCGACGGTTCGGTGGTGACGCCCCACCCGCTGTACATCACATCGTTGAATATCGCGCCGCCCGCCTGTATTTCGGTAACCCCCTTGATAAACGGCGTGACGAGATACGTGCCGCTGCCTCCGCCGCTTACAATATCGCACGGGAGCCCGGCGTGACGGCACTGTTCCGCCGTTTCTATCAACAAACCGACCGACCGAGCAATTTCCGTGTTTTTTCCCGGATCGGTTTCGTCTACACAGGCATGGCCTTCCCATGCCATGAGTCCGCGCATTGCCAGTCCGGGCGTCTCGTGAACCCGGCAGGCCAGTTCCACCGTCGGTGCGCCGGGTTTTACCCCCGCACGGTTCATACCCGTATCAAGTTCTATCAAAATGCCGACACGAACACCCTTTGCTACCGCTGTCTTTCCAAGGTCCGCCAGCGTCGCGTCACTGTCCACCGCTATCTTTACATCCGCCTGACGACACAGGTTGACCAGACGGACATATTTGCGTGGTCCCACCACTTGATTGGCGACCAAAATGTCCCGAATGCCGGCGGCGACCATCACCTCAGCCTCACCCAACTTGGCGCAGGTAACGCCCAACGCCCCGGCGGCGATGGCTTTGTGCGCAATGGCAGGGACTTTGACGCCCTTGGTATGCGGACGCCAACCCACCCCAGCC
>Ga0194131_10010328_pt1 | contig 11472 bp, 10 predicted proteins | sample TA2KigO120mmetaG_FD_148631 | JGI IMG/M metagenome (GOLD analysis project Ga0194131, IMG submission 148631) | Freshwater microbial communities from Lake Tanganyika, Tanzania - TA2015053 Kigoma Offshore 120m | ecosystem: Environmental > Aquatic > Freshwater > Lake | place: Tanzania: Lake... | reverse complement strand
GCGGCGCCCAGTCCTCGGGACTGACATTGAGAAAGATGTAGCGCTTGCTGCCCCCCGACCACACCGGATTGCCCTGGTTGATGTCGACGAAACGTGTACCCACGGCCAGCACGACATCGGCATGCGGAAACACGGCGCGGCCGCCCAGCGTGTTGAGCGCGAGGGGGTGCGTATCGGGCAAGCTGCCGCGGCCGTGATCGCTCATCACCACCGGTGCCTGCAGGAGGTCCGCAAGGCGGGCGAGGGCTTCGGAAGCGCGGGAGGCGATGATACCGCCGCCGGCGTAGATCACCGGGAACCGCGCCGCGGCCAGCACCTCCACGGCCTCATCGATCTCGCGCGGCTGCGGCGGGATGCGCCCGTCCTCGTCTGCCGGCGGGTCGATGAGCTCGACTTCATCGCTAGCGCTCAGCACGTCATGCGCGATCTCGATGCCGGCCGGCCGGGGTCGGCCGGTACGCATCTGTCTGACCGCCTCGCGCACGATAGCCGGGATCTCGCGCGGCGAGTTCGCTGCTCCCTGCCATTTCGTCACGGCGGCGAGGACGCCGGACTGGTTGTTGATCTCGTGCAGCAGCCCGCGGTTCTTGCCTATACCGCCTGAGTGGATGTTGCCGGAGATGCAGAGCACGGGCGAACTGCAGGCATAGGCCGTGGCTAGGCCCGACATGGCGTTGAGCAGGCCGGGGCCGGGGACGACCATGCACACGCCGAGCCGGTCGGTGGTGCGCGCGTAGCCGTCGGCCATGTAAGAGGCCGCCTGCTCGTGACGCGTGACAGTGAAGCGGATGCGGTTCTGCACTTGGCGCAGCCCATCGAGCGCCCAGTCGAGCTGGAGCCCGGGAACGCCGAAGACGTCGGTGACGCCTTCGCGGGCCAGCTGCTGCGCCAGGGCCTGACCGCCGGTCATTTTCATCGTGGGTGGTCCTTGGAAAGGGTGACGCCGCTGCCAGGTCCCGGCAGCGCCGTCAGGATACCCTCGCGCACCTCGAGTCCGACGAAGGGATCGTTCTGCAGGTGATGGAACTCCGCCAGCTCATGAGCGAAATACATCTGTGGCAGGGTGAGGGCGACGCTCAGCGCCTGCGCCTGATAGATGCGCGGCGCAAACGTGGCGCCGAAGCGATAGCGCAAGCCGGCCGGCTCGCAGATGCCGACGGCGGCCAGCACGTTGCGGATGCCGCCGAGATTGGCGATGCGTAAATTGATCGAGCCGACGATGCGGTTGGCGGCGAGATTGAGAATCTGCGGCAGACTCTGCGCGCTTTCATCGGCTTCGACGATGCACGGCGTCAGCGCCGCGCTCAGGCGCGCCAGCCCGTCGAGGTCGGCAGCGGAAATCGGCTGCTCGAAAAGCTCGACACCATGCTCGGCCATGCGTGGCAAGGTCTTGAGCGCCAGCCCGGTGTCGTAGGTCTGGTTGGCGTCCGCCATCAGGCGCACACCGGGGCCGACGCGCCCGCGGATGGCGCGCACACGGGCGAGGTCGAGTTCGGCGTCGCCGGAGATCTTGATCTTGAGGAAACGGTAGCCTTCCCGGGCCAGCCCGGCGGCGACCGCCGCCATTTCGTCCGGCGGCTTGAGTGCGATCATGCGCAGCTGCGGCGCCGAGTTATGACGCCGCCCGCCCAGGAGGTCGGACAATGTCGTATTGAGCGTCCGCGCCCGCAGATCGAAGAGCGCGCATTCGATGGCGGCCTTGACCCTCGGCCAGCCGGGCACCAGGGCATCAAGGCCGTCCATGGTGGCGTTGATGTCGCCATCGTCGCGCCCCTCAAGCGCTGGAACGAGACGATCCAGCACGGTGCCGATCTCAGCCGGCGAGCGGTCGAGAGGAACGAGAGCACGGACGTAACCGTACCCGGTGACGCCCTTGTCGTTGGTAAGGTGAAGCACGAAGCCGGGCACCGTGCTGACCGGGCCGCTGACGAAACGCCAGGTCGGGTCGGTCAGCGGTTGCTCGCACGGCACGATGGAAACGGCCGAGATGGTCATACGCGCCGCGTTAGCCCCTGAGTCCGCGGTTTCATGCCGGGTCCGTACTCATAGCAGAGAGCGACACCGAGGGCGAACGATGCCCTCAGTAACGCATCGCCGTCGCGGCGTTGGGAGCGGCGTGCTCGACCAGCTTGCCGGCACGCACTTCCATGGCGTCGCGTGGCTTGAGGCGGCGTGCCTGGGCGGCTGTGATCAGGGGGAAATGCCGGCAGCTGTCGATGGCGCCGGCGACATCGAAGCAATTCTCCGGGTTGGTGATCCAAGAGGCTGGGTCGAGCCGGCTCATGTCATAGGGCCGCGAATAGGTGCGCAGCGTCTTCTTGGGGCCAAGCACGTACTCATGGAAATACGACATCGCCAGCTCGCGCGGCGAGCGATAGATGGGGTCGCGCCAGCGCAGCCAGATGTGGTTGCTCTTGGAGATGGCGCCCCAGTGCCGGCCGCGCCGGAAGAGCGCCACGACATGGTCATCGTCGCCGCCACCGGACTGGAAATCCATGAGCAGCGGCTTCTCGCCGTTGATCCACAGCGCACATGCGGCGATGAACGCTGCCTCGATACAATGGGCGCGGCGCTCGCGTAGCGTGGTGGCGACGGAAAAGCAGGTGTCACCCTCGGGCTCGAAATTGGTCGGCAGGGTGAGGATGAAGTCCTGGATTTTCTCCGGCGTCATGAGCTTGGCCAGGGTCGCGGCATGGGCCCGCGACAGGCCAAGCTGGCGTGCGAAAGCAACCCCTCTGGTCTTCGCCATCCCGTAATCCCGACTCGGCGCTGCGCACGACGCGAGTTCACCGTGTCGCTCTCATATCACGATTCGGCCTTGGGTTAAGGGGCCGCCGCGGCGCGGCGGATCTGCCCGATTCTTCGGGCGTGACCTGCTCGCTGGTCCCTGCTCTTATGCAACGGCACCGGTCCGGGGCAAGAATACCGGGATAGCTTGGGGGAATACGCTTGATCCAGCGCGTGGCGCGCGACAGTGACGTCCTTGCCGGCGGAGTGCTGGCGGCGCTTGGCGTCTATATCCTCGTCCAAGCCACTCGCTGGGAGTATATGGGGTTCGACGGCCCGGGACCCGGCTTCTTTCCCTTCTGGTACGGACTGGCGATCGTCATCCTGTCGCTTTGGCTCGTCGTCGGCCGGCTGTTCAGGCTGCGCCGCGAGAGCCCTGGCGCGGTCGATTGGCCCGGCGTGCGCCGCGCGCTGGGCACCTGGGCGCTCTTCGCCCTGTCGGTCGCCGTCATGCCCTGGCTCGGCTTTGTGCTCAGCTTCGCTCTGTTGACCTTCGTCTTGGTGCGCTGGCAGTTCGGCCAGGGCCTGAAAACGGCAGCGTTCACCGCCGTGGGTCTCGCCGTGGGATTCTACGTCCTGTTCCCGCTGGCGCTCGACGTGCCGCTGCCGGCCGGAAGGCTGGGCTTCTGACATGGAGGTGCTTGCCGGCCTCGCCTACGGGTTTGGCATCGCGCTGCAGCCGATGAACCTGCTGTGGTGTCTGCTCGGCTGTGTGCTGGGGACGCTGGTCGGTATCATGCCCGGCCTCGGTCCGGCGGCGGCGATTGCCATGCTGATGCCCATTTCCTTCAACATGGATCCTACCGGCGGCATCATCATGTTGGCCGGCATCTACTACGGTGCCAAGTATGGCGGCTCGACGACCTCGATCCTGCTCAACATTCCGGGTGAGGCGTCGTCGGTGGCCAGCTGCATCGACGGCTACCAGATGGCCAAGAGGGGCCGCGCCGGCGCGGCACTAGGCATCGCCGCTATCGCCTCGTTCGTCGCCGGCACGTTCGGCGTCGTTCTACTGACCCTGGTGGCGCCGCCGATCGCGCGCTTTGCCCTCTCTTTCAGCTCGCCCGAGTATTTCGCGCTGCTCAGCCTCGGCCTGGCTCTCGTCGTGCTCTTCGCCGGCGAATCGCCGATCAAGGCAGCGCTGGCCATGCTGCTCGGCCTCTGGTTCACCTCGATCGGCATCGATTTGTTCAGCGCCCAGGCGCGCTTCACCTTCGGTCAGACAGCGCTGCTCAACGGCATCGACTTCATGATCGTCGCCATCGGCGTCTTCGCTGTCGCCGAGGTGCTGGGCAGCGTTCAGGCGCGCACCGACGCGCAGCTGCCGAGCGTGCCGCGCGGCATCCGCAACCTCTTGCCCAACTGGGAGGAGCTCAAGGCCTGCCGCTTCGCCCTGGTCAACGGCTCGATCACCGGCTTCCTGGTGGGTGTGCTGCCGGGGGCGGGCTCGTCGATCTCGTCGTTCATCGCGTACGCCTTCGAGAAGCTTTTCTCGAAGCATCCCGAACGCTTCGGCCAGGGTGCGCCCGAAGGGCTGGCAGCGCCCGAGGCGGCGAACAACGCCGACACCAGCGGCGCCCTCGTTCCCATGCTGACGCTAGGTCTGCCCGGTGGCGGCACGACCGCCATCCTGCTCTCGGCCTTGGTCCTCTGGGGTCTCAAGCCGGGGCCGATGCTGATGCAGGATTCGCCGAACGTGTTCTGGGGCCTGGTCGCCAGCATGTACATCGGCAACCTGATGCTGCTGCTGCTCAACCTGCCCCTGGTCCCGCTTTTCGCCCAGGCGCTGCGCATCCCAGCCTACGTCCTCTTCCCGATGATCCTTGGCATCTCCGTGGTCGGTGTCTTCGGCGTGGCGCAGAGCATCTTCCATGTCGGCCTGCTCGCCGGCTTCGGGCTGCTGGGTTACGCCATGGCGCGGCTCGGTTTTCCCGGGGCGCCGCTCATCCTCGGCTTCGTGCTGGGCGACGGCATGGAGCGGGCATTGCGCCAGTCGTTGCAGATGTCCGGCGGCGACCTCGGCATCCTGGTATCGCGGCCCATCGCGGCTGGCCTGCTGGTAGCCGCCGTGTTAGTCCTGATAATGCCGCTGGTCGGGCGCTTCAACCGCTGGCGGCTGCGCGGCATCGCGGAGAACGGGTAGGTCTCGGCGCGGCTACAAGAATTCCGGGAGGAGGGACGATGAAACGGCGAGGCTTTCTGGTCGGCGCTGCGGCGCTGACCGTTCTGAGCGGCGTGGGCCCGGCCGAGGCGCAATACACGCCTTCGCGGCCGATCGATCTGGTCGTGCACTCAGGGCCCGGGGCCGGGCCTGATGCGTTCGGGCGGGCACTCATCGCCGCCATCGAGGCGGAGAAGATCTCGCCGGTGCGCATCCAGATCAACCACAAGATCGGCGGCGGCGGCGCCACGGCGGCCTCCTACATCATCGAGAAGAAGGGCGATACCAACACCATCGGCCTGTTCACCAGCGCCTGGATCGCCAATCCGCTTGTCCAGGCCGACATGAAGGCGACGGTCAAGGAGATGACGCCGGTGGTGCGGCTGGTCATCGAGCCGGCGGTGTTCGCCGTCAGGGCGGACTCGCCCTACAAGTCGATGCAGGAGATCGTCGACGCGGCGAAGAAGGATCCCACCAAGATCAAGCAGTCCGGCGGCTCGCCGCTGGCGCGCGACGCCATCGTCCGCCACGTGTTGATGTCGAACACCGGCGCGCGTTGGGCCTTCGTCTCGTTCCCCACCGGCTCGGAGCGCATCGCCGCACTGCTCGGCGGCCATGTCGACATGATGATCATCGAGCCAAGCGAGGCGGGCGAGCTGATCCGCGGCGGCCAGATGCGCGCCCTGGCGCAGGTCTCGGACAAGCGCCTGTCGACCTTCCCCAATACCCCGACGCTGCGCGAGGCCGGCTTCAACGTGCCCAACGTGCCGCAGGCCCGCGGCTTCGTGGCGCCACCGGATACGCCACGCGAGGTGATCGCCTTCTACGAGCAGCTGTTCGAGAAGCTGGTCAAGTCGCCGACCTGGCAGAAATACCTGACCGACAACCAGTTCGAGGACGCCTTCCTGAAGAGCGAGGAGACGGGGAAATTCTTCGACCAGTATTCCGACCTGATGCGCGGCATCCTGACCGGAGCCGGCATCCGGGTCGTCCGCTAGGCGCAACAGAGAGTCGACGTTATGGCTGGTGAGCTGACGGGCAAGGTCGCCCTGGTGACGGGCGGTGTCCGCCGGATCGGGCGGGCGACCGCGCTTGCCCTGGCTGCCGAGGGCGCCTCGGTGGCGATCAACGCGCGCAGCTCGCTCGACGAGGCGAAGGACGCGGCGGCCGAGGTGGCGAAGCTCGGGGTGAAGAGCAAGGCCATCCTCGCCGACGTGACCGACGAGAATCAGGTCAGCGCGATGATTGCCGAGATCGTCAGGGATTTCGGCCGCCTCGACATCCTGATCAACAACGCTGGCATCCGGAAGGATGCTGGCGTCGTCGAGATGACGCTGGCCGACTGGCGCTCGGTCATGGCGGTGGTGCTCGACGGGGCCTTCCTCTGCTCGCGCGCCGCCATTCCGCACATGATCAGAGCCGGCGGCGGCACGATCGTCAATATCGGTGGCATGACCGCGCACACCGGCGCCTCGGGCCGGGCCCATGTCAGCACGGCCAAGGCCGGTCTGGTCGGGCTGACCAAGGCCCTGGCGGTGGAGTTCGCCGACAAAGGCATCACGGTCAACTGCGTGGCACCCGGCAAGATCGGCGGCAAGCGCTCGGCGACATCGGGCAAGGGCGGCCAGATCCCCGGCGGCGGTCACCCGCTGGTCGGCCGCGAGGGCACGTTCGAGGAGGTGGCGCAGATGATCCGCACCCTCTGCGTCCCGACCGGCAGATACATCACCGGCCAGACCATCCACGTCAGCGGCGGACTTTACCTGCCCTAGGCCTGCAGCAGCGGGCGCAGGGCGCGCACGGATGGCAAAGTCTCGAGCCGCGCGACCGTCGCCACGAGCTCGGCCGCGCGAGCCGGCCCGATGACCGGCGCCAGCAGGTCGAGGGCTTTGCTCTCGACTTCCGCCTGGGGCATGGGATTGGCCGGCGTTCCGCGCACGGCGCGGGTACGGTGGCTGACCTTGCGGCCGTCGGCTGTCTCGACCTCGAGGATCGCCTGGCGCGCCGGCACGGCCTCGGTCAGCTCGCGGCTCGGCACCGCCTCGATGCGCTGGCGGATCGCCAGGATGTCGGCGGCCTCCATGCGCTCCTCGTCATGCGAGTTGGCGAAGGTGCAGGTGCCGTCGGCCAGCGTCACGGCAAGCAGGTGCTGCAGGCAGACATCGGGCATCGCCGCGTTGCTGACGATGTGAATGCGGTCGTCGGGCATATGGGCGACGATGCGCTTCGTGTTGCCGGGGGTCAGCTTGTGCTGCTCGATCAGCAGCGTCAGCGCGTCGAGGGCGGCCTGGATCGGCATGCCCACGGTCCATTTCTTGATCGAGGCGCTGAGGATCTCGTAGCGCTCGCCCAGCCCCTCGACCAGCTTCTCCGGCATGCCGCCGCCGCCGAACGCCGTGAACAGGTTGTGCGTGCCGGACAGGGGATCTTCGGTGGCGGTGAAGCCGGCGGCCACCATGGTGGCGCCGTAGACCGCGTTGCGCGCCCCCATGCCGCCGAAATCGAAGGCCTTCTCGATATGCTCGGGATCGCGGTTCCAGAACGGCACGCCCGAGGCCTGCTGCACCGTATAGGAGAGCAGGTGGCGGACCTGCCGCTCGCCCAGGCGCAGCAGGGCCGCCGCTGCCGCGGCCCCGCCGAAGGCGTTGCCCAGACTGTGGGTGCTGTAGCGCGCCTTGTCGGCGCGTTCGAGGCCGAGGGCCGGGCAGATACGCGCCCCGATGTCGTAGCCCAGCGCCACGGCGCGGATCAGGTCGGCGCCGCCGCGCTCCTTCTGCTCGGCGATGGCGAGCGCTGCCGGCAGCACGCCGCAGCCGGGATGGAAGCGCCCGCCGAGATGCGAATCGTCGGTCTCGTCGGCGTGGCCCATCATGCCGTTGGCCAGGGCGGCGTGGGCGGCGCTGGTGACCAGCTGAGTGCCGATCACCGTCGCCTCGGGCACGCCACCAAGCGTCGCGACGTAGCGCGCCGCCATCTCGCCCGGCTTCAGGCGCGAGCCCGAGAGGATCGCGGCCAGCGTGTCGAGGATGTGCTGCTTGGTCTTGACCACGACTTCGGGCGGGAGGGCGCGGTCGGCGGCAGCCGCCACGTACTGCGCCAGCCTGGCGGTGATCGGCGAGATGGTCGCGGAAGCGGATTTGGCCATGGGGATCAGGCGCAGGTTTGGATGATGTCGCGGATATCGGCCAGCGTGTCGAGACGCCAGGCAAGGTCGACGACCTTGCGGGCACGCTCGCTGCCGAGAACCGGCACGGCGTTGCCCATGAACTTGGTCTCAAGCGCCGCGTCCGACATCGGATTGGCAACGGTACCGGAGGCGTGCCGGACGTGGACTTCGTGGCGCGCCCCTTCCGTCGTGACCACCGTCGCTCTCGCCTCGTCCTTGCCGAAGCTCTCGACCGTATCGACCGCGATCTTGCGGCGCAGGGCGAGCACACCGGGGTCGGCGGCGCGCGCGTCCGAGAACTGGGCGATGCCGGCATTGCCGTCGATGTAGGCGACAGCGGCGGCGTGGTTGATCGAGAACTTGGCCATCAGCCCGCTCTGCGGATCGTCGACGCCGGTGATCTTCACGGCGTGCGGATGCACCTGAAGCTCGATCGCCCGGACGGCGTCGGCGGGACTCCCGGCCTTCTTCGCTGCGGCGATGACCGCGTCGATCAGCGGGTGCAGGACGACGCCGCAAGCGTAGGGCTTGTAGCCGTTGCGCGTGATCTCCCAGCGGCTGCCGAGCTCGGCGGTCAGGGCCTCGGGATCGGCCTCGGTGCTGTAGATGCGGGCAAACCCGCGCTTGCCCTCGATGATCTCCGCGGAGCTATCGAAGCCCTGCTCGGCCAGCAGGGCGGCCAGCACGCCGCCGGAGCCAGCCTTGCCGGCGTGCAGCGACTTGCAGCTGGTGCCGCGGTTCTGCTGCATGCCCGCGGCCTGGGTGGCGGCGATGCCCAGCGCGTAGGTGAGCTTGCGGGCGTCGAGGCCGATCAACCTTCCGGCGGCCGCCCCCGCGGCGACGGTGCCGAGAGTGCCGGTCAGATGCCAGCCACCGTCGTGGTGTCTGGGCGAGGCCTGGCCGGTGCGCACGCCCGCCTCGAAGCCGGCGATGTAGGCGGCGATCAGGTTTTTCCCGTCCACGGGTTTATTGTCGGAAGGGGCGCGGTCGCCGAGCGCGAACAGGGCCGAGAGGATGGGTGAGCTGGCGTGCAGCACCACGCCGCCCATATGCGTGTCGTCGAAATCGAGCAGATGGCCCATCTGGCCGTTGGCGATGGGCGCTTCGAGCAGGCCGAGCTTCAGGCCCCGGCCGAATACCGTTGCCTGGGGCTGGCTGCCGACGCTGCGCAGCACGGCGACGAGCTTGTCGATGGTCGTGTGGCGGCTGCCGGCCAGCGCGCAGCCGATCCAGTCCAGCAGGCCGCGCTTGGCCTCATGCACTGCTTTTGGCGGCAGATCCTCGTAGCGGACGCGGCTGAGAAAGTCGCAGAGATCGCGGGTCAGGTTGAGGTTGAGCGCTGCAACCCCGTAGGCAGCCTTTGCTGTCATGCGCGCCTCGCTTGTTTCAGGCGCGCCTACCTTAGACTATGCTGCGCTCAAATTCCTCCCGCCTCTCCCGACATTTCTTTTCCATGACACCCACCAGTACCAGCGGCCAGGGCATCGCGGTCGCGGTTATAGGGCTATTACTTTTCTCCTGCCTCGATGTGGTCAACAAGCTGCTGGGGCCGCTGATGCCGGTGACCCAGATTCTCTGGGTACGCTTCCTCGCCTTCGTGCCCATCGCGATGCTGCTCGCCTGGCACCCGGGCCAGGGGATCGCCTGGCGCACACAGCAGCCGGCGCTGCAAGCCGTGCGCGGCCTGCTGCTCGTGGCCGAGATGGGCATGTTCGTCTGGGCCTTCAAAATCATGCAGCTCGCCGACGTGCAGTCGATCGCCGCGGCGACGCCGTTGATGGTCATCGCCCTGTCGGCTCCCATGCTGGGGGAGACCGTGGGCTGGCGGCGCTGGTCGGCGGTCGGCGCCGGGTTCATCGGCGTGCTGCTGATCGTCCGGCCGGGTTTTCAGACCCTGGGTCTCGGCACGCTGGTGGCGTTGGGCGCGGCCGTGCTGTTCGCGCTCTACCAGATTCTCTTGCGCATGGTCGGACGTACTGACGGGGCGGGCACGACGGCCGTGTGGTCGGCGGCGATTGGTGCCATTGCCACCAGCTTCGTCGCCCCCTTCGACTGGATCTGGCCGACGGTTGAGGGCTGGTGGCTGTTGGCGGCCGCCAGCATCCTGGGCGCGCTGAGCCACACCATCTATTCCAAAGCTTTCGTTCTGGCCCCGGCCAGCGTGTTGCAGCCCTTCACCTATCTGACGCTGGTCTTTGCCGTGATCTTCGGCTGGTTGATCTTCGATCATCTGCCGGATATGTGGACGTTCATGGGTGCTAGCCTGATCGTGGGCAGCGGCCTCTACGCGCTTCACCGCGAGCGTGTGCGCAAGGGAGTGTGAAATGCCTGTCCTCTACGTCGCCCGCAGCCCGAGCCTCCAGGAATGGGCCGCCGATGTCGGCCTGACCGAGCATGTCTACAAGGTCGGCGTCGCTGACGACGCCGAGGCGGCGGTCCGGGCGCTCAACGAGGAGAATTTCGCCGGAGTTGCCGACTGGGCCGTGCTCAAGAGCGACGAGGCAAAGGCTGACGAAGCGGCTTCGCTGGCCAAGGTGGCGGCCAAGGAGAAGGCGGTCGATCCCCTGTTTTATCCGCGCATCAAGGGCGCGAAGGGCCTGTTCAAGGTGAAGATCAAGAACGTGCAGACGCGTATGCTGGTGCAGAAGATGATGGCCGGCGAGGAGGAGAAGATGACCAAGAAGCCCAAGGCGCCGGACATCGCCGCCTACCTGATCGGCACGGCGCTCGATTGAGCAAGCGGCGTCCTCCGCGTCGGCCGCCGCGTACCGGGAACTCCGACGACGAATTGCTGCGGGTCGGCGGGTTGCCCGCGGTGCAGGCGTTGTTCGAGCGCGGCAGCGCGCGGGTCGAGCGCCTGTTCTTCACGCCGGAGCGGCGGCGCGACGCCACCGCGTTCTGTGCTGCGCTCGGGCGGGTACACAGGCCCTATCGCGAAGTCGGCGCGGAGGAGTTGTCGAAGATCGCCGGCACCCAGCTGCACGGCGGCATCGTGGCGCTGGCCCGCCCCAAGCCGGTGCTCGATTTCGATCCCGGCACGACTGTAGTGAAGCTGCTGCTGGTGCTCGACGGCGTCGGCAACCCGCACAATTTCGGCGCCATCGTACGGACCGCCGCCTTCTTCGGCCTCGACCGCATCGTCATCTCCGGCAATCCGGCGCAGGCGGGGCCCTCGGCGGCGGCGCATCGCGTGGCCGAAGGCGGGCTGGAGTTCGTCGAGGTTTATCGCGCCGCGAACCTGCCGGCAGCGCTGAAGCGGCTGCGGCCGCGTTACCGGGTGATCGGCACGGCCCTGGGCAAGGGCGGCGATCTCACATCGGTGCCGCGTGACAAGCCGATAGCCCTGGTGCTGGGCAAC
>Ga0194131_10010327_pt1 | contig 11473 bp, 11 predicted proteins | sample TA2KigO120mmetaG_FD_148631 | JGI IMG/M metagenome (GOLD analysis project Ga0194131, IMG submission 148631) | Freshwater microbial communities from Lake Tanganyika, Tanzania - TA2015053 Kigoma Offshore 120m | ecosystem: Environmental > Aquatic > Freshwater > Lake | place: Tanzania: Lake... | reverse complement strand
CAGTCGTGCGCGTCTGCCGCCGGCGCGTGCATCGCGTGCCGCGCGCCGCCTTCGGCGTGCGGCATCGCGTGCGCTCCGTGGCTTCCGTGCGCCATCGCGTGCCGGGCGCCGTGGCCCGCGTGCTCCATCGCCGCGTGATCGTGGTGCTGCGGTTCGGGCGCCGCGGCGCGGGGCGCGGCGTCGGCCTGCATCGACGCGCAGCGGCCCACCGGGCAGGTGCCCAGCGCGACGCTCGTGACGATCACGAGTGCTGCGAGCAGCAGGGTGGGGATGCGCCGGAGCATTGCGGGCGAGCATGGGGCTCGCCACGAGGGGAGTCAAGGCTGTGCGTCGTGGTCTCGTGGTCGGTGTCCGGGCGGCCCCGGGAACCGGTTCGCCATGTCGGACGCGCGGTGGCCGTGGTGTGCCGGCTCGGCGACCCCGAAATACGCGAGATTGCGGATGTCCGCCGTCGTCGTGATGCGGTACGAGAAGCCCCGACTCCTCGAGCGACACATGCCTCATTCAGTCCTGTCCCGCCGAGCCCGCGGTGCCGCCGCCGTGCTCGCGTCCTCTCTCCTGCTCGCCAGCATCGCCGGTCCGCTCACGCGCGCGTCGGCTGCTGCCGAGGCGGTCCCCCTCGACCCGGGCACCATCGTGTCGAGTGACGGACGCGTGTTCCCCGCAGCCCCGGTGTCCGCCCTGTCGTCGCCGCCGTTTCGCGGCACCGGAGTCCTGCCCGAGAGCGTGCGGCCGACCGTCGTCCCGCCGCATCCCGAGGCGGTGCCGCTGGAGATCGACTACGACGGCAACCTGATCGCGATTCCGACCGCGCTCGCGCGCACCGAATCGGTGATCGACACGGACGAGCGCCGTCAGGTCACCGACACCACGGTGTTCCCCTACCGGGCGATCGTCTCGCTGATCGCGTACTTCCCGACCGGTACCGGGATCTGCACCGGTTTCTTCATGGACGCCGACACGCTCGCGACGGCGGGGCACTGCGTCTACAACGCGGATTGGGGCGGCTGGGCGACGGGAATCGTGGCGTACCCCGGGCGCAACGGCGGCACCGCGCCGTACGGTCTGGCCTACGCGACGTACATCTTCGCGACCTCCGGGTGGACCGCGAACGGTGACCACCGTTACGACTACGGTGCGATCAAGCTCGACACTGCGCTCGGCAACACCGTCGGCTGGCTCGGCTACGGCGTCAAGCTCGACGAGAACGTCGTCAAGAAGAACGTGCGCATCTTTGGCTATCCCGGGGACAAGCCGGCGGGGACCATGTGGGGCACGCGTCGCGACATCAAGGGAGTCGAAGCGCAGAAGCTGTACTACAAGATCGACACCTACGGCGGGCAGAGCGGCAGCCCGGTCTACGGCAAGCTGTCGAACACCTGCCAGACCTGCGCGTTCGGCATCCACGCCTACGGCATCGGCACCGAGCCGTATCCCGGATCGAACAGCGGCACGCGCGTCAGCGATTCGGTGTTCGCGAACCTCGTCTACTGGGCGTCGCAGTGAGCGCCGTCGCACCGCGCGGCGGCGCGGCTCGCGCCGATCACACCGGCGCGAGCCCGACCTCGTGCAGCGCGCGGTACGTGGTGTAGCCGCCCGACAGGTTGGCCGCGTCGTAGCCCTTCTGCAGCAGGAAGCGCGTCGCGTAGTAGCCACGCTGCCCCGCGGCGCAGTACACCGCGAGCCGCCGGTCGCGCGGCAGCTCCGCGAACCGCGCACGCAGCTGCGACAGCGGCACGTTGATCGCGCCGGCGACGTGACCCGCCGCGAACTCGTCCGGCTCGCGCACGTCGAGCAGCTGCGCGCCGGCGAGGGCGTCCCAGTAGGCGAGCGGCATCAGGCCGTCGAGGTGATTGACGGCGATCATGCCGGCGAGGTTCACCGGGTCCTTCGCGGCGCCGAACTGCGGCGCGTAGCACAGCTCGGCCTCGGCGAGGTCGCGTACCGTGGCACCCATCTGGATCGCCATCGCGATCACGTCGATGCGCTTCTCGACGCCCTCGAGCCCCACCGCCTGCGCGCCGAGCACGCGTCCGTCGGGCACGCCGAAGATCAGCTTCAGCTGGATGGGCTTCGCCCCCGGGTAGTAGCCCGCGTGCTGCCCGGGGTGCAGGTACACGCGCTCGAAGGCCGCGACGCCCGCGCGGCGGAGCCCCTTCTCGCTGGCACCGGTGCACGCGACGGTGAGGCCGAAGACGCCGACCACCGCGGTCGCCTGTACGCCGCGGAACGGGCGTCCGCGTCCCGCGATCGACTCCGCGGCGAGGCGTCCCTGCCGGTTCGCCGGACCGGCGAGCGGCACGATCAGCTCCTGGCCGGTCAGCACGTCACGCACCTCGACCGCGTCGCCCACCGCCCAGACGTGCGGATCGGCGGTGCGCATCTCGGCGTCTACGGCGATGCCGCCGCGCTGGCCGAGGGGCAGTCCGGCATCGTGCGCGAGCTGTGTCTCGGGACGCACGCCGATCGACAGGATCACGAGGTCCGCCGGCAGCCGGGCGCCCGACTCGGTGACGACCGCGAGCCCGCCGCCGTCCGCGGACGCGAAGCTCGCGAGCCCGTCGCCCAGATGCAGCGCGACGCCGTGCGCCCGCAGGTGCTCGGCGACCACCTGCCCGACCTCGGGGTCGAGCGGCGGCATGACCTGCGGCAGCTTCTCGAGCACGGTGACCGCGATGCCGCGGTGCGCGAGGTTCTCCGCCATCTCGAGCCCGATGAAGCCGCCGCCGACGACCACCGCCTGCTTCGGCGCGCGATCCTCGATCCACTTCCGGATGCGCACGCTGTCGGGGATCGTGCGCACCGCGAAGATGCCCGGCAGGTCGATGCCGGGCAGCGGCGGCCGGATCGGCGCCGCGCCCGGTGAGAGCACGAGCGCGTCGTAGGCCTCGTCGCGGTCGGTGCCGGCCTCGAGGTCGCGCACGCGGATCGTCCGCCGCACGCGGTCGACGGCGAGCACCTCGTGACGGGTGCGGATCTCGATGTCGAAGCGGTCGCGAAACAGCTCCGACGAGGCGACGACGAGCTTCTTCTGGTCGGTGATCACGTCGCCGACGAAGTAGGGCAGGCCGCAGTTCGCGAACGAGGCGTAGGGTCCGCGGTCGAAGACGACGATCTCCGCGCTCTCGTCGAGGCGGCGCAGCCGTGCCGCGCAGGATGCTCCACCGGCGACGCCGCCGACGATCAGGACGCGCTTGCCCATCGCAGGATCCTCCGGTCGGGCTTCACGCACACGGCGTGCCAGGACGACAAGTCCCTTCGCGGCGCTCTCGAGGTCGCCGGGCGGGCGCCCGTTCCCAGGAAAGCGAAATCTCCGCGGCAGCGTCGTCACCGGTGGGCGCGCAATCGGCGGCGACCACCTGTTCGTCCTCTACCGGCACACGCGCCGTGGTGGAGGTCGCGGCGAACCCGGGAGAGAGCGATGCTCGAACGTCGACCGAAGAAACACGGCCCACCGGCTCCGCGCCGAGGACACTTGGTCGCGCGCCTGCTCGCGCTGGCGATCGTGACCACCGCCGGCAGCGCGCAAGCGAATTCCCCGAAGCAGGTCTACGACCGCATGCTCGCGAGGATCCCGCGCATCTCGGACACGGCGTCTGGGCACTTCAAGCCGCGCCACGTCTGCGCGTGCCTCACCCGCTCGAGCCCGTTCGCCGGCGTCGTCATGTACGACGATTTCGACAACGTGCGCTGCGTGAAGGTCGGCTTCGCCCCCGACGGGAAGCCCCTCTCGTTCTTCCTCTGCGACGACTTCACGGTGCTCGGGCGCTGACGCGCCCGGAGCGCCGCGCGCAGCGAGATCCGCGCGGCGGCACGGCTTGCAGCCGCGGCACGCCGGCGTGTAGGTCGTCGACCATGCGCCACCCACGCTCCCCGCGCCGCGTCGGCGCGCACGCCATCGACCGTCGCCAGGCCCTGCGCGCGCTCGGCGGGCTCGCCGGCGCGGCCGCGCTCTCGCCCTGGCTGCCCGGCTGCGGCGACCGCGCCGGCGGTGCCACCGCGAGCCTCATCCCGGAGGATCTCGACATCGACACCGTGGTGGTGATGATGGAGAACCGCTCGTTCGACCACTACCTGGGCGCGCTCTCGCTCGTCGAAGGGCGCGCCGTCGACGGGCTCGCGCCGGGCTTCGCGAACCCGCGCCGCGACGGCTCGCTGGTGGCACCCTTCGCGCTCGACCTGCGCTGCGTCGCCGATCCGCCGCACTCGTGGCGCGCCGGGCGCGCGCAGTTCCACGCGGGCGCGAACGACGGCTTCGTGCGCGAGTACACCGACTCCGTGGAGGAGGAGGGTTTCGCGCCCAAGCGCGGCGACGCCGCGATGGGCTACCACACGCGAGCGCAGCTCCCGATCGCCTACGCGCTCGCCGACCAGTTCGCGATCTGCGACCGCTGGTTCTGCTCGGTCCTCGGCCCGACGTGGCCGAACCGCTTTTTCCTGCACTCCGCGCAGTCGAACGGCCGCATCAACAACGCGTTCCCCGACGACCTGGTGAACGGCTTCACCTGGCCGACGATCTACGACCGCCTGAACGCCGCCGGCATAACGTGGGGCGCGTACTGGAGCGACCTGTCGTTCCTGCTGCTCTGGGGACGGCTGCAGCCGCAGGTGAACGCCTCGGGGGCGTCGAGCAGTTCTTCGACGACGCACGCAGCGGGCGTCTACCCGCGGTCTGCTCGGTCGAGCCGACCGACTTCGGCGCCGGCCAGAACGACGACCACCCGCCGGCCGACTTCGCGCGCGGCCAGGCCTTCCTGTCGAGCGTGATCCGCGCGGTGGCCGAGGGACCGCAGTGGGCGCGCTCGCTCATCGTGGTCACCTACGACGAGCACGGCGGCTTCTTCGATCACGTGCCGCCGCCCACGGTCGAGGACGAGCGTGCGGCGCAGGGCTTCGACCAGCTCGGCATCCGCGTCCCCGCCTTCGTGACCTCGCCCTGGACGCGCACCGGCTACGTCTCGTCGATGCTGCACGAGCACGCCTCGGTGCCGGCGTTCATCGAGTGGCTGTTCGGGCTCGAGCCCCTCACGGTGCGCGACGCGAACGCGACTTCCTGCTCGACACCTTCGACGTGGACCGCATCCGCCGCCGCGACCCGCGTCCCGCGCCGGCGCTGCCCGTCCTCCAGATCGGCCCGGACCCGGCGGCCGAGTGCATCGAGCTCGGCTTCGGCGCCGCCCGCGCCGCCGAGGCGACGGGGCAGGTGGAGCTCGCCGCGTTCGTCGAGCGCGCCGGGCTGCGCGAGCTCGACCGCCGGGCGGCGAACCTGGAGCGGCTCGAGAATGTCTACCGCGTGCTCGAGGAGATGGGCGGCGCGGTGCGCGCGCGGCGCTGAGCGCCCAGGCACGCAGCAGCCGAACGGGCGGCGACGGCACCGCCGGGCGACGAGTCCCCACAGCCGCGAGCGCACCGCGAGTGCGCCAGCCATCGGACGCGATCGGACCCGCGCAGCGACGACGCCCTCCAGGCAAGGGCCGATTGCCGGAAGGCCGGGCAAGGGCTAGCTTCTGTCGACCACTTTTCTGGTCGATCGGAGTCGAGCCATGGCCAAGACCCTTCCCATCTCCGAGGTGAAGACGCACCTCCCCGAGCTCGTCAGCGGCGTCGAGGAGCGCGAGGAGGAAGTGATCGTCACCCGCAAGGGGAAGCCCGCGGCCGTCCTGGTCAACTTCGCCGAGTACGAGCGGCTCAAGGCCACGCTCGACGTCCTGAGCGACCCGGATCTCATGGCACAGATCGTCCAGAGTCGACGCTTCTACGCCGCGGGAAAGCGCGGTCTCACGTTCGAGGACGTCTTTGCCGAGCCGATCCGTCCCGCCGCCAGAAAGCGCCGCAGGTGAGTGGATCGCTTCGCATCGACGTGCCGCCGCACGTCGCCGAAGTGATTCGCACGCTGCCGCCGGAGATCAAGCGCAGCGTGAAGGAGGCGCTTCGCCTGCTGGTGAGCCAACCAGACGCGGGTGAGCCGCTGCGGCGCGAGCTGCGCGGATACTGGCGATACCGCGTCCGGCGCTACCGGATCGTCTACCAGCGCGAGGCTCGGGTGCTGCGCGTCGTTGCGGTTGGCCACCGGCGCTCGATCTACGAGGACGTCGGAGAGGGCCTGCGGACCCGCGGCACGCAGCGGCGCCGCGCCGGGACGTGACCTGACGTCGCGCGACCCGGCGGACGCACGCTCACCGCCCGCGCCACCGCGGCGTCCGCCGCTCGAAGAACGCCGTGATCCCCTCGCGTACGTCCTCCGACGCGATCAGCCGCGCGTGCGCCGCGTGCGAGCGCTGCCAGATCGGCTCCTCGTCCCCCGCGACCTCGTGATTGACCAGGGCGAGCGCCTCGCGCACCGCGAGCGGCGCGTTGGCGCAGATGCGCTCGGCCATCGCGAGCGCGCCCGCGAGGGCGCCGCCGGGCTCCGTCAGCAGGTTGACGAAGCCGAGCCGCTCGGCACGCTCCGCGCCCAGGTCGTCACCGGTCAGCAGCAGCTCGCGCGCGACGTTCGGCGGCAGCATGCGCGCGACGCGGAACGCGCCGCCGAAGTCGGGCATGAGGCCGCGCTTCGGCTCGGGTAGCCCGAAGCGCGCCGCCGTCGAGGCGACGACGACGTCGCAACACAGCACCAGCTCCATGCCGCCGCCGAGCGCGAAGCCCTCGACCGCGGCGATCAGCGGCTTGGTGCGCGTGCGATTGATGATGCCGACGATCCCGCCGCGCGGCGTCGGCTCGCCCGGTCCGGCCGCAAGGTCGGCGCCGGCGGAGAAGAACTTCGTGCCGCCGGTGAGGATGCCGCACCACAGCTCGGGGTCGTCCTCGAGCTCGTTGAGCGCGGCGTCGAGACCCGCGGTGATCGAGACGTCGAGCGCGTTGCGCTTCGCCTCGCGGCTCAGGGTGATGATCTGGATGCGCCCGCGGCGCTCGGTGATGACGGACATGGCTTCCTCCGCTGGCTGGGAAAGCGGCGTTACGAGTGCGGCGCGCCGGGAACGAGTACTCTCCCAGCGTGCCGCGCCGTTGGTCACGGCAGCGTCGCTGGTGATCGAGGTCGGTCGCCACCGCGGCTGCGCCGCAGCGTGGGTACCCGCTGTCCGCGAGCGACGACGCCGATCGGCTTCACGCGCGCCCGTGCTCTCCGTGCGCGTGCACCCGCACCGGCAGCTTCGCGTACCCCTTCGCGAAGTTCGAGCGGATGCGCTCCGGCGGCCCGACCACCTCGACGTGGCGGAAGCGCCGCAGCACCTCCTCCCACAGCACGCGCAGCTGCATCTCGGCGATGCGGCTGCCCATGCAGAAGTGGACGCCGCGCCCGAAGGCGAGGTGCTCGCGCGCGTTCTCGCGGTCGATGAGGAAGTCGTTCGGACGCTCGAAGACCTCCTCGTCGCGGTTCGCCGACACGTACCACATCGCGATCTTGTCGCCCTTGCGGATGCGCTTGCCCGCGAGGGCGGTGTCCTGCGTCGCGGTGCGGCGCATGTAGGCGAGCGGCGTCTGCCAGCGGATGATCTCGCTCGACATGTTGGTGATCAGCTCGGGGTGCGCGCGCAGCTTGTCGTACTGCCCGGGGTTCTCGTTGAGCGCGACCACACCGCCCGAGATCGAGTTGCGCGTGGTGTCGTTGCCGCCGACGATCAGCAGCACGAGGGTGCCGAGGTACTCGAGCGGCTCCACGTGACGCGTCGCCTCGGAGGTGGCGAGCGCCGTCACGAAGTCGATCCGCCCGTCGGTGCGCGCGTGCTGGCGCTCCTTCCACAGCGCGTCGAAGCGGTCGAGGCACTCCATCAGCGCGACGCGGCGCTCCTCCTGCGTCACGCCCACGGCACCGACGCCCTCCGGGCTCGCGGTCGCCATGTCCGACCAGAAGGTGAGCTTGCGGCGCTCGTCCCACGGGAAGTCGAACAGCGTCGCCAGCATGCCGGTCGTGACCTCGATCGACACCCGGTCGACCCAGTCGAAGGTCTCGCCCGCCGGCAGCTCGTCGAGGATCTCGGTGATGCGCCCGCGGATCAGCGGCTCGAGAAACCCGATGTTGCGGGGCGCCGCGACCGGCTGCACGACCTTGCGGTGCGCGTCGTGCTTGACGCCGTCCATGGTGATGAAGCCCGCCTCGAGCGGGAAGTCGGGCGGCGGGTCGCCGAGCACGATGCTGTGCGCCGACGAGAAGATCTCCGGCGGCTTCTCGACGGTGAGGATGTCCTCGTACTTCGTCACCGACCAGAACGGGCCGAAGTCGCTCTGCGCGCAGTGGTGGACGGGGTCTTCCCTGCGCAGGCGCTCGAAGTAGCCCCACTGCGTGTCGGTCTCGAACAGCTCCGAGTCGGACACGTCGATGCGCTCGAGCGGGATCGAGTACGGATCGGCGCCGGCCTGGCCCTTGGACGGAACGGCAGTCGGGTCGCTCATGGCTTCGTCCTCCGTGGCGAGACAAACACGAACCGGCAGGGAGGACCACCGGCCGAGCCGTTCGCGCACCGGCGGCTTCGCGACGCCCCTTCGCCGCTCGCTACTGCAGCGGGAACGGGATGCGCACGTAGTCGCGGCCCTGCGCGTGGCATCCCGTGCACACGGGGTTGCCGAGCCCCTCGATGGGTCGCGAGCCGTCCGTGGTGCTGAACACCTCGTACCAGTACCAGCCCTGGCCGCCGGCGCTTTCGTCCTGCACCTTCACCTCGACCGCCCAGCCCGTGAGGGTCGTGCGGTCCGCCGCGTACAGCTCCTTGACGGCGGCGGCGCCGGTCGGGTGCGCGGCCGCGCCGGCAGCGAGCGATTCCGCGAGGACGTCGTTCAGGAAGGTCCGGACGCCGCCGCCGTGCGGCCCGGCCGAGGCGTGCACGCCCGACTCGGCGGCGAAGCCGCGGTACCGTCCCGCCTGCAGCCACGCGAACAGATCCACGCCCGAGGTGGGCACGCGGTTCGGGTCTTCCCCCTGCGGCAGCGCGAAGAACGACCTCGGCAGCGTCACGTCGGCGATGAAGGCGAACGGCGGGCACGCGGTCTCGGAGCACGCGTCGGCGCTCGAGCAGCGCAGCTCGACCTCCGCGGGCGTCGCACCGGTCTGCTCGCAGGAGAGGAACAGCGGCGCGCCGCCATCGGTGGCGAACACGTTGCCGGTGACGGTACCGCTCGCCTCGTCGCGGGCGATGCTCCAGCGCTGGCTCGCGACGTCCTTGCTGACCAGCACGCGCTTCGCGTCGGGCGTGACCTGGATGCCCGACTGTCGGGGTGCTGCCCCTTCGGACGGTACGTGGCCACCCGCTCCGTCGCGGGCGGTGGCGACGGCGGCCTCGACCGCAGACGCGACCGCCGCGGCACTGGCCGGCGGCAGGAAGAAGAACCGCGGCAGGGTCACGTTCGCGATGAACGAGAACGCGGGACATTCGCTGTCCGAGCACGCATCGGCGCCCGAGCAGGCCAGCACGAGGCTCTCGCCCTGCGCGTCCTGCTGCTCGCAGAACACGAACAGCGGCGCGCCCTCGGTGGAGAACACGTTGCCCGTCACGGTGAGGTCGTCGAGGTTGCGCGTGATCGTCCAGCGCTGCGTGCCGACGTCCTTGTTGACGAGCACGCCCTGCTCGTCGGGCGTCACCTGCACCCCGGACGCGCGAACGACCGCGCAGCGGGTCGACGCGTCCACGTCGATCGTCGCGCCGGCATTGTTGGTGGGGGTCGCGACCGCCGCGCACGTGAAGTCGCGCGCGTTGTCCTCGGTCTCGGACTGCCGGACGAGGCTGTGGCCCTCGGCGACCAGCGTGGTGGGCGTGCCGGTCTTCTCGTTTCGCGGTCCGTCGTACGTGCCGTAGGCGAGGCAGTCGACGTAGTTCTCGGGTCTGGTGTGATCCCACGTCGACGGGTCCGGCGCCGCGATGCCCGGTGCGCCGAAGCACACCATGCCGCCGCCGAGCGGGATCCGGGCCGGCATGGTGAAGTCGGCGGTGAAGCCGCGCGCGCTCTGGAATGCGCTCGTGGCGGCGATCCAGCGCGCACCGTTCGCACCGGTCGGGACGTTGTCGGGAATGACGAGGATGTCCGCGATGTAGTTGCCGTCGGCGTCGAACGCCGCGATGACCGCGTTCCTGGTCAGGTTCTGCGCCGCGAACAGCATGCGCACCTCGAGGAACTGCTGCTCGGGATCGCCGTCGATGCTCGCCAGCATCTCGTCGATGACCGCGATGTGGAAGAGCGCGTGGCTGCGCGCCGGCAGCGCGAGCAGTGCGAGCACGCAGGTTCCGACGACGATCAGCTTCCGAGCGATCTGCACCATGCTGTCCCCCTGGCCCGGGTCGCGACCGGGCTTTGGCTGCGCGAGCGTCGCTCGCTGCGCAAGGGGCGACTCAAGCGCGCGGGACCGGATGCGTCAACAGGTCACGACGTCGCCCTCACGCGCCACGGCGGCCGCCGAGCGCGACCAGCATCGAGCCCGCGACCACGATGACGGCGCCGCCGATCGTCCACGCCGATACCGGCTCGCTGTGCACGACCGACGGGGCGATGCGCTCGCCGAGCTCCGCGAAGCCGAGCGTCGCAAGCGGTGTCAGGGACAGCACCGCCGACACGCGCGACGCCTCCCAGTGGTGCAGGGCGTTCGAGAACGCGCCGTAGCCGACGATCGTGTTCACCGCGCAGAACAGCAGCACGGCCATCTCGAGGCGCGGGATCTCCGGCACGCGCGACGGCGCCGCGAGCGGCGAGAAGGCGAGGAACGAGCCGACGTAGATGCACAGCATGATGCCTTCGGCCGACAGCGAGCGCAGGAGCTGCTTCTGCGTGAGGCCGTACGCGGCCCAGGTCGCGGCGGCGAGGACGATCATCGCCGAGCCGAGGAGGTAGCGGTCGAGCTGCGTCACCAGGAGCCCGAGCTGGTTCGAGAAGAACACGACGAGCCCGGTCGCGAGCACGCCGAGGCCGATCCACTGGAGCCGCCGGTAGCGCTCGCCGAACACGACGAGTCCGCCGAGCGCGAGCAGCACGGGGCCGAGCTGCGACAGCACCTGCGCGTTGCCGGGGCTGGTGAGGTCCAGTCCGACCATGAACGCCCAGAAGTTCGCGGCGATGCCGCCGACCGCGACGGCAAGCAGGGCCCAGCCGCGGCCTTCGAGCGCGCGCAGTCGCGGCAGGCGGCGTCGCCACGCGAGCAGGCCGCCGACCAGCAGCGCCGAGACGCCCATGCGGAACCAGATGATGGTCGTCGCGTCGAGCACTTCGAGGACGATCTTGAGCGCGAGCGGCAGGACGCCCCAGGCGAGCGTGGTCGTGCAGGCGAGCGCGGCGCCGAGGTGCCAGCGGCCGGTGGTGGTGTGCAGGGGCATGGCTCGTGCGCGGCCCCGCCGCTGCGCGCGCGTGCTGGCCGGAATCGAGCTTGCAGAAGAGGACCATCCGTCCGCAAGGGCGCGGTGACGGGGCGCGGCGCCGGGGCGCGGTGGCGGCGCGCAGTCACAGGCCGCGGTGACAGTGCGCGGCGGCGCGGGCGCGGTGGCGGCGTGGCCGC
>Ga0194131_10010322_pt1 | contig 11478 bp, 13 predicted proteins | sample TA2KigO120mmetaG_FD_148631 | JGI IMG/M metagenome (GOLD analysis project Ga0194131, IMG submission 148631) | Freshwater microbial communities from Lake Tanganyika, Tanzania - TA2015053 Kigoma Offshore 120m | ecosystem: Environmental > Aquatic > Freshwater > Lake | place: Tanzania: Lake... | reverse complement strand
CACAAAGGTCCCCCGCGTCGACCCGCCGCAGATCACCGGCCGCGACCACAAAGACTTCGAGCGGCTCTTCCATCTCGGGCGCGAAGTCGTCAAAGGCGTCCGCGCGGGGGTCTTCCTCCCGAGCCGCGGGTGCTGGCTCTGCAACGACTGCGAGTACCGGCAGGACTGCGACGAGTGGACGGGCAACGAAGAGGAGGACGCGAATGCACAAAGAGTCGGTTAGCGCCTTCCACCAGGGGGTGGAGAACTACAAGAAACAGCTCCTTCAAACGACGCTCGAGGCCCATCACGGGAACCGCACGCACGCGGCCCGCGCGCTGGGCCTCCAGCGCACCTATCTCCTTCGCCTCATGCGCGACTTCAACGTCCGAGTCCCGCCGCGCGTGAAGTGCGAAGCGTGACAACGACGGCGAGTAGCCCTGCTACTCGCCGTCTTTCTGTTTGGGAAGCCGACCTCACCACATCGCTTCAGTAGGGGCGCATCCGCGGAACACAACCTGGGTGATCGGTTGCGAGATATTCCGCCAATTATCCCGTCCGTAGGTTAGGCACCGTTCTTGCCCCATCACACTACCCTCAGGCGTTCGGCGTAGAGGGCACAGTCGAGGTTTCGCAACCGAAGAGGATCTGGTGATGCGACGGCTTATTCTTCCCGCGTGTCTCGCGCTATTGCTCGTCCTGGCCGACCACGTCCACGCGGAACTGCTGTACGACGATGGGCGCGAGCTTCTCGGCCTGGGCTTCGATGAGCCGTGTCTCCAGAGCGGCGGCGATGCCCGAGCAGCGGAGCTGGCGCAGGGCGCGTTGCAGCTCGACGACGTTCATGGGACCTCCTGGGTTTTCCGCGCGATCACGTCGCGGTAGTGGGTGAGCTGCCGGATGAGCGGATCGACCTGGCGGAGCGACGGCAGCGCCGGGGCGCGGCGGTCGAGATAGCGGCGGACGAAGCGATAGTCGGCGACGCCGAGCTCGAGCGCCGTGGTGCAGGCCTCGGCGACGACGGCGGCGCCGTGCTTCTTTACGAGGGCGAGCACGCCGAGGATGCGGCGCACGCCGCGTTCGCCGTCGCGACGGTGGATCGCCGTGCACAGCGTGCCGATCGCCTCGCCGGCGCGCGTGGCGCGCGTCAGCAGCGCGAGCGTCGTGGGCGGCGTGCGTGCGGGCTGATCGTCGGGATGAATCGCGTGGCGTCCGCGCGTCTGGCGGCGATGCTCGCGGAGCAGCACGCCCGTCGTCGGGTCGAGCAGGCGGACGTGGCGGTCGTCCCACTGCACGGCGACCTCGCGGCCGAGCCAGCCGGGCGGGGGCGCGTAGTAGGCGCCGGCGACTTCGACGCAGCCGTCGAGATGCACGGTGCGCCGGCCATGTTGATAGTAGCGAAAGGGTTCCAGCGGCAGGGGGCGGAGGTGCGGCTGCTCCTCGGCAAACATCGTGGCGACCTGGCGCTTGGTGGTGCCGTGGATCCGCGTGTCCGCCCAGCGCGCGTCCCAGCGATCCAGATACACCTGCGCCTCGTCGAGGAGCTCGAAGCGCAGCCCCTTGAGCGGCGTGCGCTGCGTGTGGCCGATGGCCGACTCGACCTTGCCCTTGCGATCGGGATCGCCGACACGACAGGGCAGCGCGACGACGCCGTAGTGCGCGAGCACGTCGCGATAGAGCGGGTTGAGCGCGGGATCGTAGACGTCCGGCGTGAGGACCCCTTCCTTGAGATTGTCGAGCACGACGGTAGCGACGGCGCCACCGAGCCGACGAAACGCTTCTTCGTGCAGCTCGGCCCAGCGCCGCGCGCTCGACGCGAAGGTGAGCAGCCGGACGCTCTTGCGGCTGTAGCCGAGGGTGAGGACGAACAGGCGCGTGCGGCGGTACTTCCCGGTGCCGGGGTGCCGCACCATCGGCCCCTCGCCGTAGTCGACCTGGCCTTCCTCGCCCGGCGCGGTGACGATCACGGGATGGGCCTCGGGCGGGCGGGCGCCGCGGAGCTTCCCCACGAAGCGCCGCACGCTCGCGTAGCGCGCGGGGAAGCCGTACTGATCGACGAGGTCCTGCCAGATCGCCATGGCGTTGCGGCCACGGCCGAGGGCCAGTTCGATCAGTTCGCGGTAGGGCTCGCAGGCGCTCGCCGTCGGCGCCCGGCCGGCCGAGGGCGCCAAACCCGCGCCAAAGTCGGTGGACACCTGACTGGCCGGATTTCCGGAGTCGGTGGACACCTCTATGGCCGGTTTTGCTGGCGGGTGCCCCCACCGGCCCGGCGGCCGCACCGCGAGCCCGGCGCGGCGGAGGTACGCGCTGGCGGTCTCGCGGCGCACGCCCGTCGCCGCTTCGATGCGCCGCAGCGTCCAGCCCAGCCGGCCCAGCGCGATGACTTGCTGTTTCTTCGCTTCGCTCAAGAGATTGGCCATTCGGCGCAGGGACCACGGTCCCCCGCGCCGGGTCAACGTCTTGAGCGCCTACTCGCTATGGCCGGTTTTCAGGTGTCCACGTATGGCCGGATTTGGGTGTCCACCGAGGTACTGAAGCTAGCGCTATTTGAATATGGAGCGCTGTGCCTTTCCCAACCGCCCGGAGCGGGAATGTCTGGAAGCGTTACGCGATCACCTGCCGAATCGCCGGCGGACGATCGGATGCCACATTCCTTCCCCTGCATCAATAACAAGGCGGACATCGCCGCTATGACAATCGCCACCGCCACACCACCCAAGGCGAGATATGTCCTGTTCATGCTTAGAAGGAGGAACGAAGAGCGGCAGACGAGGTTACACAACACCCACCTATTACCGAAAAAGCATGGAAAAGCGAACCGGCTGTCAGATGACAGGCGGGATTGGAAAATCCATGATGAGGCACTTCGCTCGATGAGTGCGGCTGCGTCGCGCGCATCCCGTGAATGCCTCGTCAATCGCGGGGCGACCGAAGTCCTTAGACACGAACGGCGAGTAGCAGGGCTACTCGCCGTACGCCTTCGGGGGCGGGCGTTCAGTTAATATATTTAGAGGAGCGACTCGACGATTTGCGCCGCTTCCTCAGGTGTCTCGACCGTCAGGATCTTTGCCTGTGCTTCGTCGAACTTGTGGTCAATATCGGACTCGGTGCCGATCTGCTTCTCGACTTGCTCACGAATCGTACGACGGAGTTCGTGGGCGTCCCACCTCAGCGAAAGATTGCCGTCTCCGTCCGCGTCAAAACCGAGCCGTCTGAGTTCGGATTGAGCATCATCGATGTCCCTCGTGAAGTCCGCTACGGCCCTGCCGTGGGCATCCCGAAGGGAATACACGAGACGGTCAATCTCACCCATCGACTCGGTGATCCGCTTACGAAGCTCCGTGATCTTGGACGTCACCGTGGTCACGCCCTTCTTCTCCGCCGTTTCCTTGACGAGTGAGTCCTCGAGTTGATTGCGCGAGTTCTGATACCCGGCGTGGGCCCGGCGTCGCGCGTCGCTCTTTGCGCCCAGAATTTCGGCCAGCGCCTTCCGCTGGTCGGCGGACAACCGCTGTGTTGGTATTCCTCCTTTCATAGTTGCGATGCCCGCCCCCGTATAGCGCAGACCGAGAGTACGAGCGCCTAGATTCCCGGGCAAGAAAAAAGAGGCGTGGATCCGTCGGTCGATATCTGACTTCGTCGGTACTACACAGCATTCTTCCGACACATACGTTCGGTAACGGACGAGTCAGTACGACATCGTCCCAAGCCTCTTGACATTATATAACATATAGGTTGTCATTATGTCGCTTGCCCTCCTTGGGGAGAGCGGCCGGCGTCCCTTATGGGGCCTCAGCCGCTCTCCCGGGCAATCCACTCGGTTCACCCACCACAAGGAGGACGGCGGCCTTGAACCTTGATCATCCGTTAGTGTCGGACTTCGCTCAGGCAGTTGATCTCGCGTGCGGTCGCATGGTCCGCCAGGGCCTCACCAAAGAGGCGATGGTCCACCTGACGAGCGAGCTTGTCGCGATGTTCTCAAACGACAGCTTCGCGCGTCCCCCGCTCGTGTCACACAGCCGAGAGCTCTCCGAGGTCCTGGTGGCAATCCTTTGCCATCTGCGCGGAGAGCAACCCCTCGATGTCGCGAGGCTCGAAGCTTCCTTCGTGAAGCTTCACGCGAACGCTGCCGTCGCGATCACGTCCTGACACCCCAAACCAGCCCGGTTGATTCACCGCATTCGCGGGGAGTCTCTGCCGGGCTGTTCACGTTTCAGCAACGAGATCGTCGAACCGGCGCCGCGCGCTGCCATAAAACGCGATGTTCGGCAGGAAGTGCCCGGATCTCAGCCGGACCACTCCGGAGTTCTTCATTCGAGAAAGTCTTCGCTCTTCCCGCCACCACGCGGAGGACGCGCGCCCCCCGGCTCAGCGTAATAGCGGCGCAAGGATCTCGCGCGGACCTCACGGGCGATCTCCGCGCCGTTCGCGGGAGCCGGCGGCAGCCGATCCGTCCGGATACTCTCCACCGCCTCCGGCCGCCCGAGGCGCACGAAGGCCGTGTGCGGTCGCTGGTTCGTCAGGTCCTCGACCGATGGATACCACACCTCTTCGACGGTCGGCTTCCCCGTCGGCGTCTCGGCCCGCCGCTTGACCGGCATTCTGATCTCGTGCTGGAGCACGCGGGCGTCCTCGGAGCCGATACGGAACGCGACGATCGTTCCGACGTTGCCGAGGATGGCCGTCCGCAGGGATGCAGAGATGGAATGGAATGTCTGGTTCGCCATCACGACGTTGAGCCGATACTTCGCGCTCTCGGCCAGAATCGTCTCAAAACTCGCCACCGCATAGTTCTGAAACTCGTCAACATAGAGGCGAAACGGACGCCGCTCGCCGCGAGAAATGTCAGCCCGTGCCATAGCCTGCTGTTGAATCTTCGTCACGATTAGGGCCCCTAGAAAATGCGTGGCAGCCTCGAGTCCCCGTCCCTTGCTCAGTCGGACGAGAAGAATCTTCGACGAGTTCAGAATGTCGTTGAAATCGACGCGATTCTCAGGCTGCGTCAGAATCGCGCGGAGTTGGCTACCGGGCGCAAGCAGCGCTGACAGTCGGGTCAGAATGGGTTGCGCCTCGACTCGCTTGACGTCGCCGGCAAACTGCCTTTCCCAAAACTCGTGAATCGTGCGGTCCGCGACCTCGTTCAGGATCTTCTGCCTGAACGCCGTGTCGACCAATAGACGCTCGAGATCCCCGACGGTGTAAGCGGTACGTCCACCGAGAAGAGTGAGAAGGGAGTACCGGAGCAGATGCGTCATTCGTGGCGCCACCGTCATGTCTGTCTCGGAAAACTTCGCGAAATAAGACATGAAGTCTTCGACAAGGCCATGCCTCTCATCAGGCGCCGCAGCAGCAAGCGGGTTAAACGCGACGACCGGCCGCTCTCGCGTGAAGTCAAGGAGGACGACGTCGTCAATTCGGTGCTCGGGAACGTGCGACAACAACTCCGGCACGGCGTCACCGTGAGGATCGATAAAGGCGCACCCATGGCCGTACTGCATGTCCTGGCGGACAAGGTTTTGGATGAGCGTTGTCTTGCCCATTTGAGTCTGGCCGATGATGTAGAGGTGACGAGTCTGTAGCGCTGCCGGAACACTGATACTTCGAGGCTCCTCATCATCGACCGTTCGGCCCAGAGTCAGCGGTGATACTCGAGGAGAAATGGCCAAATCGCCTGCTGCGCGTCCTTCGACTGCTTTTCGTTCCTCCGCGAGACGACTCTGCTCCAGCCGGAGTCCTTCCAGTCGGGTCAGCAATTGGTTCTTTTTAAGTTCTTGTTCCAAAGCGTCGTTCTCGATGTCACGATGCACACGTTTGAATGCTTCATACGCCCGCACCATCTCGGCTTTCTGTTTCTGAATCGCGGCATAGCTGCCATAGAGACTTGCCATCGCCTGTAAGCGCTCTTGCGTAACCTGAACGCTCTTCTTGACTTGACGCTCAATCCATCGCCGTTTCACCTCTTCGACATAGCCAGCGAAGTCGCCGACATCTCGAGGAATCCGTTCGAGCATCTCGAAGAACTCCCTTGGATCGATATCTGCGCTTCGCATTCTCGCAAGGAGGTCTTGCTCCTCACGATCGAGCCGACGTCGTTCTTCCTCGATCCGTCGTCCTTCCTGCTGGTTCATGTAGCGCCGCCTCCGTTGCTCGAGCACATCGACCCGTCGGAGTGAGAAGTAGGCCACCAACACAGTTTCAGTGAGACTAAGACCAAGAGATCTTCGCGTCGTTCGTGGCAAGAACGCGACATCAATCACTGTGGCAATCATTGACAGCCATTGCAACGTGCCAAAGAGCGTACGTGGATCGCCAGTGTCTGCCCACAGCGAGTTTTTGAGATCGAACGCCTCGCGAGCAGGGATATCAGTGAAGGAAATGATGCTCCCGGTGACCAGCATGACCCACGCCGGAAAGAGGAGCGGGTGGAGAACCAGAAGGACAGGATTCTTCACCCGGATGAGAAACAAAATCACGATCATTCCAGAAAATCCGAAGAACGCCGTCAGGCCGGTGGCGTAACGGTACGCGAGCAGCGGCTCTCCAGGACGCACTTCGCCATAGGGTTTCAATGCCAAGACGTGGATCGGTGTGCCGCCTGCAAGTCTCGGTACCACTGCGTACAGGCGATTCAGTGGCGGACGCCTGTCGGAGTCGTTATTGTCGCGGACGAACCAGTCGATCTGAAACCGCCGCTTGAGGGTCAGTCCGCAAACGCGGCGAACGTACGTAACACATTCGCCTGGCGGTGGCTGTGTCACCTCGAAGTACCAGCCCTCATTCGTGCACCCTTCAGTACAACAGGCAGCCGCCAAGAGGGCAAAGATACGGAGCCTACGTCGTAGCGAGATCGGCAGTCGCATGGCCCTCTCTTCGAGCGTTCGACGGAGCCTGAGCGCTCACAAGCTACGGCACTAAACGGGCTATCTTCAAGCTTCCTAAGGCGGCCCCTCGCCTTTAGGTTTGTTTGGGAGGGAGGGTCCCCCATCCAGACCCAAAAAAGATGAAGGTGCCTACATTCTGCGTACGGCGCTGCTATGACGCGAGGCCACATCGTTCGCCTTCAGCGTTGTGCCAAATTGCTTCAAGGATCGACGCATGAGCGGCCCCGGCGAAGCGTCGTTCCGATGTGAAGTAGAAGTGCCGGGCTCGGTGACGACGGTCGAGGGCACCCGCGACCGCGCTTAGGAGGCTTGCGAGTCGCTCTTCCGACTTTGTCACGGTCAGTACACGGAAGTTACGGATCTCATACACCCGGGTGTGACCGCAGGCCTCGTGCCAGCTCCAATACGCGCCCAGTTTGTCGACGAACCGCTCGCGCGTCATCGTTGATCGATCGACTTCGAGAAAGAAAAAGGCGCGATTCTGGCCTGGGGCTAGCCACGGGAACTGAAGACTAAAGTATCCGTCGGGCCGGACCGCTGAGTCGTGACGGACGCGACGCCAATCGAACTCGATGCCGTGTGCAACTGCCGCGCGCGCGAGCGCGATTCTAAAATCGCCGATCATGAGCTGGTGCGCGATGTATCGCTCGCCGGAAGCCTCGCGGAACGGAAGTTCAAGAGCGTCAGCGCCGCGACGGCTCAGCGCATAGAGAAGCGGCGCATTCGGATTCGTCCCGAGCCGATCGAGATACGCGTGATGGAAGAGCTTCTGAAGCCGGCGGTAGATACCGTCTCGGCTCTCGTCGGAGAAGAGCTTCAGGTATTGGACGGTCGTAATCAGTCGGAAGTCGTACGCAGTACGAAGCAGTTCGCGATCACGATCTTGAAACGCGAGCGGCGGGCGATGCGATCCCTTGGCACGAGTAAAACGAGACAGACGACGAACGAAGGAAGGAGCCTGTCTGAGTCGGGGGGTAGAAGTCGGAGAGATGCTCTTCCGTGATGCGGAGATGGACGACGAAACCGTTTTGACAGTGGCTTCTGGAGCGGTTTCGAGACGTGGAAACTCAGTCGGAACGCAGACCTCGCGCTCCAGAGCCGTGAAGACATTTGCGCCGTCTGCACCCGACTCCCTTGTCACTGCCTTGTCACCAACGGGGCCTGACAAGGTCGGAGGGGGGCCGGTGAAGGCTGACGAGCAGAAACGGAATCGGCGGGCAATCCCTTTGATTCTTTAGGGATTACCCGCCGATTTGATGGCGGGCTCGACGGGACTTGAACCCGCGACCTCTGGATTGACAGTCCAGTGTGCTAACCAGGCTGCACCACGAGCCCACACCAATCAGGAAGCGCTCAAACTATACCACGGCCCCGCTACCGCTCCCGAGGCTCCGGCAGCAGCTTGACCCGCGTCTCCACCACGAACGCGTCGTGCTCGCGGCCGAGCTGGCGGTAGACCTGCGCCAGCGCCGTCAGCGTGCGCGGCAGGCCGGGTGCCCTGTCGCCGGCGTTCTTCTCCTGGATCGCCGCCGCGCGCTCCAGCACCGGCACCGCCTCCGCCTCGTGCCCGGCGGCGGCATAGACGAGCCCGAGGTTGGTGAGCGACGTCGCCACGTCGGGATGATCGGGGCCGAGCCCCTCTTCCTTCACCTCGATGGCGCGCCGGAGCATCCGCTCCGCGTCCGCGTGGCGGCCCTGGCGGCGGTAGAGCTCGCCGAGCCCGTTGAGCGCGATCCCCCGCTCCTGGGGCCCGAGCTCCTCCGCCTTCGCGAGCGCGCGCTTGAAGAACGCCTCCGCGCGACGGAAGTCGCCCGTGCCGATGGCCGCGATGCCCTCGCTCGTGTACTCCTGCCACAAGAACCGCTCGCTCGACGCGCAGCCCGTGAGCAGCGCCGCGGCGAGCGCCAGCACGCCGAGCTTCAAAAGATCGCGTACCCGCCGTCGATCACGAACGTGTCGCCCGTGTGGTACGCGCTCGCGTCGCTCGTGAGATAGACCGCGATGCCCGCGAAGTCGTCCCTCGTGCCCCAGCGCCGCACGGGCACGCGCGGCAGCACGCGCTCCACGAACTTGTCCCAGTTGAGCGCGCGCTCGGTCATCGGCGTGTCGATCCAGCCCGGCAGGATCGCGTTGGCGCGCACGCCGTAGCGCGCGAACTCCACCGCGAGCGCCTTCATCATCGCGATCACCGCGCCCTTGGTCGCGGCGTAGTGCTCGCCGCGCGCCTGGCCGGAGATCGCCGCCAGGCTGGACGTCACCACGAGCGAGCCACCGCCCTCCCGGCTCGTCATGTGGCGCGACGCCGCGCGCAGCGTGAAGAACACGCCGTCGAGGTTCACGCTCATCACGCGCCGCCATTCCTCCGTGGACATCTCCGCGAACGACTGCCCGCCCGCGCGCCCGCTCACGCCCGCGTTCGCGAAGCAGGCATCCACGCGTCCGAAGGCGTTCAGCGTCTCCGCGAACGCGCGCTCCACGGCGGCTTCGTCCGCCACGTCGCACCGGAGCGCGCGCACCTTCCCGCCGTGCGTCGCGAGCTGTGTGGCCGCGGCCGCGTTCTTCGCTTCGTTCGTGCCCCAGATGCACACGGCGGCGCCGGCGGCGGCGAGGCCCTCGGCCATGCCGAGCCCGATGCCGCTGTTGCCGCCCGTGATCAACGCCACCTTGCCGCTCAGATCGAATGCGCGCGCGCTCATCGCCGGGGTCGTCCCTCCGCCAGCTCCGCCACGATCCCGACCAGCGTGTCGGGATCGACGGGCTTCATGGTGTGCACATCGTACCCGGCGCTCAGCGCGCACCCCCTCGACGCCGGGGCGGGCGTCCGGGGGAGCTTACTACGCCTTGCGCGTGATGCCCGCGATGATCCGGCACAGCTCCCACGGATCGACGGGCTTCGTGACGTGCGCGTGGAAGCCCGCCGCCAGCGTGCGATCGGGGCCGTCCTCACGGCGGGTGGCGACCGCGATGACGGGGATCGCCCGCACGTCGACGGCGCGCTGCTGGAGCGCGCGCACGAGCCAGTACCCGTCCTCGCCCGGCAGCGTCACGGCGGCGACGATCGCATCGGGCTTCACCGCGTCGAGCGCGGCGAGCGCCTCGCGCGCCGACGAGGTCGCGGCGGTCTGCGCGCCGCAATACGCGAGGACGGAGTCGAGGAGCGTGCGCGCGGCCTCGTCGGCGTCGACGATGAGCGCGCGCGTTCCGATCAGCACCTGTCGGAGCCCTGGATCAGCACGCACGGGCGCCCGTGGTGCAAACGCAACACCAGCGGCTGCGCGCGCGAGGCGCGGGGCTCGAGGACTAGGTGGCGAGGAGCGTCGTGACGACCCGGCAGAGCTCCCACGGGTCGATCGGCTTCGCGACGAACGCGTCGAAGCCGCGGCTGCGCGCGAGCGCGCCGTCGGCGGCGGCCTCGACGACCGCGACCGCCGCCACCATCCCGCCCTCTTCCGGCTTCAGCGCGCGGACCCGCCGGATGAACTCCAGCCCGGGCTCGTAGGCGCCGCTGAAGTCCACGATCAGCACGTCCGGCTTGAGGAGGTGCATGACGAACAACGCGTCGCGCGGTGTCTCCACCGCCGTGACCAGCGCGCCGCAGTAACGAAGGATGCCGCTCAGGAGCGAACGCCGCTCTCTGTCGCCGTCGACGACGAGGGCGTAGGTGCCGCTGAGGGACTCCATCGCGTAGATGCCGCCGCGTCCCATGGACTCCTGAAGTGCAACGGCCCTGCCAAACCTCACGACGGCTACCTGGCGACGACTTACGAGACGGGCCGCGGCGACGCGCGCCCTTCTGCACGACAGTTTTTTCAAGCGTCGCCGACGAGGCGTAGCCGCAGAGAATTTCGCACGTCAGGTGAGTGTGAGAATCGGAGTCGGCGCGCGTGGGCGAGCGCGTTGCAACACAGAGCGAGCGGAGACGCGCATGAGCAGGATCGTGGACGGGCTACACGGGACGCGCATCCTCGTCGTGGAGGATCACGATGACACGCGCGAGATCGTCCGCCTCGTGCTCGAAGAGCTCGGCGCGACGGTGACCGCCGTGGAGTCGGCGGAGCACGCGATCGACGAGATCGCGCACGCGTTCCCCGATCTCGTCATTACCGACATCACGCTGAAGCGCGGACCGAACGACGGTCGCTGGCTGCTGACGCGCGTGCGCGCGACGGCGGGCGGCTCGAAGATCCCGATCGTCGCGCTGACCGGCCTGCGCGAGCGCGAAGCGGAGATGCGCGCGGCCGGCTTCGACGACGTGTGGATCAAGCCCGTCGAGGATCTCGGCGCGCTCGTCGCGACGCTGCTGCGCCGGCGCTAGGAAGTGGTGGGCGGAGCAGGGCTCGAACCTGCGACCTCAGCCTTGTAAGGGCCGCGCTCTGCCAACTGAGCTATCCGCCCGGCAGGGGCGGACCCATCGTATCTCAGTAGCCGAAGAGACCCTTGAGCTGACGCCAACCGTCGCGCCACTCGTCACCGCCGCGCTCGACGTGCTTGCGGATGATGGTCCAGTCCTGGCGGAGCTTCTCGCCGAGCGGCGGGTCGACGGGCGGCGCGTCCGCGGACGGCGCGGACGCGCGCGCGCGTTCCCGCGGCGGCGCTGACGAGACGGGCGCGGCGCTCG
>Ga0194131_10010321_pt1 | contig 11478 bp, 11 predicted proteins | sample TA2KigO120mmetaG_FD_148631 | JGI IMG/M metagenome (GOLD analysis project Ga0194131, IMG submission 148631) | Freshwater microbial communities from Lake Tanganyika, Tanzania - TA2015053 Kigoma Offshore 120m | ecosystem: Environmental > Aquatic > Freshwater > Lake | place: Tanzania: Lake... | reverse complement strand
GGATGCTCGATGCCACGCTGGTTGGTTAATTCCAGGGCCCACTGGGCACAGGAGCTGCCCATCTCCTGGGCGCGTTTAGACCAATAACTCAACTGAGCTTGCACCGGCCCGTGGCCCCCGCCCAGACCACGGGCGCTGGTAAACTGGCCCGGTTGCAGCCGTCGATGGCTCTGGATCAGGCGCAGGGCCGCGTCCTTCTGCTCCATGAAGATCTGCACCTGTCGGCTGTCATAACGAACCCAGACCTCCTGCCGGAGATACTCGGGGGGCACGTGATAAAAGGCCTTGGCAACCTCCACGTGAGCGTCGCACTGCACCGTGAGCCTGCCCTCCTGGAAACAGGCAAACAGGCTTCCTGGCAGTGGCAGAAGGAAGGGCTTCTCGGTTTTGAAATGCTCACCCACCTGCCGCTTGGTCGTGCCGTGAATGCGCCTGTCAGCCACATTGGCTTCCCACTGAAAAAGCGCCCGGTTGAGCTCTTCCAGCGAGGCGAAGGATCGGCCTGCCAGCGCATTGCCCCGCACGTAGGCGATGTTGTTTTCAACCTTGCCCTTGTGCTCTGGCGTGCGGGGCCGACAGGGGAGGATGCTCGTGCCGTAATGCCGGGCAAAGTCGCGCAGCTTGGGATTCAACTCAGGATCGGCCCAGTCAAATCGCAGCACAGCCGCCTTCAAATTGTCCAGATTCACCGTCATCGTAACCCCGCCAAAGTGCCGGAAACCGTTCTCCAGAACCCGCAGGAACGTCTCAGTGTCCTGCCGCCGGACGGCCTCCGTGTAGCCCTTGCGCGAATGGCTTAAAACCATTCGGAAGATCCAGGTTCGATGCCGTTTGCCGTCGGGTCCCATCACCATCGGGCCGGCGCCGAAATCCACCTGCGCCTCCTCGGCAGGCTCCACCTCAATCCGCCAGACCAGTTCGGGCTGCGCTTGTCTCAGCCTGCCGACATACCGTTTGACCGATTGATAAGAACCCTGGAATCCAACCTCCGTTTGCAGATCCTGGAAAACTCGCTGGGCGCTCAACCCGTCCGCCACCTTCACACGGATCAGCGAATCATGATTTTCACACAGGCTTTTTCGCCCTGTTTTCCCGGCGGTCGAAAGAGGGTCAATTTGAAGCCCTTCATTTCGACCCCAGACGGGTCAATTTGAGTGGCCGCTGACAGACTTGATGGATCCTTCGTAGATGCGAAAATAAAAGTTCCAATGGGTGATTCCGGCGATGGCTCCGAGATTATCCCAATTAAAGTGATGCTGCAGGATCGGTGTCTCCCCTTTGGGAGCCCAAGTCCGGACTCGGTGTGGTTTTTGAGTCATCCCGCTTTCATCGATAAACACTATGGTTCGGCCCTCGTGGCGGGCTTTTTTTTATCGCCGGCCATGTGATTTTCTTCCACCGGGTAATTTCTTCTTCGTTCCGTTCGATCGCACGACCCACTGGTTTCTGAGGAGACCAGCCCAGGCCTCGAAGAATCTTCCATACATGGCCGGAATGAAACTGCTGGCCGGTGGTTTCTTTAATCAATGCCCGAACACGAGTAACCGTCCAAAGGCCTGATCGATAACCGAAAGCTTCAGCGCCCTTGAGCAAATCGGCTTTGAGCGCGTCCGTTTCCTTTTGAGATAATCGTGGTTTGCGCCCGGCCCTTCCGGCCTTATGTAAGCCGCTCACACCCTTCTTTTTCAAAGCAGCAGCCCATCGGCTGACCGATTGTCGTCCCACTTTCAGTCGGCGGGCTACCTCCGATTGATGAACCCCTTGTTTTAACAACTGATAAGCCTCCAAACGGCGGTTTTCGAGCGCTTGGAAGTCGCGTTTTACTCCACGTGGATTACCCATGCACGGAGTTTACGAGGTAAATCCAGAAAAGCTAGAAAAATGTCTCTATATTATGCGGATCTCAGTAGGGACGGACATGTGGAATAACGGTGGCCAGGCAACAGTCGAAATTGTGGATGGAATGGTTACCCAAGCTTCTGTTCTTTCTCCAAACGCCCGGTGCACCATTGATTTCCGATGCTTTGGCCTCGATTGAACCCAGTCCACCTCCAGGCAACATTCCACATCCAAATCCCTTCGTTCCAAAAGATCCCGATCCAGCTCTTTAACGGTGCGACCACGCTGGGGTCTTGATCTTTGCCTGGGCTGTGGCCGGGATTTCACAGACCTCCGCCGTTCGACAACAGATCCTGTCTCAATAGCTGAGCGCTTTGTTCTTGGCGCGCAGAACATCGAGCAAACCAAGTATCTCAATTGGAATGACTTGGAACTGATCCTCAACCCGATCGTGCATTCTCCCAGTCCCAACGCGATCCACTTAAAACTCCGGCCGCCGATCCCGGCGTGCTCGATCAACTCTAGGACTTCAATCGGGAGATCTAATATTTTTCAATTGGTCTGTCCCTAGGTTATCCGCCTGTGTCCCTAGGTTATCCAGCCTGAATCTCCGCCGCGCAGGGCGTCCGTCCGCGGATCCAGCCGCAGCCTGCCTTTGGGTTCCCTTGCCCCTTGGCAGGAGTGGCAGTTTGCCGCAGAGATCCCCTTGATTCGCATCGCTCACAGCCACGTTTCGGAAAGAACACCGCGCAGATCCATCTCAAATTCGATCTCAAGCACCGGTGGGCGCGTCACATGCCAGCACAGCCCGCAGCGTGCCGCAGGCCCGAGTCGGCGCAGCACGAGGTCCCGCAGCGGTGCGTCCATGGGGTGGATCGTGTAAACGTTGACGCACGTGACCTGGCTCCAGTGGACGCCCAGACCCGTCAACCGTTCTTCCATCACGTCGAGCACATACGCAGCCTTCTCCAGCATGGCCGCAGCCGAAGTTTCTCCGCGCCGGATGATTCGATTGGACTCCAGGGTGCCCTCACGAAGTTCACCCGCACCCGCGACCACGAAGGTGGGTCGTCTTATTTTCGGGTTCGGGCGAACGTGGGAAAAGGCGTGAAGGCAGACTGACGCCGGAGCCTGAGTCATCGGCGCGACGTTCGTCCGCGCGACCGGATTCACACCTTGGACGAGTACCCCCCACTGTTCCAACACCGCCCGGTAACTGCGGTTGAATTCGATGAAACCCGCCATTGAAAAGGGTTCGGGCGAACGCAATTCCATCGCACACAGAGCCAGCCGGCCTTGCCCCGCGCCGCGAAGGAATTCGTCCACGAAATCAAAGCCCTGTTGCCAGGGAACCAGCGACGGCATTGTGACGTGCGCGATTTCCCATCCTGGCTTGGCCACGACTCCGCAAGAGTAGGGGTCGATGCCTTTCAAGAAGTCATAATGGCCGGCAGCGTGATGGATGAGCATGTTTGCCCGCAGCATGCCTCGTGGAGCGGCATCAGAAAAGTGCTTTTCCTTTGGAGTCAAGCCGGATCCGCCGTGGGAGGGAATCGCGACCGGAAACGTGACGACGCCCCCGATGGGGATCGGTTTCTCATGGATTATCGGGGGCGCTCCTCCAGTTCGCGGGGCGATGCCTCGGAGGAAGCGCGAGAAATGACCTGCGGGGCGGACAGCCGCGCTCGGCTCCTTGAGCTTTCGAGCACGCCCGATCCACCGCCTTTCCGCGCGTCGCGACGGCCAAGGCTCCGCCCACGGTGAGTACCGTTCCGATCACCAGCACCAATAACACCGGACGGAAACTGGCACGCGGCAGCTCGGTCGCGAACATTTCCACCCGTCGGAGCAACCAATTCGCTCCGGTGCTGAGCCCCAGCACCAGCAGGCAAACCGTCAGCGCCCGCGCACCCTTGTGACCGATGGCCGCCGCCGATTCCGCGCGCCGCACCTCCCGCCACCAGCCACCGCGTCCATGGGAGGCTAGCGCCCTCATTTCCTCCGGGGTGACCACTCGGTCCCACAACACGATGTCGTCGTGTTCCACATGCACGGGCTGGTTGATCAAACGCGGTTCATCTTGGACGTCAAAACTGCCGGAAAGTGAGAACGCCGCCAGAAGAGGTGAACTGTGATTCTTCGCCCGTTCCTCCGCCGCGATCTGCCCGTTCACAAACAGCCGGGCTAGTGTCCCGTCCGAGGTGAACGCCAGGTGCATCCATTGGCCTGGAGGCGCCACTTGACGTCCAACCAGATTGCGAGTCGTCGTCATCAGGTGGTCGCCGCCGGACACTCCCGCAATAAGAAATGCGAAAGGTCGCCCCTGACGGAACCCAAGCCTCCATGTGAAGGTTTGTTGGTTGCTTGCGGATGCGATGACGAGGTCGTTGGTGAAGGCGCGTCCGTTCACCATCGGACTCCATGTTCCTCCCGAAGTCTCGACCCGCACCCAAGCCGCCCAGGACCACGGAATTTCCTGATCACGCCAGTATCCCAGAAGGCTGCCACTTGGCTCACCGCCGTGCCGGAAAGCTTTGTCTCCGTCCACGTTTACGATCTCGTTGCCGGGGTTATGCACAACGCTCCAGTGCCAGAGGGCCGCGCGCCGATCCGGTCGCCCGTCCACCAACCCACCCACCCTTTGGTCCAGGAGGCGAGCGGTCGCGCGTACCAAGCCCACACCAACAGCCAGAGAAGGCAGAGTGCGGAAACCGCCAACCACGATCGAACCAACCAGCGCCCCAGGCTGCGGCCCCCTCCTTTCCGGTGCCGAGCAGCAAGGGGATTCGCGCGCCGAGAATCGGAACGCGCGGACGCGGGCGCTGTCGGCGACGGGCGTTCACCGGCATTCGGCGCTGGAACTTGGGGATTCAACTCGGGTCGATCCCACCCCTTCCCGCGCGCCCGCCGCTAGTGATGAATGTCACGGTTGACAGCCTGTGGTCGGGCGGCGGTATTCCGCTGCGGCTAGGCGAAGGTGGGCAAAAGCATTCGGGAAGGATTGGTTCAAAAACACTATGGAGTTCGCTGCGCTTGAGGACACGCCCAAGTTCGCGTGACGGTCGGAGGCGGCGCACAAAGAGGATCCTGCCGAATCTCGCTCTCGAAGGCTTTACCGAATCCCAATTCGTTAAGCTCGGTTTAGCTGAACTATTTGCCGCTAACTTCCGCCCGCTGCTCCTTCAACAATGTAGAAGGCGATCTTGATGGATGACACCCGTCATAAATATCGCGCGCGGACCCATGACATTTGAGTGGAGGAACGGCACTACCGCGAAGCGCGGAAATGGATGAGCATCGTCCCATCGAACCGTCCTGTGTGAATGCACCGAGCAATAAGTCCAGGAAGGGCGGCCATGATGAAACCAAGTAAACTTTTTGCGAACATGAAAACCAACATTGCTCAATTTTTCTTATCCGCCATCGGCTCGATCATGCTGACTCTTGCAGCGGAGGCAGCTAGTTTCTCTGTGCAGATTTCTACTGCCGCTGGCGGCGTTGACTTTTCCTCAGAACGGAAAAACGAAGCTGGTGAAGTCAGCGGTTCGAGTCACTATTCTATCGCTCGAGCCAGCTCATCCGCGTACGCTTATGCCAGTGCGGAGACCGGGGTCTTTAAGCTTCAAGCCAAAGCCTCCGCCGAGTCACTCCCAAAAGTAGGGTTGTTCGGTCACGAGCCCTATGCAAATTCCCAAGCCAGTGCACAAGCGCGCTTTCGGGATTCCATGACCATCAACGCTCCTGGGCTTGCAGGGAAAGCGGGGCGGGCGACTGTTTCCCTGTTTATACCAGGGAGCATCGAAGGAAGCTCAAGCTTCGATTCGCGCGGTTGGGGAGGGCAGCTCATTTTCGGTATTGGTTTTCCAGGTGGTGGAGCTCAGTTCGTAGGTAACCCCTTTGACTTAATGTCAGGTAGTGGCCTTCTTCGAGGTGCTGTTGGCAATGCCCTCCATCCGTCAGAATCCTACTCTCTGCCCTTGGTCGATGGTCGCTTCGATTTCGACATCACCTTCCAATACGGGCACCGCATTGATTTCGACATGAACTCCTCGGCATTTGCCGAAATGCACGCGAGAAATGGCACCTCTGGATTCGTCGATATTGACTATGCGAACAGCCTCTACTGGGCTGGACTGTCTGCTGTCTCGTTTGATGGAAATCTCCTGCCTGCGGGGACCTTTACGGCTTTGAGTCCTGAGGGTGTTGACTATGCGAAATCCTTCGTGCCGGTGACTACAGGGGTGCCGGAAACTGGAGCGTCTCTCGGGCTGCTGATTCTGTCATTGTCTGCATTGGTTTGCGCACGACGTCGGGATAAGGGAGTGGTGTATTCGTAGAACCCGCTGCCAACTCATCTTCGTTCGCAATGTCTGCCCCTAAGCTATAGGACGAATTCAGACTCCTTCCGCCGAAGGAAGAATCCGGCTCCAGGGCTCAGGGGAATGCTCGCCGAGGTCACTCCGGGGCTGGTGATGACGGTCCGGTTTGGGGTGGTCAGGTCCAGACACTGCTTGAGCACGAAGGCGTTCGCCGTCGAAGGCCAGGAAATGTCGAGCGTGCCGCCGTTTCGGAAGCAGTCTAGCGCGGGCTCAGTCGTCGGGTCGCCAAGGTCGGGTGGTGCGTAGGCGCTGATGCCGCCAGACACTCAGGAATAGACATGTAGAAAGGCGTGTCCATGCCGCGTAACTTCTTGGACAATTTCTCAGCGATATCGCCGAAGAGCACCACGGCCAAGCTTAGCAGTGGCCGATGATCCTGGTTGGCAACCAGAGTGGGCGATTGAAGTCGGCGGGCCGGTTGCTGCAATTTCCCGGCGACAACAAGGTGGGCGAGTGGACGGTGCCTCCAGAGGTTGTTGGTGACCGGGTTGTCGTGGTAACGCAGACAGCCCTGTCTGCTGATCGGGTCGGGTGCCGGGGATTGCGCCCCGGCACCCTCCCACACCACCGGACGTGCGGTTTTCCGCATCCGGCGGTTGAACGCAGCGGCCCTTCACACGGTGGCCGCAAGGTCGGATGGCATCCAAAACCCGTAACGTCGCAACGCCGCGTTGCTTAACGCCGTCTGCAAGCTCGGGCTGGCCGCGATCCGCCACGCCCCTTGCGAGCGGTGCGCCACTTGCAGCAAGCGTCCGCTCAGTCCCAAGGTTCGCAGTTTCCGCAGCCGTCCTCGCCCGTGGTCCCACCGTTGCCAGAAGCAGGCCCGGATGTGGCGTCGAATCCAACCTTCCAGTCCGAAGATGTTTCGGCGTTCCTCGGCCAGGTGGAAATACCCCCACCAGCCTTGGACCTAGGCGCGCCAGGTGTCCCGCAGCTCTGCGCGGGTCTGACTCTGGCAGCTTCGCCACAGCTCCCGAACTTTCGTTTTGAATCGTTCCACACTCGTCGGCGCGGCTTCGATCTGCCCTTTCGGGTTGATGCGAAAGCCCAGGAACTTTCGCTCCCAGGGCCGCCCCGTTCCGCTCTGGGTCGCGTTGACTTCCAACCGCAGGTGTTTCTGGATCCAGGCCGTCAGGCTCGCCAACACGCGTTGCGCCGACCGTGGGCTGCTCACATCAATGTTGCAGTCATCGGCGTACCGGCTGAACGCCAGTCCGCGCCGGTCCAACTCCCGGTCCAGCGCGTCCAGATAGATGTTGGTCAGCAACGGGGAGAGCGGCGTGCCTTCCTCGCTGGCCTGCACTAACCCTTCCACCATCACCCCGGCTCGCAGGTATCGCCCCATCAAGCCCAACACCCGTTTGTCCCGTATCGTCTGTCCGATCCGGTTCATCAGGATGTCGTGGTTCACACGGTCAAAGAATTGGGTGATGTCCATGTCCACCACCCAGTCTTTGCCCGCTTGGACGTAGCTCTGGGCTGCGCGTACCGCGTCGTGAGCACTTTTCCCCGGTCGGAAGCCAAAGCTGTGGGCACTGAAGGTGGGGTCGAAGATGGCTTGCAGCACCTGCAGGAGCATTTGCTGTATCCACCGGTCGAGCACCGTCGGGATGCCCAGGAGCCTCACCCCTCCGTTGGGTTTGGGAATTTCCACTCGCCGCACCGGACTCGGAACGTAGGTTCCGGCCAGGAGCTTAGCGCGAAGGGTTTCCCAGTGTTGACGCACATGGTCGCGTCGCTGTTCCGTCGTCATGCCGTCGATGCCGGGCGCGCCTCCGTTGCGTTTGGCCGCCAGCCAGGCTGCCGTCGCATGGTCTTGCGTGACGACTTCTTCCATCAGGTCTTCGTGCATTGCTTTCTGGGGTGAGTCCCGCGTCAACGCCGTCTCGTCGTCCACTCCCTCGGCGGGCAGCGGCTTCTCCGCTTGGGCCTCGGTTCGCCAGTCCGGGGTGGGGACCGCAGTGGTCTCGCCCCGCTGTTTCGGATGACTCTCGTGGTCGCTGTCAGGTTCTCTTTGAGTTCTGCTCTTTCGTTCTTCGGCCCTTCGCTCGGTCCGCCTTTTGGTTCGTGCGAACCTCAAACGCTACGACGGCCTCGGCTGACTTCCCCGCGTCTCTCAACACGGGGACCTCCCCGGGTCAGTGCCTGGTCTTTCCGTTCGCGCCTCTGGGCTCTACAGACGACCGTCAGTGACTTCGGACTTCGCGTTGGCCAGCACGCTCGTCCCCGACCGTCTGCCTCACTGCCCATTGGTGTTCCTTCGGTCGAACGTTTGCCTCCCGCCCTTTCGCGTCGACTCCTTGCGGAGACGACCTGGCGGTTCGGCTACGGTAGGCGTCACCAGCCCCCGTCGGGAACCTTTCATCCCGATAGACCAAGCTCCTGCCGGGCACACGGGCGCAGGCTGCCCAGCCTGCCGTATCGCCGACGGCCCGGCGGCCCGGCGGGTGAAGAAAGAGGCCCTTCCATGCTCTCCACGCGCCGGGTTTCCTTCGTCGCCCCGCAGGCTGGGCAGCCTGCGCCACAGCAGACAGGGTTGTCTGCGTGACCACGACAACCCGGTCACCGCCAACCTCTGGATGCATTGGGCCAAGGACAGGCGGCGCCGCGGCCGCTTCGCGTCCAGCCAAGCTCTCTTCCATCAAGTTTTCGCCACCGACCGGACGAGCATGGCCTGAATCTCTTCCTTAAACAATCTGCCGGATGACTCGGCCTTCGACAAAGGTCAGGCGCTCGTCGCGTCCCAGATGCGGGTAAGTCAGACGATCCGAATCCACCCCAAGCTGATGAAGGATCGTCGCGTGAATGTCCCGAAAATGAACACGGTCGCGCACCGCGTGCAGTCCAATCTCGTCCGTGGCCCCCACAATCTCTCCGCCACGGATGCCGCCACCCGCCATCCACATGCTAAACCCCAGATTATGATGGTCACGGCCTTTGCCTGATTCGGCTTCAGGGGATCGCCCGAACTCGCCTCCCCACACGACCAGCGTGGATTCGAGCAACCCACGCCTCTCCAGATCCGCCAGCAACGCGGCCACGGGACGATCCGTCTCCGCGGCTTTGCGCAAGTGATTCTCCTCGATGTCCTGATGCGCGTCCCACTGCATGTTGCCCGGACCACCCCCAGCGACCACGCACACGAACCGCACGCCCTTTTCCACCAACTTCCGCGCCAGCAGGCAACGGCGTCCGTAATCGTGGGTGGGCTCCCTGCCCACCCCGTAAAGATCAAGAGTTTCCTGGGACTCGCATCCGAAGTCGAAAAGGCTGGGCGATTCCGTCTGCATCTTGAACGCCAGATCGTAGGCGTTCAGGCGGGCGTGAAAATCTTCGTCTTCGGGCGTCATCCGCCTGAGATTGGCCTGGCGAATGAAGTCCAGGGTGCGCTTCCGCTGCGCCGCCGTGACGCCCTCGGGAAGACTCAAGTTCAGCACCGGCTTGGCGCCTGGACGAAACATGGTCGGCTGATAAACGGCGGGCAAAAAACCGTGGCCATACATCGGCTGCCCGGCTTCCAACGCGCCCTTCGGATCCGGCATGACCACATAAGCCGGCAAAGAATCGCTTTCGCTGCCCAATCCGTAGGCCAACCAGGATCCCATGCTCGGATAGCCCGGAACGATCCGGCCCGAGAACAATTCGTATTGGGCGGCGGAATGAACCACCATGTCCCCATGGCATGAACGAAGGAGAGCCAGGCGGTCCGTCCAATGCGCTACGTGGGGAAACAAGTCCGACACCTCCATGCCGCATTGACCGTGGCGCCGAAACTCGCGCCGAGTTCCCAGCAGTTTCGCCGAACCCTTGATGAATTGATACTTCGCCTCGCCGAAGGCCTTGGGCCTGGGTTGCCCATGGAGCGTGTTCAACAATGGCTTCGGATCAAACGTCTCCAAATGACTCGGCCCGCCCGCCATGAACAGAAAAATCACCGACCGCGCCTTGGCGGACAAATGCGGAGCCTTGGGGGCCAAAGGATTCGCAGGAGCGGACGCCGCCGCAGCCCTCGATGCCAACTCCGAGAAGGCAAGCCCTCCAAACCCGCACAGGGCGTCCCGGACAAATTCACGGCGCGTCCAGGTGGGACGAACATGGGCTCTTGGCTCAGGGAACATACAGAAATTCGTTAAGATTGAACAACGCCAAGGCCAGCTCGGACCCCGGTTGTTCCGCCAGAAATCGTTCTCCCATCCGAAGCTCCTCCTCGTCCGGCAAGCGGCCGCAAGCCAGAAAAAAGCCGCGCTCGACCCAGCGTCGCGGATGGCCTCCCGATTCTTGATCCAGGCGCTTCGAAAATCGCCGGGCCAGTTCATTTGACAGGGATCCGTTCAATAACTCGAGCGCCTGGGGCGCATGCGTGCTTGATTCGCGTCGGCCGCAACTGGTGAGCAATGACGGCTGATCGAAGGCTTCCATGAAGGGGAGGCGCAAATTCCGTTTCGCCATCAAATACACCGATCGGCGAAACAAACGTTCGGGCTTCACATCCGGTTCCCATTGGCTGGGTTTGTAAAGTAACGCGACCAAATCAGAGTCCACAGGCGCCATCACACTCGGTCCGCCCACCGATGGGTGGAGGACTCCGCTGACGGCGAGCATCGAGTCGCGAATCTCCTCCGCGCTCAACCGGCGTCTTTCAAATCGCCAGAGCAATCGATTCTCGGGATCCAAGGCGAGGGCACGGGCAGTGGGCTTGACTCCTGATTCTTGGCGATAGGAGGCGCTCAGAAGAATCATGCGTTGCAGGGGCTTCAAGCGCCAGTCGTGCCGGACCAATTCATCCGCCAGCCAGTCCAGTAATTCCGGATGACTAGGGCTCGCGCCGTGCGAGCCAAAATCGTTGGGCGTGCCAACCAAACCCTTTCCGAAATGCCATTGCCAAAGCCGGTTCACCACGACACGGGCCGTCAACGGATGGCCCGGTTCAAGCAACCAGCGCGCCAGGGCCGTTCGCGGACGTCTGTCATCCTCCCCGGTCCAGGCCGGCTGGGAGTTGGCCAGGGCCGCCAAGGGCCCGGGAGACACAGCCTCCCCCTTTCGTTCCCACTCGCCACGAACCAGGACGTGGATGGACGTTCGGGACGCGGGGTCGTTCTTGATGGAAGGCATGGAAGCGGGCAGGAGCGGCAATCGACGCTCCACCGCCTCGATTTCCTTCCGAAGTTTGATCCGCTCCTCGCCTTCCGCCTCCTCTGCTCTTTGCCGCAGACTCTTGAGTTGGGCCTGAAGGGGGGAGGACTCCTTCTCCCATTTGAGC
>Ga0194131_10010314_pt1 | contig 11487 bp, 14 predicted proteins | sample TA2KigO120mmetaG_FD_148631 | JGI IMG/M metagenome (GOLD analysis project Ga0194131, IMG submission 148631) | Freshwater microbial communities from Lake Tanganyika, Tanzania - TA2015053 Kigoma Offshore 120m | ecosystem: Environmental > Aquatic > Freshwater > Lake | place: Tanzania: Lake... | reverse complement strand
GCGCTCGGGCGTGTCCTCGTGGCTGCGCCGCCAGGGGGGAGGCAGGCCGTCGGCGAGCCCGGTGATCGTGATCGCTCGGCGGCGGCGGATCGCGGCGGCTTGGGCGTCGGTCACGTGCGCGGAGCGGACCGGGGCGGCGGTCGCGTCGGAGGAGTCACCAGCACCGGCCGCGGCTGCGAGGGCCGCGCACGCCTCGGCCAGCCCGCCGTCGAGGCGGGTGCCGATCACCGCCCCCTCGCTGGTCTCGTAGTGGACGCTCCCGTAGGAGACCGAATCGACGTTGAGGATCACGGTGCGCTCGCGGCCGAGCCGCTCGCGGTTGTCGCGGACGAAGGAGCGCATGCCCTCGGCCAGCGCCTCGCCGCCGCCGGGCAGAACCACCCAGACGTCGAGGCCCGGGGCCAGATCCTCCGCCTCGATCCGCTCGGCCGCCGAGAGCACGGCGGCGACGCCCGAGGCGTTGGCGTAGGCGCCCGGCGTCGTCTTCGAGAGCGCGATGTCCAGCAGCAGGAACGCCGAGACGGCGAGCACGACGGTCGGGATCAGCTGCAGGGCCGAGAGCCAGGTTCCCTCGACTCCCGCCATCTGGGCGCCGATGATGGGCAGCAGCGGCGCGACGCCGAGCCAGAAGACGATGCGCCAGGGGCCGAGCAGCACCCGCCCGCGCGGGCCGAGGCGCTGCTCGCGGCGCAGCCCGCGCTCTCCGAAGATCCAGCCCGAGCGCGGCGCGTCGTAGTGGGCGACCAGCAGCAGCCGCAGCGGGGCCTCGGGGCGGCGGCCGGGCGAGACGACGTTCTGCGAGGCGCGGCGGAAGAACAGCCTCCGCAGCAGGTAGGCGCGGGTGTTGAGGTCGAGGTACATCGAGACGGCGGTGACCAGCACCAGCGCGAACCCGGCTGCCGGCTGGACGGTCGCGAGCACGCTGCCGGCGATCGCGAGGGTCGCGTGCAGCGCGTGCACCAGCGCGTACTGGGGATGGACGTGTGTGGGCTCCACGTGCGCCTCGCGGCTCAGCCGCTTCAGCCGCGCGCCGAGCATGTTCGCCGCCCTGCGCTCGGCGTCGGTGCCGGGTCCGCGGCCCTCAATCGAGCACAGCTCCCTGATCAGCTCCATGCGTCCCGCCGCGTCCACGGCGGGATTATCGCGGGGCGGCGGGGCTATCGTTCGCCCGGCCTGCCGGAGTGCTCAAACTGGTAAAGAGGATCGACTCAAAATCGATTGTCCTTCGGGACTTGTGGGTTCGACTCCCACCTCCGGCATCATCGTTTGGGGCCAACGAACTCATCCATGAACTCGATGGCCTTCCGGCGCGCGATTGAGATATCCGTCGCGTTCATCACCGTCCAATGAATCTCGAGTCGATCGCAGGCTTCGCAGAAGATTCGACGGATGTCGTCGGATCGGTTGGAGAAGAGATACCTCGGATAGACGTAGGACTTCTTGGGATGGCGGATCGTGTTCCATGAGCGGCAACCATCGGAATGGATCAAGCCACGGATCAGCTCTCTTGAGTGATCGGCGACGATCATGTCCTGCCAACTTGCCAGCCAGATTGGCCTCGCGTGTTTTTTCCCCGGTCCGTGTTGAGGGAAGGGGCACGGCCACGAACGCGACCAGGAACTGACCTCGGTTGATCTCTGGTGTCGATGGTCCAGCAGACCGACCCGATTCGCCGGCATCACAAGCGCCATCGCGTCGGCACACTCACGGATGATGCCCGGATACTTGCGGTCGAGGACTATTCGAAGCCTCCAGACTCCCCGTTGTCCAGCCGAAATGCATCCGTCGCCAAGGTAGAGGCCGAGCAGGTAGGCGTAAGCAGGACCGGGTAGCTCTTGAAAAGCGTGTTCGGCATGGCGGCACCTTGGGCAGCGCCGAGCGCATGAGTGCCCTCGCTCGCGGCGTGGCGTTTTCCCGGCTCGCCAGTCTCGGATCGTGCTTCGCGGGATCTCGGTCCGCCGCTCGATCTCATTGTCGTTCAACCCCCGTTCAATGAGGCCCAGGACACTTGCCACTTCCGCAGTGCTGCGCATGAGAACACGGTGCCCGGAACCGCGGATGTGCCGACTGACTCTCAGGCGTGAGCTGGTCGCATGTGGGCCAGTTGTCACAGATTTGGCACAACCTCGCGAGACTCAACAGGGAGGGGCTCTGCCGCCACTCCTGTCAACCTCCCGAATGTGTGCGGCCGTTTCACCCTCACCGACCCGGACCCGCGAATGCTGAGGCTCCGCTTCGATCTCAGCGAGACGGCCGAGGTCTCCGAGCAGCCGCGCTTCAACGTGGCGCCGACCGACAACGTGCTGGCGGTGCGGCTCGACAAGCAGGGAGAGCGGGAGCTGGGCCGGCTGCGCTGGGGCCTGATCCCGCACTACGCCGATCCCGACGAGTTCGAGCGGCTGCTGATCAACGCGCGCGCGGAGACGGTGGCGAGCGCCCCGGCGTTCCGCGACGCGTTCGAGGGCGGCTTCCGCTGTCTGGTCGTTGCCGACGGCTTCTACGAGTGGAAGGCGACCGACCGGGGCAAGCAGCCCTACTGGATCCACCGTCCCGACCGCGAGCCGTTCGCGTTCGCGGGGCTGTGGGCGCGGGCGCTGCGCGAGGACGGCTCGAGGCTCTACTCGTGCACGATCGTGACGACGCGGCCGAGTGAGCTCGTGGCGCCGATCCACGACCGCATGCCGGTGATCCTCGACCGCGGGAACGAGGCCGGCTGGCTCGACAGGGGAACCGGCGAGGGCGAGCTGCAGGCGATGCTGGAGCCTAGCGAGGAGTTGGAGGCGACCGAGGTCTCGGAGGCGGTCAACAACGTGCGCGAGGACGGCCCGCACCTGCTGGACCCACCGCTGCAGCTGTTCTGAGCTCCGGGGCCGGGCGCGCCGGCGGCGCGCTCAGTCCTTGATCTCGTCGCCGATCGCGCGCTCTTCCTCGACGTGCCAGTTCTGGTTGAAGGCGACCATCGCGACCGCGACGAGGATGACCTGGACCGGCACCAGCAGCAGCGCGATCAGGCCGAGCAGCTCCTCCGGCAGCAGCGGGCTCTGGAGCCCGTCCTTGCTGCGCGCGAACCAGGCGGGCGCGGCGATCGCGGTGAAGATCGCGAGGATGATCGCCAGCGCCGCCGCGACCGGCAGCACCCCGCGGTTCCACCTCGAGACGAGGTAGGCGAACAGCAGGTAGAGCAGCACGTAGAAGACGGCGAAGATCTTGCCGCCCTCGAGGCGCTCCCAGCCGCCGACGACGAGAACGAAGGCGAGCGCGGCGGAGACGACGAGCAGGAAGACGACGAGCGCTCGCGCGCTCTTCGACTCGGCTTTCTCCCTGTTGGGTCGCCAGAGCTCGTACCCAGGGCGAACCGCTCCCGCTTCCACGCGCGCAAGCATATGTTCTCCGCCCGACGCGGGCGACGGCACCGGCCCCTCGCGTGCCCGGAGTGCGGGCGGAGGGACTCGAACCCCCAAGCTCTCTCGAGCACCGGCACCTAAAGCCGGCCTGTGTACCAGTTCCAGCACGCCCGCTGGTCGTTCGATTCTAGGCTCGGGCAGGCTCGCTCCTGAACGCGAAGAGCCCGGCGAACCGGGCTTTTCGAGCGGGGCACCCAGGACTCGAACCTGGAATCACCGACTTTGGAGGCCGGGGCCTTATCCAGTTTGGCCAGTGCCCCTCGCGGCGTGAATCGTAGCCAGGCCGTCTACCGCTTCCGCTTCTTCCCCTTCTTCTTCGGCAGCGGCGGCAGGTCGGGGCCGGACTCGGTCCGGCAGGCGCCGGCGTCGCAGGTGGCGAGGCCGATGAGCTCGCCGAAGAGGAAGGCGCGGACGAAGCGGTAGCGCGGGTCGGCGTGCTTGGAGCGCAACTGCGCCGGGTCGAGCAGCAGGTCATAGAGCTCGGTCTGGCCGTTGGCGTAGAGGACGTAGAGGTAGCGGTCGGTGCGGATCGCGCGGTAGGCGGGGGCGAAGTTGCCGTTGGCGACGCTCTTGCTCGCGCCCATGTGCTCCTGGTCGAGGTCCTTGACCCCCCTGAACCCGCCCAGCCTCAGCTTCGAGAGCTTCGCACGCGAGACGCTCGCGTTCTGGGGGTCGAACCCCGCGTTGCCCTTGCCGGGCCCGGTGTCGGCCTCCAGCAGCAGCGGGCGCGTGGAGCGCAGCGAGGGATCGAGGGCGTGGGGGAGGAAGGAGCGCCCGTCCGCGCCGGGGTCCTCGGCGCCGGTCGTGATCTCGCGGATCGTCTGCGGGATGTCGATCGCCGAGACCAGCTCGTCGCTGGTCCGCCCGGCGGGGATGCCGGGGCCGCGGATCATCAGCGGCACCCGCGAGGCCGGCTCATAGGGCAGGTACTTGCCGCTGCCGATCCGGTGCTCGCCGCGGAAGAAGCCGTTGTCCGAGGCGAAGACGATGTAGGTGTCGTCGAGGATGCCCTCGTCGTCGAGCTCGTCGACGATGTCGGCGACCGCCTCGTCCACGGAGATCATCATCTCCAGCCGGCGGCGGCGCTCCGCCGCGATCTCGCCCTTGAGCACCTTCGGCAGCCGCTTGCGCGCCTGCTTTCGCAGCCACTTGGGCTTGTCGGAGATGTCCTTCTAGTCGAAGGCCTGCAGCTTCGGGAGCGCCGCCCCGGAGAGGTCGAAGAGATGGCGCGGGGCCGGCTCATAGGGCGAGTGCGGCGCGTTGAACCAGACGTTGACCATGAACGGGGTCTCGGCGCCGGTCGCCGTGTCGATGAACTCGACCGCCTTGTCGCCGAGCACGTCGGACTGGTAGTCCTGCTCCTGGTCTCCGTAGAAGACCAGCTCGGCGTCGTCGCCGGGGAACTCCCGCTCGATCAGCGAGTAGTTCTGGTGGAGGTCGGGCTCGGAGATCTTCCCGTACCACTCGCTCCAGCCTTCGGGCACCGGCAGCGGGTGCGGCGGGCCGATCGCGTAGCCGTTCACGTACTTGCCGAGGTGCACGGTGTAGTGGCCGTCGTCCTGCGTCGCCGTCGCGATCGTGTCGTCCTCCTGGGGCTGGAACCTGGTCCAGCCGCCGAGCGGCCCGCCGTTGCCGCGCACGCCGTGGTTGTGCATGTACTCGCCGGTCAGCATGCTCGCCCGAGAGGGGCAGCAGAGGGGATAGGAGACGTAGGCGCGCGAGAAGGTGACGCCCTCGCCGCCGATCAGCGCCCTGGTGTTCGGCATCACCGCCAGCTCGCTCAAGGCCTGGTCGTCGGTGAGGATGAAGACGACGTTGTCGCCGGGTTCGCCCTCGGCGCTGCGGGCCCCGATCGCGAGGGCCAGGACGCCCGCCAGCAGCAAGGCGGCAGCGGCGAGTGCCGCGCGCGGGCGCCCGGCGATCCTCGAGTGCGTGGCTAGCGGTCGCATCTGCATCGGGTTCGGGGCCGGTTCCCGTGCCCCTGCGGCAAGAAACCGGCTCGCGGCTGCGAGTTTCGGAGCATAGGCCGCGGGCGCCGCCGGCGATCGTGGAGGCTGGGAGGCCCGGTCACCGAACCTATAATCGGATCACCTGCGGGCGAGGTGTCAACGGTTGCACGTGAGCCTTCCAAGCTCGAGGAACGGGTTCGATTCCCGTCGCCCGCTTGCCCCTAGGATGGGGCCACATAGGCGTCCCGAGTCACCCCGGGGGCGCCGAACGATCATCGGGGCGTGGCGCAGTCTGGTAGCGCATTCGGCTGGGGGCCGAAAGGTCGCTGGTTCAAATCCAGTCGCCCCGACTACATTCAATACCCGCGTTAGGTCGCGACAACGTGGGCCTGCACGAATCTTCTCGGCCTTTCTGTTTCATGTTGCGAAATATGAAACAGGATGCTAGATTGAGCCCATGGTCAGGGGTCAGGACATCCTGGTTCTCTTGAAGCTTCTCCAAGAGCCGAAGGACTCGACCATGCGTTCCCTGGCGGCGTCGGTTGGGCTCGACCCGGCGGGAGTCCACCGGGCCCTGCAACGGCTTCAAGACGCTCGTCTCGTCGACGGCGACGGCAGGCGAGTGAACCGCTCGAACGCCCAAGAGTTCCTTGTCCACGGCGTGAAGTACCTGTTTCCCGTGCGGCAGGGCGGGCCAAGCCGGGGCGTCCCTACCGCCTGGGCTGCACCGCCACTGAAGAACGAGCTCGCTTCGGTGGATGAACCACCACCGGTCTGGCCCGACCCGAAGGGCAAAGCCCGGGGAATCTCCCTAAAGCCTCTGCACCCATCGGTCCCGGAGCTGGCGCGACGCGATGGCGAGCTCGCCGAGCAGCTGGCCCTGATCGACGCGATTCGCCTTGGCGACGGGCGCATTCGCTCGCTCGCATCGAAGCGTCTCTCCGAGCGCGTCAAACAGGACGGGCAACGCCTTTGAGCATCGACCTGTTGGAGCTCGGGGCCTCGGCGCTGGGTGAGATCGCGGACGACGTGGTCTTCGTCGGCGGAGCGACGGTGACGCTCTGGATCACCGATCCGGCGGCTCCGCCTCCGCGACCGACCAAGGACGTGGATGTGATCGTCGAGGTGGCGACTCGCGCCGAGTACCACGCTTTCGAGGAGCGACTCCGCGGCGCCGGCTTTCGTGGCGACGGTGAGGTGATCTGCCGATGGCACAAACGGGAGAGTGACCTCATCCTGGATGCGATGCCGACCGACGCCGACGTGCTTGGCTTCGAGAACAGGTGGCAGCGCGAGGCGTTTCCACACGCTGTCGAGGTGGAACTCCCGTCAGGTGCTCGAATCCGCGCAGTACCGCCGGTGTTCCTCCTCGCGACGAAGCTCGAGGCCTTCTTGGGTCGAGGCGAGGGCGACCTGCTGGGGAGTGCTGACTTCGCTGACGTCGTGGCGCTGGTCGACGGGAGGGAGGAGCTCCTCGCTGAGACACGGGCGGCTCCGATGGCGCTGAAGCCATATGTCGCCGCAACGCTGGAGCAGATGCTCACGAACGAGCGCGCCTTGGATGGCGTTCGGGCTCAGCTGCTCCCGGACGCCGCAAGTCAAGCCCGCGCAGATCTTGTGGTTGATCGACTACGAAAGCTCGCCGCTGACACCGGATAGTCCAGCTACCACTGCCGGCGGCTGGGCTGTGGCGAATCGACTGGTTGATCGACTGGTAGCAGTGGGTTGCGACGCGCTTGCTCTAGGCACCGGTGTCGCGGCCGCTGAACCAGTCGCCCCGATTTGGATGTAGCCAATCGCTCGGGGGCACGTTCGAGGACACAATTCGCACTCTCCGCGGAAGCCGCTTCGGCCTGGGTGAGCGGCGCGGTCCGGACCGGACCCAGTCCGGCGCGGCTTGAGGGCAACACGAAACCGTCGTAGCCCTCCGCCGGCCCCGGCGCTCAGCACGACACTAAGTCGATCTAACGTTATGACGGCAAAGCGTCCAAAATCCGCTCATGGCGACAAAGCGGAAGGTCACGGTCTACCTCGATCCCGAGGTCGCCCGTGCCGCCAAGGTGCGCGCCGCGCGGAGCGAGAAGCGCGACTCTGAGGTAGTCGAGGACGCGCTGCGGGTCTACCTCGGGATCGCTGCGCTTGACCAGGCCCAAGAGCTCAGCACGCTCGCCGAGGACGAAGCGCTTGAACTCGAATACAAGGAGCTGCACGCCGCTCGGCGCAAGCGCCCGTGATTCGCGCCGTGATCGACCCAGGGGTGCTGATCTCCGCCTTCATAGGTCGTCGCGACTCGGGGCCGGACCGCATCATGCGCGCGTGGAGCGAGGGTGCGTTCGAGTTGCTTGCCTCCCCGCACCTGCTCTCGGAGCTGGCCGGTGTGCTCGCCCGGCCGAAGTTCACCGAGCAGGCGGCAGGGGGAAGGGCGGACGCCTACGTGGCCGCAATAGCCGGAGGCGCGGTTCTGCTCGACGACCCCGCCGAACCCGAGCCGGTTACCGCCGATCCCGACGACGACTACCTGTTCGCGCTGGCCCGCAGCGGCGGAGCGGCCCTCATCGACTCCGGCGATCGCCACCTGATCGAGATCCCACGACCGGTACCGCCGGTTGTGACGCCGCGATCGTTCCTGACGCGGCTCGCCAAGAGGTCGAGCTGAACACGCCTCGAGGTTCCGTTTGAGGTTTCACCTGAAGACTTAGCTGGTGACGTTGTCGGCCTGCGCCAGGGGCACATTCAAGGCACAATCCCCACGAACTCAGGGCACTCAGAGCATTCTGACCGTGCCTGGCGCGGCTCCAGCGAACTGCACGGCACCGCGTCGCACGAGTAGCGCATTCGGCTGGGGGCCGAAAGGTCGCTGCGTCCCGTTCAGGGGCACAACCTGCGGTCTCCGCGGCGGCCGGTCCAGCCTGAGTGCGGGTTCAGGCCCACCTGCTCGAGGGCCTCACCGGTGGCGGCGATCGAAGCGAACACCAACGACGACTTGCCTTGCTCGCGCCCCGGTGGTTCCGCAATCACGCGGGAGGGAAGCGACGCCAGGATCCAGCTCGATTGATGAGTTAGGGGGGCTATAGGCCCCCTAAGTGACCAATCGTCCGGCCGGCGCGATCGGCGGCCCGCGGATATCACCACAAAGCAGATGTCGGCGAGGCGGCCCGTGGCGAGGATCAGCGCCCAGCCGGCGGGCATGAACGCGGTGATCGTCCACTTCAGCTCGTCCAGCACACACCCGCCTCGGGCTTCGGGCCCGAGGCACGCCCGCACGCCCGCCCGCCCGCCGTGTCCTGTAGGGCCGGGTCGATGGCAACGAGCGTGCTTGTGCTCGGGGCGGGTTTCGGCGGGATGGAGCTCGCCACCGTGCTCTCGGATGAGCTCGATGAGGCCGAGGTGACGCTGATCGACAAGGGGGACTCCTTCGTCTTCGGCTACTCGAAGCTCGACGTGATGTTCGGCCGTGAGCCGGCCGCGGCGGTGAAGCTGCCCTACGCCGAGTTCACCAAGCCGGGGGTGACGCCGCTGCGCGAAGAGGTGACGCAGATCGATCCCGAAGCCAAGCGCGTCGTCACCGACTCGGGCGAGCACGAGGGCGACCACCTGGTAGTCGCGCTCGGCGCCGACTACGACTTCGACGCCACCCCCGGCCTCGCCGAGGTCGACAGCGAGTTCTACTCGGTCGCGGGCGCGGAGAAGATGGCTGCGGCGATCCCGGAGTTCTCGCAGGGGCGCGCCGTGATCGGGGTCTGCGGCGCCCCGTTCAAGTGCCCGCCGGCGCCGAGCGAGGCGGCCCTGCTGCTGAACGACGATCTGATCTCGCGCGGGGTGCGCGACGACTGCGAGATCACCTTCCTGATGCCGCTGCCGAGCCCGGTGCCGCCCTCGCCCGAGACCTCGGAGGCGCTGCTCGCGGAGTTCGCCGATCGCGACATCCACTTCGTCCCCGGGGCACGAATCGCCTAGCGCGACCCCGGGCGCCGCACGATCGCGCTCACCGATGGCACCGAGTATCCCTTCGACCTCTTCCTGGGCGTGCCGAAGCACCGGGCGCCCCTCGTCGTGCTGGAGTCGGGGATGGCCGAGGACGGATACATCCCCGTGGACTCCCGCACCCTGAGGACGAGGTTTCCGGGCGTCTACGCCGTCGGCGACGTTGCCACGGTCGGGGTCCCGAAGGCCGGCGTCTTCGCCGAGAGCGCGGCGCGCGTCGTCGCCGCCGAGATCATCGCCGAGGTTCGCGGCGGGGACGACCCGGCGGGCTACGGCGGCACAGGCTCGTGCTACATCGAGTTCGGCGCCGGCCGCGTCGGCCGCGTCGACGTCGACTTCCCCTCGGGGCCGAAGCCCACCGGCGAGTACCACGCGCCCACCGCGGAGATGGCCGCCGAGAAGCAGGGCTTCGGCTCCGAGCGCCGCGCCCGCTGGTTCAACCGCTGATCAGCTCGCCCGCGCGCCTCCGGGCCCTTCGCCGGGACGCAGCCACGGGCTGAGCTCGCGCTCGCGCGCCAGCGTCGCCGGGCGTCTGACGGCGTCCGGGCCGAAGCGGTGGCGGAGGTCGGCGGGGCGACCCCTGAGGGCCGGTTCGTCGCGCTGCTCGACCGCGGCGAAGAAGGCGTCGGCGTGCAGGATCGGCGCTTCCCGTGACACGAACGTATGTTCGCATCACGGGATCGCGCGATCAAGTCGCGATCGTCTCGCCGGCCGCTCGCGTCAGCCGAGGAGCTTCTGGACCCGGAAGGTCTTGGCGCCCTTGGGGGTCTCGACCTCGACCGCCTCCCCCACGGCGACGTCGCGCAGGGCCTCGCCGATCGGGGATTCGGCCGAGAGCTTGCCCTCCGCCAGGTTCGCCTCGGTGGAGCCGACCAGGGTCCAGGTCTTGACCTCGCCGCTGGACTCGTCAAGCACCTCGGCGGTGCGACCGAAGGCGAAGGCGCCGCTTCCCTCCGAGACCCCGGCATCGACGACCTCGGCGTTCTTGAGGCGCAGCCGAAGCCGCTTGATCCGTGTCTCCAGGTGGGCCTGATCCTCCTTGGCGATGTGGTACTCGGCGTTCTCCTTGAGGTCGCCGAGCTCGCGCGCGGCCTTGATCCGCACCGCCATCTCGTTGCGGCCCGGGCCCTCGAGCTCCGCGATCTCGGCCTCGAGCTCGACCAACCCCTCGGGTGTGATCGACTCGCCGCTGTTTCGGTTCCCGCCCATGGCTCCCAAGTTAGACCCCTGGCCAGCGCCCGTCAGCCCGGGTCGGGCGCGGTGCCCAGCCCCCGCTCCAGGCCCTCCAGCGCGGCGACGACCAGCGAGCCGATCACCCCAACGTCGTAGCCGCCCTCCTGGACGACGACCGTGGGCAGCCCGAGGGCGCCGAGCAGGCGGCCCGCCTCGCGGTAGCCCTCGGCGCTGACCTCGAGCGGGCTCTCGGGGTCGCCCGCGGCGGCGTCCACCCCGAGCGCGACCACAAGCCCGCGCACGCCGGCGCCCGCCGCCCAGCCGGCGATCTCCCCGACGGCTGCGAGCCAGGGCCCGTCGCCCGACCCGGGCTCGAGCGGTACGTTCAGGTTGGCGTCCTGCCCGGGCCCCGCGCCGCGTTCGGAGGAGAACCCGATGAAGTGGGGGAACCAGCCCGCCCCGGGATCGACGTGCACCGAAGCGGTCAGCACGGCAGGGTCCTCGTAGAAGATCGCCTGGGCGCCGTTGCCGTGGTGGGCGTCGACGTCGAGCAGCGCCACCGGGCCCTCGACGGCCTCGCGCAGCGAGGCCGCGGCGATCGCGGCGTTGTTCAGGTAGCAGGACCCGCCGAAGGCCGAGCGGGTCGCGTGGTGGCCCGGTGGCCGGCAGAGCGCGTAGGCGGCGGGCTCACCGCCGGCGACGAGCTCCGCCGCCCCCAGCGCCGCCTCGGCCGCGCCGCGCGCGGCCTCCCAGGTGCCGGGGCCGATCAGCGTCATCGTGTCGTAGGCGAAGTAGCCCGCGCGCGCCGCGGTCGAGGGCGGGATCGCGGGATCGAGCCCGCCGAGCAGCGCGGGGTGGGGGAAGACGTAGGGGACGACACGGTCCTGGCCCGGGTCGTCGGTCAGCCCCGCCGCCCGCCAGCTCTCCCAGGCGGACTCCAGGTGATCGAGCAGCTCGCGGTCGTGGACGGCGAGCAG
>Ga0194131_10010308_pt1 | contig 11490 bp, 13 predicted proteins | sample TA2KigO120mmetaG_FD_148631 | JGI IMG/M metagenome (GOLD analysis project Ga0194131, IMG submission 148631) | Freshwater microbial communities from Lake Tanganyika, Tanzania - TA2015053 Kigoma Offshore 120m | ecosystem: Environmental > Aquatic > Freshwater > Lake | place: Tanzania: Lake... | reverse complement strand
GCTCGCGGCCGCGCGTGGAGCGCTGCCTCCGCCACCGCCGCCCGGTGTGCCGCCGTCCGCACCGCGGGCGGCCGCGCCTCCGCCGAGACCGCCCGGCGCACTGCAACCGGAAACCGCTCAGCCGGCTGGCGCGGAGCGATTCGAGACGGGCGGCGGGCAGCCCGCGACGCTCGCGCGCGCCGAGGTTCCGGGCGGCGTGCCGGCGGCGGGGTCGGAGAGCGGCGCCGCGAGCCCGCTTCGGCGACCGCCCTCCGGAGCGCCGCAGGTGCGCATCAACATCCTGCAGTACTCGCCCGATCCGGCGCGACGCTTCGCGTACGTCAGCGTCGAGGGCGCGGGAGCGATGACGCAGGTGCGCGAGGGCGAGAGCTACGAGGGCCTGACGGTGCGGCGCATCCTCCCCGAGATGGTGGAGTTCGCGAACTCGACGTCGACCTTCATGCTGCGCGCGAACTGAGGGGGTCCGGTTCGTTAGCGCGTATCTGCACCCAGGCTCACTGAAGGAGCCCTGGTGCAGATACGCGCCAACGAACCGGACCCCGTTTCAGCCGTGCATCACCATCCCGCCGTTCACCGAGAGGACCTGACCGGTGATCATCGCGCTCTCGTCCGAGGCGAGGAAAACCGCGGTGCCGCAGAGGTCCTCCGACTCGAGCGGGCGCTTGATCGCCATCATCCCCTGAACGATCATCGCGAGCGTCTCGGCGGGGACGGTCTTCTTCGTCGCGTCCGTCATCGTCGGGCCCGGTGAGATCGCGTTACAGCGCACGCCGTGCGGCCCGATCGAGGCGGCGAGGAAGTGCGTCAGCGCGCTGATCGCGGCCTTCGTCACGCTGTAGTGGAAGCTCGGCAGGTCGTCCCCATGCGGGACCGGGAAGCGCAGGTACGCGGCGTCCGACGTCTGCGTGATGATCGAGCCCTTTCCCTGCTTCTTCATGTAGGGATAGACGGCGCGCGCGGTGAGCCACACGCCGAAGTAGTTCACGTCGAAGATCTTCTTCAGGTACTCGAGGGAGAAGTTCTGATTGTCGATGCCGTAGTAGATGGCGGCGTTCGCGATCGCCGTGTCGATGCGGCCGAAGCGCTCGACGACCTTCCGCGCCATCGCCTTCGTGTCTTCCTCGCTCGAGACGTCGACCGGGACGAAGATCGCGTCCCCGCCCGCGCGACGCAGGTCCTCGGCAACGGCTTCGCCCTTCTCGCGGTTGACGTCCGCGACGGCGACCTTCGCTCCCTCGGCGACGAAGCGGCGGGCGTAGGCCTCGCCGATGCCCTGTCCGGCTCCGGTGATGACGGTGACGTTGTCCTTCAGTCTCATCGCTGGCGCTGTAGCACGGCCCGGCGAGCCCGGGCGAGGCGAAGGGCGTCGAAGGGGGCCCACGAAGAGGGCCCACGAAGAGGGCCCACGAAGGCGGCGCACGAAGGGGCGTCCGGAGGGTCGACTTCTCCCGACCGACTGGCATAGTAGATCCGACCGATCGGTCGGTTGGGAGCTCGGAATGACCGTCGCCACACTCGCCAGCGAACCGTCCTCGCGCGATCGCATCCTCGACGTCGCGGAGGGGCTCTTCGCGCGCCGCGGGTACGCGGGCGTCGGGATGAAGGAAGTCGCGGACGGCGTCGGTCTCGGGAAGTCCTCGGTATTCCACCACTTCGCGAGCAAGGCCGAGCTCTACTCCGCGGTCTGCGCGCGCATTCTTTCGACCATCGAGGACCGCCTCGTGCGCTCGCTCGCGGAGGGCGGCGCTCCGCAGGTGCGGCTCGAGCGGCTCGTCGGCGAGCTGATGGAGCTTCTCGCCGCGCATCCGAGCTACGCACGCCTCCTCCTGCGCTCGCTCTTCGAGGACGACGACCTCGCCGGCGACGGCCCCGAGGAGCAGGCGGCGCAGCGCGCGATCGGCGGGATCATGGAGAGCATGGCGACCCTCCTGAAGGAGGGAATGGCGAGCGGCGTGTTCCGCGCTTCGAGCGTACCGCACGTCCTGCTCCTGACGGTGGGTCAGATCGCGTTCCCGTTCGCCTCCGGCGAGTTCGGCCAGGAGGTCCTCGGGAAGGACGTGTTCGACCCCGCGCAGGTGAAGCGGCTGAAGAAAGAGGCACTCGAGCTCGTGCAGTTCGGGCTCGTCGAGCAAGGACGGGCCTGAACGGCCTCGAAGGAGACGCAGATGGACAAGATCCTGGACGAGTATCGGAGCAAGGTCGGCAACTTCGAGATCGTCGAGATCGACGAGGACCGCATCGCGAAGATCCGCGCCGAGCTCGACGTCGAGGCACCGATCGACCTCCACTGGACGTGGAACTACGGCCACGAGGTCGAGGAGCTCGCGGCCCTCTACGAGCGCGGCAAGCGCGGCCAGTGGAACGCCGAGACCGACGTCGACTGGACGACGCCGCTCCCGCTCGACGAGTGGTTCCTGCCGCGCGAGAACCTTCTCGTCCTCTCGACGGTGCTGACGATGATGGGCGCCGACGAGGAGACCTGCAAGGCAGCCGCCGTCGACGAGTTCGCTTTCACGATCTCGCAGCTCCTGCACGGCGAGCAGGCGGCGCTGCAGCTCTGCGGACAGCTCACGAACGCGTGCCCGACGATGGACGCGAAGTTCTACGCCGCCTCGCAGGTGGCCGACGAGGCGCGCCACGTCGAGGTGCTCGCGAAGCTCCTGCAGCGGAAGTTCGGCCAGATCTACCCGATCGGCGCGACACTGAAGGTGCTCCTCGACAAGCTCCTGCAGGCGCCGACCTGGAAGACGAAGACGCTCGGCATGCAGACTCTCTTCGAGGGCATGGCGGTCGGCATCTTCGACATGATCCAGAAGGCCTCGTCGAACCCGCTCGTCTCCGACGTGATCCGCCGCGTCAAGCAGGACGAGGCCCGCCACGCCGCCTTCGGCATCCTGACGATGCGGAAGACCGTCAAGGACGCTACGGAGGAGGAGATGGCCGAGATGGAGGACTTTGCGTTCAACATCCTCGAGACGCTGAACGCGAACCAGCAGCTCGACATGCTGAACGTCCTCGGCCCGAAGTACGGCCTCGACCCGCACGCCGTCGTGCAGATCGGCCTGTCGCTGCCGGACTGGGCCAAGATCAACAGCGACCTGTACATGCACACCGTCGTCCCGAACCTGGCGCGGCTCGGCCTGATCACGGAGCGCACCGAAGAGAAGTACCGCGCCTGCGGCATCATGTTCGGCGATCGCTTCGGCACGGGCGTCGACGCGGACGTGCAGGCGAGCATGGTGAACTGACCCGAGGGCCGAAGCCCGATGGCGAACTGGTACGAGGAGCTGACGCCCGAGATCACGGAGTTCATCCGGGCGCAGAAGGTCTTCTTCGTCGCGACGGCTCCGCCGGACGGAGACGGCTTCCCGAACCTCTCGCCGAAGGGCTACGACTCGCTCGCGGTGCTTTCGGCGCGCGAGGTCGTCTACGTCGACTGGCCCGGCAGCGGGAACCAGACCGCCGCGCACGCGAGCGCGGGCGGGCCGATCACGCTGATGTTCGCCGGGTTCGAGCAGCGCGCGTGGATCGTCCGCGTCTACGGACGCGGGCGAGTCCACGCGACGGGTTCGCCCGAGTACGCCGCGCTCGCGGAGCGTCTCGGCGCGGAGCGCGTCGGTCCGTACACGCGGCAGCTCATCGCGATCGACGTCGAGAAGGTGCAGACGTCGTGCGGCTACGCGGTGCCGTTCTACGAGTTCCGCGGCGAGCGCGACACGCTCGAGCGCTACTACGACCGCGCCGCCGAGAAGGGCGCGCTCGACGAGAAGCTCGAGCGCTACGCGCGACCGCAAGGCTTCGTCCGCTAGCTCGAGCGAGCGCCGAGCTCTCCCGAAGTTCCAGCCAAAGCGCGGGCGACCGCGACGGCGAGGAGTCTCGCGTACTGGCGCGACAACGAGTTCGGTCTAGTCTACGAGCGTCGCGTTGCGACGCGAGGCGGCCGACGGCTACCCTCGGAGCGATGTCCCTCGTCCGCTCGTTTCGGATCGGCACGCTCGAGATCGCGCCGGGGCTCGTGCTGGCGCCGATGTCCGGCGTGACCGACATGGCCTTCCGCCGTCTCGTGCGCGAGTGCAGTGCGGGCGCGGTCGGCCTCGTCGTGAGCGAGTTCATCTCGATCGAGGGACTCACGCGGAACGATCTCAAGACGCACCGGATGCTCCGCTATCACCCGGGCGAGCATCCGATCTCGATCCAGATCTTCGGCTCGGACATCGATCGGATGGCCGAGGCGGCGGCGCTCGTGCAGGCGACGGGCGTCGACGTCGTCGACATCAACTGCGGCTGCCCGGCGCCGAAGGTCGTGAAGAAGGGCGGCGGCGCGGAGCTCCTGCGCCGCGTCGCGCACCTCGAGCGCATGCTGCGCCAGGTGCGGCGAGAGATTTCCGTTCCTCTGACGCTGAAGATCCGGACGGGCTGGGACGAGGACGCGATCAACTGTGTCGAGGTCGCCCAGATGGCGGAGGCGGCCGGCGTCGCGATGGTGATGGTCCACGGCCGCACGCGCGTGCAGCTCTACACCGGCGCCGCGGACTGGGATCTCATCGGCGAGGTGAAGCGCGCCGTCGGCATTCCGGTGATCGGCTGCGGCGACGTCGTCTCGGTCGCGACGGCGCGGTCGCGCTGGGAGCGCTCCGCCGCCGACGGTCTCGCGATCGGCCGCGGCGCGATGGAGAACCCGTGGCTCTTCCGGCAGATCGCGGCCGCGCAGGCGGGGGCGGTCGTTCCGGAGCCGACCGTGCACGAGCGGCTCGCGGCTCTGCGCCGCTATCGCGTGCTCCTGGAGGAGATGTACCCGTTGCCCGTCGCGGCCGCGCGTCTACGCGGCATGACCTGCCGGACGGTGAAGGGGTTCCCGGGCGCTCCGGCGCTGCGCGAAGCGGTGACGCGCACGCGCACCTGCGACGAGCTCGCCGCCGAGCTCGATCGCTTCGAATCGCGCGCCGCGTCGGAGAGCCGCGTCGGAGAGCCGCCTCGCCGAGGCCGCGGCCTGACCGCCGCTTTCGTTGCGTCGACCGACGAGCGCGGTAGTCTCTAGACGTGTCGCAGGAGCAGGGTCGTTTCGAGGTCTTCGTCGGCAAGGAGTACCTCAAGTTCAACGCGGCGCACTTCATCGCCTACCCCGGCTTCCGCGAGCACCTGCACGGGCACAACTACCACGTGTCGGTGCGCGTCGAGGGGGATCTCGGGCCGGACGGCTACGTGCTCGACTTCGGTCTTCTGAAGGGCGCCACGCGACGCGTCTGCGATGCGCTCGACGAGCGCACGATCCTCCCGCTCGAGAGCGACTGTCTCGAGATCGTCGAGGCGGGAGAGTCCGTCGAGGTCACGTACGAGGACGGCTCGCGCTTCGTCTTCCCACGCACGGACGTCGCGCTGCTGCCGATCGTGCACTCCTCGGCCGAGGAGCTCGCGCGCTACGTCGCCCGACGGATTCGCGAGGAGCTCCAGGGCTCGGGCGCGCGCCCGTGGCGCCGCCTCGAGGTCTCGGTCGCCGAGGCGCCGGGACAATCCGCGACCTGGGCGGAGTGAGCCGGAAGCGGCGGGGGAGCGGAGGGGCGAGATGGCGGAATCGATCGGACTCCGGATCGGCGACCCCCGCTTCTGGGACGAGCGCGACCTGCGCGCGGAGGTCGATCGGGTCTTCGACATCTGTCACTCGTGCCGCCTCTGCTTCAAGTTCTGCGGCAGCTTCCCTCGTCTCTTCGAGCTGATCGACGGGAAGACGGCGGCGCGACGCGACGCCTATCTCGCCGAGCACCCGGAGATCACCGCGGAAGCGGAGCGCCGTCGTGCCGAAGCCGAGGCGCGCGACGAGCCGATCGCGGGGGAGGGTCTCGAGATCGCGGAGACCTTCGGCGACGAGCTGCCGGAGCTCGGCGCGCACGGCCACGATCTCGCGAACGACGAAGTCGACGAGGTGATCGACCTCTGCTTCCAGTGCAAGCTCTGCTACCCGAACTGCCCGTATACGCCGCCGCACGACTGGGCGGTCGACTTCCCAAGGCTCTTGCTGCGCTGGAAGGCGCATCGCACGCGGCGCGAGGGGACGCCGCCGGCGCTCAAGCTCCTCCGGAATCCGCGCTTGATCGGCCGGGTCAGCAGCCTCGCTCCCGCGCTCGCACGCTTCGGAACGGAGAACCGCGCGAGCCGCTGGATGCTCGAGAAAGTCCTTGGCGTGCACCGCGACAAGGAGCTGCCGGCGATCCACGGCGACACGTTCCCGCGCTGGTGGCGCGAGCACGAGCGTGAGCACCGCGCGGCTTCGCGAGCGCCCACGACCCGCGCGCAGGCGGAGCCAACGGCGACGGCTCCGGCCGAGGGCGTGCCGACGATACCGTCGAAGGTCGTCTTGTTCTCGACCTGTCTCGTCGACTTCAACGAGCCGTCGACGGGACGCGCCGCGGTCCAGGTCCTCGAGCACAACGGAGTCGAGGTCCAGTGGCCTTCGCCGCAGACCTGCTGCGGCATGCCGCGTCTCGACGGCGGCGACGTCGACGGCGCCGCGGAGTGGGCGCGGAAGAACGTGGCGCTGCTCCATCCGTGGGTCGAGCGCGGCTACCGGATCGTGATCCCGTCGCCGAGCTGCAGCCTGATGATGCGCGAGGAGGTCCCGCAGCTCGTCGACACGCCGGAGAGCCGCGCGGTCGCCACGGCGTCGCAAGATCTCTGCGACTACCTGTTCCAGCTCGGCCGCGCGGGTCGCATCGACAAGACGTTCCCGCGGCGGCTCGGACGCGTCAAGTACCACGTCCCCTGTCACATCCGGGAGCAGCAGATCGGCTTCCGCGGCCGCGACGTCCTGCGCTGGGTCTCCGAGGGCATCGAGCTCGTTCAGGAATGTAGCGGGCACGATGGCACCTGGAGCATGCTGAAGGAGAACTTCCCCGACTCCCTGCGCTGGGGGAGGAAGGCGGCGGAGGGCATGAAGCCCGTCGCCGGTGAGAGCTGCTCGGCTGCTTGCACGGATTGCGCGCTCGCCGCGCTGCATCTCCACCAGGGCGCCGGGGTCCGGGCGCTGCACCCGGTCACGGTGCTCGCCTATGCGTACGGGTTCGACGTCGGCGAAGCCGCCGCGCACCTGATCCCGGCGCGGTCCGGCGATTCCGCGGGCTGAGCGCGAGCGCCTCGGGGCGCTCCGAGGTTGCGAGAGGCCAACCGATCTGCAACTCTCACGCGATTCGCCGGATCCGAGGGAGGAGTGTGTCTTGAAGGAGCGCGTTCGCAAGATTCTCGGTCACTACGCGGGGAGCAGCCCCGGCACACTCAGCAACCTCGCTCGCATGTTGAACCACGGCACCCTCGCCGGCACCGGCAAGATGGTGATCCTGCCCGTGGATCAAGGGTTCGAGCACGGTCCGGCCCGGAGCTTCGCGAAGAATCCTGCCGGGTACGATCCGGCGTATCATTTCAAGCTCGCGCTCGGCGCGGGATGCAATGCCTACGCCGCGCCCCTCGGCTTCCTCGAAGCGTGCGCCGCGGAGTACGCCGGCGAGATCCCGCTGATCCTGAAGCTGAACAACTCGGACAGCCTCTACTCGGGTGACGATCCTTGCCCGGCGATCACGGCGAGCGTGGACGAGGCCCTCCGCCTGGGGTGCGCCGCCGTCGGCTACACCATCTACCCCGCTTCCGCGGCGCGCAACGAGATGTACGAGGACCTGCGCGAGATCACCGAGGAAGCGAAGCGAAAGGGTCTCGCCGTCGTCGTCTGGTCGTATCCGCGCGGCTCGGGGATCACGAAGGAAGGCGAGACCGCGATCGACGTCGTGGCGTACGCGGCCCAGATCGCGTGCCAGCTCGGCGCGCACATCGTCAAGGTGAAGCCGCCCGCGGCGCACGTGGAGCAGGCGTCGGCCAAGAAGGTCTACGACGCGCAGAAGATCCCGATCGCGTCGCTGGCCGACCGCGTGAAGCACGTCGTCCAGAGCGCCTTCGACGGCCGTCGGATCGTGATCTTCTCGGGCGGCGAGGCGAAGGGGGACCAGGAGTTCTTCGAGGAGATCCGCGCCATCCACGAAGGAGGCGGTTTCGGCTCGATCATCGGCCGGAACTCGTTCCAGCGTCCGTACGACGAGGCCTTGAAGTTCCTCTCGACGGTGATGGGGATCTACGCCGGAAAGCGTGTCGAGAAGGCGCCGCCCGCCGCGGCGACGCGCCCGAAGCCAACCCGGGTCGCCGCGAAGCCCGTGCCCGCGCCGCGCCCGAAGCCGACCCGGGTCGCCGCGAAGCGCGTGCCCGCGCCGCGCCCGAAGAAGCGTTCCCAGCGCCGCCGCAAGTGATCCGGGAAGCGTAGAGCCGCCTCACTCGCAGCGGAGCGCTCAGCTCTGGTGGCGAAGGTGGGCGTGGAAGAACGCCGTCGCGCGCGACCACGCGTCCGCGGCGGCTTCCGGCCGGTACGCGTCCGGCCGCGCCTCGTTCAGGAACGCGTGCCCGGCGCCGTCGTAGGTGATCAGCTCGAAGGCCTTGCCTTCGCGCGCGAGGATCGCGCGTAGCTCGGCCACGTCCGCGAGTGGGATCAACGGATCTTCCGCGCCGTAGAGCCCGAGGAGCGGGCAGGCGAGCTTCGGCGCCAGATCGAGCGGGCTCGCGGGCTTGTGCGCGGGGTACGCCGCGTAGCGCAGCATCCCGTAGAAGCTCGCGCAGGCCGCGAGGCCATCGACGAGGCACGCGGACATCAGCGCGTACTGGCCACCGAGGCAGAAGCCGAGGATGCCGATCCGATCGGCGCCGACGTCCGGGCGCTCCGCGAGGAAGCGGCGCGCGCCTCCGACGTCGCCGAGGACGCGCTCGTCCGGCAGGCCCGCGATCACGCGGTCGACCGCTGCCATGTCGGGAAGGTCGGGGACGCCCTCACGGCTGTAGATGTCGATCACGAGCGTCGTGAAGCCTTCGCGCGAGAGCCGTCCGGCGAGCCCGAGGTAGAGCGGCGAGATTCCGCGGACGTCGGGGATCAGGATCAATCCCGGCGACGGCGACGGCGACGGCGACGGCGACGGCGACGCAGCAGCCACCTCCGCGTCCGCGACGAGGATCTCTCCTCGCACCGTCGCGCGATCGCTCGCGATCGAGGGAAACCCGACTCGCTCGCCACCTGCGATTGTCGTCACGTACAAGACCCTCGCTTTCGCAACCGGATCGTTGTCGCCCCCGACATCGATGCGGCTTGCCGCGAGCGGAAGCGGCGCGGTATCGCTCGAGCACCTCGAAGCGTCGTTCCCCCGCGACGCGCGGTGCGGCATCCGGCGAGAGCTCGTCGGATAGAAGCGCAGCCCGAAAGGCTGCGCAAGGTGGATGGACATGTTGGGTGTGGAGGGTGCAGTGGGGCGCGGGCGGCGCGCGTGGCGCCTGGCGGCCGCGGTCGCCGTGGCGGCGGCTCTCGGCTCGGGTCCGGCCTTCGCCGTCGGGGAGAAGGTGGATCTGAACACGGCGTCGCTCGACGAGCTGACGGAGCTTCCGGGGATCGGCCCGGCGCGGGCGCGCGCGATCATCGAGCGGCGGGAGGAGACGCCGTTCCGGACCGCGGAGGATCTCCGCGAGGTGCCCGGCATCGGCGACAGCCTCTACGAGAAGCTGGCCGATCAGATCGCGGTCTCGGAGCCGGCTGCGGAAGCCGCGAACGCCGGGGACGAGAAGCCGGCCTCCTCGAAGCGCTGAAGCCGCCGTCGGGTGGGCGTCGCGGGCTCGTGCCCGCGGCGCTCTTCCGGCGGAGCGGCGCTCAGCCGCGTCCCGCGCGTCTCTCGATCTCCGCCTTCAGCTCGAGAACGGAGTCGCGTAGCGCCTGGCGCTCGAACATGCGACGGAGTGGTCCCGGCAGCCAGAATCCGAGGTCGACCTCCTGCGTGCACGTCGCGCGCGAGCGTCCGTCGGGAAGCGGCTCGAGGTCGTAGGCTCCCTGCACGCCGCTCAAGTCGCCCGCGACGAGCTCCCACGTGAGCCTTCGCGGCAGCGCATAGGAGTACTCGAGCGTGTACCGGATCGTCCGGATGCGCATGTCGAGCGCGAACGCGACGCGCCGGGGCCGTCCTTCGGCGTCCGTCTCCTCGATCTTCGCCTCGAGGATCGGCGTCGACCAGTCCGGATAGCGTTCGAAGTCGAGGAGGACCGCGATGCAGTCGTCGACGGTCGCGTCCACCTCGGCGGAGTAGCTCTGATTCGTCTCGGCCATGTGCGGCTCGCGTCGTGAAGCTCTCTTCTTTTCTCACCTCTGGTTTCCCGCCGCGCGGAAGTCAAGGAAGTGGGATTTGCTTCGAGGCCCGTGCGCGAAGCAGGATGAGAGCGGTGGCGAAGAAAGGAAAGAAGAAGCGGCGTCGGAGCGCCGTGAAGGAGCCGGCGAAGGAGCCGACCGCGGGGCCGGCGAAGACCGCCGCCGGGAGCGCGAAGGACCGGATCGTCGCCATCACGGGCATCCACGGGATGGCGGCGCGTCGCTTGATCCAGCGCCTCGAGCGCGAGCCCGCTTGCCGCCGCCTCGTCCTGATCGACGTTCGTCCGCCGCCGTTCCCGGTGCGCGGCGCTGCCTTCCACGAGATCGACCTGACGGAGCCGCTCGCCGACACGGTCGTCGCGGATGTGCTGCGACGCGAGCGCGTCGACACGGTCGTGCACCTCGCGCTTCGCGAGGCGCCGCGCGCACACGACGAGGGCGCGCACGAGCTCGACGCGGTCGGAACGATGTACGTCCTGAACGCGATCGCCGACAACCTCGCGCACGAGGGCAACGTCGCTCGGCTCGTCACGAGCACGACGGCGATGGTCTACGGCGCGAGCCCGTCGAATCCCGCCTACATGGCGGAGGATCACCCGCTCGACGGCGGCGAGCAGGGCGCTTTCGTCCGCGACAAGGTCGACGTCGAGCGGCAGCTCGACGCGTTCCGGCGGCAGTTCGGGCTTCCGGTCTGCGTGCTGCGTCCCGCGTGGATCGTCGGTGGCGGCGGCGAGACGCTGGCGACCCGTCTTCTTCGCGATCGTCCGGCGCTCGGCGTGCTCGGCTTCGATCCGCTCTTCCAGCTCCTGCACGTCGACGATCTCGTCGATGCGCTCGTTCATGCCGTGCAGGACACCGTCGACGGGCCCTTCAACCTCGCGGCGCCAGGTGTGCTGCCGCTGTCCGCGATCCTCCGCCTCGCGGGACGGACGCGTTTCTCTCTGCCGTCGCCGCTCGCGTATCCGCTCGCGGACGTGCTGTGGCGAGCGTGGGGCATCGGGCCGGGAGTCTCGCTCGACTACCTCCGCTACCTCTGGGTCGTCGATCGCGAGCGCGCCGCGGCGGAGCTCGGCGTGCGACCGCGCTTCGACGTTCGCACGGTGGCGAGCGCTTCGGCGAGGCTCTGAGCAGATCGGAGGCTCGAGCGCGGGTGCAAACGCGCTGTCAGGAGCAGTTAGTCAAGTCCGGGTCATAAGCAGTTTAAGATGTCCGCTCGTTCAAGCTGCTTTTTTCTTGGTCTTGGATTCGGTGAGGATATCTCCTTGCTGGCTGTAGGCCGCGAG
>Ga0194131_10010303_pt1 | contig 11496 bp, 11 predicted proteins | sample TA2KigO120mmetaG_FD_148631 | JGI IMG/M metagenome (GOLD analysis project Ga0194131, IMG submission 148631) | Freshwater microbial communities from Lake Tanganyika, Tanzania - TA2015053 Kigoma Offshore 120m | ecosystem: Environmental > Aquatic > Freshwater > Lake | place: Tanzania: Lake... | reverse complement strand
TGGCGGCGGCTCGATCGCCGGGGCATAGGCGCCGCTCTCGGTCGCCTGCATGAACATCGAGGCAAAGAACTGCCGCACCGGGAATTTCTCAAGCGTAATGTCGAGCGCGCCCTTGGTCGGCGTCAGGTTCGGCGGCAGAAACTGCTCCTCGATCTTGATGCCATCGAAGGACAGGCGGAGCCCAAGCGTGCCGGCCTCCTGGGCCGCCTTGAAGAGGAACTTCCACGTCGTGTCGTCGAGCGAGAAGAGCTTGTGGCCGCCCTGCGTGAAGGCGATGCCCTTCACCGAGAACGTACCCTCATTGTCGCCCCAGTTGATGCCGCCGAAGAGCGCGGCGAGCTCCTGGCGCAGCGCATCCGTCATCGGCGGCGCGCCGGGCTTCATCACCTCTTCCATCCGGTTCATTGCCTTGGCGAGCGCCGTCCAGTCTGAGCCCTGGGTGACTGCGCTCGCCTCCATGCCGCCGAGGTGCAGGTCGCCCTCGCCCTCGGGCGCCATGACCGAGACGGCGCCGACCTTGCCGTTGACCGTGCCGCTCCACAGGCCGTCGCCGCCCTTGGTGTAGTTTGAATTCGCCACCGCATCGTCGATCGAGACCCTGAACTGCTCGCTCGGCCTGGTCGGCTCGTTGGTGATCACGAGATCGTCGAGCATGGCATCGAGATTGACGATGCTCTCGACCTCGCGTGACCAGGTGCCCTTCAATTTATAGTTGGACAGGGTGATGGTGCCCTTGTCGGCCGGGCTATCGCCAATGACCGGGAACGACTTCGGCATCATGACATCAAAGTCGTAGAGCCCGTCGCCCTTGGGCACCACCGCGATCTCGACATCGCCAATGCCGATCTGGGCGTCAACCGGCGTCAACAGCTTCGCGCCCTTGATGCTGACGATGACGCGTCCGTCGCGCCAGACCGCGCTCACCGGATTGGCCAGTTCGATCTTGGCGCCGCCGAGGCCACCGATCGGCTCGGCAATCGCCTCGGTGATCGCGCTGTGAATGCGCTTCAACTCGACCTCATCATCGGCGGCAACCGGACCGACGGCGAGCACGAGGCTGGAGAGTGGGACGATCAGGCTGGCAAGAAGCGCATGGCGCATGAGGTTCTCGCTTCATGCTGTTGGGCCGCGGGCCGGACCGATCCGACTCGCTCAGACAGGCTCTATTATTGCCGAGCAGTGGTTAACGGTGAACCGCGGATTTGGGCGATTCGCGCTGGCCTGACCGGATGGGCTTCGCCATAATTTCGCCATAAGAGCCCGGGGTGGTCGGGCTGCTACCGAACAGGATGGGAGGCTGAGCGATGAGATGGAATCTGTCCCGCCGTCAGTTCATGCGCATGACCGGCGCCGCCGCGGGCGGCCTTGCCGCCGGCTCGCTTCTGCCGCGCGGTGCCCGCGCCGCACGTGAGAAGGAGCTCAATATCTTCTGTTGGGAGGGCTACAACTCGGATGCCGTGCTCGATCCGTTCCGCAAGGAGTTCGACGCCAATGTGAAGGCCGAGACCCAGACCTCGGACCCCGAGGCGGTCAACCGCGTGCGGGCCGGGGAATCCAAGGTCTTCGACCTGATCAATCTCAACAATCCTTGGGCGCGCAAGGTGCTGTGGCCGGAGAAGCTGATCAAGGAGCTCGATCGCGGCCGCTTCGAGCCGTATTTCAGCAAGATGATGCCGAGCTTCAAGCCGCCCTACAGATGGGCGATGAGCGATGACGGCCAGAGCCTGCTCGGCATGTGCCAGCGCTTCGGACCATTCTCCTTTGTGGTCAACACCGACAAGATCTCGCGCGAATTGGCCGAGGACCAGGGCTTCGACCTGTTCAATGACGACAAGCATGCCGGCAAGTACGGCATCCTCACCTTCGATGACTGGAACGTCTATCACATGTGCATCGGCGCGGGCGTGCACCCGTTCCGCGCGCACACCGAGGAGGAGATCCAGGCGTTCGAAAAGGTCGCGCGCAAATGGGTCAAGAACGCCAAGCTGCTCGGCGGCGATCCGGTACAGATGAATCTCGCGCTGATCAATGGCGAGATCGACTTCTACTGCACAGGCGGCACCTACACGGCCTCGCCCGCGCGCTTCGACGGCAAGACCAACATCCGCGGCATCACGCCCAAACGCGGACCGATGGACGGCAAGGGCGGCATCGTGTGGATCGAGGTCACCTCGGTGATCAACAATCCGGACGGCTCGCCGCTCGCCTATGACTTCCTCGAATATGTCCAGCGGCCGGACGTGGCCAAGGTGGTGGCGTTCGCGGAAGGCACCTACAACCCGGTCGCGCAGATGGGCAATGCGGACGTGCAGGCCAAGTTCTCCAAGGAGGAGCTCGACGCCATCCAGTGGGACAGCCTCGAGTGGGAGCTTGAGCGCTCCTACGAGTACGACATCAATCCCGATTATCCGCGCATGATCGAAATCCTCAACGCCGCCAAGCGCGAGCGGTGAGGGTGGGGGTTGGTGAGGCAACCCGTTCGCACCATCCCAAATCGTCATCCCCCGGCTCGACCGGGGGATCCAGAGCCCAGGGCTTGAACCGTGCCATCTCTCTGGATGGCCCGGTCAAGCCGGGCCATGACGAATAGAATTGGCGCGGCGGTCACGGCATGACAGCGGACCAAACCGAGGACGCGGCACCGCCGATCCTGCGTCTCGCCGGCGTGACGAAGACCTTCGGCCCGATCCGCGCGGTCGATGCCGTCGACCTCGACATCCGCGACGGCGAATTCTTCACGATCGTCGGGCCGTCGGGCAGCGGCAAGACGACCTTGCTGCGCATGTTGGCCGGTCTTGAGAAGCCGAGCGCCGGCGACATCCTGCTGCGCGGCGAGCGGGTCAACGAGGTGCCGGCCAATCGGCGTCCTACCGCGATGGTGTTCCAGTCGCTCGCGCTGTTCCAGCACAAGACGGTCGGCCAGAACATCGAGTTCGCGCTGAAGATGCGGGGTATCGCGCAAGCGACGCGGCGCGCGCGGGCGCACGATCTCATGACCATGCTGCGGCTGCCGCACGACTATTATTCCCGCCCGGTCACCCGCATCTCGGGCGGCGAGCGCCAGCGCGTCGCGCTCGCCCGTGCGCTGGCGTCCGACCCGGCCATCTTGTTCTTCGATGAGCCACTCTCGGCGATCGACTATCGCCTGAGGAAGCAGCTCGAGGTCGAGCTCAAGGACCTGCATCGCGAGACCGGGAAGACCTTCGTCTACATCACCCATTCGCTCGAAGAGGCGATGGTGATGAGCGATCGCATCGGCATCATGCGCCAGGGCCGATTGATCCAGATCGGCACGCCGGACGAGATCTACACCCGCCCGCTCAACAAGTTCGTTTCGGAGTTCATGGGCGAGGTCAATGTGCTCGAGGTGGAGCAGGGCGGGGACGGCGCCCTCCACGCCAGGGAGGTCGCGCGCGCGCTCAAAGGGCCAAAATTGCCTGATGGCGCGACCCGCGGGCATCTTGTCATCAGGCCGGAGGCGCTGCGCTTTCTCGGCTCCGGCGAGACCGCGGACAACGTGCTGGAGGGCGAGCTCTACAATGAATACGCGCTCGGCTCGCGCGTGCAATATCACGTGCAGATTGGCGCGCGCATGTTCGTGGTCGAACGACTGCGCGAGCAGCGGGCCGCGGCCGCGCCGGGCACGACGGTCACCGTCGGCTGGAACGCGGCGGATTCCATCATCGTGCCCGACTGATGATCGCGCGCTTGCTCATCCGCCCGGCTTTCGCCTGGCTGCGCCAGCCCGGGCTGCACGCCGCCGTGCCGATCCTGATTCTGCTTGCGATCGGCTTCATCGGGCCGCTCGTGCTGGTCGCGATCTTCAGCTTCATGCCGCCGCGCAGCTTCACGCTCGATGGCGCGCCGACCATCGAGAACTACCAGACGGTGGTCGAGCAGAGCTTCTATCTGTCGTTGCTGCGCTCCTTCGCCTTCGCCGCCGGCACGGTCGTCGTGCTGGCGCTCGTTTGCTATCCGGTCGCGCTCGGGCTCGCCAAGCTGTTCGGGCGCTATGCCGGGCTGCTGACCTTGATCCTCGTGTTGCCGCTGTTCGTGTCGGAAAATGTGCGCCTGTTCGGCTGGGTGCTGTTCCTGCTGAAAGGCGGCGGTGTGCTCGCGGGCGCGGCCAAGGCGGTGTTCGGGCTCGAGCTCGCCGACATGCTCTACAGCAACACGGCGACCCTGATGGGCCTCTGCTATGTCTATCTGCCTTTCATGCTGTTTCCGATGGTGCTCGGCCTCTCGATGGTGCAGCGCGACGTGGTCGAGGCCGCGTCCGACCTCGGCGCCAGCCGCTGGCAGATCATGCGCGAGATCGAATTGCCGCTCGCCATGCCGGGGCTCGTGATCGGCGGGCTCCTCACCTTCGTGCTCTCGCTCGGCGCCCTGACGGAATCGAAGGTGCTCGGCGGTTCCAAGGTGATCATGATCGCGGCCGATATCGAATCCGCTTTCACCTTCGGCCAGAACTGGCCGCTCGGCTCGGCGCTCTCGATGCTGCTGCTCGTGCTCGCGGGCGGCCTTGTGCTGCTCGTGCTGCGCAAGCTTGATCTCGACGCCATCCTGAAGCGCCGGTAGGGACGCATCGATGCACAACCTGACAACGCCACACGGGTCGGCCCCGACGCATTCACCCCCACCCCAACCCTCCCCCGTCGAGGGGGAGGGGGAAAGAAGAGGCGCCTGCCCACTCAACGACGGTTCAGGCCGCTTCATCAGAGTTCATGCGCGCCGCATCCGTGCCGATCTTGCACGTTGCTTCTTGTCCTGCCCCTCCCCCCTTGAGGGGGAGGGATGGGTGGGGGGTGCCGCGAACCGGCCGTGCGGGTGGGTTGCGATGGGGCGTCGGGGGGCGAGCTAGTCATGGTCGTCGTCGCGAAACCGCTCACGCGTCGGCTGATCATCGCCTGGACCGCCTGTGTCGTGGCGTTCCTCTACATCCCGATCGTGTGCGTCTTCCTCGTCTCCTTCCACAAGGCGCGCTATTTCAGCTTCCCGTTCTCCGATTTCACGCTCGACTGGTACGGCAAGGCCTTCTCCTCGCTGCAAACCCAGGAGTTGATGCTGGTCTCGCTTAAGGTCGCGGGCGTGGTCACCGCGATCTCGGTCGTGCTCGCGCTGTTCGGCGCGCTCGCCTTCGCGCGCTTCAACTGGCGCGGGCGAAAATTGTTCCAGCGCCTGCTTCTGTTGCCGATCTTCTTTCCTCAGGCCGTGCTCGGCCTGGCGCTGCTGATCTGGTTGACGTTCCTGGGCGTGCTGCCGAGCTGGCAGAGCGCGGTGTTCGCGCATCTCGTCTGGATCGCGCCGATCGTGACGCTGGTGGTCTCGATCCAGGTCTATGGCTATGACGCCGCGCAGGAGGAAGCGGCGTTCGACTTGGGCGCGACCCGGCTTCAGGTCCTGCGCGAGGTCACGCTGCCGGCGCTTGCGCCCGGCCTGGTCTCGGGCGCGCTGTTCGCCTTCCTCCTGTCGTGGGGCAATTTCCCGCTCTCGTTCTTCACCACCGGCGCCGACAGCACCGTGCCTGAATGGCTCTATACCCGCATGGTCGCGGGCTACACGCCGCTGGTGCCGACCATGGGCGCGCTCATCGTGATCGGCGCGACGATCATGCTGGTGCTGGGCTATGCGTTGATCGTCTTGCGCCGGCGGCGCGCGAACTCACACGGGTGAGGGCGCGCGCATCGAAGCGAGGGCCGCGGCGCGCTCGCGCAGCTTGGCCAGCCGCCGCTCGCGATAGCGCCGTGCCACCCGCATGGCCAGCCAATAGCCGCCCCAGGCGCAGCCGAACATCCAGGGCAGGCTTCCGACCAGGATCGAGACGCCGAGCTCCTTGACCGCAACCTCATAGAGCACGTCGAGGATCCGCGAGAACTCCGCCTCCACGATCGGCGTGACCAGGTCGGTGAAGGCTTCATAGCCCGAGATGCGATCCCACTGGCCGAACAAAACCTGCCCGGTGACGTAATAGACATAGAGCATCGGGATGGTGGTGAACGCGTTCGAGATCCAGGTCCACGCGATGCCGAGCACCAGGCTGAAACTGAGCTTCGGGAACGCCTTCAGCACGAACCAGGTGCCGAGCACGAGCACGATCTGCAGGCCGACCAACGGCGCCAAGCCCCAGAACAGCCCGATCGCGACGCCACGCGCGGCAAAGGGCGGCGCGTGATAGCTGCGCCGGATCGGGATGATCAAGCGATAGCGGAGCAGCCGTTTGAAGCGGGTCCAGAACGGCAGCTTCTTCGGTGGCCGCTTGCGCTTGGGCGTCTTAACCTTGCCTGCCATCGTTGCCAATTGCGCCGCCGTCGCAGGCGCTCAAGAAGCCAAACCCGAACACCAACCGTCTCCTGCCCCAGACTGATCACGAGCCTACCACATATGCGCACTCTGCGCGCCGGCCGCCACCGGAACGCACAATGGCATGAACAGTACCGAGGCTGCCATGGCCGATCGTCGCGGACAATTCACTTGCTTTCAACCGCCTAGACCCCCATGTTCGGGTCGCGAGCTCGCGTTCGACATGGCGTGTCACGTCTGGCCGCTCTTGCGTACAAGGCCGTTTCGGCATCTTTGGCGCCCGCGCGACTGACTTAGGCTACACCCTCGAAAACGTCTAGCTCGACGATCGCTTCCTGGCGCCTTCGCCAGGGGCACAATTATGGACTTGAGGGTAGACTGAAATGGCGACTGGAACTGTGAAGTGGTTTAACGCGACCAAGGGCTATGGCTTCATCGCGCCGGATGGCGGCGGCAAGGACGTGTTCGTTCATGTCAGCGCCGTCCAGCGGGCCGGCCTGCGGACAATCAACGAGGGTCAGAAGGTCTCATTCGAGATGACCTCGGGGCGGGATGGACGCCTTTCCGCCGAGAACCTCGTGGTCAAGGGCTGAGCCGCTTCGACAGCCGAAACGGTGGGCGGCGGGAACACGGGTCCCGCCGCCCAATTCTTTTCTAGGCGGCGCCAAACAACATGGTGCAGATCAGCACCGCCGCGGCGAGACCCGCGATGTCGGCGATCAAACCGGCCGCGAGCGCGTGCCGCACCCGCCTGATCTGCACCGCGCCGAAATAAACCGCGAGCACATAGAACGTCGTCTCGGTCGAGCCCTGGATGGTCGAGACCAGATAGCCGGTGTAGCTGTCGGGGCCGATCGCAGGGTCCTGCAGCACGGACGTCATGTAGCCATAGGCGCCCGAGCCCGAGAGCGATCGCAGGATCGCCATGATCAGGCCCTCGGCGGGCAGGCCGATCGTGCTGGTGGCGGCGCCGATCGGCCCGAAGATCAGATCGAGCGCGCCGCTCGAGCGGAACATCGCGACCGCGACCAGGATCGCGACGAGATAGGGGATGATGCGGAGCGCGACGCGGAAGCCTTCGGCCGCGCCCTCAATGAAGGCCTCATAGATACGCACGCGCTTGATGACGCCGAAGGTCATCAGGGCGACCATGAGGCCGGGGATGATCCAGGGCGCGATGGCCGAGCCGAAGAAGATCATCAGCGGAATGAGCCCGACCACGAAGGCAAGCACGAGGCCCGAGACCCAGGCGGGATAGCCGTGCTCCCGCCCCGTGGCGCCGTCGAGCGCGCTCGGTGGTGGCGCTGCTGACGTGTCGGTCGGGTCGCCAATCGTCTCGTCAACCTCCGGCGCGGTTGCCGACGCCGCGCCCGCCGGCGCGCTCGGCGCGGTCACCTTGAAGCGGCGCTGCAGGAACTTCGCCGCCGCGATCGCGACGATCGTTGAGCACCCCGTGGCAAAGAGCGTGGTCGGCACCACGCCCGCCGGATCCTCCGAGCCAAGCGCGGCGCGCACCGCGACCACGCCGGTGGGCAAGATCGTCACGCTCGAGGTGTTGATCGCAACGAAGAGGGCCATCGCATTGCTCGCCGTGCCCTTCACCGGGTTGAGCTTGTCGAGCTCCTGCATGGCGCGGATGCCGAAGGGCGTCGCCGCATTGCCGAGGCCGAGCACATTGGCCGAGATGTTGAGGATCATCGCGCCCATCGCGGGGTGGTCCGCCGGCACCTCGGGAAACAGGCGCACCATCAGCGGCCGGAGCGTGCGCGCGATGACGACGAGCAGCCCGCCTCTCTCCGCGATCTTCATCAGGCCGAGGAAGAGCGCCATCACGCCGACGAGGCCGAGGGCGAGCGTGACCGCGCTGCCCGCGGAATCGATCATCGCCTTGCCGAGCGCCTCCATCGGCGCGACCTCGGCGGGCGCGCCGAAGCCGCCCAAATGCCGCACCGCCGCCACGATGAAGGCGATGATGACGATGCCGTAGATGATGCCGCCCATCGGCGAACCTAACCCGTTTGAAGTCTTGTCTGCACGATACGGCTATCGCATGAATACACGGTCGATCTCAATTCACGTTCCCTCTCCGCCCTTGGGGGCGGAGAGGGGCAGGGTGAGGTGGGGGTATCAAGCGACGGGCGGTCCACCTCACCCGGCGCGCGGTTGCGCGCCACCCTCTCCGCCAGAACGGCGGAGAGGGTTGACGAGCGACCACTGTGGCCATGCGATGGACTGCGACTTTCGCCCTTGAGGGGGAGAGTTGGGGTGGGGGGAGCCTGACGGCTTCCCATCGGAGACGCCGTTCGTTAGGGATGTCTCCCTGAAGTTCAATACCAACGCAGAAACTCAGACCGGGAGATTGCCATGCGGCTCGAAGGCTCGTGTCACTGCCGGGCGGTGCGCTTCACGCTCAACTCGAGCACGCTTTATCCTTATCAACTCTGCTATTGCTCGATCTGCCGCAAAACCGCGGGCGGCGGCGGCTACGCCATCAACATCATGGGCGCGTTCGATACGTTGAAACTGGTCGGTCGGAAGCACCTGAAGGTCTATCGGGTGCGGCTCGGCGGACGCCGGCTCAGCACCGCCCATCGAAACTTCTGCGGCCGTTGCGGCTCGGCCCTATGGGTGTGGGACCCGAGCTGGCCCGAGCTCATACACCCCTTCGCCTCGGCCATCGACACGCCTCTGCCGATGGCGCCCGAGCGCGTGCATCTGATGCTGAACTACGCTGCGCCCTGGGTGCCGGTGCCGAAGGGCCGCAAGGAGGCGCATTTCGACGAGTACCCCGCACTCTCGATCGAGGACTGGCACAAGAAACGCGGGCTCTATGAGGATGATGCGCGGCGGGTCAGCGCAGCTGGATCTGGTGCGCGTAGGTCCGCCCGTCGCTGACCGTGATCTGCTCGAAGCCGAAGAGCCGCGCGAGATCGAAGAAGGTGAAGAAGTCGTTCACCCCAAAATCGCGAAACAGCTGCGAGCCGCGTGCAATGGCGGTCAACATGGCCAGCGTGGCGCGGGCGCGATAGAGCGTGCTGAGCGCGCCATTCTCATTGAGCCCGACGATGATCATCTTCTCCGCGCGCTCGCCCTTGGCGAAGATGATGAACTCGGGGTGATAGGGCTTGTCGAGCATCTGCTGGGTGACATTCACGATGAACTCGACGCGCATCTCGCGGCTGGCGTCGGTGAGCGCGGCCGCACGGGCGGTGTAGATCTCGGTGCTGGTGACCGGCGGGTAGTAGTAGCCCGCGTGACGATCTTCGGCGCGCGCCGTCACACTTGCGCCGAGCATCGCGACAACGAACAAGGCGAGCGCGACGGCCGGGCCAGGCCGGCGTGCAAAAAAGCGTCCCATCTGGATCCCCCCGAGCGCAAACCGGCCGATTGTGCGCGGCCCGTTCGCGCCTGTCACGGCTGATTTGATGCCGCCTCACGCTTGATCGCATCGAGCCACGCCGTGACCCGCCGCCGGTTGGTGCCGAGATCGCCCCGGCCGCAAAGCGAACGGCTGAAGATAGCGAGCGTCGAGCCGCCATCGGCCGGCAGCACGGTGATCGTCACGTCATCCGGGAAGCGGAAGAGGGCTGTGCGCTGGCGTGCCTCGAGGCTCAAGCGATCCGCGGCCTCCTCGCGCAACGTGGTGCGTGGTTGGCGCAGCAGCGCCTTGCGCACCCGCGTGAACAGCTCGCCCGGCGGCACCGAGAAGCGCGGGCTTTCGCCATCGATGGGGGCGCTGCTGAAGCCCTTGGGCGCGAGGAAATGGTGATTCGGCGTATTCGGGCGGGTGAGGGTCTTCAGGTCCAGCATGGGTCACCTCCGGGAGGGGAGCGGTCCGCAGGAATGGGCTGCCACCAGCTTTGCTCGGCCCCCATGCTTCGACAAGCTCAGCATGAGGGCCTCATCCTGAGCCTGTCGAAGGATAGGCCCGACTTTTGCTCGCGTTGGGTGCGTCGGTCTGGCTGAAGAGCGTCTGGATTTGCCGCCTGCGCCCGACATAGAGTTCCGCCATGCTTGAGCACGATTCCGGCGGCCCGCTCGCGGCCTATCACGCCCTCTGCACCGAGAACGACATCTCCTTCGATCCCGAGCAGGATCGGGCCGCGCACCATCTGGAGCGGCTGCATCGCGCGCTCGGCGTGCACGAGCCGCCGAAGAAGGGTTTCCGCCTGTTCGGCCGCAAGAAGGCGGTCGAGGCGCCACGCGGTCTTTACATCTATGGCGGCGTGGGGCGCGGCAAGACCATGTTGATGGACCTGTTCTTCGATGCCGCGCCGGTCGAGCGCAAGCGGCGGGTCCACTTCCACGCCTTCATGCAGGAGGTGCATCGCGCCATCAACGCGGCGCGGAAGGAGGAGGACGCCGAAGGCGATCCCATTCCCGCGCTCGGGCGCAAGATTGCCGAGGGCGCCTACCTTCTCTGCTTCGATGAGTTCCACGTCACCGACATTGCCGACGCGATGGTGCTGGGCCGGCTGTTCGAGGCTCTGTTCGCCGAGGGCGTGATCCCGGTCACGACCTCAAACCGCCACCCGGATGAACTCTACAAGAATGGGCTCAACCGCCAGCTTTTTTTGCCGTTCATCGAGATGATCAAGGAGCGCCTCGAGGTCGTGCCGCTCGACGGCCCGCAGGACTATCGCCAGCTGTTCCTGAAGCAGGCGCGCCTCTATCACACGCCGCTCGGGCCGGCTTCAACGGCCGAGCTTGAGCGCGCCTTCGAGCGGCTCTCGGGCGGCGGCGCGCCGGAACCGGTGACGCTCAAGGTGCAGGGCCGCGAGCTCAAGATCGCACGGACGGCCAAAGGCGTGGCGCGGGTCAATTTCGGCGAGCTGTGCGCGCAGGCGCTCGGGCCCGCGGACTATCTCGCTCTCGCCAACGCGTTCCATACCGTCGTGCTCGGCGATGTGCCGAAGCTCTCCAAGGAGAAGCGGAATGAGGCGAAGCGCTTCGTCACGCTGATCGACGTGCTCTATGAGCACAAGGTGCACCTTGTGTGCGCGGCCGATGCGCCGCCCTCGGCGCTCTACCCGGCGGGCGATGGCTCTTTCGAGTTCGAGCGCACCGCCTCGCGCCTGACCGAGATGCAGTCCGAGGATTATGTCAGCGCGCGCCACCATCCCGAGGCCGATGAGACGGAGAAGGAGTGATCAGATGTTCGAGGGCTTCGAGCGGCGGGTGGTCGAGGTCAATGGC
>Ga0194131_10010302_pt1 | contig 11496 bp, 13 predicted proteins | sample TA2KigO120mmetaG_FD_148631 | JGI IMG/M metagenome (GOLD analysis project Ga0194131, IMG submission 148631) | Freshwater microbial communities from Lake Tanganyika, Tanzania - TA2015053 Kigoma Offshore 120m | ecosystem: Environmental > Aquatic > Freshwater > Lake | place: Tanzania: Lake... | reverse complement strand
CGCTTCTCCTTGGGTACGCCTTGCCTCTCGCAGAAGCGTTGATAGGCAAGGTTGAAGTCGCCCACCGACACGCGTGCATCCGGCGCGACGATGCAGTCTTCCTTGACAAGCGGAGTCAGCGGCCACGCCACGTCCCGAAATGCGCTCGTCGCGTCCGCTACGCTTCTGGGCATGTCGCCCAAGCCTTCGCGGCAATAGTCGATTGCGCCATTGACAAGCCACGCGAGGACCGCGCGGCGATGCGCCGGATCGTTGCTGAGTGCCGGACGCAGCGTCGTATCTTCTTTGCCGAGAAACGAGCGGCGAAATGGAATGACGATCACGCGCGCCCAAAACGCGGCGCTGTCGTCGGTCACGGTCGGCAGGTCGTTGCACGCGAGCCAGAGCTTGCACTGCGGCACGAACTCGAACGACTTCTCGTGCTTATTCGCGACGCGCATGCTGCCGCCGCCCGTCATCTGCTTGATGCGGTCATGGTGGAGGTGAACCGTATTGCCCGACTCGCTCGACAACACGAACCGTTTGTTGGGGAGATACGAGAGGTCGAAGTCTGGATTTCCCTTCGGGCGAAGCTCAAAGACCGCCGACGGCAACTCGAGCACGTAGTCGCCCAGCGCGCCCGCCCACGCACCGTCTACGGTGCCCTTGCCTTCGCGCCCGTTCTTGCCGTGTTTGATGAACCACTTGTCCTGGCTGACGTCGCCCGTGGTCGTATAGCCGCCGACGCGCTGCAGGTAGTTCACCCACTCCGTGTCGTCGTCGGAGATCGCCAGCAGCGTTCGTTCCCACAGTTCGGACCGCGCCGATGGGTCGTAGTCGATCGGCGCTCGCATGGTGACGCGCTCTTCCGGACGCGCCTTTCGCTGTTGACCTGTCCGCAGGTCCACGACGCCGCCACGGACGCTGAGCAGATATGGATCGGCGTCCCACGGATCCGTCAGGCTGTCGTTGCGAATGGCGGGCTGCGTTCGCGCCTCGCGAAGCATGTTGGTCAGGCGCGAGGTTGACTCGCCTTTGAACGCCCAAGTCCATGCCTGCTTGCGCTTTTCAAGGTCGCTGATCGCGTTCGCCTCTCGCTGACGATCCCGCATCGCAACGACCGCGTAACCGCGCAGCCGTTCGACGGGATCGGGAAGCCACAAGCCCGAGCCGTCCTCGATCAGCAGCCAGCGGCTTCGGCGTGCGTCGTATAAGACGCGGCCTGCATACAATGCGGCGAAGTGTTCCGCGTCTCCCGAGTCGGTGCATGGAAAGCCTGCGATGCGTCCGCCGATGGGCTCTTCGCCATATTCCCTCGCGTTCTTGATTTTGACTCGGAGATCCTGCGAGTCCCACTTTGGCTCGCATCTGGCGTTCCATTCGCGCAGCAGTTCAAAGGCGTCGTCCTCGCTCAGATCGAACCCTCGCGTCAGGGCGCAGCAGAGTCGAAAGGTATGCGCGTCTCCGCCTTCGCCCTCCACGGCCGGCGGCGTGGCATCGATGTGCGCACGCGCGCGGCGCAGCACGCCCTGTCGATCGATCGATTCCGATTCGCGGCGCGTCGGTGTTGACGGCGGCGCTTCATCCTCCAACCAGGCGGAATCGAAAATCGGCAGGGCGTCAATCGCGCACCACTCGCCAATCGGCTCGTAGAGGACGCCGCTCGCGTGCTTGCTGCCCGGCGCGACAGCCTGCCCGCCGTCGGCACGAATGTCGATCTTGACGGCTGGGTTTCCCGTGTGGATTCGCGCCTTGTTGCTGACCGGGATCCCCGGGTGCTTGTAATACCAGTGCTCTCCCTTCGCCGTTCTGGTGCGCATCGAGGTCGGCGGCAGGTTGGCCCGCATCCAAGCAAGCCCCTCGACGCTGTCGGCGTCCACCACCACGACGCCGGATACCGGCCCCGTCGGGATGCCGATGTTTCGCTTGTGTCCGTTGCCGAACCACCGCACGAGTTGCGCGTCGGTCGGTGGCGTGCGCTGAAACTCCTTCCACGCCACGACGGGCACCTTACCAATGCCCTCTGGGTTGTCGGCTTGCGTTGTCTCGTCCGGGTGATCGAGCGGGATCACGCTGAGGCCCCGCGCGCGGAGGTTGCGGGCGATGGCCAGCATGTCCAGCACCGTCACGCCGCCTCCTCCTCGAAGCTGAGTATCGACAGGCGCTCCTGATAGGCACGAAGGTACGCGCCGCCGAGCCGCGGATCGGTTGCGTCATTAAACAACCAGATCATCGAATCGCCGGGGCGATAGCGCGTACTGCCGCCGTCGAGCTTCTTCAGATCACGCTCGCGGAGCCATGCGCGGATGCCGATGCAGGAGTCGTACGGATACCAACTGGACGCAGACGCGCCGACGCCAAAGGGCTTGTAGCGGCGATTCAAGAGCAGCCAGCGTCCGTCGCTGCAGACTGTGAGCGCATACACACGCTCCGTCATGCGCCGCGCTCCTGTTGGTCGTCGCGTGCGATGGCCTCCCACAACCATCCGGGCAGGCACAAACGCACGCGGAAGTACGCGATGGCAGAGGGCGTCAGCGCGCGCCAGCGCGTCGCGCTCGCGCGACACCGTCAGCAGGCGTTTGAACAGGAGCGCATTCTGCTGCTTGAGTCGTTCGAGTTCAGTGAGGGGCGGCGTCATCGCGACGGCCTCAGGACGACGACGTCCTTCAGCAGCTCAGAGGGTGCGACATGGAAGAGTGCCGCAAGGCGCTGGAGCTGCGCGGGCGTCGGCGCGAGGCGGCCAGTCTCGATCTGCGACAGCGCGGGCTGCGCAATGCGCGCGATCGTCGCGACCTGGTGTTGCGAGAGCCTGCGGTTGATGCGTTCAAACTTGAGCAGAAGCACAAAAACCATCCCTCTTCAAGAAAGGAGGTGATTTCCGTGCGCCGCGGCATCTGGGGGGCGCGCTTTTACGGCGTTACCCTGATCTTTTAGGATGGCCACGCAGCTTGGGGCTGCGGTCATCGCCCCTCCTGCCCCACGAGCCCGTCGCGTCGGATCCGCAGCAGCCGCCCCAGGCGCACGCTCGGCAGGTCGCCTCGGCGTGCAAGCTCGTAGGCCAGCCCGCGGCCGATGCCGAGCCACCGCGCCGCCTCCTCCACCCTGAGCAGCTCGGGGAGGTCTTCGAGCGGCGTCTGCCGCGTGACGCCGGGCACGGGCGCGGCAGCCTCCGCGTGTTCCTCGACGGAGAGCGGCAGCGGGGGCTCAGGCATCGGGGCCTGCCTCGACACGCTCGTCGCGCGGGGCGAGCTTCGGGGACACGCCGAACACGTCCGCAAAGTGACGGCGCAGCCATGCCGAGACGGTGCGGTCGTCCTCGCGTGCGGCGCGTTTGATGTGCTCGGCGATCGCCGCGGGCACCTTGGCAGCGATCACCTCTTCGGCCGGCGTGCGGTGGCCGGTCTTCATGCCACTCATAGTAACAGGCAAAAGTTCCAAATAATTATTGTAAATAAGGCTATTTATTTTGTCTGTCCAGAGTTATAATTTTGGTAAACCCAAGGAGGACACGTGGCCAAGCCCACGATGACCGGCCCTGCCCGGCTCAACCTGATCCTGGAGTGGCTCAACGGCGTCTTCGATGAGCACCACTTCGATGGCAGGGGCCCCGAGCCCACGGCCGTGTGGACCGACTATGCAGCCGTCAGGCGCGCGGTCGCGGACTTCGTGCGGTCGTTCGATGGGACGGCGGGCGCGGCGCATCTTGAGGTCGTCGCCGACGCGGCTCCTGTTCCGAAAAGAAGGTCGTTCATCGCGTCGGAGCGCGCGGAGCGGCAGCCGACGGACGAGGAGCTGTCCGAGCTTGAGGTACTGCTTCAGATCATGCTGGAGCAAGGCTTCGGCGATCCCACGCTGAAGGACCTCTCCGTCGCGGTCCCCTCGCTGCGCTTCGCGGTGCGAGGCACGGGCAGGCGGCCGCCTGCGAGGCGCGGCAGCGTGATCGACGGCGGCGTGGCGACGCAACGCGCCTACCGCGCGCCAGGCGCCTACGTGCTCACGGTGCAGGGACCGACGCTGGAGCTCGTGCCGTTCCTGCTCATGCAGCTGCTCACGGCACCGGACATGGTGAGCGTGAAGCGATGCGAGCGACAGGGCTGCCCACACTTCGTCATCACCGCGGCCGCGAAGCGAGGGCGGCCGCAGCGGTTCTGTTCCGCGGCCTGCCGCGAGTGGAACAGGGAACTCACGCAACGGCAGAAGGCAAGGAGGAAGAGGCAATGAGGGGAAGCATCGTGAAACGAAGTCGATGGAGCTGGTCCCTGGTGATCGACCAAGGACGCGACCCCACCACGAAGCGGCGCAAGCAGCGGTGGGTGCGGTTCGAGGTCCCCCGCAACGTGAGTCAGCGGGAGGCGACGAAGCAGGCCGAGGCCAAGCTTGCCGAGCTGCTCCACCAGGTCGACAAGGGCACGTACGTGGACGCGAGCAAGACGACCCTGGTCGAGCACCTCCGCGCGTGGCACGCCAAGAGCGTCGTGCCCCACCGACGGCCGGAGACGGCGCGGATCTACCTGAGCATGATCGACAAGCACGTCGCGCCATCGTCGATCGCGTCACTGCCGCTTCAGAAGGTCCGCACCAGCGACCTCGAGCACCTCTACGCGACGGTGAAGCTGTCGCCGAGCAGCGTCACGGTCCTGCACGCCGTGATCGGCCGCGCGCTCAAGATGGCCGTCCGCGACAAGCTGCTCGCGGCGAACCCGGCGGCCGCGGTGGAGGATCGGCCGAGGGTGAACGACGACCACCGCACCGCGATCGAGCACTGCTGGTCGGCCGACGAGGCGCGCCGCGTGATGACGGCGGCCAAGAAGGCCGGCACGCAGGCGTCGGCGTTCGTCGCTCTGCTGCTCGACACGGGCGCCAGGAAGAGCGAGGCGCTCGGGCTGACGTGGGACCGCGTGGACCTCGCCGCCGGCACCGTCCGCATCGAGCGGCAGCTGGAGCCCGGCCGCCGCGAGCGCCCGGAGTGGGGGCCGCTGAAGACGAAGCGGAGCCGCCGCACGGTAGACCTGAACGCCGAGACCGTCGCCAGGCTCAAGGCCCACAAGCGCGACCAGGCCGCCCTGAAGATGGCGAACCGGACGACGTATCAGGACCACGGGCTCGTGTTCGCGAAGGAGGCCGAGGACTGCACGAAGCCGACTGCTGCCCTCGGGCAGCCGTGCCTCGCGCTGGCCGGGCGGCACTTCCGGCGCGTCGTGAAGGCGGCCGGCGTGAAGCTGATCAAGGTCCACGGCACCAGGCACACGGCCGCGACGCTGCTCCTGCAGGCCGGCGTGCCAGTTCAGGTCGTCGCGGAGAGGCTCGGCCACGCCCAGATCAGCATGACGCTGGAGGTCTACGCCCACGCGCTGCCCGGCATGGGGCGCGACGCGGCGGCGCGGCTCGGAACGCTGCTCGGGGGCTAAAGGGCCGCTTGCTAACCACCTGCTAACCACCTGCTAACTCACGGGGTAAAAAGAGGCGGTACGAGGCGGCACCAAGGAAGGGCCGACGACGAAGAAACCTAACGAAACCCGACAGAGCGGTACGAGACGGCACCCACCGGCACCTCAACTTAGAAACACGGATTTAACACCGTGGAAACGACTGCGAAATTCCCGTCCGATAGCGTGGACGGGAATGAAACCGACGGTCGTCCTGTTCGCCCTTATCCTGTCGGCCGCCGGCTGCGGCGGCGGGCAGCAACCGCCTCCCATCACCATCGACGGGTCGAGCACCGTCTTCCCCATCGCCGAAGCGTTGGCCGAGGAGTTCGGCAAGGCGAACCCCGACCAGCGGACGCCGACGGTCGGCATCTCCGGCACCGGCGGCGGCTTCCAGAAGTTCTGCCGCGGCGAGACCGACGTCAGCAACGCGTCCCGCCCGATCCGGCCCGCGGAAATCGAGGCCTGCCAGAAGGCCGGCGTCGAATACATCGAGGTCCCCCTCGCCTACGACGGCCTCGCCATCGTCGTGAACCCGAAGAACACGTGGGCGAGCACCATCACGGTCGCCGAGCTGCGCACGCTGTGGGCGCCCGAGGCGCAGGGCAAGGTGATGCGCTGGAACCAGGTGCGCGCGTCGTGGCCGGACCGCGAGATTCGCCTGTTCGGCGCGGGCGTGGACTCGGGCACCTACGACTACTTCACCGAGGCGACCGTCGGCACGGAAGGCGCGAGCCGCGGCGATTTCACCTCGAGCGAGGACGACAACGTCATCGTGCAGGGCGTGGCCAGCGACGAGCTGGCGCTGGGCTTCCTTCCGCTCGCGTATGTCGAGCAGAACAGGGAGCGCCTGACGCTCGTGCCCGTGGACGACGGGAAGGCGGACAACGGGGCGGGCCCGATCACGCCGTCGGCCGGGACGGTGCGGGACGGGACGTACCAGCCGCTGTCGCGTCCGCTGTTCGTCTACGTGTCGCGCAAGGCGGCGGACCGGCCCGAGGTCCAGCAGTTGGTGGACATGTTCTTCACGCGCGCCGACCTCACGCGCGAGGTGGGCTACATCGAGCTGACCCCGCAGATCTACGAGCTCGCCAAGACGCACTTCGCCGACCGCAAGGTCGGCACCGCGTTCGGCGAGGGCGGTTCCCAGGTCGGCATGACGCTCGAAGCTCTCCTCGCGAAGGAGCGATGAGCCCTTCGACTTCGCTCAGGGCAAGCCCTTCGACGCGGCTCAGGGCAAGCCCTTCGGCGCGGCTCAGGGCAAGGCGTTTTGAATTCCTGATCGAGTGGGCGCTGTTTCTCTGCGCCCTCCTCTCCATCGGCACGACGGCGGGCATCCTCGTGGTGCTGGCGGTCGAGACGTTTGCCTTCCTGCGCGAAGTGCCCATCACGGATTTCCTGTTCGGCACCGAATGGACGCCGCTCTTCGCCACGCCGCGGTTCGGCGTGCTGCCGCTCGTCATGGGGACGGTGCTCGTCTCCGCGATCGCGATGGTCGTGGCGCTGCCGGCGGGGCTCCTCAGCGCGATCTATCTCAGCGAGTACGCGAACCCGCGCGTGCGGCGCGTGATCAAACCGGTGCTGGAAATCCTGGCCGGCGTCCCCACCGTGGTCTACGGCTACTTCGCGCTGCTGTTCGTGACGCCGGTCCTGCAGCGCGTCGTCCCCGGGCTCGCCGGCTTCAACGCGCTCGGGCCGGGCATCGTGATGGGCATCATGATTCTCCCGCTCGTCTCGTCGCTGTCTGAAGACGCGATGCAGGGCGTGCCGCGCGGGCTGCGCGAGGGCTCCTTCGCGCTCGGCGCGACCAGGATGCAGACGAGCCTGCGCGTCGTCCTGCCCGCGGCCTTCTCGGGCATCACCGCCGCGTTCATCCTCGCGGCGTCGCGCGCGATTGGCGAGACGATGATCGTCGCCATCGCCGCCGGCCAGCAGCCGCGGCTCACGTGGAACCCGCTCGTGCCCATCGAGACGATGACCGCCTACATCGTGCAGGTCAGCCTCGGCGACACGCCGCAGGGGACGCTCGAGTACCGGACGATCTTCGCGGTGGGCATGCTGCTCTTCCTCGGCACGTTCGGCCTGAACCTGGTGAGCGCGTGGCTGCGCGGGCGGTACCGCGAGGAGTACGCATGACGGCGTGGCGGCGCGCGCTCGACGTCGTCTTCCGTGTGCTGGCGCTCGTGGTCCTGTTCCTCGCGCTGGCGTCGCTCGCGGTGCTGATCTACGACGTGTGGCGGGACGGCGCCGGCCGCCTGTCCTGGCAGTTCCTGACCAGCTTCCCGTCGCGGCGCCCGGAAGAGGCGGGCATCTGGCACGCGCTCACGGGCAGCGTGTTCGTCATCCTCGTCACCGCGGCGCTGGCCGCGCCGATCGGCGTCGCGGCGGCCATCTACCTCGAGGAGTACGGCACGCGCAGCGTCGCGGCCCGCCTCATCGAGATCAACATCACGAACCTGGCGGCGGTGCCGTCGATCATCTACGGCCTGCTCGGCCTCGGCCTGTTCGTCCGCGCGCTGGCGATGGGCCGCAGCGTGCTGGCGGGCGCGTCCACGCTCGCGCTGCTCGTGCTCCCCGTGATCATCCTCTCCACCCGGGAAGCGCTCCGCGCGGTGCCCTCGTCCATCCGCGAAGGCTCGTACGCGCTCGGCGCGACCAAGTGGCAGACGATCTGGTATCAGGTGCTCCCGGTGGCGCTCCCGGGTATCCTCACCGGGATGATCCTCGCGCTGTCGCGCGCCATCGGCGAGACCGCTCCGCTCATCACGATTGGCGCGCTGACGTTCGTCGCCTTCGCGCCCGACGGCCTCTGGTCGCCCTTCACCGTGCTGCCGATTCAGATCTTCAACTGGGTGTCGCGCCCGCAGGTCGAGTTCCGGACCAACGCCGCGGCGGGCATCCTCGTGCTGCTCGTGCTGCTGCTGACGATGAACGCGGCGGCGATCTGGCTGCGCGATCGCTATCAGAAGAAGCTGGCATGAGCACGGCCGCCGGTCCCACCGTGCCCTCGCTCTCCGGCGTCGCCGCGCGGGCCGGCCAGCAGACGCCGGCCGCCGATCGGCCGGTCAAGATCGACGCGCAGCACCTCAACTTCTACTACGGCGACACGCGTGCGCTCGAGGACATCTCGGTCCGCATCCGGCGCAACATCGTCACCGCGTTCATCGGACCGTCGGGCTGCGGCAAGAGCACGTTCCTGCGGACGCTGAACCGGATGAACGACATCATTCCGGGCACGCGGGTCGAGGGCAAGGTCCTCATCGACGACACCGACATCTACGGCCCCGGCGTGGACGTGGTGGCGCTGCGGCGCCAGGCCGGCATGGTCTTCCAGAAGTCGAACCCCTTCCCGAAGTCGGTCTTCGACAACGTGGCGTACGGGCTGCGCATCAACGGGATGGCGTCGAACCGCTCAGAGCTGGCCGGCCGCGTCGAGGAGAGCCTCAAGCAGGCGGCGCTCTGGGACGAGGTGAAGGACCGGCTCGACGACTCCGCGCTGGCCATGTCCGGCGGCCAGCAGCAGCGGCTGTGCATTGCGCGGGCGCTCGCCGTCCGCCCCGACATCCTGCTGATGGACGAGCCGGCGTCGGCGCTCGACCCCATCGCCACCCAGCGCATCGAGGAGCTGGTTTACGACCTGAAGAAGGCGTACACCATCGTCATCGTCACCCACAACATGCAGCAGGCCGCGCGCGTGTCGGACTACACCGCCTTCTTCTGGCTGGGACGCCTCGTTGAGTACGATCGGACCGACAAGATCTTCACGAACCCGAGCGAGAAGCTGACGGAGGACTACGTCACCGGGAGGTTTGGCTAGGGATGGAGCAGCGGGTACGGCACTTCCAGGAGGAGCTCGACGCGCTGCAGGCGCGGCTGCTCGAGATGGGCGGCCTGGCCGAGGAGCGCGTCCGCGTGGCCATCCAGGGCCTCGTGCAGCGCGAACCGGCCCTGATCGAGCGGGTGATGCGGGGCGACGAGCCGCTCAACGAGCTGCACATCGAGGTCGACAGCCGCTGCTTCACGCTGCTGGCGCTCTACCAGCCGATGGCCACGGACCTCCGCGCCATTGTCGCCGCCGTGAAGATCAACACCGACCTGGAGCGCGTGGGCGACCTGGCGGTGAACATCGCCGAGGCGGCGCGGCGCTACGTCACGCACGCGCCGGTCAAGAAGCTGATCGACATCCCGCAGATGGGCGACATCGCCCAGACGATGCTGCGCGACGCGCTGGACTCGTTCGTGCGGCGGGACACGCGGCTGGCGCAGCAGGTGCTCAACGAGGACGACCGGCTGGACGGGCTGAAAACGCAGGTCTTCCGCGAGCTCCTGACCTACATGCTCCACGACCCGACAACTGTGGAGCCTGCCCTGGACCTGATCCTGATTTCCCGCCAACTGGAGCGGATCGGCGACCACGCCACCAACATTGCCGAGGACGTGATCTTCATGGTGTCGGCGCTGGACGTGCGGCACCACCCTCCGGCGCCGATTTCTGAATAGAATAGATCGGATGGGCGAGGCGCGGCTCTGCGTGCTGTGCCGCGCGCGTCCCGCGGACGGGCGCTGGACACCGTTCTGCAGCGAGCGCTGCCGGAACGAGGACCTGGCGCGCTGGGCCGAGGGACGCTACCGCGTGCCGGCCGGCCCGGCGCCGGTGCCCGACGACGACGCCGGGCCCGATAACTGATTCGCACTCCCAAGGTCCTATGGCCGACACGCTGACCGTTACCGACAACCGCACCGACAAGCAGTACGAGCTGCCGATCAAGGACGGGGTCATCCGCGCGACCGACCTCCGGCAGATCAAGGCGGCGCCCGACGACGCGGGCCTCATGACCTACGACCCGGCGTTCATGAACACTGCCGCGTGTCGCAGCCGCATCACCTACATCGACGGCGACAAGGGCATCCTCGAGTACCGCGGCTATCCCATCGAGCAGCTCGCCGAGAAAGCCACCTACCTCGAGACGGCGTACCTGATCATCTTCGGCGAGCTTCCGACAGACGCGCAGCTCGAGGAGTGGACGCGGGAGATCACCCTCCACACCATGCTGCACGAGAACATCAAGAAGCTGATGGAGGGGTTCCAGTACGACGCGCACCCGATGGGCGTCTTTCTCAGCACGGTGGGCGCGTTCTCGACCTTCTATCCCGACGCCAAGCAGATCTTCGACGAGCAGTCGCGCAAGAAGCAGATTCACCGGCTCATCGCGAAGGTGCCGACGATTGCCGCCTACGCCTACCGCCACAGCATCGGCCGGCCGTACAACCAGCCCGACAACGAGCTGAGCTTCACCGGCAACTTCCTGAACATGCTGTTCAGGATGACGGAGCTGAAATACCACTCGAACCCGGTGCTGGAGCGCGCGCTCGACGTGCTGTTCATCCTCCACGCCGACCACGAGCAGAACTGCAGCACGAGCGCCATGCGCGGCATCGGCAGCTCGCACGTGGATCCGTACTCGGCGATGGCGGGCGCGGCCGCGGCGCTCTACGGGCCGCTGCACGGCGGCGCCAACGAAGCGGTGCTGCGCATGCTCAAGGAGATCGGCACCGTGGACGCGATCCCCGGGTTCATCAAGCGCGTCAAGGCGGGCGAAGGCCGGCTGATGGGGTTCGGCCACCGCATCTACAAGTCGTACGACCCGCGCGCCCGGATCATCAAGAAGACCGCCGACGAGGTGTTCGAGGTCACCGGCAGGAACCCGCTCCTCGACATCGCGCTCGAGCTCGAGCGCATCGCGCTGCAGGACGAGTACTTCGTCTCGCGCAAGCTGTACCCGAACGTCGACTTCTACTCCGGCCTGATCTACCAGGCGATGGGGTTCCCGGTGACGATGTTCCCGGTGCTGTTCGCGATTCCGCGCACGGCGGGGTGGATTGCGCAGTGGGAGGAGATGCTGCTCGACCCCGAGCAGAAGATCGCGCGCCCGAGGCAGATCTACATCGGGGCGTCGAAGCGAGACTATGTCCCGCTCAACAAACGGTAGGGTCGACGCATGCGTCGACCGTAAGGCGTCGTCTACGGGCTGGGCATGCCCCGCCCCTACCATGCCGGCGATCGTGCTTTCCTGTCTCTGCGTGACGCTTG
>Ga0194131_10010301_pt1 | contig 11497 bp, 8 predicted proteins | sample TA2KigO120mmetaG_FD_148631 | JGI IMG/M metagenome (GOLD analysis project Ga0194131, IMG submission 148631) | Freshwater microbial communities from Lake Tanganyika, Tanzania - TA2015053 Kigoma Offshore 120m | ecosystem: Environmental > Aquatic > Freshwater > Lake | place: Tanzania: Lake... | reverse complement strand
CGCTCCAGAACCACGGGCGATCCCCTACGACGAGGACTCGCATTATTTCCATCCGGAAGAGAGTCACGAAGGCGACGACTTCCAGGCGGCTCAGACGCCTGAGGAGTCTATCTACACGGATGACCCGGTTCGTGTGTACCTGCGCGAGATGGGTGCGGTTCCGCTTCTCACCCGCGAAGGCGAAGTCGACTTGGCCCGCAAGATGGAACGTGGGAAGCTTCGGATGCAGAAGGCCGTCAGCCGTTCGGCGCTCGTGCAACTCATGGTGGTCCAGACGGCTGAAGGCATCAAGTCCAACAGTCTGGATCTTGACAGCGTGGTTGATCTCGGTGATGTCGAGGAAGGCACCGCGAGCGATCTGAAGCGGCGCAAAGAAGTAGCCCAGCAGTTCATTGACTTCCTGGCGCTGCATAAGAAGCAGCACCAGATGTGGGAAAAAGCGGAGGCGATTCCGCCGGCGAACAAGAAGCTGCGCCGGAAGTGGCTGTACCGCTGGAACCGGACACGCGTGGAGACCTCCAGGGCAATCCGTGGGATCCCGTGGATCGGCCTCAAGTGGCGCGACTTTGGCCGCGAACTGGAGCGTGCCGCCGAGGAGATGGCGCATCTCGAAACCGAGATCCAGCGCGTCGACACCAAGGGCAACCCGCAGGCGCAGGCCCGCGTCCGGGACTTGCGGCGGGAACTGAAGAAGAAGGAAACGACCGCCGGTGCGACCGTGGCCGATTTGCGCCACAGCATGTCCGTCATCCGGCATGGCGAGGACGAAGCCGAGCGCGCCAAGAAGGACCTGGTGGAGGCCAACCTCCGGCTGGTGGTCTCGGTGGCTAAGAAATACGTCAATCGCGGGCTGCACCTGCTGGACCTGATTCAGGAAGGCAATATCGGCCTCATGCGCGCCGCCGACAAATTCGAATACCGGCGCGGGTACAAGTTCTCGACCTATGCCACCTGGTGGATCCGGCAGGCGATCACCCGAGCGATTGCCGACCAGTCGCGAACGATCCGGATTCCGGTCCACATGAACGAGTCGATGAACAAGTTCCTGCGGGCCACCCGTGAGTTGGAGAAGGAACTCGGCCGCGCTCCCACCAACGACGAGATCAGCCGCCGGATGGACATCCCGGTGGAGAAGGTCCAGAAGCTCAAGACCATCTCGCGCGACCCGGTTTCGCTTGAGACTCCGGTCGGCCGCGACGGGGAATCGGCTCTGGGCGACCTGATCGAGGACCGTTGGGTGGGCTCACCGGTCGACTCGGTGATCGACACGAATGTCCGCGATGAGACCGCCAACATTCTCAAGACCCTGTCGCCCAAGGAAGAGAAGGTGATCCGGCTGCGGTTTGGAATCGGCTGTGACCGCGAGCATACGCTCGAGGAGATCGGCCAGCAGTTCGACGTGACCCGCGAGCGGATCCGCCAGATCGAAGCCAAGGCCCTGCGGCAGCTCCGGTCGCCGGAGCGCGCCCGCCACCTGCGCGCGCTGCTTGCGGCGCGGTAGGATCCGCTACCAGTCCTTGCCCAGTTCGCGCCGGAAGTTCGCGGCGTGGAACTTCATCACCTCGCCGCCCACCTTCCGGTAGACCTCCGTGGCATTGTGGGGCGTGTCCGGCACGATGATCCGCCGGTAGGGGATCTTGAGCGAGTCCAGGTGCTTCATCCATTCGAGATTGGCCTCGTAGTTGAAGTCCTTGGTTCCTACTGCCACCAGGACCGAAAGCCCGCGCGGGCGCTTGGCGTACTCGCGCGCGAGGTCGTAGGTGTTCAGGCCCTTGGTAAAAACGTAGCCTGGTTCGCCATCTTCCTTTCCCGCATGCTCGGCGATGTGCTTCTCATGTTGATGGCCGCCTCCCATTGGCGCGGCGGAGCAGAACAGCTCAGGGTGCCGGAACATGACGCGAGCCGTTCCACGCCCGCCTTGTGAGAATCCCTCAATGGCCCGTGCCTGGCGCCGCGCGATGGTGCGGTAGGTCTTGTCGACATGCGGGATCAGCTCGCTGATCAGTGCCGTTTCGCCGAACGAGTTGAAGTCCGGGTAGTCGTAGTGGCTGACCGCGCCGCCGTTATTGAACACGTAGATGATGGGCGGGATCCCGCCCCCACGGACAGCCGCGCCGATGAAGCGCGCCAGACCAATGGACTTGGTTTCGGCGCCCGGCCGGCCGCCGTGCAAGTAGTAGACAACCGGGTAGCGGCGGGAGCTGGTCTCGTAGTCCGGAGGCAGATAGATGCAGTAGCCGGCCTGCGTCTTGTGGCGCTGGCTCAGGAACGTTCCATGCCGGACACCAGGAGGCGCGTCCGCGGGAAGGGCGTTGACCCACCGGAAATCCGCGGGCGGCTGGATCGCCGGGCTCTGTGAGGCGAGCGGCGCGGCCGTGATCGCGAAGATCGCGTGGCGGCGGGTGAAGTTCGGCGAAGGCATCGGGCTCCCTTCATCATACGAAAGCCGGTACAATGGAGAATCCTCGCATCCCCCTGCGACATTACTATAATTGCATGGCGCTTGCCGCTCCCAGGCTGTATCCGTATGCCGACACGACCGTATTGGCGCAGATCGGCAACACACCCCTGCTGCACCTGCGGAAGCTGACAGCAAACCTTCCGGGAGTCGAGATCTACGCGAAGGCGGAGTCATTCAATCCGGGCGGCTCGGTGAAGGACCGGCCGGCGCTCAACATGATCCTCGACGGGGAGCGGACCGGCAAGCTGAACCACCAGCGCGTGATCCTCGACGCGACCAGCGGGAACACCGGAATTGCTTACGCGATGATCGGCGCGGCGCGCGGCTACAAGGTGAAGCTCTGCCTTCCCTCGAACGCCTCGCCCGAGCGCCGGCAAATCCTGCGCGCCTACGGGGCCTCGCTGATCCTGACTGACCCAGGCCAAGGCACCGACGGAGCCATCCGCCGCTGCCGCGAGATTTACGAATCAGACCCGGACCACTACTTCTACCCCGACCAGTACAGCAATCCAGCCAATTGGAAGGCGCATTTCGAATCCACCGCCGTCGAAATCATGGAGCAGACCGGACGCCGTCTGACGCATTTCGTGGCCGGGCTTGGCACCAGTGGGACCTTCGTTGGCGTGACCCGCCGCCTGCGCCGCGACCTTCCCCACGTCAAGTGCTACTCGATGCAGCCTGCGACGCCCTTTCACGGACTCGAGGGACTGAAGCACATGGCCACCGCCATGGTGCCCGCGATCTATGATCCCTCGATCGCCGAGGGCAACTTCGAGGTGGAGACCGAGCAGGCCTACCACATGGTGAAGCGCCTGGCGCGCGAAGAAGGGATTCTCGCGGGAATCTCGGCGGGAGCCAACCTCGCTGCGTCGCTGGCGCTCGGTGAGCGCCTGGCAGCCGCTGGTGAACCCGCCCTGATCGTGACCGTGATTTGCGACGGCGCCGAGAAATATTTGAGTGAAGAGTTTTGGAATGATCCGGATTGAGTCCGCACCCTGGAAAGTGATGGTCAACCACGCGCTGGCGTGGTTCCCCCGTGAATGCTGCGGCATCCTGCTCGGCCACAACGGAAACGGCGCCCGTGTTGTCACCGAAGCGATGGCTTGTGTCAATGCGTATGACGGCGACCGGCCCGACCGGTTCACGATCGACCCCAAGGACATCCTCCGCGCGCAGAAACGCGAGTTTACCGGTGGCCCTTCGCTGCTCGGGTTCTTCCATTCCCACCCCAACGAGGATTCCTATTTCTCATCCACCGACCTGGCCAACTCCTGGGCCGATGTCTCCAACGTCGTTCTGTCGATCCGCGACGGAAAGTTCGCGGTCGCGCGCAGCTTCATCGCCAACCAGGAGAAAACCGAATCCAGACGAGAGGAACTGTTCTACCCGCCCATGCCCCAGATTTTGATTCCGACCCCACTCCGCCAATATACCGGCGGAAAGAGCGCCGTCACCGCGGCCGGCACGACTGTCGGCGAGGCGCTGAGCGCCTTGACCAGCGAGCATCCCGAGCTCCGCAAGAATCTCTACAACGACGAAGGCAAGCTGCGCAGCTTTGTGAACATCTACTTGAACGACGAGGACATCCGCTACCTGAGCAAAGAGGCGACTCCATGCCAGGACGGCGACACCCTGTCGATCATTCCGAGCATCGCCGGAGGCCGGTAAATGGCGGACGTGACGCTTTCCACCGACGAGTTGCGGCGGTACAACCGCCACCTGATCCTGCCCGAAGTGGGCATGGAGGGCCAGCTCAAGTTGAAGCAGGCCAAGGTCCTGCTGGTGGGCACCGGCGGGCTGGGATCGCCGATGGCCCTGTACCTTGCCGCGGCGGGTGTGGGCACGATCGGACTCGTCGATTTCGACGTGGTCGACCACTCGAACCTCCAGCGCCAGATTGTCCACGGGACCAAGGATGTCGGCCGCCGCAAGATCGAGTCCGCTGAGGAGACGATGCGCGACATCAACCCGCACATCAACATCATCAAGCACGAGGTGGCGCTCACGAGCGAAAACGCCGTGGACATCGTCAAGGACTACGACATCGTCGCCGACGGCACCGACAACTTTCCGACCCGGTACCTGGTCAACGACGTGTGCGTGCTGCTCGGCAAGCCGAATGTTTACGGGTCGATCTTCCGTTTTGAGGGGCAGGCTTCGGTTTTCGCCGCCGAAGGTGGACCTTGCTACCGCTGCCTCTATCCCGAGCCGCCTCCTCCCGGACTGGTGCCCAGTTGCGCCGAGGGTGGCGTGCTGGGGATTCTTCCGGGCGTGATCGGGGTGGTGCAGGCCACTGAAGTAGTGAAGTTGATCCTGGGCAAGGGCGACACGCTCAAGGGCCGCCTGATGCTCTACGACGCCCTGAACATGAAGTTCCGCGAGCTCAAGCTGCGGCGCGATCCCGAGTGTCCCGCCGATGGACGCTGCTCCAAGATCCACAAGTTGATTGACTACAACCAGTTTTGCGGCGTCGCGCCGGAACCGGTGGAGCAGCCACCCGCGCCGGGCGAGATCGACGTGGTGGAGCTCAAGGCGAAACTCGACCGCGGGGACAGGTTCCTGCTGCTCGACGTCCGCGAGCCCCACGAGTTCCAGATTGGCCGGATTCCCGGTTCGGTCCTGATCCCGCTGGGCCAGTTGCCGGGCCGGGTGGGCGAGATCAATCCGGGCGACGATATCGTGATCCACTGCAAGATGGGCGGGCGCAGCGCCAAGGCGTGCGATCTGCTCCGGGCCCAGGGATTCAAACGGGTCACCAACGTGAAAGGCGGCATACTCGCCTGGAGCGACAAGGTGGATCCGTCGGTTCCGAAGTATTGAGGCCGGTTCAGCGCGCCAATTCCTTCTGAATCGCGGCTTCGAGATCGGGCGGACGGAATCCGCCCGGGCCAGGCCCGCTCTTGAAGGCGATATTGCCGTCGCGCCCGACCAGGTACAGGCGATCCGGCCAGGCCGTGTAGCTGAGTTCGGTCTTGTTGTCCATGCCGTCAATGACCGTAGTGAACTTGATGTCGAGCTTGCGCACGCAGGCGGTGGCGTGGTCCTGTTTTTGCTCGATCGACTTGGCTGTCTCCAGCAGCACCTTCTCCTGTTCGTTGCGCGGGACCTGCCAGCCGTCGGTGGGATGTGCCTCGCGGATGTAGACCAGCAGGAACTGGACCTGCTTGCGATACTTGGCGGCCATTGCGTTCAGGTTCCCGACCTGGGAACGGAACGGGGGTCAAGTATAGCTTCCGAAAACAAGCGCCACGGGCTTCTTGCCGCGAAAGGAGGCGAGGTCGATAGTGCGGTTCGATCCCCGCTCCTTGAGGGCGAACCTTGGAGCCGGATCACCTGGCTTGAGTCTGCCCTGGCGCTCGGTCTTGTTCTTCATGAAGTCGGCTTTGCTCTTGGGGAGGTCGCGCATGTCCGGCAGTTGGGCGAGAGCAAGGATGGAGGCGGAAGTCAGGATCCAGGCGGTTCGCTGCATGGCTGCTCCAAGCATAGTGGATTCCCAGGCGCAAGGGAAGGGCCGGTTGCCATGGACGGTGTTTTGCGCTATCGTCAGGGTAGGTTGGCGCGGTAGCCAAGTGGTAAGGCAGAGGTCTGCAAAACCTTTATTCGTCGGTTCGACTCCGATCCGCGCCTCCAACTGATCCAAGGGAGGAGACAGCGAGTGTCGTGCGAAGCTGTCGAAGCCCGATTCAGGCCGCTTGACCGGGATAAGCATTTCCGATCAAATTCGCTTCCCGTTCGGTTGAGTATGATTGGCAAGAGGCTGCGAGGAGCCCAACGGCGAACGCCTTGAGCGGCGGCTCAAACGGTTGATCGCGCGCGACTTCCTCCGGCTGACCGGACGCCATTGATGGATCATCGTGTGGGCCCTGGGCCAAGGCCTCCGGGCAAGCTCTTCAACAAGGATGCGGCGGATATCCGCTATACCCCTAAAGTAAAGTTTACGAGGAAGAGCGGTTACGCGGCCGGCGCGGGACACTGCTGAGTCGCTGATTCACGCGTGGAGCGACACAGAGACCTCGGTATCGGCGGGTGCGCTCGAAGCGCTGAAGAGCTATTCGATCCATCCGGTCCCTTGGAGTCGAAAAGAGGAGGTTCGATCCGAGCTTGCCGCCTGATAACATGGGCCGAACGCGCGTTCGAACAAGATCGAGGCCTACCTCAACTCCCACGGCGCCCGCTGGAAGCCCGGCGCCATCTCCCTTCCAAACCGTAGCGGCGGAAGCCCCGTCTCATACGCCCCGATATCCGGACCCTGCCCGGCAAAGCCGTCGTTGAAACCAGCCAGCCGGACCCCCGCATCAATCGCCGGATTCCGCGCCGCCACCATCGGATCCGTAATCGCAAACTTCTGCCCGCCCTTGTCGTACTCGACACGGCCCCACTGGATCTTGTTCATCGTTGGCGCCAGGAACCACTCAAGCCCGCTGCCCGCCAGGAACATCGAGCGTACAAATCCGCCGCCCAGGTATCCGCCCGTCAGGTCGTTCTTGAAGTCGTTGGCCGGCTCTCCGCGCTGCGCCGGATAGCTCCGGCCGCGCGAATAGAAAATGTTGTTCCGCGTCACCGCGTTGTGAAGCTCGTGACTGCTGAACACGTCCAGCGCCCCGCCCGGCTGCAGTGCCGTGTTGTGGAAAATGAACCGGTGCCCGAGGCCCGTGCTCACGCGCTCCCCGTTGATCGTGACGTAGTTCATGCCGGTCTTGATCATCATTCCGCCGATTGAATCCTGGTGGGAGATCCGGCTCTCGCCGAACACGTTCCGGAACACGTACAACGGCCCCATGGCGGTCGACGCGGTGGCGACATGCACGAAAGTATGGTGGATGTAGTTGCTCCAGATGCGGACGTTGCAGTTGGCGCCTTCGCTCTCGATCGCGTCGTCCCAGCAGTTGGAGATCTGGTTGCCATAGATGTCCGAGTCACGGTTCGGACTCCCTTCGAATCCGTAATTCGTGCCACCGCCGATCCCGTCGTTGAATCCGTGATCCTCGGTCGACCGGATCGTGTTGTAGCGGATCACGTTCCCGCCCTTCGAGTTGATCAGCGTGACCGCCTGCGGACCCGAGGGATGGCCGCTCTCCCAGTCGTTGGCGCCGCCACGCGGATACTCGATCAGGTTGCGTTGGACCACGAGCCCGCCCGCGCCTGCCTCAGCATAGACCGCGCTGTCGGATCCGCCCGTGACACCCCACACGCGCGCTCCGCCGATCCGGCCCCATCCGGTGATGTGGCAGTCCTCGACCACGACGTTCTGAACGCCCGCCTTCACCCGGATTGCATGGACGGCGGCATTGCGCAACTCCAGGCCGCGCACCACGACGAAATCCGCCTCCACTGAGATGTTGTTGTCGGCGAAATTGAACACATCGCTCGTGAACTTCGTGCCTGGCTCGGGCTCGACAACGTGCCAGGCCGAGGCAGAGCCCCCTTCGGTGATGCGGATCATTTTGTCGGTGGTCCCGCCCGGGAGCCGGGTTACCTTGCCAGCGGGGAAGCGGTCGCCGCGCGTGCGGGCCTGAATCGCCGCGGACCCGGCTCCGGCCCGAAGTTCGATTTCGTAGGCAGTGTCAGCAATGAGCCCCACCAAGGACCCGCGGCATTCCTTTTCCCGGGCGTCCCATACGAGCGGATATCCGTCGCGCCATTCCGTCTTGCCTGCCGCGCGATACCGTACCGTGCAAGGCTCGCTCCCAGACGCGAGGGGATAGTAGAGTCCGATCGATTCGAATGTTGGAACGGCCCGGGGACCGCCGGCGGCCAGGGCATTTGCGGCGAAAAGGAGCATCAGGATCAGCAACATACGCCCATTGTATTGGCTCTACTTCCCCAATGACGCCGACAGAATCTCCTCGTCATTCCGCGCCACGATATGCCCGTTCGCATACGCCGGGTGTGACCAGTTGACCGCCTGCAGCTCCCGCCTCCCGATCCCCGCCGTCGACGTCGGCTTAATCAGCTTCGTCCGGGAGATCTCCTCGTAGCCCGACGGTGTCAGCCGGCAGATGATCAGGTCGCCGCGGTCATTATTCAGGAAATACCGGGAGCCGTTTTTCACGAGGAATCCGGTCGCCCAACGCGCCTTCTCCCCGGTTGCCACCAGGGACTCCCATACGCGCGCGCCGGTCTTTAGATTCAGGCACCGCATCTGGCCGTAGCTGCAGATTCCGTAGATGTGATCTCCATCAATCACGGGCGTGTTGATCAACGCGTGCAGCCCATCCGTTTCGATCTCGCTCGCGCTCTTGCCTTTCCACAGCATCCGCGCCGATGGCGATGCCGCGGCCAGCTCCATCAGCATCGGGCCGGTGTAGAACGACGTCGTGAAAAGGTATGGACCGCTCTTCACCGGGGTTGCCACCGCCAGTCCCATGTGGGCATTGAACGGCTGCTGCCAGTAGATCTCGCCGTTGGACGGATTCAGCGACACCAGCGCCGAGGCGTGCCAGATGATGATCTGCTGGCGTCCGCCGGCTTCGATCAGGACAGGCGCCGCATATCCGGGCTCGGAATTGGAGTCGAGCGCGCGCCAGATCTCCTTGCCGGTCTGCTTGTCGAACGCCACCACCTTGGCGTTGTCCGCTCCGCCTGCCACGGCGACCACCAGGTTGCCCGCAATCAGCGGCGCGGATACCATGCCCCATCCCGGAACCGTTGTCTTGTATTCGGGCTCGAAGTCGTGCGACCAGATCTCGCGGCCATCGGCGAAGTCCAGGCACTTGAGCATCCCCTTGGCGCCCAGGACGTAGACCCGGTCGCCGTCGACCGTCGGAGTCGCGCGTGGACCACTCGAATAGCTGCGCGCGAGCCCGGTGTAGCTAGCTTGCCACTCACGGGTCCACAGGACGCGGCCGGTCTTCTCGTCGAGCGCTACTGCCCGCTCAGTGGCGCGGTTCGGACCGGACTTCTCCTTATCCAGCACGAACACCCGGCCCCGTGATACGGCGGGCCCGCTGTAGCCCGCCTTCAACGGAGTCCGCCAGCGGATCTTCAACCCGGACTCAGGGAACTGGTCGACGATCCCGGTCTCGATCCACACGCCGCCGCGGCCCGCGCCCCGCCACTCGGGCCAGTCGGCGGCGAACGCGGCGCAAGCGGAGAGCAACGCGGCGGCACGCATCACGACAGTCCTTGTTTCTTCAGCGGCAGTTCGCGATATCGCTTTCCGGTCGCTGCGAAGATCGCATTACAGATGGCGGGGGCGATGGGCGGGACTCCGGGTTCGCCCACACCGGCGGGCCGCTCCGTGCTGGGAATGACATGGACGTGCGTCTGCTTCGGAACCTGGTGGATCCGTGCCACCTGGTAGTCATGGAAGTTCGACTGCTGGATCCGCCCGTTGGCCGCCGTGATCTCGCCCAGCATTGCGATGCTGGTCCCGAACACGCCGGCGCCCTCGAATTGCGCGTGCACGCGGTCCGGACTCATGATCTTGCCCGCGTCGGCGACGATGTGCATGTTCGGAATGGTCACACGGCCCTTGTTGTCCACCTCCACCTCAACCACCGCCGCGACGTAGCTCAGGAAGCTCCGGTGCGCGGCGATGCCCCATCCCCGGCCACCGCCGGACTTGCGGTTCGCCCAGCCGGACTTCTCCGCCGCCACTTCCACTACGCGCCGCAGGCGTCCGGTGTCGATCGGGAACTTGTCCAGCGGCTGGGTGTTGTTCCAGTAGTTCATCCCCTCGACCTTCGGGACAACGTTCCGCGACGCCCCGATCAGGTCGAGAATGTAGCTGACCTGGTCGCGCTTGGCCGCCACCGCCAGCTCGTCCACGAACGAGTGGATAGCGAAGGCGTGGTAGATGTTGGCCACCGCGCGCATCCATCCGATCCGCACGTGGTTCTTCGCGGCTCCATTCTCGGCGCGGTGGTTGGGAATGTCATAGGGCAGGTCGACCCAGCCCATGCCCATCTCGAACTCCTGTCCGTGAGTGGCGCTCGAGTCGAACGTCGATCCGATCGTCGGAAACGCGCTCCGGTGCAACCACGCCGTGGGCCGGCCATCCGCGCCGAGCCCCGCCTTCATGCTCATGGCGGCGACGGCGTGGAAGTAGTCGAACCGGACGTCGTCCTCGCGGCTCCAGACCACTTTCACTGGCTTGCCCACCTGTTTTGAGAGCAGCGCCGCTTCCACCACATAATCGGGCTTGGACTTGCGCCCGAATCCGCCACCGAGCAGCGTCACGTGGCACACCACATCCTTCTTCGCGATACCCAAAGCCGAAGACACGGCGTCCTGTACGGCCTGCGGATTCTGTGTCGCCGCCCAGGCGGTCACCTTGCCGTCCTTGAATTCGGCCACCGCGGCCGGAGGCTCCATCGGTGCGTGCGCGAGCATCGGCACATAGTACAGCGCTTCGATCACTTGGGCGGACTTGGCGAACGCGGCATCCACGTCACCCACGTTGCGGACTACCTTGCCCGGCTTCCGTACCGCGTCGAACAACTGCAGCTTGTAGGCATCGGAACCGAAGCCCGCGTTCGGACCCGGGTCCCAGTCGACCTTCAGCTTTTTCCGGCCCTGCAGCGCGGACCAGGTGTTATCCGCGATCACGGCCACGCCGCCCAACTGCTGGAACACCTGCGGCTCCTTGAAACGCGGAATCACCGCGGTCCGCTGAACTCCGCGGACCTTGAGCGTCCCGGCATCGTCGTGGCTCCGGACCGTGCCGCCGTACACGGGCGAACGCTCGATCGATGCATAGACCATGCCGGGGACCTTGGCGTCCATGCCGAACGTCCCTTTGCCCATGCAGAGTCCATCGCGGTCGATTGTCGGGGTGTCCTTGCCGATGTAGCGGTACTCGGACTCGGGCCGGAACTTAAGGCTGCCCTTGGCGGGGACGGGCTGCTGTTTCGCGGCTGCCACCAGCTCGCCGAATCCGAGCTTGCGTCCGGTTGGGGTGTGCGTCACTACGTGTCCAGCGGCTTTGCAATCGGCCGCACGCGCGCCCCAACGGGCGGCGGCCGCGCCTTCGAGCATCGTGCGGGCGGTGGCGCCTGCTTCGCGAACGGCATCGTAGAAGTCGCGGATCGAACA
>Ga0194131_10010300_pt1 | contig 11497 bp, 10 predicted proteins | sample TA2KigO120mmetaG_FD_148631 | JGI IMG/M metagenome (GOLD analysis project Ga0194131, IMG submission 148631) | Freshwater microbial communities from Lake Tanganyika, Tanzania - TA2015053 Kigoma Offshore 120m | ecosystem: Environmental > Aquatic > Freshwater > Lake | place: Tanzania: Lake... | reverse complement strand
GCGCCCCTCGGGGATGCTCTCTTCCGGAAAGCGGTGCCGAATGCGTTCCCAATGCTCGTCGCTTAAGCGGATCATGAGTCAAATCTACACCACTCAGACCCACTTTGGAATTTTGAGATAGGTTCTAGTCGCTCGACGATGGGCCGATGGAAAGTCGCTGCTTCCTCCGCCAATTCAGTTAGCGGCATCTGTTGTTCTGTTGGATTGGGAATCAGTATTTGCGCGAATCCAGCGCCGACGATGGCTTCGTACTCGGAATCGCTGAGGGGGCGCACGGCATTTTGAGCCGGCCCAGGATTGGGACGACGCGGGTTATCGCCGAATGCCGATTCCCAATATCCAAGCGCGTGCCGCCATGGCACGAGATTGGGGAATTGGCGATAGCTGCCTTTGGCGATAATCGCGTAAAAATGATCCCGTCTTTTCTCGTCGGGCACGATTTCCGCGATTTGCGCGGTGGCAAAATAAGATTGCCGGCCACCGCGCGATCCGGACTCATAATAAATAATCCAGTCGCCCTTGGTCTGTTCGACCCGTCCGGCGTATTGGCGCGGATAGTGATAACGCTCCTCGGGAAGATCGTCGTAAATCGACTCCGGATTGGAAACCAGAACAGCCTTGGTCATGGGTAATTTGAGTTCGTGATCGCATGGAGAGGCATATTGACAATATTCCTATTTCTAGCTATATTTTCCGACCGAATGATCTCGCGTTCTTGGACAGGTGAATAGGTCTCAGATTTCTGGCGCGTGCCGAATGTCGCGCTTAGGAACGTTTTTTTGCCCGCGCCGCAAAAACGCCTACAAATGTCTACACGAATCAGGCTGTTTCGAGGGATATCAACGCGTTAAGCCAGATTTACCCGCTGTTAGCTTGGCGCAAGCGAGCGGAATGTGGGTGTCAACGTGGCGCGAGCCGCCCAAGTCGAATGACCGTTCCGCTCTCCGGCGCGTTCGCCGCGCACACCAATTCGACGATCGCCTCGGCCGCCGTCTTCGGCTTGGGCAGTACCGACGGGGCCTCGCCGGGAAAGGCCTTGGCGCGGAGCGCCGTGCGCGTCGGGCCGGGGTCGGCGAGATGGACGCGGATTTTGGCGTGGGCCACCTCGGCGGCGTAGGAACGGACCATTGCCTCCAGCCCCGCCTTGGCCGCCGCGTACGGCCCCCAATAGGCCGCGTGCGCGCCCTCGGGCACGCCGCCGGTGAGAAAGATCGCACAGGCCGAACCGGACGCGCGCAGCAGCGGATCGAGCGATCGGATCAGGCGGTAGTTGGCGGTGAGGTCGATCGCGAGCGTGCGCTCGAAATCGTCCGGCTTGACGTGAGGAAGGGGACTCAACGGTCCGAGCTCGGCGGCGGCGGCGACCAGAAGGTCGAGTTTCTTTTGGCGCTGAAACAAGGCCGCGCCCAGCCGGTCGATGCCGGCGAAATCGAGCAAGTCGAGCGGCACCAAGGTTACGGTTTTGCCGAGCGCGCGAATTTCGTCGTCGAGTTCCTCGAGCGCGCCCTGGGTGCGGGCGAGCGCGACCACATGCGCCCCTTCGCGCGCGCAGGCGAGGGCGGTCGCGCGGCCGATCCCGCGCGAGGCCCCGGTGACGAGGGCGATGCGGCCCTCGAGGCGTTTCATGTCAGGCCCGCTCGGCCAGCAGCGACAGCTGCCTCGGCACGTCGCCTTCGTTCTGGTCGGATAGGGCGATCGGGTATTCCCCGCTGAAGCAGGCGTCGCAATACTGCGGCGCGTTCGGCAGGCGGTGCGGCTCGCCGACCGCGCGGTAAAGTCCATCGAGGGACACGAACGCGAGCGAATCGGCGCCGATGAACCGGCGCATGCCTTCGACGTCGTGGCGCGCGGCCAGCAGCTTGTCGCGCTCGGGCGTGTCGATGCCGTAGAAACAGGGGTGCGTGGTCGGCGGGCTGGAGATGCGCATGTGCACTTCGCTCGCGCCGGCGTTGCGGACCATTTCGACGATCTTGACCGAAGTGGTGCCGCGCACGATCGAATCGTCGACCAGGACGACGCGCTTGTCCTTGAGGTAGGCGGCGTTGGCGTTGTGCTTGAGCCGGACGCCCAGGTGGCGGATCTGGTCGGTCGGTTCGATGAATGTGCGGCCGACGTAGTGGTTGCGGACGATGCCGAGTTCGAACGGCACCCGCGACTGCTCGGCGTAGCCGATGGCGGCGGGCACGCCCGAATCCGGAACCGGCACCACCACGTCGGCGGACACGTGGCTTTCGCGCGCCAGCTCGCGGCCGATGCGCTTGCGCGTCTCGTAGACGTTGCGACCCTCGATCGAGCTGTCGGGGCGGGCGAAATAGACGTACTCGAAGATGCAGAAGCGGCGCGGCGCGCGGGCGAAGGGCTTGTAGCTCTTGAGTCCGTCCTTGTCGATCACCACGATCTCGCCGGGCTCGACGTCGCGCTCGTAAGTCGCGCCGATGATGTCGAGGGCGCAGGTTTCGGAGGCGAGCACGTAAGCCGGGCCGAGCCGCCCCAGTACCAGAGGGCGCACCCCGTACGGGTCGCGCACGCCGATCAGCTTGGCGCGCGTCAGCGCGACCAGCGAGTAGGCGCCCTCGACCTGGCGGAGCGCGTCGATCATGCGATCGACCACGCGCGCCTGGTCGCTGATGGCGATCAGGTGGACTATGGTCTCGGTATCTGTGGTCGACTGGAAGATGCAGCCGCGCTGGACCAGCGCGCGCCGGAGCGTGTAGGCGTTGGTGAGGTTGCCGTTGTGGGCGATGGCCAATCCGCCGAAGGCGAAATCGGCGAACAGCGGCTGGACGTTGCGCAGCACCGTGTCGCCGGTGGTGGCGTAGCGGACGTGGCCGATGGCCATGTCGCCGACCAGGCGGCGAATGACCGATTCCTGATCGAAATTGTCGCCGACCAGGCCGAGCGCGCGATGACTGTGGAAATGGGCGCCGTCGTAACTGACGACGCCGACCGCCTCCTGGCCGCGATGCTGGAGCGCGTGCAGGCCGAGCGCGGTGTGGGCGGCGGCGTCGGCGAGGCCGTAGATGCCGAACAGGCCGCACTCCTCCTTCGGATGATCGTCGTCGACCCGATCGGCGAAGGGGTGGTGTCGGATCATGGAATTCCGGCGCCTACTACGTTTGGCGAAGCGTTCTTGTACTCCTCCGGCGGCGCTCTGTCACTCGCCTATGACCGTAGAGTTATTGGCGTTTTCCGGTGCTGTCGATCAGGCGCTGCATGTCCTGGCGCTCCTTCTCGGTATAGCCCTCCGGCGGGTCGCGGTCCGGGGCCTTGGGCCGGGGTTGCAGCAGATCGCGAATCGTGGGCTCGGGCGCCGCACCGTCGCCGGTTTTCGGCCGGCGCAGGCCGAGCCGGTCGGCGGTCGAGGGCGGCAGCGCGCCGATCAGCAGGTTGGCGCCCGCGCCCATCCAGGGCGTCGTGCGCGCCTTGGCGACCCATTCGGGCCGTTCCTTGGGCGGGACCGCCAGCATGTAGACGACGAAGGCGAGCACCGCGATCAGGGCGCCGCGCGCGAGCCCGAACAAAAAGCCGAGTGCGCGGTCGAGGGCGCCCAACGCGCTGTCCTTGACCCGGCGCGAAATCATGCGCGCAAGCAGGGAGAGGACGACCAGCGCGACCAGGAACAGCGCCGCGCCGGCGGCGATGTCCGCGAACAGGGCGTTGTCGATGAACTGGCGAAAGTACGGCTTGGCGTGGGGAAAGCCGTAGATCGCGGCCGCCGCCGCGCCGATCCAGCCGGTGATGGAGAGAACCTCGCGCACGAAGCCGCGGAAGTAGGCGAATCCGGCCGATACCAGCAGCAAGGCCGCGACCGCGAGGTCGAGTCCGTTGACGCCGGCGAAACTAGGCATGGCCGGATCTCCGGGGGGTGGAATGAGTGCGCGCGAGCAGGGCGGCGAGTTCGGTCACGTGGCCGAGTTCGCGCACGTCGATTCCGGAAACCCGCGCGGGTTTGCCGCCGGTACGATGCGGCGCGGGCGCGAGTGCCCGCTTGAAGCCGAGCTTGGCCGCTTCCTTGAGGCGCGCTTCGGCGTGGGCTACCGGGCGGATTTCGCCCGAAAGCCCGATTTCGCCGAACACCACCGCGTCGGCCGGCGCGGGCACGCCGGCGAGCGAGGAAATCAGCGCGCACGCGGCGGCGAGGTCGGCGGCCGGTTCGTTGATCCGCAAGCCGCCGGCGACGTTGAGATAGACGTCCTGGTTGGCAAACGACAGCCCCGCGCGCGCCTCGAGCACCGCCAGCACCATGGCGAGGCGGCCCGAATCCCATCCCACCACCGCGCGCCGGGGCGTGCCCGGCTGCGCGGGCGCGATCAGCGACTGGATTTCCACCAGCACCGGGCGGGTGCCTTCCATACCGGCGAACACCGAGGCGCCCGGCTGGGCGTCCGGCCCGCGCTCGGACAGGAACAGGGCCGACGGGTTCGGCACCTCGGCCAGGCCTTCCTCGCCCATGGCGAAGACGCCGATCTCGTCGGCGGGGCCGAAGCGGTTCTTGACCGCGCGCAGGATGCGGAAGCGGTGCGTCCGCTCGCCCTCGAAATAGAGCACCGTGTCGACCATGTGCTCCAGCACGCGCGGGCCGGCGATGAGGCCTTCCTTGGTGACGTGACCGATGAGCACCAGCGCGAAGCCGCGCCGCTTGGCGAGCCGGATCAACTCGTGCGCCGCCGCGCGCACCTGGGCGACCGTGCCGGGGGCGGATTCGAGCGTTTCGACGAACAGGGTCTGGATCGAATCGACGACCACGAATTCGGGCGCGTCGCCCGAAGCGAGCGAGGCGGCGATGTCGCCGACCTGGGTCGCGACCGCGAGCTTGACCGGGGAATCGGCGATGCCGAGACGTTCGGCGCGGAGCCGCACCTGGTCGATTGCCTCTTCGCCGGAAATGTAGACGGCGCCGTGGCCGTTGGCGGCGACGCGGGCGGCGGCTAGGAGCAGAAGGGTGGATTTGCCGATTCCGGGATCGCCGCCGACCAGCACGGCGGAACCGGCCACCAGTCCGCCGCCGAGCACCCGGTCAAGCTCGGCGATGCCGGTGGCGAGCCGGGGCGCGGGCGCGCGCTCGCCGCGCAGACCGACGAACGGCACGGCGCGGCCCTTGTGGGCGCCGCCGAGCGCCTTGGGCTTGGCCTCGATGGCTTCCTCGGCGAGCGTGTTCCAGGCGCCGCACGCCTCGCAGCGGCCGGTCCACTTCGGCGCTTCGGCGCCGCAAGCTTGGCAGACGAATTTAGATGTGGTGCGCGCCATGTGCCAACAACCTCGATTGCCGTCATCGCGAGGCGGTGAAACCGCCGAAGCGATCCACCTGTCTGGATTGCTTCGCTTCGCTCGCAATGACGGGACCAGCGACGATCACGCCCGCACCGCCATCTTGATCGGGCCCTCGGCGCGGCCGTGCACGAACTGGTCAACGTACGGGTTGCCGGAGGCGTCGACCGCGGCGGGCGGACCGTTCCAGATGATGCGGCCCTGGTGCAGCATGGCGATGCGGTGCGCGATCTTGCGCGCGCTCGCCATGTCGTGGGTGATAGAGAGGGCCGTGGCGCCGACCTCGCGCGTGGTCTTGACGATCAGGTCGTTGATGACGTCGGCCATGATCGGATCGAGGCCGGTGGTCGGCTCGTCGAAGAAAATGATTTCGGGATCGGAGGCGATGGCGCGGGCGAGCGCGACGCGCTTCTGCATGCCGCCCGAAAGTTCGGCGGGCGAGAGCAGGCCGACCTCGGCCCCGAGCCCGACTTGCGCGAGCTTGGCGGCGGCGATCTCGCGGGCTTGGGCGCGGTTCACCTTCTTCTGGGCGAGCAGGCCGAAGGCGACGTTCTCCCATACCGGCAGGCTGTCGAACAGGGCCGCGCCCTGGAACAGCATCCCGAACTTGCGGTTGATGCGCTCGCGCCCGTCGGCGTCGATGCCGACCACTTCCTCGCCGTCGACCTCGATGCTGCCGGAATCGGGTTGCAGGATGCCGAGCACGCTCTTGATCAGCACCGACTTGCCGGTGCCCGAGCCGCCGATCACGACCAGCGATTCGCCGACGCCGACGTCGAGATCGATGCCGTCGAGCACCACCTTGCGCCCGAACGCTTTCTTCAGGCCGCGGATGCGGATCTTCGGTCGGGCGGGGGTGGCGGCGCGGTCGCTCATTTTCCGGCGAAGAACATTTCGGTCAGGATGTAGTCGAAGCAGAGGATCAGGATCGAGGCGGCGACCACGGCGTTGGTGGTGGCGGCGCCGACTCCCTGTGCGCCGCCCTTCGACGTGTAGCCGTGATAGCAACCCATCAGGGTGACGATGAAGCCGAACACGCCGGCCTTGACCAGCCCCGAGATCACGTCCTCGGCCTCCATGAAATCCCAAGTGCTTTGCAGGTAATTGGCGGGGTTGAAGCCGAGCTTGTAGGTGGCGACCAGGAATCCGCCGAGCACGCCGATGATGTCGGCGATCAACACCAGGATCGGCAGCATGGCGACGCCGGCGATCAGGCGCGGCGCGACCAGGTACTTCATCGGGTTGGTGGAGAGCGTGGTCAGCGCGTCGATCTGCTCGGTCACGCGCATGGTACCGATCTCGGCGGCCATGGCGGCGCCAACCCGGCCGGCGACCATCAATCCGGCGAGCACCGGCCCGAGTTCGCGGGTGACGGCGACGACGACGACGTTGGCGATCGCCGCCTCGGCCGAAAAGCGGGCGAAGCCGGTGTAGCTCTGCAACGCCAGCACCATGCCGGTGAAGATGGCGGTCAGGCCCACCACCGGGAGCGAGAAGTAGCCGATCTCCACCATCTGGCGGACGATCATGCGGCCGTAAAAGGGCGGGCGAAAGCAATGGACGACGCCCGCGAGCGCAAACAGCGTGAGCCGTCCGGCGGTGGCGAGGAATTCGAGGAAAACGTGGCCGATCGGCTGGAGGAAATTCACGGCGCGTCGCCTTCCAGCCAAACCCGATGGGCGCGACGCCCGAGCCGGGTCAGCAATTCGTAGCCGATGGTGCCGGCGGCAGCGGCGACGTCGTCGAGCGGGTTATGGGGGCCGATCAGGTCGACGAGGGTTCCCGGCCGGACGAGATCTTCGGGCAGGCCGGATACGTCGATGGTCGTCAGATCCATGGAGACCCGTCCCACCACGGCGGCCCGGTGTTCGCCGATGCAGCAGGTTCCGGCGTTGCCGAGAGAGCGCGGATAACCGTCGGCGTAACCGGCGGCGACGGTGGCGATCCGGCTCGGCCGGGCGAAGCGGTGCGTCGCACCATAACCAACGGTCTCCGCAGCGTCAACGTCGCGCACCTGCAGGATTTTGGCTTGCACCCGCACCGCCTGCGCCATCGGATTCGGCTCGCCCGGGACCGGCGCGATGCCGTAAAGCGCGGCGCCGGGACGCACCAGGTCGAAATGATACTCGGGGGCGAGAAAAATACCGGACGAATTGGCGAGCGACGCGGCGGGCGCGATGCCGGCGGTGGCGAGTCGGGATTTGGCGGCGATGAATTGGGCCAGTTGCTTGGCGTTAAGCGGATGATGGGGCTCGTCGGCGCAGGCAAGATGGCTGAGAAAAAGCCGCACGTCGATTCCATCCAGGCGATCGGGTTCGTTCGCGAGCGTCGCGACTTCGGCCGGCGTCAGCCCCAGTCGGCGCATGCCGGTGTCGGCGTGCAGCGCGGCGGGAAGTTCGCGCCCCGTGTCGCGCGCGAACGCCGACCACGCGGCAATATCGCCGAGCGTGTTGAGCACGGGGATTAGTTTGGCGTCGGCGATCGCGGCTTCGTTGCCGGCAAGCGGCGGCGCCAGGACGTAAACCGCGCATCCCGGCAGATGGGGCGCAAGATCGAGTCCTTCGTCGAGAGTCACGACGAAGAATGTCCGGCACCCGGCCTTGGCCAGCGCGGGCGCGACCCGCGAAGCACCCAAGCCGTAGGCGTCGGCCTTGACCACCGCGGCGCATTCGGAACCCGGCGCAAGGCGCGCCTTCAGCATCCGCCAGTTGCCGGCGACGGCGCGGAGGTCGATGGTGACGATGGCGCCCGCGGTCGCTTGCGTGGTCGCGTGCGTGATCATGGGCCGCTGTCCCCTTGCTCCGGCCCGGATCAGGCTTCGGGCGAATGTTCGCGATCGAGGTCGCCGAACCGGGTAAAGCGGCCTTGGAACACCAATTCCACCGTGCCGATGGGGCCGTGGCGCTGCTTAGCGACGATGACCTCGGCAAGGTTGCGGACCCGCTCCATGCGCTCTTCCCATTTGACGTGGCGATCGGCGAACTTGGACGCATCCTCGTCGTCGCGTTGGGTCGGCTTGCGCAAGTTGACGTAATATTCTTCGCGGAAGATGAACATCACCACGTCCGCGTCCTGCTCGATCGAGCCGGATTCGCGCAGGTCCGAAAGCTGCGGTTTCTTGTCGTCGCGGGCTTCGACCTGGCGCGAAAGCTGGGACAGCGCCAGCACCGGCACGTTGAGTTCCTTGGCCAGCACTTTGAGGCCGCGGGTGATCTCGGACACCTCCTGCACGCGGTTGTCGGGGCGCGACGCCGCGCCGCCGGAAATCAACTGCAGGTAATCGACCACGATCAAGCCGAGGTTGTGCTGGCGTTTCAGCCGGCGCGCGCGGGTGCGCAGCGCGCTCACGGTCAAGCCGGGCGTATCGTCGATGAAAATGGGCATCCGGTTGATTTCCGGGGCGATGGCGGCGAGCCGGTCGAATTCCTCGTTCGACAACTGGCCCTTGCGCATGGCGTCGGACGAAATGTTGGTGGATTCCGAGAGAATTCGCGCCGCCAACTGTTCGGACGACATTTCGAGGGAGAAGAAGCCGACCACCGCGCCCTCCGCGCCTTTGGACCGGACAAAGGCGCTCGCCGTGTTAAAGGCGATGTTGGTGGCGAGGGCGGTTTTGCCCATGGCCGGGCGTCCGGCGAGAATGACGAGATCGGACGGATGCAGGCCGCCCAGCAACTGGTCGAGGTCGCGGAAGCCCGTGGTGACGCCGGCGAGCTTGCCTTCGCGCTTGTGGGCGCGCTCGGCCATCTCGAGCGCTTTTTCGAGCGATCGGGAGAAGTCCTCGAATCCCCGTTCATACTCGCCGGTGGTGGCAAGGTCGTAGAGGCGTTGTTCGGCCTGTTCGATCTGGGTGTTGGCGGTGCGGTCGACTTCGGCGGCGAAGGCGTCGTTGACCATGTCCTCGCCGATGCCGATCAACTCGCGCCGGAGGTGCAGGTCGTGAATCAGTCGACCGTATTCGCCGGCGTTGATGACGGTGGTGGCGCTTTCGGCCAGTTCCATCAGGTAGGCGGGCCCGCCGATCTCGGCCAGCGTCTGTTCCTGCTCGAAATAGCGCCGGAGCGTGACCGGGTCGGCGATCTGGCCGCGTTCGATCAAGAGGCCAATGGCGGCGTAGATGCACCCGTGTTGCGGAATCGCGAAATGCTCGGGCCGCAGGAATTCGGACACGCGCTCGAAGGCGCGGTTGTTGACGAAAATCGCGCCGAGCAGGGCCTTCTCGGCCGGAACGTTGTGGGGCGGTTGGCGTCGCGCGACCTCGGATGAATCGTCGCGAAGCGCCGGCAGCGCGGCGGACATGACCATCGGCATGGCGGCGAATTAACACTTTGTTAATCTTCGGGCGAGTGCGCGACGCCCGCAGCACGTTGTTGATAACGTGCAACCTGGGGACAGGTATAAAAAAATATTATTGACTTATTATCCCTGAAAATTTGCGGTTAATTTGGCTCTCACGCCGCGCGCGTATCGCTGCGGCTGGGCACGATCCGGAGGGCGGGCGCCGAATCGGGACTGCCGTACAAATAGTCGCGCACCAACGGCACCGCGTCCCGGCGCTTCGCCATTTGCACCTGGAACACGACGGAATCGAGGTTCCGGAAGGAGACCTCGCTGATGGTGAGGTAAAACTCCCACATCCGGCAGAATTTTTCGTCGTAGATCGCCGTCGCCCGCGCGCGGTTGGCCAGGAACCGCTTACGCCAATGGCGGAGCGTCTCCGCGTAATGGAGGCGGAGAACCTCGACGTCGGTGGTCTCGACGCCCTCATGTTCGATGGCACGGGCGATCTCGGAAAGCGCGGGGATATAGCCGCCGGGAAAGATGTACTTGCGGATCCAAGGGTCGGTGCGGCCCGGCCGCTGGCTGCGTCCGATGGTGTGAAGGAGCGCGACGCCGTCGGCGTTCAGGCGGTCGCGCACCTGGGCGAAGAATTGGCGGTAGTGATTGACTCCGACGTGTTCGAACATGCCGACTGAAACGATCCGATCGTACATGCCGGGTTCGTCGCGGTAATCGCGCAACAGGAAGCGGACCCGGTTGGACAACCCCTCGCGCGCGGCGCGCGCCTCGGCGTAGGCGAGCTGTTCGGACGACAAGGTGAGCCCGGTCACCTCGACCCCGTGTTCGCGGGCGAGATGAAGCGCGAGGCCGCCCCAACCCGAGCCGATGTCGAGCACTTTCTGGCCCGGCTCAAGCAGAAGCTTGGCGGCGATATGGCGCTTCTTGTCGAGCTGGGCGGTTTCCAGGTCTTCCGCGCCGGTGCGGAAATACGCGCAACTGTACTGCCGGTCGGAATCGAGGAAGAGCCCGTAAAGCTCGCCGGACAAGTCGTAATGGTGGGCGACATTGGCGTGGGCCCGGGCGATCGGGTTGAACTGGTCGAAACGGCGAAGCAAGCGCTCGAGGGCGATCCGCGCCCGATTGAAAGGATGCAGTCCGACCCGGCCGACGTTGAGGCAGAGCAAATCAAGAAGGTCGTACAGGTCGCCGCCATTTTCGAGGGTGAGCGTGCCGTCGGTATAGGCCTCACCGAGAGCGAGGCTCGGGTTGAAGAACAACCGGCGCGGCAACGCGGAGTCGTGCAGGCGAATGGCGACCGCCGGTCCGGGCGCGCCGGAAAACACATGACGGCGACCACCCACGTCGGTCACCGTCAGCGCACCGACGCGGATCAGGTGGGCAAGCAACCTCGACAGCAAGAACATGGCGGATCCCTCGGGCCACGGCCGTGCTTGGAAGTCTTATTTTTTCTTGGCGCGCGAACTAGTCTCGGGCCGTTTCCCGAGATAGGCGGCCCGCCTATATTAGGCGAAATATGAATAAGGAAGAACCCGCGAAAAGGTTCAAATAAACCCGGGCATTAAAGACTGAGAAGGAGAGTCAGATTTGGCGCGAGACCGGCGGAAATCCGGCGGGCGGGTCGCCAAGCGGTCTTATTCGGCCTTTTTCGATTTCTTGGATTTCGCCTTGGGCGTGGATTCGGCCTCGGCTTTCGCGGGTTCGGCGGCTTCGGCCTTCGCCGCGCCCTCGGCGCCGGGTTCTTCGTCCTTGGGACCGGCGCCTTCCTCGAACAGGGCCTCGGCGCGCTGGCGCGCTTCTTCGCGCGCGAGTTTCTCGTCCTCGGCCTGAGCGCCGTAGACCACCGCGGTGCCGGTGCGGGCCTGGATTTGCGCTTCTTCGGCCGAGCGGGCGACGTTGACCGTGATCGTCACCGCCACTTCGGGGTGAA
>Ga0194131_10010296_pt1 | contig 11502 bp, 12 predicted proteins | sample TA2KigO120mmetaG_FD_148631 | JGI IMG/M metagenome (GOLD analysis project Ga0194131, IMG submission 148631) | Freshwater microbial communities from Lake Tanganyika, Tanzania - TA2015053 Kigoma Offshore 120m | ecosystem: Environmental > Aquatic > Freshwater > Lake | place: Tanzania: Lake... | reverse complement strand
ATCCGGAATATCGAGGTATTGACAATCGCGCGGAGAAGGTGTAAGGTGAAGATCGAGCCGCACCCGCCCTTGATAAGTGTCAAGCAAGAATCCAGGCTAAAGTGTCAAGGATGTGTCCGGTCGCGCAGGTCTTTGGCGACGTCGTAAGCGTTTTGGTGGCTGGTGCCGTTGTCGATCATTTTGGACCAGGTGTAGGATCCCTCGAACGTAAGGCCTTGCGAAAACCGCTTGCTGATGGTGTTTTGCCAGGAATGATAGGTTGAGGAAGCGCCGGCGACGTAGACAATACCGATGGTATTGAACTGCGGGAATGGACGAAGAAGCTGTCCGCGCGCCACGCGGGGATTGGCGAGAGACCCTGCTGTAATCCGCCCGAAGAATGGGTTGTCGGCCAATTGATTGAGCTGAGCGCCAAGAGCCAGGTGGTTCTCCGTCAGTTGGTTCGACGTGATGCCGCTGTGTAGCTGCAGCCCGCGAGTGCCCACGTAGGCGGATTCCAGTTAGAATCTGGCCGGGCAGCTCACGCTGGATGTTGACGTTGAACTGCATCGAGAGCGGAGCCGGAGTTTCGCGAATCACGGCTTCCAGATTTCCGCCCGTGCCGGTCATTAACCCTTGCGAGGCGCCGGGCAGAGGCTTGAATCCCTCCGGATAGGGATTGCGGAGCAAATTGAACGGGGTGATACCATCAAGCGAGTTGACCCACAAGTTGTCAATTCGCCAGCCAGTGGTGCCGATTGTTCCGTGGGCGGCTTGGTGGGACTGGCCGAAGATATTTGCGTATCCGAGCCGCAGCACGGTCTTGCCGTTCATTTGATAGGCGAGACCGAGGCGTGGGGCGAGGTTATTGAGGTCCCAATTGTACTGGTGCCTGCCGTTGGGGCTTACTCCGACGAATTGCAGCCCGCCCGTGACCCCCATGCCGAGGGGAGATGCGGCATTGGGATCGAAGTAGTTCGTGCGGTTAAAGCGTTCGGTGCGCGGCGTGTCGAAATCGTAGCGGAGACCGAGATTGAGCGTGAGCTTTCGCGTGACGCGCCAATCGTCCTGCAAGTACCAGGCGGCGTACATGTTTTGCGTGGCAACATTCTTGAAATTTTGAATGAGGTTGTTGCCGCTCGATCCGGTGCCAAGCATGAGCGATGCGAAACCGTTTCCGGCGGTGGAGCTGGCCGTGTTGGGGTTGGGGCCCTGGGTCATGCTGGCGGAAAATCCGAAGACGCCCTGGTTGTCGAACTCAGCGACACCGACGCGATGGAGGCGGCCTTCAAAGCCGAACTTAAACGTGTGGCTGCCATGAATTTTGGTGAGGTTGGCCAGAGCTGTGTTGCTGTTAAAGGCGTTGCTGCGATGGCCGTTGCCGCCCAATGAAACGTAGCCGCCCGGAGCGATTCGGGGGAAGATCTGCGCGTCCAGCACCTCATCAATCGATTTCGGCAGTCCAAGGGTGGAGGGCGAAAAGCCGAGCCCCTGATTATCAAAGGTGTAAAGTGTGCGGGCAAAGCCGAGCCGGGCGTTAAAAATCATGTAGGTGGAGATGGTGTTGGTGTAATCAAAAACCGCTCCGTGGACGTTATCGGACTCGATCACGCGGCCCTCGGCGATCGTGATGTCCCGCGGAAAAATGATGGCGGGCACGTTCTCGGTATCGCGCTTTGAATAGCGGCCAAAGATCTTCTGACGGGCGCTCAGCACGTGATCCACGCGAATATCGAACTGGTCGAGATTGACTCCGGCCGAACCCTGATTTGCGTAGTTATTCTGATTGGTCACCGCGTCGCCGGCGGTGTTGGAGCTGGGAAAGTACTTCAAGGAGTTCACCGCCACCGGATCGAACCGGGCAGCGGGAATCCGGTTCCCCGGAAACTGATCGCGAATGAATCCCCCGGCCGGGTTAGCGCGGGTTGAGAACGGATCGAAAATTCGAATGACGTTGCCGTTGGAGACCAAGGTGCCGGAGAAATCGCCGCCACGTTCGAGTGCGGTGGGAACGGTGATGATCCGTGAGGCGGCGCTGCGTTCGCGCAATCCCTCGTAGGAACCCATGAAGAACGTCCTGTCGCGGCGAATGGGTCCCGAAATGGTGCCCCCGAACTGGCTCCGCTTGAAACTGTTCAGTTTGGCGCCGCGGCGGTTGTCAAAAAAATTGTTTGAGTCCAGAACCCGAATTGCGGAGGAACTCATACGCGCTGCCGTGGAGTCCGTTGGTGCCGGATTTGAAGATCACGTTCATCACGCTGCCCATGCTGCGGCCATACTCGGCGGGGTAGTTGGCGCCCATCACCTTGAACTCTTCAATGGCATCGACCGAAGGGAACACAGAGATGCCGCTAAATCCGGTAACCGTGGCGTGCGATGCGCTGACGCCATCAATGAGCGTGTCCATCTGCCGGGCGCGCGCGCCATTCACAGAGTAACGCATATCGCCATAGTTGTTGCCCACCGAACCTGAGACACCGGGTGTAAGGAAGACGAGCGAATAAACGTTGCGAGTGTTCAGCGGAAGATTGACGATGCGGCGATTGTCGACCACTTTCCCAATCGTGGAAGAACTGGTCTCGAGCTGAGTCGCGTCGGCCGACACCACAATCGTTTCGGTGACTTCGCCCACGGCGAGGACGACCGCGACTTGCGCCTGTTGCTGCACTTGAAGCGTAATTCCTTCGCGGACAAACTTCTTGAAGCCGGAGCCCGTGGCCTCAATGCTGTACGTTCCTGGCGGCAACAGGTGAGCCGCGTAGTTCCCGTTGGCGTCCGATACGGCCTCAACGCGGGCGTTGGTCCCCGTGTTGATAACGTGAATTCTGGCCGCCGGGACAATTGCGCCGGTTGCATCATTCACGGTGCCGAGAATGGAACCGGTAAAAGACTGTGCGCGGAGTGTCGCGGCGGCACAGACCAACAGTAAACTCACACGGATCATGATGTAGACCTTCCCAGCCGCGATGGTTCGAACCCGGCTGCGCTCATTGTATCCGGGATTCCATTTTTGGGGTTCCCGGGACCCCTCAGTATACACCCGGCGCCTCACTCCGGCACGGCGAGTGCCTGCGGATGGTTCAACCCGCCCGGTCGGTTTCGCCGTTGCGGACTCAGTCGATGCGGTTCATCCGCCGCTGAGTGAAGTAGTCGATCTCGCCTCCGGTGAAACCATAGTGGTGATGGAAGCCGCGGCGGTGAGGCAGATACGCGGGCGCGAACGCACCCAGGTGCCACTTGCCGATGAGCCAGGTCTGGTAGTCCGCACCGGCCAGCAGCTCGGGCAACAGGCGCTCGCGCTAAGGCACTCCCGTGCGATACGCCGTGCGGCCGGTGAACCGGCCGCTACGACGCCTTTTCGTTCAGTGCCCCATCGGCCAGGAACGGCAGCACCGCCTGATGCGCACGCTTGCGCAGCAGCCATTTCTCATACGACGGGCTTTCGCGGCGGGCAATGTGCTGGATGATCATCTCGTCCAGCTCCTGCTGCTTGATCTCCGTTGGGAGCTTCTCGAACCGCTCGTCATGCTTGAGCGGCTCCATCTTTTCCCGGCGCAGAGCCTGCCGCCCGGCCTCGGGCATCTCCTGGAAAACGGCCGCCGCGAACATCTGCCGCGCCTGCTCATACTCAAGGATCAGCGCGCGCTCCTCCATCTTTTCCCGGCGCAGAGCCTGCCGCCCGGCCTCGGGCATCTCCTGGAAAACGGCCGCCGCGAACATCTGCCGCGCCTGCTCATACTCAAGGATCAGCGCGCGCTCCTCCGTCTCTTCCTGCTGCCGCATGAGCGACTCTTCACGCTGGCGGAAGCGGCTTCTCCAATGCGCGGCCGTGCCTGGATCCACCAGCTTCTCGCGCCCTTCCGCATCGCGCGCGATCTTGACCAGCAATCCCGGCAGGTTCCGCAGAGTCTGGCCGGAATTCCGCTTCTGGCGGCAAATCTCCAGCGCGATCTCACACCAGTCAAGCTCGGCGATGGAATCCTCGCCCGGACCCCGGTCAAGCGCCTGCCGGATGACCGCAACCGCGACATGGTGCAGCACTTCCTCCGTCTTCAGATCCTCAAGCAGCCGCGCGGCGCGCTGCAACTGATACTGGCCGCGGCGGCTTGAGAACTGCTCTCCATATGCCGCGGCGGCCTGCGCAGGCACGCCTGCCCGCTCGAGATGGCTCTGAGCCCACGTCCGCGCTTCATCACTGCTTGCCATGCAGGCGCCGCTCGCCAGCGATTTACGCTCAGGCACATAAGCCGGATGCCGGTGAATCGCAATCCGCCAGTTCTCCGCCGACACGATGTGGAAGGAACTCATCACCTGCACCCGGACCAACTGCTCAAAGGCGGGCTCCAGTGTCTGCATCAGCCGCGAGAGATAATGCGGCAGGTTCACCATGCCCAGATGTTCCACCGCAAGCTTCCGCGCATCGATCACCACCAGATCCGTCTTCTCGAATGCGACCGCGAGGAAGCGGTACATGTGCTTGGCCGTAATTCCATCAAGCTCCATGTAGCGGCCCGCGTCGAGCACGCGGAAGAATCCGGAATCCATCGACTGGATCAGCTTGTCGGTCCAGGTGACCGATCCGGTGCAGCGCCCCGTTGCGCGGTCGAGCGAAAAGCTCGCCTCCTGGAATACGTTGAGCCACTTCACTTCTTCCTGGCGGTCGGTCGCCGTCAGTGCCCGGAAGCGCAAGGGAATGAAGCGGTCCATTGCGAGCTTGAGCCGCTGGTAGAACTTGCCATGAACATTGCCGATGTTCAGGATCTTGGCGATCTCGCGGCCGCTGAAGTTCACCGTCTTTGAGAAATTGCTCTGGAAGGTCAACACCCCGAGCGCGACAAAGATGTCGAGATCCTGTTCCGTCGGCAGGCCGAGCTCATTGTTGCCCTGGACCTGCCACAGCACCTGGGCTTCAGTGCCATCCGGAAGGATCTTCGTTCCCTGGATCTCGATCTTGCCGACACGCTTCCCTACCCGGCGTTCGAGAACCGCAAAAGGCACGGCGGCCAGATTCTCCTCCTCCACGGACAAGTTGAGGAGGGAGGTTTTCAGTGGTTTCAAATTCGGCACACAGCGCCTCTTCTATCCGTTGTAACCCATGGACTTGTGTGAATCGAGCTTTTTACGCTCAAACCCATGGCCGCGCCAATTCTTTATTGTGAAGCACATGCAGCCACGGCCATGGCCAATACCAGGACCAGGATTCTATTCAACCATAGGAATCCCTGAACGTGGCATGTGCTTGGGCGTAAACCATTATAAACCTTATAGATAGCCGGATTTCAAGGGTGCCCGGCAGTGTGTGCTTGAGCGTAAACCGCATGTGCCTGAGCGTAAAACCAATGTTTTCAGAACTTTGCCGCTGATGCCAGGCTAAACGGTTTTGAAAACAACACGTTCGATGTTCCGAGGGATCCGCGTTTATGGTCAGTCCCACACCGGTTATGGTGAGGCACACGGGGGCGGGGCGGTTTTTACGCTCAAGCCCATGCACGGGCCTGAACCCTTATGATGAGGCACGCAGTTTTTACGCTCAAGCCCATGTGCCTTTGGCCGATAAGAATACCGGAGTTCCACTATGGCATCTGGCATTACGCCGCTGAAATTCACCGGCATCAGTTCCTTCTCTGAGGATTTTCAAGCCATCCTCAACCGTTCCGCCCAGATCGCCGCGCTGCCCGTCAAGCTGCTCCAGAACCAACAGACCAATCTGCTGAGCAAAAAGCAGGCTCTCAACTCTCTGGGGAGCTCTGTTGACGCGCTCAGGAGCGCGGTGCGCAATCTCGGAGAAGTTGCCTCCACGCGAGCGTTGAGTGCAACCAGCTCGAACATATCCCGCGTTGCAGTATCGCTCAACGGCGCGACGGTGGCAAGCTCCTACACGATCACCGACATTACATCCGTCGCACGGCGTGCCTCCGAGACCACAGTTTCGGGATTTGCCACCTCCGACTCAACCGCGGTTGATGCCGACAACAACCTCGAACTCTACTTCGGCGGAACGGCCTATGCAATTGACCTCACCGCGGGCGGCAACAACCTCGAATCCCTCCGCGACGCGACCAACGGCCTCGGGACCGGAGTGACGGCGACAATCCTGAACACCGGCTCGGGCGCAACACCCTACTACCTCTCCCTCACGGCCACATCTCCAGGGTCAACCAGCCTTGAGCTTCGCACTACGGCGGGCTCGGCGGCGTCGAACCTGCTCACCAATACGAATCAAGGAGCGGACGCAGTCTTCAAGCTCAACGGACTGGCGGTGTCCAAGAGTGACAATGTTGTCAGCGATGTCATCCCCGGCCTCACCTTCACCATCCAGGACGAGACGGATCCGGGCGAATCCGTTACGCTCAACCTCACGAGCAGCCGCGGGAGCCTGGCCACCGCTCTTCAAAGCTTCGTCACCGCCTACAACACCGCGGCGGGAAAGGTGAACCAGCAGATCGGTGAGAACGCCGGGCTGCTCAGCGGGGACTACATTGTTGGACAGGTGAGCCGCACGCTGCGCCAGATCAGCGGCTATGCTGGAACCGGCGCTGTGAAGTCGCTCACCGAGCTAGGCGTCGAATTTGACAAGACCGGCGTCGCGTCGTTCAACTTGACCAAGTTCTATTCCCTTCCGACCGGGACCATTGAAGCTGGCTTCGACTTCATTGGCTCAACCAGCACAGGATTCGGTGGGCTTCACTCGGCCCTGGACCAGATCACGAATCCGGTCAACGGGCTGATCCGCACGCAGACCGACACCTATGACGTCACCGACCGCCGGATCACCGTCCAAGTGGAGGAGATTGTCGCGCGCCTCGAGACGGCGCAACTGTCGTTGTCGTTCAAGCTGCAACAGGCAGACCTGCTCATCAGCGGATTCCAGTCGCAGCAGAACGTTCTGGCGGGCGCCATTCAAAGTCTGACGCTGGCCACGTTCGGAAAGAGGGACAACTAGGGTGTGGCTCGATGAGCTCGAGCAGGTAACGCGCGAGATCGAGGCCTCCGGGCCCGACGATTGGAACCGGATCGCGGCTCTCACCGAACGCCGCGGACGCTTGTGCACCGAGGCCCCCCCGCTTGGCCCGGACGAAATCGACCGTTTGCGAAAGCTCTGGGAGCGCGGACAGGTAGTCTCACAGCGGCTGCAGGAAAACGCCGCGCGGCTCCGGGCCCAGTGGAGCGAATGTGCCCGGTGTGCGGCGCTGCTGAGGAGCCTGCCGGTGGAGGAGCCAGTCCAGGCCCAGCAGGTGGACTGCCTGGGCTGAGCCTGCTCTGACGGCCTTGCCAAGCCGGGTGTAGCGGAGCTTCGTGTAAACTGAGGGGAGCCAGGCCCACCCTGGCGCTGCACAAGGAGAACTCATGAAGTTGGCGAGAGCCGTGATGGTACTGATGGCGGCTGTGGCGGCCCAGGCTCAGGTGAACGTGGGAGCGCACAAATCCGAGGCTTCCCTGCCCTTCAACATGACAACGGTGTCCACCTTCGGGCTGCCCTGGAGGATCGCCTTTCTGCCCGATGGCCGCATGCTGGTGACCGAAAAGATCGGGCCCGTGTGGCTGGTTTCGGAGAAGGGAGAAAAGATCGCACCGCTCGCCAACACGCCTCCGGTTTACTGGCAAGGCCAGAACGGGATGCTCGGCGTCTTTGTCTCACCTCACTTTGCAACCGACCAGAGCATCTACCTCACCTACATCGAGCCCGGCGAGTACGGCGGGAGCCAGGCGCTGGCGCGTGCCAAGCTCGTCACTACCGGACGCACGAACCGGTTGGAGAACTTCGAGGTGCTGTGGCGCCAGATGCCCCGCGGCAAGGGCGGCCAGGCGGGCGGGCAAATCGCCTTCTCCCCCGATGGAGAACACCTGTTCATGTCGGTTGGCGACCGCCAGCGGATGGTGCCAGCGCAAGATCCCAATCAACCCGTGGGCAAGGTCCTTCGCTTGACGCTCGACGGTAAGCCTGCGCCCGGAAATCCAGGCTTTGGCAAGACTGGCGCGTCCTCGATCCCGCTGATCGATCCGCCGCGCGACACAGAGGCCGCCAAGACCGCAAACGTGGTCAGCACCTACACCTTCCCCGGGCCCAACCTCACGCCGGCCGAGACCTGGGCAGTGGGCTTCCGCGCTCCGTATGGTCTCGCGTTTTCCCCAGCCGGGGAATTGTGGGAAGTCGAGCATGGACCTCGCGGAGGGGACGAGCTGAACCTGGTCGAAAAGGGAAAGAACTACGGCTGGCCCGCCGCCTCCTTTGGCATGAACTACAATCAAGTCGCCATCCCCAGCCACGACTCGCGGCCCGAGTTCACCAAGCCGGTTCTGTATTGGACGCCGGTGATCGCGCCCGGCAACCTGATGTTCTACCGGGGCAAGAAGACCTTCCCGGAGTGGGACGGCAGCGGCTTCATCAGCGGCATGGGGAGCATGACGCTCAACCGCATCATCTTTGACGGCAAAGGCGGAGCCAAGCCCGCCGAGCGCTGGGAAGTCGGCAAACGCATCCGCGATGTCGCCCAGGCGCCTGACGGCTCGTTGTGGCTGCTTGAGGACGCCAATCCCGGCGCCTTGGTCCACGTCACACCGAAGTGACCCAGGGCCATCCCGGGGGCAAGCTAGCGTTGCTGCTGCGACATCACGGCGCGCAGAATATGGTTGATGCGGGTCGAGTATCCGGCGCCGAACTGCCGGATCCACTCAAGCACGTCGGCATCTAAACGCACGGCCACCAGCCTCTTGGGGGTGCGTTTGAACTCCGCGAGCTGCTTCCCTGACAGTGCGGGAATATCAGAGTAGTCAATATGGGCATCGCCGCCATCCGCCTGATTCTTCGCAACCTCATCGAGCATGGTCTTCTGGCGTTTACTCAGTGGTTTGCTCCAAATAGACTCGGCGCTCATGCGGATTGGCTTCGCGGGCTGAGATGATCCGGACTGTTTCTTCGCCATTGGGCTCCTCCTCAAGGTATATATGCACCACCAGCAAGACGGCATTACGAACCGCGCCGATCGCATGCCAGCGTTGCTCCCCATCGATCACGCGGTCTTTGCGGAATATCACGTCCGGGTCAGTGAAGACCCGCGAGGCTGCTTCAAAATCTACAGAGTGCTTCTTCTGGTTTGACTGGTCCTTTTCCGCATCCCATTCAAAGAGCATCTCGTCATACACTACGTATAACACATGTGCCACCCTCAGGGCGCACTTCCATTTCCCGTTTGCCCCCAACGCCAGCCTGGCGGCATGATCCGTGTCACGCAGGATTGGCCGGGGCATTGACCTCGGCATTGATCTTGGCCAGCACGGTCAGCGTGTCGAGCAGCGTCACGAACCACTCCTTGGAAGGAACCCAATTGCCGGACCCAACATCGCATTGAATCAGCAAATCGCCGCCCCTGGCAGAGTAGCTGACTGGAGGATTGGGCTCATCAGGCAGAATGCCGAGCTGCTCGATGATCCCCGCAACCCCCGCGGCTTCCAGGCGCTCCCTGTCACGCACGCTCGCCGAAACCGAAGAACTCGCTGTTCTACCGGACGCTGCACGGAGCCGAGGTAGGCGATCTCTTCATGAGCCTGATCCAGACGTGCGCGCTGAACGGGGTGAACTCGCTCGCCTACCTGACCGCGCTGCTGCGCAACGCCGGGGAAGCCGCCAAGAACCCTTCCGCGTGGCTGCCCTGGAACCATCCGGCCAAGCCGATCACGTAAGCACGCTCAGCCGTCGCTGTCACGCACGCTTGCCGAAACCTCACAGACCACCCCATTCTTTCCCGGAAAAGCCAGACGCGGGGATCCAACACCAACACATGCCGCCGGGTGCCTCGCAGTGCAAGCGGGCTCCGCGACTGTAGCCGAATCTACCAGGAGAACCAGCTTGCGTTCTGACGACGTCGTTCACCGCGAGCGTTCCCGGCCACCGCCTGCTGCATCATGTCCCGTGCGGACAGATCCCGTGCGGAAAGAGGAGGGTTGCCAAGCCCAGTCAAAGACGACCACTTGAATCGGCGATTCAATTCAGTGCGGCGATTCCTGGAGACGTCCAGCTTCAAGAGAACTGCCGCCGCTCCCTCGGCCATGCAGAGAAAAACCCGAGTTCTCAGTTCTCACCGTTGACAAGAGACGAAACAGCCGCTGTACCCGGAGCCGCTGTGCCCCAGAGAGCATTCGTTCCCCACAGAGCGTTATAGCCGCTGGCCTGTTGTGTGCCCCACAGCGCATTGGTGCCCCACAGCGCATTGCTGCCCCACAGCGCATTAGTGCCCCAAAGCGCGTTGGATGCCCCGGAGAACAGTGTGGATCCCCCAATGGCCGTCGTTCCCCAAAGAGCGTTGGTGCCCCACAACGCATTGGTGCCCCATAACGCATTGGAGCCCCAGACCTGCGCTTCGGTGTTCCCAATGTAGGTGTTGCCATTCTTATCGATGTAGGCCGTGGGCGAGGCCGTACTACCTGTGGCCACTTCCGTCGAATTCAACGCCGCCCAGACGTCGAGGTAGCCGGCGCCGACCGTAAAGATATCGTATCGGCTGGTATACGTGATGCCACCGTCGGTAACAAAGGAATTCGTCGGGAACTGTTTGTGCGCGCTGCGCATGAGGCGGAGCTTTACCGTTTCAGGCGACAGCGTCGGGTCTTTCTGCAGCATCAAGGCGACGGCTCCGGAGACCATGGGCGCGGCGACAGAAGTACCGCTCAATTTGTAGTAAACCGATGAGAAGTCTTTTGTTCCACCGGTAATGTAGTAGTTCCATGGAATCTTGTTTACGCTTGAGCTGTAGTTCTTGAAGATCTCGCCGCCGGAAGCATTGAGAGCCAGGATCCGGTTGCCCGGAGCGAGGATATCCGGCTTGACGATATGGTTGATGGACGTGGGTCCCTTGGCGGAATAGCTGGCCACGGTGTCATCGGCGCGGCTGGCGGTTCCGTTGTCCTTCATCGCCCCCACGGTAATGACGTATGGGTCGTTTCCAGGAGACGAAATCGTTCCGTAGCCTTCGGTGCCGGCGCTATTGTTCCGTCCCTCGTTCCCTGCCGCAGTCACCACGACAATGCCGGCTGCCCAGGCGCGTTCGACGGCTTTGCACAGCGGGTCCAGCTTGTAGGACTCGTAGACCGGCCGGCCCAGAGAAAGGTTGATGATTCGGATGTTGTAAGTCGACTTGACGCGGATGGCCTCGTCAATCGCGGCGATGACCTGGCTGTCTGTACCATTGCCACTCCAGTTGAGTACGCGGAGCACGATGAGCCTGGCCGCCGGCGCGATCCCGCGAAAGGTCTTGAAGAAGGAGGATCCAGTGGATTGTGCCCCGTTTCCCGCCAGGACGCCCGCAACATGTGTTCCGTGCCCAAACTGGTCGGCTGTGACGCCGGTCCCTTGGCCGGCGACGAAGTTCCGTTTGTACACGATGCGCGAAGTGGATTTGTCGGCCTCCATCAGGTCGGGCTGATTATTCCTAAATCCGGCAGTTGGAAGCGGCTGGAAGGGGCACTGGAGCAGGCGGATCGAGGGGGATCTTGGCGAATTGCTGGAAGATCGAGCGCAAGATGCGG
>Ga0194131_10010291_pt1 | contig 11508 bp, 10 predicted proteins | sample TA2KigO120mmetaG_FD_148631 | JGI IMG/M metagenome (GOLD analysis project Ga0194131, IMG submission 148631) | Freshwater microbial communities from Lake Tanganyika, Tanzania - TA2015053 Kigoma Offshore 120m | ecosystem: Environmental > Aquatic > Freshwater > Lake | place: Tanzania: Lake... | reverse complement strand
CAACGTCTTTGGCCGTAGACAAGATCCAGGGGGGGCTTATGCGGCGGTGATTCCGAAGTGGATTGCTGCCCTTGTCCGGGGAGAACAGGTTTTTATTAATGGTGATGGAGAGACCAGCAGAGATTTTTGCTATATAGAGAACGTGGTTCAAGCTAATGTGCTTGCGGCTACTTTTGAAACTATTTCCCCTCATAGTCAGATTTATAACATTGCAGTAGGAGAGAAAACCTCGCTAAACGAACTTTATCATTTTCTAGAGAAAGCCATGCCAAAGCAGAAAAAGAAAAATTTGGGCGGGCCTATCTATCGAGGTTTTAGAGAGGGAGATATACTGCACTCGCTTGCTGACATTAGTACAGCAAAGACTCTCTTGGGTTATGCGCCTAGTTATAAGATATCTCAAGGGCTTAACGAAGCCATGACTTGGTATTTGAAAGATGCATCTTGAAATGAAGCTTAGTCTCTCCTTGGTTACCTTTAATAGTGGCCCTTTGATTGAAGATCTTTTCACATCTTTATTAGACACGGGTACATATCAGTTGATTTCAGAAATTGTTTTGGTTGATAACGCGTCAACTGACTCTACCTGTGATGTTGCAGGAAATTTCACAAGTAGATTGCCCAATATGCGAATTATACAGAACCGCGAAAATATCGGGTTTGGAGCAGCACATAACCAAGCAATTTCCCAAGTAAAGAGTCATTGCCACGTTATCTGCAATCCCGATATCAAGTTTAAAAATGCCAACCTAAAATCATTAATGAACTATTTAGTCTCACACTCTCAGATTGGTTTAGCCGCTCCCAAGGTCGTTTTCCCAAATGGAAATCTCCAACACCTTAATCGTAGATACCCAACTATAGTAGATTTGGGAGTGCAACGACTTGGTAAGTTTTTGCCGAAATCAGTTCTTGAAAGCAGAACCAATAAATATCTGATGAAAGACTGTGATTACGATAGGGAATTGGATGTTTCTTGTCTTTCAGGTTGTTTTTTAGTTGGAAAAACAGAGCTGTTGAAAAGATTGGGGGGGTTCGATTCAAGTTATTTTCTATATTTTGAAGACTTTGATTTATGTCAGAGAGTTCAGCGTGAGGGCTTTAGAACCATTTATTATCCAGGTTTTGAGGTAGAGCATCGGTGGGCTAGAAATTCTCATAAAAACTGGATTCACACTTGGTATTTTGTGACAAGCGCCATAAAGTTTTTTAACCGCTGGGGATGGAAAGTTTTTTGAATAAAGGAGCAAAAATATTGGTCACAGGACCGACAGGCTTTATCGGATCTCCTTTGGTTAGACAGCTATTCCTTTCTGGATATCAAATTATTGGAATCGGGAGAACCCCTCCGGCCGAGGAACTGAAGCCATATTTCGAAACCTTTCATTTCCTCGATCTAAATAAAACCCCATTTAACACTGCACTTTTGAAAGGTGTCTATGCCATTATTAATTTAGCAGGACTGGCCCATAATGCATCCGCGGGAGATCAAGGCCTGGAAGCCGGTTATATGCAGTTAAATGCAGAGGTTCCTAGAATGCTGGCGATTGCAGCAAGAGAAATGGGAGTTCAAAAGTTTATCCACTTAAGCTCTGTTAAAGCAGTGAGTGAGACAAGTCCCAGATCACAACCTTTGACTGAGGAAACAGAAAACTTAGGGGAGCCCACAAGTCTATACGGTAGATCCAAGAGAGTGGCTGAAAAATTCATCCTCCAGGCTCTTGAGAATAGCTCAACTCAATTTATTATCCTAAGGCCCCCACTAGTCTATGGTCCTAATCCGAAGGGGACCTTATTGCAGCTTATTCGGCTTGTGAGTTTAAAAGTGCCATTACCGTTAAAGTCTAGTAAGGCTCGGCGAAGTTTTATATCCCTTGATAATCTTTGCTCGGCTATTGAAGCGTGTCTCGATGAAAAAAATGAGAGTTCTGGAGTTTTCTTTGTTTCAGATGGAGATTCCATTGGGGTGGTGGAGTTAGTGGAAACAATCGCAAATGCAATGGGTTCAAATTCTCGGCTAGTCGCAATTCCAGAGGGGGTCATTAGGAGCGCCTGCTATCTAGTGGGAAAACGAGAGATGTATGAAAAACTTTTCTTAGATTTAGAAACTGGCTCTGAAAGATTTAACAAAGTGTTTTCATGGCGGGCTCAAAAAAGCTTTAAACAGGGGATTCAGGAAATGGTAAAAAGCTATTTAGAAGAAAAAGATCCGAGATAAATCGCTATAAACCTTTTTCATTAAAAATGGCACGATTGGTTGAATTTCTAGAATTCAATAAGTGACGTACTTTAATTAGGTAGTCGATAAATCCTTTATAGGCGGGCCAATGGGTGGTGTAGTAAGGGGCTAGGAACAGGGCTTTTCTAAGGCTTACCGGCAAGATTATGGGTAGCAAGTAAAAAGCTGAAAATTGAATTTTGTTTTTTATCGAGGGTAGCGATTTGAGTGTTTTGCTGCCCGCTTGTACCGTCTCAAAATACTTATTTAGAAAGGTGCTATAGGCGGCGATTTTAATGAACTCTCCACTTCTGCCCTTGCTAATTGTTCTAGTGAGGACCTTGAAAAAGTCTTCCTCAATAAGACCGTCTTTTTTTAGTTGTATTATCAATAGAGAATAATCTTCAATCATGATTTTGCTTCTGGTTTTCCCGTCCTGAAGCATATTAAATCGGCTAGATTCCAAGTAGTAATTAGTAGGCGCTCTGAGAAACAGAATTTTCCCGCCATTCCCCAAAACAACAAGAAACCAAGCCAAATGGGGCCAGGGAGTTCGAATGGATTCAATAACTTTCTCGCAGGCGACAAGGAAACCCTCTAAAGAGATGCGTTTAAAAATCAAGGTGCTAATTTTTCCAGCCAAACGAATAGCATCATAGTCGCCTAGAATCTCTTCGTTGGACTTTAAATCGCAATCCAAAAATGGTGGATAAAGTCTTTTTTTTGTTAGGTCGTTGATACAACCACCGACGAAAATATCCACATCTGGATGCGCTTCAATTTTTGTTAGCACTTCATTGATGCTGCCCTCAACGATCTTATCATCATCTCCAAATAACCAAACATAGGAGCCCTGAGCCTTCTGGATCACATTTTGAAAGTTAAAGTTCGCACCTAGATTTTTCTGGTTTCGGTAATAACTAAACTGAAGACAACGTTTTTTAAGCGCCTCACACAATTCTTCTGTTCCATCATCCGAGGCATTGTCAGAAACCAATATTTCAACTTGGGGGTAATTTTTAGATTCCTGGATCAAATGTTCCAAGTTGGAAGCAAGAAACTGTTTTCTATTCCAAGTTGGAATCCCTATTGTTAATTTGTATTCCTGTTTTTTCATATAACTTGGGCACCCCAAATTCTCTTATATTTTAACCAGAGCCACAAAGCAGAGGGTAATCCAAAGAATAAGTTAACGGTTAAAGCTGAAACCACAATTCCTTCACTCGAGAATTTCTTTCCAAAAAACCAGGACAATGAGGATATGAGAACAGCTCCAACAATTGAAACCCCCATCATGGGTTCTTTCTTAAAGGATCTTAAATACTGAGCTAAACAGTTCACCAAATGAGTTATAACGCTACTGAGAGCCAAAACGGCTATCTGTTGAGGAGGTAACACTCTTTCAAAAATACTAATATCGCCAAGGAAAAAGGGCAAAATTGCCAACATGCATCCGCCCAAAAGCACAACTACAGTCGATTGCTTCAACAGAGTAAAAAAAACACTTTCAAATTCAGCTAGTTTTCCCTTAGCGACTAAAGTACCCATGAAAGGAGCTTTGGTGGATATCCAGGCTTGTCCGATGATAGGTAACATATTTGCGAGACTTAAAGTCATCCCCATTTTCCCGGCAATCTCGGGGCCGTGGTAATAGAACAAAATTGGGACGAAGAGCTGATTGATGAAGTATCCTGAAATCCAGCTGATAGCGATTCGCCACTGCATTGGCCAGATTTCTTTCCTCCAGGAAAATTCGGTTGTTTTAAAAGATCGGCGTTTTAGTATTCCTCGAAAGCTGAGGCGAACAAGGGATGGGTTCTTAGTGATTAACCAGGTCCAGACAAAAATAGCATTGACGGAGGCTATGGCTGCCGCATTTAGTAATCCTCCTCCAAGGGCAATTACAATCCAAGCTATAGAAATGCTGGATATAGACTGGCCTAACCTAACAAGGGAGACCTCTTTTACGCGACCGCTACCTTCGATGAGAGCTATCAAAGGTGTAGAGAGTAGAATGAGGGTTGTAGATAGAACTGCTATCGACCAAGGAAGTCTCCAATAAAAACCTAAATTTGGTGAGCTCTTAGAGGCCAAAAAACAAAAACCCGTTGGGACTAAAAAGACAAAAAAGAGAAGGGCCAATAGGCTGTACCACCGCATTGACTCACCCAAAATGTCTTTAAACCGGCGAAGTCTTCTTCCTCCCTGGATTCCCCCGAATTTTTTCCATGATAATTTAGAAAACTCGTGACTGGAGAACTGGATTAAAACGAACGATAAACCCATTTCAAAGAAGATCTGTAAGAGTAAGAGGCTGTTGAAAGTGTAATAAAAGCCTTGTTGTTCAGGACTAAAAAAACGAGTGATCAGAAAAAGGGTGATTGGAGCAGTTAAAAGTTGCCAACTTCGAAGAATGAGAGAGTAAAGAACAGCCTCATTGACTCCAAGTGAAGAAAAGAAAGATTTAAAAAACCCCATTAATTCTGAGGCTTAGCATCTTTGACTGCTAATGGATAGTGTGTTTTTGGGCTCCATCTGAAAGGGGAGCTTAAAAACCGACATTTTTGTTTGAATTGTAGGGGTTTTTAAATTACTTCTTAAGATACGTATGACCTCAAAAAATTTAAGTAGTATTCCAGTCTTTATTTTGGCGGGCGGGTTGGGAACTCGGTTGTCTGAGGAGACTGCAATAAAACCAAAACCTATGGTTGAAGTGGGAGAAATTCCCCTTCTGGTTCACATCATGCGTTGGTATTACAAATTTGGTTTTAACGATTTTGTGGTTTGCGCGGGCTACAAAAGTTGGGAAATTAAGAATTATTTCTTGTCCTATCCCTATAGGTTTAGTCATTTCGAAGTTGATAATCGATTGGGAAAAAGCGTAACTTCAGTGGTTCAAAAGCAAGATCAAAATCTTGAAAACTGGAGAGTCCGAGTCATCGACACGGGTGATAATTCAATGACTGGAGCAAGACTTGCCAGAGCTTTTGATCACGTAAGCAGCCAAAGTGAGTTCTCTACCTTTGCCCTCACTTATGGGGATGGTCTTTGTAATGTAGACTTAGCTTCAGAGCTTGCTTTTCACCAAAACCACGGAAATATTGGAACCGTTCTTACGGTTCGCCCAAAAGCTAGATTTGGAGAACTTCAAGTGGAGGGTAGTCGCGCTATTGGTTTTGCAGAGAAACCAACGGGGAAACAACCGCGTGTTAATGGCGGGTTTTTCTTTTTTGAGAAATCTTTCAGAGAGTATATTTCGACTGACGAAAGCTGCATTTTAGAGCGATCTCCGTTGGAAAATTTGTCAAAAGCAAAACAATTGATGGTGTTTCAGCATCAAGGGTTCTGGTTTCCCATCGATACGCTAAGCGATAAAAATACGGCTCAGTCGTTGTGGCAATCCGGTGATGCCCCCTGGAAGGTCTGAAATCGAGGTTTAAGATGTCAAAAGCCATTTTTGGAAACACACTAGTGACTGGGGCCACTGGACTTTTGGGCTCTGAGTTAGTCCAGCAGTTATTGAAAAACAACGAGACTTCTCGGTTGGTTTGTTTGGTAAGAGATCAACTTCCTCAGAGTCGTTATTACGTCGAGGAAATGCACCAAAATGCCGTTACTATCTGGGGAGATGTTAGGGATCAAAATCTTCTTGATCGAGTGATCAATGAGTACGAAATAAACACAGTTTTTCATTTGGCAGCACAAACTTTGGTTCAGCAAGCTAATTTGAGACCGACTGAAACCCTTGATGTGAACATACGAGGAACCTGGGCCGTTCTTGAAGCGTGCCGACTCAACTCCAAACGCATTCAGAGAGTCATTTGTGCTTCAAGTGATAAGGCCTACGGGAATCTGAACGGTGAAAAGTATGACGAGAGCTACCCCCTGGAAGGCAAACACCCTTATGATGTTTCTAAATCCTGCTCTGATCTCATCACACAAACTTATGCTCACTCCTTTGGGATGAACGTCGCTATTACAAGATGTGGGAACTTTTTTGGTCCCGGGGATCTGAATGAAAGTCGAATTATTCCCCATACGATAGTTTCTTTACTAAAAAATCAGGCCCCTGTGATTCGTTCAGATGGTAAGTTTATTCGTGATTATATTTATGTGGGTGATGGAGCTGCAGCTTATCGACTTCTGGCGAAAAAGATGGTGGTGAGTCCGATGCCAGGAGAGGCATTTAACTTTTCATATGAATTAAGACTTTCTGTATTGGATTTAGTCGATAGAATACAATCGATTATGGGTAAGGTGATTCCCCCACAAATTCTTAATCAAGCTTTTAATGAGATTCCTGTTCAGTCTCTAGATAGCACGAAAGCGAAGAAGGCTCTCAATTGGGTTCCTCTTTTTGGGTTTGAAGAAGGCATTCGCCAAACAGTTGATTGGTATCGAGGCGCCCTGGAGAAAAAACGGATCCAATGGTAACCAAAGAGGCTCTTTACTCGGATTTGAGAGAGGTTCTTTTTAAACACCGAAGTTTAATTGAGCCCAAACCGTTGCGCTCCGGCTCTGACTATCTTCCGGCCTCTGGAAAAGTTGTGGGTTTTGAAGAATTGGAACTTCTGCTCATGGCATCGGCCGATTTGTGGCTGACAGCGGGTAGATTTTCAGATGAGTTTGAGGAAAAGTTCCCTAAGTTTTGGGGAAGCCGAAAGTGTTTACTGGTTAATTCAGGCTCAAGTGCCAACCTTTTGGCTTTCGCCACTTTGACTAGCCCCAAATTAAAAGATGCAACTTTAAAACGAGATGATGAGTTTATAACTACTGCATGCGGTTTTCCAACTACAGTCGCTCCTGCTGTTCAGTACGGAATGAAGCCCATTTTTGTGGATGTTGATATTGCCACTCACAATGCTGCGGTGGATGACATTTTGGAAGCGATCACACCCAAAACCAAATTGATCATGATTGCGCATGCTTTAGGGAACCCATTTCGCGCAGACAAGTTGGTTAAAGTTTGCCAAGAAAAAGGGATTTGGTTGGTCGAAGATTGCTGTGATGCTCTAGGGGCAAAGATTGAAGGTAAACATGTAGGGACTTTTGGAGCGTTGGCCACATGTTCGTTTTATCCTGCTCACCACATGACGATGGGTGAAGGTGGAGCTGTTTTAGTGAATAATGCTCAGCTTGGAAAGTTAGCCACGAGTTTTCGCGATTGGGGTAGGGATTGTTGGTGTCCACCTGGAACTTCAGACACTTGTGGTGCCCGGTTTGATTGGAAAATGGGAGAGTTGCCCAAGGGATACGATCATAAATATATTTACTCCCATCTTGGTTACAATTTGAAGCTTACCGATTTTCAAGCTGCAGTCGGGCTTGCTCAGTTAGAGAGACTTCCCAAGTTTATTGAGAGACGCAGAGAGAATTTTACTTTTTTAAAAAAGGAGCTAACCCGACTAGGTCTAGAAGAATATTTTACTCTTCCTGAAGCTACCGAGGGGACTGAGGCTTCTTGGTTCGGGTTCTTTTTGTGCGGACGAGGACAGGGCAGTGAGTTTAGAAACAAAGTCGTTCGTTATTTGGAAGAGAACAAAATTGGAACACGGTTGCTTTTTGGTGGCAATCTTACAAAGCAGCCTGCGTTTGAAGGGGTCTCTTACGCTGTTCATAGCCATTTGAAAAACACGGATAAAATTATGGAAGAGGGGTTTTGGATTGGAATTTGGCCCGGACTTTCCGAAGATAATTTGAGTTACATGGCAGAAAAACTAAGTGAGGCTGTTAAAGCTTAGAAGATGTCCAGTCTAATTCATCATTCGAATCGTTGTCCTGATCAATTACAAAAAGAGATTGCAAAGGTTTTGATCGACTATCCGATATGGGAATCCTTTCGGAATAAGTCTTTGGTTATAACTGGCGGGACTGGCTTTTTTGGTAAATGGCTTCTCTACACTTTGGCTCGAGCAAACGACGAGCTGAACTTAAATATACAAGTCAGTGTTCTTAGCCGAAATCCTAAAAAGTTTATTTCTGAACATCCCTATTTGGGGATGCAAAGTCGATGGGTTTTCTTTCCCGGGGATATCCAGACTTTTTCTTTGCCTTCGGATGTTCAATACGATTGGTGCATTCATGGAGCTGCTAGCGCGAGTGCGAAACTAAATTCAGAATCCCCTCTAACTATGTTCAATGAAGTTCTTCTAGGCACTGAGCGATGTTTGGAAGAGAGTAAAAGAGCGAACATTAAACGATTTCTTTTTTTAAGCTCTGGTGCAGTTTATGGGAAGCAGCCTGAGAATATAGTTCATGTTGAGGAGAACTTTCTGGGTGGCCCGGATGTGTTGAAGAGCGGGAATGCTTATGGAGAAGCTAAAAGAGCCGCAGAATTTTTAGTCAATGAGGTGAGCAGACAAACCGGCATGGAAACGATCATTGCAAGAGCTTTTGCTTTTGTGGGTCCCTTTCTGCCGCTGGATACCCATTTTGCGATTGGAAATTTTATTCTCTCTTGCCTTAAAAATGAGCCCATTCACATCCGTGGGGATGGGACTCCTTTGAGATCTTATCTTTATGCGTCTGATCTTTCGGGGTGGCTTTTGACCCTGATGGCTTTGGGTAAGAGCCAAAACGCCTACAATGTGGGATCCGATCAAGAGCTTAGCATCGGAGAGTTGGCTGATTGCGTTTCTGAAGTCGCCCAAAGGATGCTCAATCGAAAGATCGAGGTGATTGTTTCAGGCAAGCCCCAACCGGGTAAACCCAGAGAAATTTATTGCCCATCGACCCAGAAAATAAAAAAAGAGTTTAATCTGAAAGAGACCGTGGGTTTATCTGAGGCCATTGAGAGAACTTTGGGTTGGTGTTTACAGAATCAGTAGAGAGTCTTTATGAAAAAAAGAGTTGCCGATTATATTGTTGAAACTTTAGCAGAACATGGAATTCAGCATGTTTTCATGGTGACCGGTGGCGGGGCCATGCACTTAAACGATGCTTTTGGTCGGTGTAAGAATCTGTCATATGTAGCTTGCCATCATGAGCAGGCCTGTTCAATGGCTGCGGACAGTTACTACAGAATGTCCAATCGACTTGCAGCAGTTAACGTAACGACGGGACCTGGTGGAACCAATGCCATAACTGGCGTTTATGGTGCCTATGTTGATTCCTTAGGAATGGTAGTTATCTCAGGACAAGTGAAATGGGAAACATTGGTGCGCAGTACGAATCTTCCTCTCCGGCAACTTGGAGACCAAGAGATTGATATCGTCAAAGTGGTTGAGTCCATCACGAAGTATGCTGTTGTTGTGAGTGACCCAAACTCTATTCGGTATCACTTGGAAAAAGCATTGTTCTTAGCAAAGGCGGGTCGCCCTGGGCCGGTCTGGTTGGATATTCCCATCAATGTTCAGGGGGCTTTGATTGATACAAGCAATCTTGAAGGGTTTGACCCCGCCGAATTGGAATTACGAGAAAATCCTAGCTTGGACGTGAAAGCAATTGATGCCCTATGGGATAAATTTTTGAGCTCAAAGCGCCCTGTGGTTATGGCTGGGGGAGGGGTCCGAATTTCGGGAGCCTATTCTAGCTATCTAAAACTTATTGAGCATTTGAAAGTTCCTGCCGTAACGGCTTGGAATGCTCATGACTTGTTGTGGGACGACCATTCCTTTTACTGCGGTAGACCCGGTACTATCGGTGATAGGGCGGGCAATTTCACTATTCAGAATTCGGATTTTTTATTGGTTTTAGGAAACAGGTTGAATATCCGGCAGGTTAGCTACAATTGGGGTTCTTTTGCCCGAGAGGCTTACAAAGTACTGGTAGATATTGATGAGTGGGAGCTTAAAAAACCGACTTTGAAAATAGATCTGCCGATTCAAGCCAATGTAGCAGATGTCATGAAGGCCCTTCTTGAAAAAAAACAGCCAAAGAGAAATCAGGCTCATCAAAATTGGCTCAACTGGTGTCTAGAGAGAAGAAAAAAGTATCCAGTGACTTTGCCAGAGTATTGGCAAACAAAGGACTCAGTTAATCCCTATTGCTTCGTCGACGCACTATTTGACCAGCTGGATGAAAATGAGCGTGTGGTTACAGGAGACGGCACGGCCTGTGTGGTGACCTTTCAAGCTGCTAAGATCAAAAAAGGACAAAGACTTTTTACTAATTCTGGATGTGCTGCTATGGGGTTTGATCTCCCGGCGGCGATTGGGGCCTATTTTGCTGAAAGGCCTAAAAGACTCATTTGTTTGGCCGGGGATGGTAGTATTCAAATGAATCTTCAGGAGCTGCAAACGATTGCGACCCATCGGATACCGATTAAGATCTTTTTACTCAATAATCAGGGTTATCATTCTATAAGACAAACCCAACAAAACTATTTTCCTGACAATATTGTGGGATGTGGGACCGAGAGTGGCCTGGGTTTTCCAAACATGGAGAAACTCGCTGAGGCCTATGGCATTCCTTATCTTAGAATTACCTCTCCCAGCGAACTTACCCCCAAAATAAAATTAGCCCTAGAAGCGAGTGGGCCCCAAATATGTGAAGTTATTTTAGATTTAAAGCAACAGTTCTCGCCAAAGCTTAGTTCTAAAAAGCTAGAAGATGGTCGGATGGTATCAGCACCTCTAGAGGATATGTTTCCCTTTTTAGAGAGGAATGAATTTTTGTCCAATATGCTGATAAAACCGCTTGAAAACTAAAGGGTTAAAAAGTAGAAAAAAGTTTGAAGTAATATAAAAATTGGGGAGTTACTATGAACTTATTAGAAAAAAAGATGTTGTCTCTTCTGAAAGAAATGAAAGAGAAGTACAACGTTTCGGGTGTAAAAGCCGAGTTTGAAGCAGAAGGTACCCGAATGGAAGAGGCGATGCGACTTAAAGAAATTGCAACAAGAGCCGACCTCGAAGTGACTATTAAAGTGGGTGGATGCGAAGCGATTAAGGACATGTTTGATGCTGCCTCTTTGGGAACCTCACACTTAGTGGGCCCCATGGTTGAAACCCCTTATGCGCTAAAAAAATATATTGCAGCTACCAAGATTGCTTTTAGACCGGAATTAAGAGACGAGATGGAGTTTCTGATTAATCTAGAAACCATCACTGCATGCAAAAATTTTGATGAGATGTTGAAGCTTCCCGAAGCAAAAGAACTTGATGGTATTGTTCTGGGGCGTGTGGATCTAACAGGTTCGATGGGGCTAAATCGTGATAGCGTCAATAATACAGAGCTTTTGGATATTTGCTTAACGATGGCAGCTAAGGCTAAAGAACACGGAAAAAAAGTAGTGGTGGGTGGAGCTGTCTCCGTTCACTCGATGCCTTTTTTCAAGGCTTTTCCAGCCG
>Ga0194131_10010290_pt1 | contig 11510 bp, 8 predicted proteins | sample TA2KigO120mmetaG_FD_148631 | JGI IMG/M metagenome (GOLD analysis project Ga0194131, IMG submission 148631) | Freshwater microbial communities from Lake Tanganyika, Tanzania - TA2015053 Kigoma Offshore 120m | ecosystem: Environmental > Aquatic > Freshwater > Lake | place: Tanzania: Lake... | reverse complement strand
AGGCAATGAACGAACCGTGCGGAATGATGATCGCGTTCTTTGCAATGATCTGCTGCTCCAGCGCAGGGGTCCAGTCTTCGAACTGGTCCACCATCAGAATTTCATCGGCAACGTCGTATCCGCGTTTGTCGTAGACGCGGTCGGTACCTTTCCGGCAGATCGCGAGCGTGCGGAACCCTTCATCTTTCGCCCCTTTCAGAATCTGCAGCGCGCTGTGACTGCCGATGGTCGCGATGACGAAATCCTTCGGATTTGTCGAAGCCGGAAGCGACGCAGGTGCTGCCATGGTATTTCGAGCATTTTACTCAATTTAAAGCGTTTGACAAGGTGAGTTTTCAATCGCAATATGCCCCACGTCCTATGAAACGCATCGCCGTATTCTGCGCACTCGCCTTCGTTCCCGTCGCCGCACTCTCACTCCTGTACCCGGAACGGGCATTTGAGCCTCCGCAGCTAGAGGAGCGCTCCCTGTCCGTCGAAGGAGCGGACATCGTGGCATTCGTCCGCGACGGTTGTCCGCACTGCGCGGCGTTCGAACGCTATGCGCTCGAACAGAAGTGGGACGTGGAGTACCACGAAGTGACGCAACTGGATGCGCAACGGCTCTTCGGGAAGCTGCAGGAACGCGCTCCCGCACTCGGACAGGGTGTCCCCACCATCGTGATCAACGGCACCGTGAGCCAGGGGTACAGCACCGATGACGTGGCAGGGATCGCGATCAAGAAGCGTCTGGACGCCTGCAGAAGCTCCGCTGCGGGATGCATGGCATTCGATGCATTCATCGCGTCATCGAAAAAAATCGACGTGCTCACCACCGGACAAACCTGCACCGAGGACTGTGACGCCGACCTCGACAAGTACACCATCGACCTGTGGTTCGTCGGGCCGGTCGACCTCACGCTCCTCTCTCTGCCGGCACTGTCGCTGCTCCTCGGGTTCCTCGACGGTTTCAATCCGTGCGCCATGTGGGTGCTCATCACGCTGCTGACGCTGCTCATCAACACGCATGACATGAGAAAGGTATGGGTCATCGGCGGAACGTTCCTCTTCGTCTCGGGCGCGGTGTACTACCTCTTCATCGCCGCATGGCTGAACGTGTTCCTCCTCATCGGCTACAACTTCTGGGTCCAGAAAATCATCGGTATCGTCGCCATCGGCGGAGGAGGATTCTATCTGTACGAAGCCTTCGGTAAGGACCCGAACCAGTGCAAAGTCACCGATCTCGGACGACGTCAGAAGATCATCGGGAAGATGAAGCACATCATGGAAATAAGCGCATGGCCTGCGATGATTTTCAGCGTCGCGATCCTCGCGGTCTCCGTCAACATGATCGAGTTAGTCTGCACGGCAGGACTCCCCGCGGTCTTCACGCAGATTCTCGCGTACAACGAGATTTCGCATCTCGCACGCTACGGATACATCGGACTCTTCATCCTCATGTACATGATCGATGATCTCGTTATCTTCGGCATCGCGATCTACACGCTGCACGCCACAGGCATCACGACGAAGTACCGGAGGTTCACGCTCATCTTCGGCGGTCTCCTGATGTACGGACTCGGCCTTTTGCTTATTTTCGCCCCTGAGGCACTCACCTTTGACTAACGCGTGTCACGATCGTCTCCAAATGGACGATGCGAATCTGATGGTGAAAAATATCGCAAGGACTTTGGCACTTCGCGCCTCTCTCTTGTATCGTTTCCCCGTTGGTGCCGTAGCCCCGCCTTCGTCCGCCTACGGCGGATACGCCTGCCTGCTCCTCGAGTCTGAGCGACCTCGGAGTCGAAGACCGGCAGGCAGGGCGGGCAGGCAAGTGGTCGCTCGTTCCGTCATAGGATTTCCCCGGTGCCGTAGCCAAGTGGTAAGGCAAGGGTCTGCAAAACCCTCACTCGCGAGTTCGATTCTCGCCGGCACCTCCAAAGCTGAATTCGAGCTAAGCGCGAGTCCGAAGGACGAAGCGCGAAGCCGAAGATGCTTTGCCCTCCGAAGCTTGCGAAGCGAGCGAAGGAGGGCATCCACAGAAATGACCGAGCGTAGGTTGGTCTTTTGTAATATATTTATGGGCTACGCCGGGATGGGCTGTTTGCGAAGCACGGCGGAGCTTGCGGAGAAGTCCATCGTCACCTAACGAACCTAATGAACCTAACGAACCTAATGAACCTAACGAACCTACTTACTACTTACTACTTTCTACTTCTCTACTCTTTCTTAGCGTCATCCCCTTCAGCATGAGCAGCACCTCGCTCTCCAGAGCTTTCTCAATGGAGACGGGGGTCACCGCAGTGAACGTGTAGCCTGCGTCCCCCAGCGACGTACTCACCTGATAGAACCTGCGCATCGGTTCGCCCTCGATGGGCTGCGCCGTGAATGTATGCAGTTTCACCTTCACGCCATCGACGGCGAAGTCTTTGGAATCCACCTGGACGTATCCTTCCAGCACTTCGACGGAACGGATATTCGCCTCGCTGTACTGCATGGGGTCCACCGGATCCGCGAGCGGCTCACGCGTCACGGCAACGGTCGGAAACTGGCCTGAAACAGGCTCTTTCCTCTGAAAAGCCACGATGGTTTCCTCGGGGACGCCGCGACTGCGGAGTGTTTCTGCATCCAGCACCTGCCATGTGTCCGGAAGGCACGTTCCTACGGTTCCGTCCCAGTAGTCACTGTCGCACGCCACCTTCTTCGAACTGCCTCCTCCACACGCAGAGAGGACAAGGAAGAGACCGGTGAGCAGTGCCGCACGAACGCGCATGTCGCGGATATGCTACCAGAAGAAGCGCTCTTCCGACGAACGGCATATGTCTGGACAACTTTTGAAAGTATTTCCCCGATATACTACGGAGGATTGAGCTAGATCGGCAAAAATGGTAGAATAGTAGGAATATGAACACAAAGAAACAGATCGCCATCGCTGCACTCCTCGGCATGTTGCTCCCCGGCATCGCGGCTGCAGCTTCTATCGACGTGCGCGACACCATCGTCGGCATCGGTGCGGAGGCAGTGGTGACGGGAGTGACCGGCGGAGACATGCAGACCGTTTCCGTGGTATCGCCGGAAGGAACGGTGACGCGCTACGCAGTGAAGGCAGATCCTTCGGGAATTGCCCGTACGTGGATTCCGGGCAGTGACCTGATGCAAGCGGGAACCTACGAGGCAACTGCGAATGACGGAGAAACGTCCTTCGTCGTCTCCGCAGACACGGTGGATGCCGACCAGAGTTCGGTTGCACTCCGTTCAGGAAACGTGCGCATCGGCGAGGAGGCCATCATCAGTGTGATGTTCAGAGACAGATTCGGGAATCCCCTCTCCGGCAGGGCGGCACAACTGCTCTCCAGCCTCGGGAGCGATATCATCTCGCCGGTTACCCGCGAAACGGACGTGAACGGCGAACAGCGTTTCCGGCTGACCGCAACGAAATCCGGAAACCGCTTCCTGCAGGCCATCGATCTCGTCAGCGGCACGGTGATTGCCGGAGACTCGACAGCGACGACCGGCATCGGAGGATTCGACACTGCCGGAACCACGAACCGCAATTTCTATCCGAGCGCTGGAGCGATGGGGGCAAACCTTCTCGGCACGTCGCTCACCGGACAGGCGGCAGCGTTCCGGAAGCTCGATCATTTTGAAATCGATATCCGTAACCAGGAGAGCGCAACGGTACCGCAGATGAAGTTGAACGAAGCGGAGAGCATGACAGTGACCGCAATAGATCAGAACGGCAACCGCTTCTTCGATTATGAAGGAACCATATACCTCTTCTCCACGGACCCGAACGCCGAGCTTCCGAAGGATGGCATCATGCAGTTCTCCTTCCAGGATCAGGGCAAGAAGCAGTTCACACTCGGTCTCACATTCCGGACCCCCGGAACGCACACGATCGCCATCAGCCCCAGCGCAAACGCCGTCGACACCATGCTCGGTTCGCTCGACGTGGAAGTGACGGGACAAATCTACACCGAACCCGACCGCAGCATCAGCATCAACGAGCCGAGGAGCGGTGCCATCCTGAATAAGGACATGGTCACCGTGAATGGAACGGGACCGGCATTCATCAACATCGTCGTCACCGGTGGAACGAAAGAGGTGCAGGCATCCACAGACCGTAGCGGCGCATTCTCTGTAGATGTACCTCTCGACAAGACGAAAACCTCGTTCACCGTACAGGTGAAAGACGGTGACGGACGGTATGAATCCGAACCGCGCACCTTCTCCATCGATCTCACGGCACCGGTCATCGACTCGCTCACATTCACACCGGAAAACCCCGAAGAGGGAACCGATGTGCTCGCGGTGGCAAAAACCGAGCCAGGCGTGCAGTCCGCGGAGATGACCATCGCCATCGGAGGAGAAACCATCACCCTCACGAGTACGGACGCGGAATCCGGCAAATACCAGGCGCTCTTCACCGCACCGCAGCCGGGCGTCTACTCCCCTTCCGTCTCGGTGAGCGATGAACACGGCAACGTTGCGAAGAAGAACGGAACACTCGTCGTGGAACCGAAGAGCATCCCCGTCGTACACAACCTCGTCGCCGAAGGCGAGATCAACGCAGTGAACCTGCGCTGGGACCCCGTGACGGAGGAGACGATCGATGCCTACCGCATTTACGTCGGCGTACAACCCACAATTGCCGGTGATCCGGTGACATTCCTCTACACCCTGGATACCGACCGCCCGACTGCGGCCGCGACTGTCGCCGGACTGGAGCCCGGCACCATGTACTTCCTTGCGGTAACAGCACTGAAGAACGGTCGCGAAAGCAAAGAGAAGAGCGCCGTCGCAAAAACTCTCGTCCTCGGCGTACAACTGGAAATCAGCCCGCAGGACGGCGCGTTGCTGACACAGTGGACACCGCTCCAGAAGGACATGCCGCTCTCCTCCTTCCTCCTCGAGTACGGGACGGATCCGAACAGCTACACTGAAAAACGCACGCTCAATGGCGACCTGCGCGCGTACACCGTCCGCGATCTCATCAACGGCGTAACGTACTACCTCAAACTGACGCCGATCACGACGACGGGAGAAATGGTGCAGGATCTGGCAGCGACCGGCCAGGGGACGCCGACGGGTCGCGGGTACACCATGTCACCGAGCGACCCCGTACCGCTGAACCTTCGCGCAAGCGCCCCCCCGGCCCCGCGTACTCCGGAACCTCCGGTCATGTCCAAACAGGGAGTACCGTCCGTGGCCCTCTGGTCCGCCGTTCTCGTGAGCATGGCGCTCTTCGGTCTCTACCTCAAACGCCGCAAGAGCAGGGAGAGCGCGCTCGCCTTCATGCATACGATGGAGAGCCGTTATAGAATGGGCGGCGGAAACTAAAACCGTCCTCTATGCCCAGGAACACACGAACCTCCGGCTCGAAGCGCAGGACTCTCTCCATCGGCGGAGCAACGTACGATCTCTTCGTGCGCCTGCCGGCGGACATCGTCGCGAAGCATACGAAGGAAGGAACATTCGCCCTCCCCCTGGGCGCGAAAATCATCGTAAAGGAGATCATTGAATGCTGTGGCGGCGGGGCGAACAATACCTCCGTCGGTTTTGCACGACTGGGGTGCCATGCCTCCTTCGAAGGAGTCATCGGCTCGGACCAGTGGGGCGAGAAACTGCGCGAGAACTTCCGGAGAGAAGGGGTGAACTCCGAGTGCGTCACCGTCGTCGAGGGGGAAGTCACCAGCTTCTCCATCATCCTCTCCGGCTCCAGCCGCGAACGCGTGATCCTCTATCAGTCCGGAACCAACAGACACCTGCACGACATGATGTTCAACAAGGACATCATGAAAAGGGTCGATTGGGTGTACCTGAATCACATTCAGGAGGGCAGCTGCGTCATTCAGGATGACATCGCAGAGATCCTCTCGGAGAAAGGCGCCCCCTGTCTGACGTGGAATCCGGGCGGACACCAGATCAGGAAGGGAATGTCCGAGAAAGACAATGCCCACATGCTGGCACATACGGACCTGCTGGTCCTCAACAAAGAGGAAGCGGCGGAGTTCTCCGGTGCGGCCACAACGGAAGAGGCCATCCGCGTGTTACTCGGTAGCGGCGCAGGCATCGTGTGCGTCACCGACGGTAAAAACGGTTCCGTTGCCGGCGAGGGTACAACGCTCTATCGCTGCCCCGTCGCACCGGGCACGGTGGTTGTGGATACGACGGGTGCAGGCGACGCGTTCGGGACCGGCATCACCTGGGGTCTCCTGAGCGGTATGAGCTTGCCTGAAGCCATGAAAACAGGTAGCATACAAGCTGCGAGCGTCGTCGGAACCTTGGGTTCGCAGGCGGGGCTCCTCACAGACAACGAGATACGGCAGCGACTGAAGACATCCGCTCTTGTTGTCACTACTCATTCCCTGTAACTCCCATGTCCGACGATCATCTCCTCCAGATTCAGGAACTCATTGAGAGCGCTTCGGCATCACTGAAAACCGCCAATACCCTTCTCCGGGAAATGACGGGCATCGTCGATACCAGCCGCGAACGTCACGTCACACGCGCAAGCTCAACGGGTGCAGGCGGATCGGTGGACGGCAAAGTGGTGGAAGGTGTCTTCGACGGACAGAACATGGTGGATGCCGCCGGCCAGAGCTACCCCGTGCCCGCGAACTACGCGAGCAAGAGCAAACTCGTGGAAGGAGACGGCATGAAACTGACGATCACCGATGAAGGGAAATTCATCTACAAGCAGATCGCTCCCGTGAAGCGCAGGACCGTCGTCGGCGTTCTCATTCAGGAGGACGGCCAGTACAAAGTCCTCGCGGAAGGCAAAGCCTATAGGGTGCTCCTCGCCTCCGTGACCTTCTACCGCGCGGAAGTCGGAGATCAGGTGACCATCCTCCTCCCTGCAGACCTGCAAGCGAAGTGGGGCGGCATTGAAGCAGTGATTCCCAAGAATGTATCCGAAGCAGCCGCGAGGAACGCCCTCGGACGCGGGGACGACGGTGAGTTGAGCCCACGAATGTGACGAGTTGTTGGCTGTTCTGTTCCTGAGCTGTTTTTCTGATATCGCAAAGAGCAACGCAAGAACTTAGCAACCGAGCAACTCGGTGGTACTCTGGCTTTGATGAAACTCCCGCCCCGCATCCTCGCTCCCATGCTACTCGCATTTCTGTGCGCGGGTGCTTTGATGGTATTCCTGTGGTGGCAATTGAAGGAATCCACGCGCCTCATCCGCCCCACGACCTTCGAAACATCGGGGCTCCTCGGCGGACCGGCTGCCCCGGTGACGGATACCATTTCGGGTGATGAAGATGCTTCGCTGCTGCACCTGCGGCGCGGGGATATCCTCGCACAGCGCGGTGAGTGGCCGGAAGCTCAGGAAGAATATGAAAAATCCGTGGAAGCAGATGGAGGACTCCCCGCTCTCCGCAAACTCGCGCAGGCTCAGCTGCAGCGCAGGGATATTAAAGGTGTACGCGGGACACTGAAGAAACTGAAGGCAGAGGGGGCACGCGCGGAGGACGTTCTGCTCCTCGAAATCATCATCCTCCTGCGCACAGGGGAAATCGTCGATGCACGGAATATCCTGCTCGGTGCGGAAGACTCTCCGCAGAAACACTACGGTCTCGCGCTGCTCGGCATCATCGAAGGCAACCACGCCGCCGTCACAAAGGAGCTGGAACTGACGATTGGCGGATGGGATCCCGTCCTGCGCTCCTATGCGAGAACGTTGCAGGCCGCGTACGTGGAGTTCTCCCTGTTTCCGGAAGGCTCTCCCCTGCACCTGACCACACTCCTCGCCCGCGCACTCGCGCAGGTACAGGAATGTGAAATCGCACTGCCGCTCCTCGTGCAGGTCACGGGAGCGAAAGACGATTACCGCGACGCATGGATTGTGCAGGGCTACTGCGAACTGACAACGGAACGCCCCGACCAGGCGCTGGCATCACTGGAACACGCCTACGCGCTGGACCCGCAGAAACCGGAGATCCAGTACTTCCTCGCACGCGCGTACGCCGGACTCTACGAGTACGACAATGCGATCACGTTTCTGGAATATGCGTTGAGTAACGGCTTCGAACCGAAGAACGAAGTGCGTCGCCTGATCGCGAAGAACGCGCTGAAAGTGGGCAAGCCGGAACTCGCACTGAAGGCATACGCGGAAGCGACGACTGAACCGGACGCAACACTGGAAACCTTCGAGAGTGCTATAGGCATCGCTGTCTCTCTGAAGAAAACCGATGACGCCGTTCTCCAGGCCAAACTCGCAGTACAGAAATGGCCGGATGACCCGCGATCCTACGACCTCTTCGCCTCGGCTGCCATGGCCGCAGGTAAGAATGAAGAAGCGAAGAAAGCTCTGGAGAAAGCACTGGAACTCAACCCGCGGTATATGCCGGCGCGGGAGAAACTTGAAAAAATGAAGTAGAGGACTCAGAGGATTCAGAGGACGCAGAGGACTTAGAGGATTCAGAGGACTCAAGGGACTCAAGGGACTCAAAGGACTCAAAGGACTCAGAGGATCCAGAGGACCGAAAGGAACAAAGGAAATATAAAAACCGTGTCGCGAAGCAGGTAACGCCCGCAGGCAATAAAAAATCGTGTCGCGAAGTCGGGCTTCGCCCGACTGGAGCGACTCCTTTGAAGGGAAGGAGAGCCCGTGAGAGGAAACCGCAGGTTTCCTTTCACGACAGCGAAGCGATACAAAAAAGACCAGTAATAACCACTGGCCTTTTTTGTCTTTATATTTGTCTTCCCGGCTTTCTGCAACTATTCGAAGCGAAGGGAGTTGCGAGCCTCAGAGAAAGACGGATTATGTGAAGTGAGGTGAGGTGACCTCGGCTCCTGCCGTGCTAGGGTTTCTTGTTTTACCTCGCAACCGGACGAGTCCCCCGTGCCAGGCGCCAAAACAAGGTCGAAACCAAGGGGCCATGGGGAATAGAAGGGAAGCATCCCGAGTAGCGACCTCTCATCATCGGGACGGCATCGCACAGCAGAGAGGACGATGGACACCGAACAGATGTCCGTTGTCCTCCCCACGTGTCTTTCTCTGGTTGATGTGAATGAACGTTTGTGTGTGCCGGGCCCGGCGACTGTGTGTCTTGGTGTTTGATTTATCCATGCGGATAAATCTGGCTATCGTATACATACTCAACCCGTCTTGCAAGGTTTTCTGATCGACAGAGTGAAAATATGTGTTATGGATAAATTTTGTGCTCACGCTGCCCTGTCGCACGCTTTCCACTATAAGCGCAAAGCTAAAAGCTTTAAGCTATGGCCATGGCTTCCCTCATCCGGCGATCGGCTCTGATTGTCTCGGCGATGCTCTGCAGCGCGGCGCTCCTCTCCGTGATCATCCTATCGACGATCGCCCTGACGGCATACGGAAGCACACCTGCGGAGTTTCTCCCTGCGGACAAGACCATCGCACTGCTCCACGGTGCCAATGATGCACTCGTACCACTCTGGCTGAAGCAATTCCCTGCTCCGGGCACCGGATCCATGGATGGAAAAACAATTGCGATGCTGCAGTCACCGGCTGGCAATGACATCGTTGTCTTCGAGCGCAAAACACGTGGCCGAACATTCGCCCATAGCATCGGATCCTACGGCCTGTACCTCTCGCGACCGGACCTCCTGCCGACGATCGTCAAAAAAAACAAGAGCCTCGCTACGCTCCCTGCGTATCGCGTACTCACACGTTCGTTCACACCAAAAACATCATGGGTATTCCTGAAGAACGATGCGATCCCGAAAGCCTCCTCGATGAGGGATCATATTCTCTCTGCATCACTGATGGGCAGGAATGCCGAAGCGGTTGGATTCACGGCGGGCGACGGCATACGGGAACTCAGTATCTACGCGCCTGCAAGGGAAGCCGCGGGTACCCCCGCCGATGCGCGCATACCGTTTGCAGAACATCCCTTCTTCGTCCTGAGCGCCGGCAACCTGCAGGCATCCTTCCGCAACACACTCTCGGCGCTGCCGGAACATACCGCAGCGATCCTGGAGGGACTGGTGGCACAGAAGACTCTGGATCTCTTCGGCCCGGATGTCAGCTTTGCGTACGACATCGGACCACTGCTGGAGAAACCCGCTTCACTGCAACTGACGGGATCTGGGGGAACGACGTCCTTTCTCCTCGCAGGACACAGGGCAAAAGGGAGATCTCTACAACGACACTTTGAGCATCTCCACCGCGTGTTCGCTGCGTCAGTTTCCACCATTGCAATCAACACACGTTCATTGGACGAACGCTTCACGGCCGCTGACGTACGCGATACAACCGAACCTCTTTCCCAGACACATGAGGAGCCGACAGGATGGACCATAACGGTCACGCGGGACCTGCAGGGAGGAAGAATGCTTGCCAGTGCGGTGCGCAATGACCTCTTCCTCCTGAGCAACAACGAAAAAACACTGCGCGATGCTCTGGAGAGCAAGGATGTCGCCCTGCCCGCCCCTCAGCGACCGGGGAGCATGCGATTGGCGACGGGATCTGCTGATATGTCGCGGCTCGAGCCACTACTGGAAGATATCCTTCCTAACGGAAAGAGCACAATCCTGCCACTCATCGGCAACATCCACTGGAGCATAGAGCGTTCCGGACCCGTGACACACGCCACTCTCTCGGAGAAACCGGAACAGAATTAAACGCCACTGCACTGGATTCCCCCCTCCGAACCCGCTACCCTCACCACCCGTTCCCCCACACTCTCAGTGACATTCACCAAAGCAGCCAAATTCTCGTTCTCCGTCTCGATCGCTCTGATGATCGCGAGTGCCACATTACTCGTCGTCCCGGGACCGAAATTGAGCATCGAATTCACTGGCGGATCTCTCATGGAGGTCAGACTTCCGGAAGGGAAAACCAAAGAGGATTTGCAGGGGGCGCTTGCAACGCTCGTTCTGCCGGGCGACAAGGAGCTGGGGAATGTCACACTGTCGGTCACCCAGAAGGATCACATCTTCGTGCGCATGCGCGATCTCAGCAACGAGGAACACCTCACGCTCGGAGAACACCTGAGGAACACGATCGGCCGCGTTGAGGAATTCCAATTCACGACGATCGGACCGACCGTTGGGGAAACTCTCAAATACCGCGCTATGTGGGCACTCCTCATTGCATGGATCGCCATCATTCTCTACATCGCGCTCGCCTTCAGAAAAGTCCCCAAAGGACTGAGCCCGTGGACATTCGGCCTTGCGGCAGTGCTCGCGCTGGTCCATGACATCCTCCTCATCATGGGTCTCTTCGTGATCCTTGCGCAGATGACGAACTTCGAAATGGATATGCTCTTCGTTTCCGCTCTGCTCTCGATCATGGGCTATTCCGTGAACGACACGATCGTGATTTTCGACCGCATCCGCGGAAACCTGCAGGAGCACGGACGTCGGGAGAACCTGGAGACGATCGTCGAACGCAGCATCCGCGAGACGCTCAGCCGAACGTTGAACACCGGTATCGGCGCGCTCATCATGCTCTTCGCCCTCTTCTTCTTCGGCGCCGAAAGCATCCGGTGGTTCATCCTCACGCTCATCGTCGGAACGGTCGTCGGTACGTACTCTTCCTTCTT
>Ga0194131_10010284_pt1 | contig 11516 bp, 8 predicted proteins | sample TA2KigO120mmetaG_FD_148631 | JGI IMG/M metagenome (GOLD analysis project Ga0194131, IMG submission 148631) | Freshwater microbial communities from Lake Tanganyika, Tanzania - TA2015053 Kigoma Offshore 120m | ecosystem: Environmental > Aquatic > Freshwater > Lake | place: Tanzania: Lake... | reverse complement strand
GAATTTGGGATAAAGGGGTCGTGAAGGAGTATCTCGACCTTCTAAGAATGCCGAACTTTGAAATGGAAGAGGAAGATAGAAACAGCATCGTGACCGGCCTCTTGGGAATGACTGCTCAAAAAATAGATCCGCCTTCGGCCAAAGTTCTATCCTCTCGTGAAACTATCATGGAACAAGGACAACGTATCGTTCACCAATATAATTGTCAGGGGTGTCATATGATAGAGGGGATGTATCAGCCTCTCCCCGATGACCACCCAGACAAAGAAGAACATGAGAAAAAGAAATGGGACCTAGAGGGTAGAATCCTTTCCTATTATAGTGAAGACGAAACTTTAGGCCCTCCTCCTTTGGTGACTGAAGCCACCCGCGTTCGTTCAGATTGGTTGCATAACTTTTTAAATAACCCTAGTCATCGTTTAAGGGTAAAGTTGAAAGTGCGAATGCCTACTTTCCAATTAACGAATGATGAAATTAACAAGATCACTAGCTATTGGGCAGCTGAAGGAAATTTACCTTTCCCTGTGGCACCTTTGCAAAAAGTGGTTTTAAATCCGGTGCAGTTATCCAATGCAAAAGCTTTATTTAACAAGCTTCAATGCGCTAATTGCCACACGGTGGGAAGAGATGCGACACCTGCCGAACTTGTTGAAGAGGGAAGCAGTAAAGGTTTGGCACCCAATTTGGCTAGAGCTCATGGACGACTCAATAAAGATTGGATTGTTCAGTTGTTGAAGGAGCCAGGCAAAATGGTTCCGGGAACGCGAATGCCCGGCTATTGGCCTGAGATGCAATCACCAGCTCCCGAGATTTTGGGCGGAAACTCTCAAGCTCAGATGGAATTGCTAGCCGACTACGTTCTCTCATTAGGGCAGGGTGGCTTAGGAACAAAGCCTGAAAGCCAAATGAAGCCTATTTCGAGAGTTAAGTCTTTGGAACTTAATGTGGTGACAGCCAATTCTAAGTAGTACAAAATTAGTTTAATTAAGGTCTCAATCCTAAACCCTTTAAAATTGGGATGATGACTCATAAGGAGCCCTATGCGTATCACAGTAGCACTTTTGTTTCTTGGAATTATTAATCTTGGGATAGTGGGTTGTGGTTCTCGCCAATTTACTCAAGGTAGTTATGATGATTTGAGCGAGGACCGTCTTCTCGATGATAAATTCAATGAATCTGACATGAGGCAAATCGCCGACACGATGGTGAAATCACTGACAGAGAGTGCTGTCATTCGAGACGCTAAAAAGCCTCCGGTGGTTTTAGTGACCCTAGTAAAGAACCGAAGCCAAGAGCACATTGACATGAAGAGTATGACCGACAAAATGAAGGTTGCTCTTATCAAAAGTGGAAAATTTAAGTTTACTGAGAAAGAAAATCGCGAAGAGATGGCTAGTGAGACCGATTATCAAGGGCAATCGGGATATGTCGATCCCGCCACTGCGAGAAAAAAAGGAAAACAGATTGGGGCTCAGTTCTTCTTAACCGGGGAAATAACTGACCGAGTTCAGGAGGTGGGCAGTAAAAAATACGTCTATTACAAATGTACTTTTAATCTGGTTAATATCGAAAGCGGAATTTTAGAGTGGGCCGACGATAAAGATATTCGAAAATTCTACACCAAAAAATCGGTTGGATTTTAGTTTAAGGCTCCACCATGGCGTGGTTCCGAATTATTATTTTTTCTGGGCTCTTGCTTTTGCCGATAGGCTGTGCGACCTACGCTCGAAAAATTCAAAACGTCCGCTATCTATTCGAATCTGCTCAATACGAGCCGGCCGTTCTTGAACTAGAAGAACTCGCTTCCAAAAAAGATAACGAGCTTCTTCTCTATTTGCTTGAACTTGGAATGGTGAATCATGCTTCTGGAAAGTATGCTGAAGCGATTGAAAAGTTTAAAGAGGCCGAAAAAATAGCTGTTCTTAATGATTATACGAGTATTTCCCAAGAGGTCGGGAGTGTATTATTTAATGACTCCACAAAAGAGTACAAAGGCGAGGATTTTGAAAAAATTCTGATCAATGTCTACATGGCCATTGATTACACGCTCTTGGGAAAATGGGACTCGGCCTTAGTCGAATGCCGCCGAGTTAATCAGAAATTGGATGTCATGATCTCCAAAGGCAAAATGCCTTACCAGTATAATAGTTTTGCCAAATACTTAGCAGCGAGTCTTTTTGAATCTCAAAGAGAGTACAATGATGCCTTTGTCGACTATCGAGCTGTAAAAAAATGGATGAGTGAATTTCCTTATTTGTCCGGTCCTTTGATGCGAGTTGCTGATAAACTCAAAGCCGAAGAGGAGTTAAGCGGGTATTTAAAAGAATTTCCAAATCAGAGAAATTATCGATTGGCTCAAGGTGAGGGAGAGGTGATTCTTGTGCTTGAGCAAGGAAGAGCCCCTTATAAAGTTCCCGATCCGGCCTTCGATCTTATTCCTATGTTTATTAAAAATGGGTCGGCTTTTGAAAGGGCGACTTTACGATCGGCAACCTCCGAGCGAAGCGCCGATGCAGAGGTTTTATTTGATATCGAATCGAACGCCATTCGGGAGCTTGAGGGTAAAATAGCTCTTATCATGGCAAAAAAAGTGGGCGGAATTGCGGCTAAGAGGGCTATGGCCTACGGAATCGGTCAAGCGACCAAGAGCAAGGACGCCGAATTTATGAGTTTCTTATTGCTATTGGCTACCGACCATGCCGACTTAAGAAGTTGGGTAACTCTACCTGCCAAATTAAGAATAGCGAGATTAACCCTTCCGGCTGGACGTCATGACCTTGTCCTTGATATGGTATCTTCAGGACGTCAAATGATGGTGAAAAAATGGGGAAGCGTTATCGTGAAAGCAGGGCAGATCAGCTTCCTGAACTTAAGGGTTTTTGATTAAATTAAGGGCAGACAATGTTGGATACTCAATTTGTACCTAAGGATTCAGAAAATTCAATTTATGAATTTTGGTTAAAGCACGATCTTTTTAAAGCTAATCCTGATGCGAAAGCTCCCACTTATACTATTGTTTTTCCTCCGCCAAATGTGACAGGCGTGCTTCATATGGGACACGCCTTAACTTGTACTTTGGAAGATATTTTAATCCGCCGCAAACGGATGCAGGGGTTTAATACTTTGTGGGTTCCTGGAACCGATCATGCTGGAATTGCCACTCAAATGGTGGTGGAACGCAACTTAATGAAAGAAGAAAAGAAGAGTCGCCATGATCTGGGTCGAGAAAAATTCTTGGAAAAGGTGTGGGAGTGGAAAGAAAAATCCCAGGAAACGATTGTCAGTCAAATGCGAAAAATGGGGGGGAGTTTTGATTGGAGTCGTTTGGCTTTTACTCTTGACGAAAATATTTCGCTAGCCGTTAAGCAATGTTTCTTACAACTTTATAATGAAGGGCTTATTTACCGGGACATGGCCATCATTCAGTGGTGTCCACGTTGCCATACGGCCCTTTCTGATTTGGAAGTTAAGTGTAAAGAAATTCCAGGTAAGTTTTGGCACATCAAATATCGTCTCAAAGGAACGCCCGAGAAGTTTTTAGTGGTTGCCACGACTCGTCCCGAAACTCTTTTAGGTGACACGGCAGTTGCGGTTCACCCTGAAGATGAAAGATATGCTGAATTTCACGGTAAAGAGGTTATGGTGCCCTTAATAGGCAGAGCTATCCCGGTTATTCTTGATAGCTATGTTGATCCGCAGTTTGGAACGGGTGCGCTCAAAATTACGCCAGGGCATGATCCTAATGATTATGTAGTAGGAAAAAGGCACGGGCTTCCAATTATTAACTTAATGGATGAAAACGCGGTGTTGAACTCTGAAGCAGGGGCATTTGCCGGGCTGGATCGTGTTAAAGCAAGAGCAAAAGTTTTAGAAGAGCTTCAAAAACAGAATTTGTTGATTAAAGAAGAAGACCACACTCATTCGGTAGGCCATTGTGATCGTTGTGTTACTGTGGTGGAGCCTAAAGTCAGTCAGCAATGGTTTGTGAAAGCCGAAGAGTTAGCTAAAGATGCTCTCCGCGCTGTCGAAAACAAAGAGATTCGAATTGTCCCTGAGGAGTGGGAAAAAACCTATTTTGAATGGATGCGAAACATCCGACCTTGGTGTATTAGCCGTCAGCTGTGGTGGGGCCATCGCATTCCAGTGTGGTACTGCCAAAAGTGTCAGACGGCGCATGTAGGGTTAGAGGCTCCTAAGTACTGCTCAAAGTGTTCTCATACTGAACTAAAACAAGACGAAGATGTGTTAGACACGTGGTTTAGTTCGGGGTTGTGGCCTATTTCGACTTTAGGCTGGCCTCAGGATTCTAAGGACTTGAAAGCTTTTTACCCCACGTCGGTGTTAGAGACAGGATTTGATATTTTATTTTTCTGGGTGGCTCGCATGATCATGCTTGGCATGAAAATGACCGGTAAGATTCCTTTTCATACGGTTTATCTTCATCCCATGGTTCGAGATGAGCAGGGGCAAAAGATGTCCAAGACCAAAGGCAATGTAGTCGATCCTTTAGAAATAAGTGATCGCCTTGGGACGGACGCTCTTAGGTTTTTCTTGAGCTGGAACGCATTTCATGGTCGGGACATGAGAGTATCGGAGGAAGGGGTCGAAAATTGTAAGTTTTTTGTGAATAAAATATGGAATGCCTCTCGGTTTGTTCTTATGCATTTTTCCGACGTAACTGAGTCCAAAAGTGATCTTTCTAATGAAGTCAACCAATGGATCTGGTCGCGACTCAATCATATAAAGGGGGAGGTCAATCGTTCCCTTGAGCAGTACCGTTTTTTTGAGGCTGCTCAAGCCATTTACCATTTTATTTGGAGTGAGTATTGCGACTGGTTTATCGAGTTTATCAAATCTAAAGAGGAACTTGAGTCGAGAAAGGCGAGCAAAGATTCGACGGCAGTGGAGGTTCTTGAAGAAGCTATTCGTTTATTGCATCCCTTTATGCCGTTTGTGACCGAAAAACTATGGCAGGAGATGCCGATTCGGGATCGAAAACTGGTGTCAGTTTGTATTGCAAAATACCCTGAGACCGATCCTTCGAGGTCCTATCCTCAGACTGAGGAGAGAGTTGCAAGAGTGATTCGCCTTATCGAACAAATTAGGACCACTCGCGGAGTTCATCAGTTATCACCAGCAAAGGAGATTTCGTTGTCGGTGAGTTCGCTAGCAAGCGAAGGGCTCGTTAAAGAACTTATTCCCTTTAAAGAGCTCATTAAAAAAATGGCGAAACTGAGCAGCATCGAATTTGAGCAAAAAGAATATCCCAAACAGACCCATTTGTCGGTTGTGATGAGAGACTTGAGATTTTTTATTTCTAAAGCTGAATTGGGTGATTTGACTCAGGAGCTCGAACGTAAAAAGAAAGAACTCCAAGAAAAAACTGAGGCCTTAAGACGAGCCGATGAAAAATTGCGAAATGAGCGGTTTATGAATAGTGCTCCTCAAGCTGTCAAAGAAGGGGTACTGAAACAAAAAACGGAACTCAAAAGAGAGGTCGAAGCTCTTCAGCAGTATTTGGAAGACTTAAGTTAAAATGCCCATTCTTTTCTTATTGCGTAGGTATTTGGTTCCACGAGAAGGAAATCTATTGTCTTTTGCTCTTTGGGTTTCGGTTGTCGGAGTGGTGATTGGTATTATTCAATTGATGCTGGTCCTAGCCGTGATGTCTGGCTTTCTTCAGTTTTTAGAAGAACGCTATACTGCCATCTCTTCCCATATGGTGGTGTTGCCGATGAAAACTGAAAACAAAACAACGATTCCTGAAGAATTAAAAAAAGTTCCGGAAGTTGCTGCTTTTTCTCCCTTCAATCTCGGACAGAGTATGCTTATTAAGGAGGGGGTAGCGGGAGTCACGCTTGAAGGAATCGATCTTGCGACTTCCGAAAACGTTACCGACTGGAACAACATCTGGTTGGCGCCTCCGGTAGGTAAAGAAAATAGACCGGAGGGGCAATGGATTTGGTTAGGAAGCCAGCTAGCCAAAAAGATCAAAGCTAAAGTAGGAGATTCAGTTGAGATTTTTATCCCGGGGCAAAAAAATCAACTCCAGCCTTTTAAAGTAACTGCGATCACTAAGTTTGGTCTATATGATCACGATCTGCACTACGCTCGAATCGATGTTCGGGTTCTTAAAAAAATATTTCACAAATCGGACGCCGGCCAACTTTATAAAATAAAAATTAAACCTAAGGTTCCATTAGTTCAAGCCGCAAAGGCAGTGAGGGCTGCCGTGAAAAAACAGGGCAAAGTAAAAACTTGGAACCAGATCAATCAGAACCTGTTTTTGGCAGTTGAAGATCAAAAAGGGAAACTATTTTTGGTTTTAGAAATCATAGTCGGATTGGCTGGGGTCAATGTCATTAGTCTATTAATGATGAGTTCCCATTATCGTCGAAAAGATATGGCGATTTTAAGAGCTATGGGATTTAAAGCGAGAGGTGTTTTTTTGTTTTTCTTAGCTCAAGGTGCTGTGGTCGGAGCGATAGGTATTTCTTTGGGCGTTTCATTGGGACTTGTGGCTTGTCGAATCGCAGAAAAGTATCAACCCTCAATTCTGAACGAGGCTATCTACAACACGAATCGCTTACCTTTTCAAATAGAAATGGGAGATGTGATTCTGATTTCGTTTGCAGCCTTTGTTTTGTGTGTTGTTTTTAGTGTTATTCCAGCTATTAAGGCCGCTTATGCAAGGCCAGTGGAGGCGTTAAGATATGAGTGAAGTTCTTTTGTCAGCACGAGATGTCTCTAAAATCTATCGAAGAAAAGGTGAGCCTCCCGTGACTGTTCTGAAACGGGTTGATTTGGATATTAACGTGGATGATCGCATTGCGATTTTAGGCAAAAGCGGAGCAGGCAAAAGTACGTTACTTCATATTTTAGGCACGTTGGAAGCCCCTTCTCATGGGGTTGTTAGATTCAGAGAAAAAGATATTTTTAATTTAAATGAGAATGAGCTAGCTCGTTTCAGAAATCGAGAGATCGGATTTGTCTTCCAGTTTCATTACCTGATGCTTGAATTTACTGCACTTGAAAATGTGATGATGCCGAGTCTGCTCGCTGGAGAAAGCCAATCTAAAGCTAGAGGGCTTGCTGCAAATTTATTGAAGCGAGTGGGTTTAAGTGAGCGATTTCATCACAAACCAAGCCAACTTTCAGGAGGGGAACAACAAAGAGTTGCTATTGCCAGAGCTCTTATGATGAGGCCCAAACTGTTGTTAACCGATGAGATGACGGGAAATTTGGACTCTGTTACGGGCCGTCAGATTTTTGAACTTATCCGCTCCTTACAAGAGGAGCATGGAATAGCCTTAGTGTCTGTGACTCACGATGAAGTGTTGGCAGCTTCTTTCCCTAGGATTCTACGGTTGGACCAAGGTGAAGTTTTTACACAACCCAAGCCACTGAATTAACGCGGTGAGCATCAAAAAAAATGAATTTTACATTAACTCGTCGTTTACAAGTGCTCTACGGTGAGGGTACAATTCGAGCCCAAAAGGTTAGTTAATAATTACGGGTACTTAGCTCGATTATATCCAGTGAAGTCTTAAGGGGTTGAGGCAAGAATTGCGAATCCGAAAAATCATCACTTCTACCTATGTTGGTTTGATGCTTGTTGTGGCGAGCTTTTGTCTATCCGCTTCTGGCGAAGTTATCTCCTCAATTGAAATTCGAGGGAATCGCAAAATTGAGAGTGATGCGATCCTTCAAAAACTTAAAACTCAGGTAGGTGACTCTCTTTCGGCTCAACTTATTAGAACCGATATCCGAGCTCTCTTTGGTCTTGGATTTTTTGAAGATATCAGTGCTTTAGAAGAAGAGACGGCGCAAGGAATTAAAGTTGTTTTTCAAGTCAAAGAGAAGCCTACTATCGGTAAGATCGAATTCGAAGGTTTGGATTCTATTGAAAAAGATGAGTTGAAAGATCTTGTTTTGATTAAGGAGTATGAACTTCTTAATCGACAGAAGATCAATGAGTCCGTAGAAAAATTGACTCAGAAATATGAGGAGAAGGGCTATTACCTAGCTGATGTGACTTATGAAGTGAAACCGCTCCCCCAAAGTTATGATGTGGTTGTGGTTTTTAAGGCACAAGAAAATGACAAGATTACGGTACGAAAGATTAATATTATTGGAAATAAAGTTCTTTCGGCTGACGACTTAAAAAGAGTCATTCAAACCCGAGAGGGAGGAACTTTCTCTTGGTTGAGTGGTAGCGGAGCGTATCGAGAAGCAATTTTTGAAAGAGATATTGCCACTTTGGGATTTTACTACGGGACTTTGGGGTATGTGAGAGCCCGTTTTGGCAAACCTGAAGTCACAGTCTCTCCTGATAAGAAATGGATCTATATTACCTTCTTTGTTGATGAAGGGATGCAATACACGGTTGGGAATATCGATTTTAGTGGAGAATTGCTTTTTACTCGAAGCGAGCTCACTGAAGAGATGGAACTTATTTCTGGGGAAAATTTCAATACTGAAACTTTACGAAGGGAAACCCTTCGATTGACAGAAAAATACGGGGATTTGGGATACGCTTTTGCCAATGTCGTCCCCCAGCCTATTATTCATGATGACACTCGTCAGGTGGATATCACTTTTGATGTCGATCGGGGACAACGAGTTTATATCGGCAAGGTCACCGTATCGAGTAACACAAAAACCAAAGATAAAGTGCTTCGGCGAGAACTCACTTTTCATGAAGGAGAATTATTCAACGGGACCAAGAAAAGGGAGAGTAAAGAAAACGTTACTCGGTTAGGGTTTTTTGATTCTGTTGAGTTTCATCAGACCACGTCAAAAGACGACCCCAATGTGGTGGATATCGATATTAAAGTGAAAGAAAGGTCCACTGGACAGCTTGTCATCGGGGCCGGTTATTCAACTGGGGGGGTTGGGTTTATAGCTAACGCCCAGTTGTCACAAAACAACTTCTTGGGCAATGGCCAGGTTGCTAGTTTCTCGGCTCAAATCCAGACGGGAACGCAGTTGTATGAATATTCGTTAAGCTTTCAGGAACCTTATTATGGAGCTACTCTGTGGAGTGTTGGCGGCGACCTCTATCAAGTTCGTCGAAATGTCGCTGTTCTGGAGGCGATCAATAGCTTTGAAGAGATTAAGACCGGTTCGGCAGTTAAATTAGGCCATCCGGTTTACAATTTCATGAATCTATTTTTGACCTATAAGTTTGAACACGCCTATGTTCGACCTTCTTCCATTATTGATAAAACACTGTATCCCAAAGAGGATGTTAATGGGTACACGAGTTCACTTGCTGGCAATTTGATTTATGACAAACGGGATGATCGTTTGGATCCGAGACGCGGATTTTTCGGTAGCCTCACTTCCGAATATGCTGGGTTGGGAGGGGACCGTTATTTCGTTAGGTCGACGGCGACTACAAAGTATTTTCGTCCTTTATTCTGGGATTTTATTTTCAGGCTTCATTTGACCGGGTCTAATATCTCTAGAACTGGGAGTCGACGAGTTCCCAATAACGAGCTCTACTTAATGGGGGGCCTTTTTTCGCTGAGAGGTTATGATCCCTTTAGTATCGGGGGAGATCCGGTTACTTTAAGTACTAATCCCGATGATCTGTCCGAAGAAGCTAAAAAACAGGGACTTGCCGGAAAGAAAATTCTTATTGGGGGATTGAACCAAGTACTGATGAATGCAGAGATTGAATTTCCCCTGTTAAAAGAGGCTAGAATTCGCGGGGTCGTTTTTGCTGATGTGGGGAATGCTTTTAATGATTGGAGCAAAATAACGGGGCCAAAGCTTTATGCGAATTTGGGATGGGGATTTCGTTGGTTCACACCGATAGGCCCCTTGCGTTTTGAGTTTGGTTACCCTATCGTTAACTCTGGTGCTTCGAAATTCTTTTTCACAATCGGACCACCATTTTAAAAAAAGGATCATCATATGCGTCTATGTTTAATCACTTGGTTTGTTTTAATAGTAACTGCTACTTCTTTTGGATCTGAAGGGTTTCAATTGGGGTTAGTAGATCTGCAAAAAGCGTTGCAAACTGTGGATGCCGGAAAAAATGCTAAGAAATCTCTAGAAAAAGAGGTCACTACCAAACGGACAGAATTAGAGAAGCGACAGAACGAGCTCCAAAAAGAGGCTGAAGGTTTTGAGAAAAAGTCGGCTCTTTTAAATGACGCTGCAAAGACTAAGAAACAACAAGAGCTCCAAAAGAAGTTCATGGAGCTGCAAAAAGAAGCTGCTGAAAGCCAAATGGATTTGCAAAAAAGAGAACGTGAGCTGACAAAGCCCATCATCGATGAGTTAAGAACCGTCATTGAGAACCTCGGAAAAGAAAAGGGAATCACTCTCATACTTGAAAAAAATGAAGGAGCGGTACTTTACAGCCATGGGGCAGAGGATCTCACCGAGCAAGTGATTGAGAAGTTTAATTCAAAAAAATCTGGAAAAAAATCTAACTAAAGTATTTCGCTTAAGGCGATGAGATCTTTTTCTTCGTTCAGGAGAAATTGTGTCGTTAAACGAGAATATCTGCTGCCTTTAAGTGAGCTTTTTAAGAAGCTAGTCGGATATATTGTTTCTAAAATTGCAAAGACTTATAGAGAACCTAACTTAAGTTTTAAAGAACTAGAAGGCTCAGAACTAAAACAGTTAAAACGGCAAGTAATCGTAGGGTCCAGTCGTCGCAAACTTCTTGTTTAATGCCGTCTATCCAGCTTCGTCGTATGGCTACTGTTGAATAAGTTTGTCTTGATTCATGTAAGGGTGAGCTCTTTGGTCGCTTTGCGGCAAGTGTTTCAGAGTGGATCTGCCGAATGTCTGCTGTCACTGGTGTTTTTAGGGGAGGGACTGGGACCAAAATCTCTACTGTTTTATCGTCATCTTTCACGGTTGAATCCTTTTCTTTTGAGTTATCGGGAGTAGTAGTTCATGACTCTTCCGTAGGGAGAGTTACCAATTCTAACGTCCACGCAGCCAAAGATTCGATTGTTGTTGATATAAGCGGGGCAACTCATTCCTATGTTAAGTCGAATGACCTCTTGGCCCATTTGGGGAGCGGGGTAAGGTTGGTAAGACCCTGGATAGGTGTTGAACGCATTGTACAGAGGAACTTGCACCGAGCCGCTTAAACTTAAGCGGATAGTCCCATTTCCCATATTAAAAGTTCCAGGGTTGTAACCCGTGGCTCCAAGATTGTTAGAAGAGACACAAATATTGGTATTATTGGTTTGGGTTCCAAGGAGATAGCTTAAATCTTGAAAAATAAAAGAACCGCTACCTACGAGATTTTGAATAACCGTTCCAGGTCCGGTGTAGTTCGTAAAAGATAGATTGAGGGTCAAAGAATTGGCGTTTGCCCATCCTCCACTTGAGTTCGATTGAAGTGAGCCAAAGAAGGGGCTTCCATTGGAATTTAATGGAACTCCGCCTGAAACGACCGCACAATTGGTTCCAGGAACGGTAGGGATGACTGGGGGAGGGGCCGGATTAGAGGGAGCCGGAGCCGGGGTGTTGGCGTTACCGCCTCC
>Ga0194131_10010282_pt1 | contig 11517 bp, 9 predicted proteins | sample TA2KigO120mmetaG_FD_148631 | JGI IMG/M metagenome (GOLD analysis project Ga0194131, IMG submission 148631) | Freshwater microbial communities from Lake Tanganyika, Tanzania - TA2015053 Kigoma Offshore 120m | ecosystem: Environmental > Aquatic > Freshwater > Lake | place: Tanzania: Lake... | reverse complement strand
CTAGGAAACCACCGGCCAGACCCACACCACCGACGCGCAACGGCCCTGCCTCGCGCAGCGTCGGGCGAATGGCCCGCCGCAGGATCACGATACCGACCCCAATCAAATAGACGCTGACGAGCACGCCGAGCAACGGCCCCGCATGGCGCGCCAGCAATAGCGATCCGGCGACGCCACCGAACGCACCGGCGGAACCCAGCACGAGCAGCATGCGCCAATCGACGTTGCGCAGCAGGATATGGGCCGTCCCCGAGGCGGCTCCCGAAAGTAGCTTGGCGCCGTTCACGGACGCGCTCGCGACCTCTCGCGGCAGCCCGATCGCTGCCAGCACAGTGGAACTGATCACGCCAAACCCCATGCCGATCGCGCCATCGAACATCTGCGCGACGAAGCCGATCAGCACGAACCAACCTATCCCTGGTTGCTGCAATAGATGGTAAATGGCGTCCACGGTAGGTGCGCAGCCTCCCATGAGATCCGCAATGGGCTTATGACCGAAATGTTATGAGCCAATGCGACTTCGTGCCGGCAGCCGGAAGCAAGCTGTCGATAATGGATCAATGACGCAAGTCGCACCGAACCGCAGTGCCGCGCTGCCGCTTCCCGACCCGGCACGCGAGGCAGCGCTTCTGCAGCTCGCGAGCGGACTCGACGCCGGGCAGCTGCGCTATTGGGCCGGATTTCTCGCGGGGGTGGCCGCCGAACGCGAGCGCAGTCACGGTAGTGCTGCTCTGGGTTCAACCGCGGCCACGACCACGCCCGCTGCAGTGGCCAGCGCCGCGCGCGCCACGGTGCTGTTCGCGTCACAGACTGGCAACGGCCGCCGCGTCGCGGAGCGGCTGCATCGTCAGCTCGAATCGCAGGGTCTCGCTGCGCGCCTGGTGAACGTGGCCGACTACCGGCAGCGCGATCTCATCACCGAACGCCTGCTGTACGTCATCGCGAGCACGCATGGCGACGGCGACCCGCCTGACGACGCGCGGTCATTCATCGACCTGCTGACCGGCCGCAAGGCCCCGCGCGTCGCGCAGCTCGCCTACTCGGTGCTCGCCCTCGGTGACTCGAGTTACCCGAAGTACTGCGAGACGGGCCGGCTGATCGACCGTCGACTCGCGGATATGGGCGCGCGCCGGCTCGCAGAGCTCACCGAGGCAGACGTCGACTTCCAGACCTCCGCCGATGCCTGGACCCAGCGCGCGATCTCATGCGCGCGCGAGCAGTTGCAGAGCCCGCACCTCGCAATCGTGTCGGCACCCCCGCCGGCGCAGAACGGGACGGCCGACCGCGAGCATCCGGTCGAAGTCGAGCTGCTGACCGCCGTCACACTGACCGCGCGTGGCAGCGAACGCAGCGTGGCGCACCTCGAGCTGCAGGCGCCGGCGCTGCAACTGGCCTACGAACCCGGCGATGCCGTCGGAATCTGGCACTCGAATCCCGCCGAGACGGTAGAACAGATCGCAATGGCGGTGCAGGCGGACCTTGCGACGGTCGTGACGATCCAGGGCCGCAGCCACAGCCTCCGCGACTGGCTGACCCGCGAGCGCGAGATCACGCGGCTGTCACGACCCTTCCTCGACGCACACGCCCGACGGGCCGCAAACCCTGAGCTCGAGCGCCTGCGCACTGCGGGCAGTGACGAGGGTCTGCGCACTCTGTTGCGCGACTGGCAGCCCGTCGACCTGCTGCAGCGCTTTCCCGCCGCCTGGTCGGCGGAGGAGCTGGTGCAGGCACTGCGCCCGCTGTCGCCGCGCCTGTACTCGATCGCATCGAGCCGTGCGGCCGTCGGCGACGAACTCCACCTCACGGTGGCCGCCGTCGACTACCTGCGCGACGGGCAGCAGCGTTACGGCGCGGCCTCCCGATACCTGACCCGACTCGCCGTGGGTGAAGCAGCGCGCGTGCGCGCCTACGTGGAGCCCAACCCACGCTTCCGGCTTCCGGAAGATCCGGCGCGGGACATCATCATGATCGGCCCGGGCACAGGCGTCGCACCGTTCCGCGGCTTCCTGCAGCATCGCATCGAGCAGGGCAGCAGCGGCCGCAACTGGCTGGTGTTCGGCGGCCGCCACCTGCGCAGCGATTTCCTCTACCAGACGGAGTGGCTGGAGGCGCGCCGCAACGGCACGCTGCACCGGCTCGACGTTGCGTTTTCGCGCGATCAGGCTGCCAAGATCTATGTGCAGGATCGCATCCGCGAACAGGGAGTCGAACTGCTGCGCTGGCTGGAGGGCGGCGCACACCTGTACGTCTGTGGCGATGCACAGCGCATGGCGCACGACGTGCACGCTGCGCTGCGCGACGTGCTCGTGACCCAAGGCGGGCGCACTGTCGAGAGCGCAGAAGCGGAGCTCGCCGAACTGGCGGCGGCGCGACGCTACTGCCGCGACGTGTACTGAGCCCTCCACACAGAACGCCATGAGCTCCAACCAACCCGCTGCACTGCCGAGCCCGGTCGAGGGCATCAAGACACGAAGTCGGCTGCTGCGCGGGACGATCGCAGATGGCCTCGTCGACGGCGCCACCGGCGCGCTCGCTGAAGACGACACGCATCTGCTCAAGTTCCATGGCAGCTATCAGCAGGACGACCGCGACGTGCGCGAGGAGCGGCGCCAGGCGCGCCTCGAACCTGCGTACAGCTTCATGATCCGCACGCGGCTGCCCGGTGGCGTCTGCACGCCGCGGCAGTGGCTCGCCCTCGACGATCTCGCGACCCGCTACGCGAACGGCACGCTGCGCATTACGACGCGGCAGGCATTCCAGCTCCACGGCGTCATCAAGCGCGACCTCAAGCCAGCGCTCGCTGCGATGAACGCCGTCCTCATCGACACCATCGCCGCCTGCGGCGATGTGAACCGCAACGTGCTCGCGAGCGCGAACCCGCTCGAATCCGCGCTGCATGCTATTGCCCACGAGTGGGCAACGCGCCTCTCCGAGCACCTGCTGCCACGCACCCGCGCCTACCACGAGATCTGGCTTGACGGCGCGAAGTGGGCGGGCGGCGACGAGATCGAGCCCATCTACGGCCCGACCTACCTGCCACGCAAGTTCAAGGCCGCGGTCGTCGTCCCGCCGCACAACGACGTCGATGTGTTCGCGCAGGACCTTGGTTTCATTGCGATCGCGGCTGACGACGACCCACGCCGCCTCGCCGGCTTCAACGTCACCGCTGGCGGTGGGCTCGGCGCCACGCACGGTGATGCGGCCACCTTTCCCCGGCTCGCAGATGTGCTCGGGTATGTTGCACCCGAGCGTGCTCTCGCGGTTGCCGAGGCCATCGTTACGACCCAGCGTGACTTCGGCGACCGCAGCAACCGGCGTCACGCCAGGCTCAAGTACACGATCGAGACCATGGGCCTCGACGCTTTTCGCGCCGAAGTCGAACGCCGCGCGAGCTGCCGCTTCGAACCGGCTCGGCCGTTCGCCTTCACGACCAGCGGCGATCGCTTCGGCTGGACCCGCAGCACCGACGGGCTCTGGAACCTGACGCTGCGCATCCCGGCAGGCCGCGTCGCGGACCGACGGACCGAGCGCGGCGAGGTGCGCGGGCTGACAGGCATGCGCGCGATCGCGCGGGTCCACGACGGCGGTTTTCGCCTGACTCCCAATCAGAACCTCCTGATCGCGGGCATCAGCTCAGCCCATCGGTCGCAGATCGAGGCCCTGGTGCGCGATCACGGCCTCAACCTGCACGAGACTGCAACGCCGGTGGCCCGCGATGCATTGGCCTGCGTCGCACTGCCAACCTGCCCACTCGCGATGGCTGAGGCGGAGCGCTACCTGCCCACACTGGTCGACCGCATCGAAGCGCAACTTGCGGATGTCGGGCTCGCAGGCGAGCCGTTGTCGCTGCGGGTCACCGGCTGCCCCAATGGCTGCGCCCGCCCCTACCTCGGCGAGGTCGGCCTGATCGGCAAGGCGCCAGGCCGCTACAACCTGCATCTCGGCGCGGACGCGGCGGGCACGCGCCTGAACCGCCTCTATCGCGAAAACGTCGACGAGGCCGCGATCCTGTCTGCGCTCGAACCGCTGTTCGCGCGCTGGGCTGCAGAACGCCAGCATGGGGAGAGATTCGGAGAATTTCTATGGCGCTCACGCGTTCTTTGATCGACTCGGCACGCGGCGGTGACGCAGCAGCACTCGCGTCGATCGACGCGCACCTGGCCGCCCTCGCGCCGCAAGCGTGCGTCGCGTGGGCGCTGGAGGCGCTGCCGGGCACGCACATCTTGTCGTCGAGCTTCGGAGCACAGGCGGCCGTCTCGCTACATCTGGTGACCTGCGTGGTGCCACGCATTCCGGTCGTGCTCATCGATACGGGCTTCCTGTTCCCCGAGACCTACCAGTTCATCGATAGACTTGCCAGCTTGCTTGATCTCAACCTGCACGTCGTGCAGCCAAGCCTGTCTCCGAGCTGGCTCGAGGCGCGCCACGGACGGCTGTGGGAACAGGGCATCGAAGGCCTCGAGCAGTATGGCGAACTTGCGAAGGCCGAACCGATGCGCCGCGCGCTGCGCGACCTTGAGGTCGGCACCTGGCTTTCAGGGCTACGGCGCGCCCAGGCGCACAGCCGCGCGGCGCTGCGATTCATCGAGAGCGTCGACGGCCGCTTCAAAGTGCAGCCGATCGTCGACTGGAATGACCGCGATATCGGCCTGTATCTGAAGCAGCACGGCCTGCCCTATCACCCACTTTGGGACAAGGGCTATGCCTCGATTGGCGACTGGCATACGACGCGGCCACTCGGCGAAGCCGGCAGCTTGGAGGCAACGCGCTTCTTCGGTCTAAAACGCGAATGCGGCCTGCACGATCTGCCGGGCTGAGCCACGAGGTGAGAACGCCGATGGACCACCTGCCACTGTTCCTGAACCTGCGTGCACAATCGGTCGCCGTGATCGGCGGCGGCAGCGTGGCCGAGCGCAAGGTGCGGCTGCTCGTGAGCGCGCGCGCGCGCGTGCGCGTGATCGCGCCTCAGCTGACCGACGCGCTCGGCGACTGGGCCGCCGCAGGCCGCATCGAGCATGTCGCCGCGGTTTTTGAGGGCGAGGCGGTCACCGCGCTGGCCGGTGCACGACTCGTGATCGCGGCGACGTCCGACCGGACCGTCAATGCGCGCGTCGCCCAGCGCGCCGCCGAGCTCGGTCTGTGGGTCAACGTCGTCGACGATACCGACCTGTCGACGGCGCTGATGCCGAGCATCATCGATCGCTCGCCCGTTATCGTCGCTGTGTCGACGGGTGGCGCGTCGCCGGTACTCGCGCGTCGGCTGCGAGAGCGCCTTGAGGCACTGCTCGAGCCGTCGCTCGGCCCGCTCGCGCAACTGTTGGCCAGCCTGCGTGAGCGCCTCGTGCAGCGCTGGCCCGATGCGGCACAGCGGCGCCGCGCCATCGACGCGGCGCTCGATGCTGCGCTGCCGGCACGCGTCTCGGCCGCCGACGTCGCCACGGCCGAGCAGGCACTCGAGCAGGCGCTCCACGCGCCCACGCCGCCGAACGTTGCGGCCGGTGTCGTGACGCTGGTCGGCGCCGGACCCGGCGACCCCGGGCTGCTGACCCTGCAGGGCCTGCGCGCGTTGCAGCGCGCCGACGTGGTCCTGCATGACCGGCTCGTGTCGACGGAAGTGCTGGGACTTGCACGGCGCGACGCGGATCTCGTCGATGTTGGCAAGACCGGCGGCGGCGCCAGCACATCGCAGGAGCGCATCCACGAACTACTGCTCGAGCATGCCCGCGCTGGCAAACGCGTGGTGCGACTCAAGGGCGGCGACCCCTGCGTGTTCGGGCGCGGCAGCGAGGAGCTCGAAGTGCTGCGGTCTGCCGGCATACGTACAGAGGTCGTGCCCGGCATCACGACTGCGCTGGCGCTGATCGGCGCGGGCATCCCCCTGACCCATCGCGGCATCGCGGCCGGAGTCAGACTCGTCACGGCACAGCGCGCCGCCGATGGCAGCGATCCGGAGTGGGAATCCTGGGCCCGCACGCGCGACACGCTGGTCGTCTACATGGGCACCAGCGCGATCGCAACGCTGCAGTCCGAACTGCTACGGCACGGGCGCGCGCCCGAGACACCGATCGCGCTCGTCGAACACGTCTCGCTGCCCAACCAACGTGTCGTACGCGGGCAGCTCGATAGCGCGGCCTCACTCGTCCAGCAGCACGGCATCGCTTCGCCCAGCATTCTCGTCATCGGTGACGTCGCGAGGCTCGCAGCATGAGCGTTGGGCGCAGAGTAAGGATCGGTGCGCGGCGCAGCCCGCTCGCGCGTGTGCAGGCCGAGCAGGTCGGCCGGGCGCTGCGCGCCGCAGAGCCGGGCCTGCACGTCGAATATCGATTCATCGAAGCAAGCGGCGATCGCTCCGCAGAGCCGAGCGCCGCCGTCGTCATGGCGCGTGGCGGCTTCACCGAGGATCTCGGCCGGATGCTGGACGGCGGCGAGATCGATCTCGCCGTGCACTCGTGGAAGGATTTGCCGCTGCAGCCGAGGCGCGGCACCGACGTCTACGCGACACTGCGACGTGCCGATGCGCGCGACGTGCTGCTGGTCCGGCGCGACGCCGTGGATGGTGCCGCGGCGCGCCGCGCGCTCACGATCCTGAGCTCCTCGGCGAGGCGCCGGCTGCACCTCGAGGACTTCCTCGGCTGGGCGCTGCCGCTGCGTGACCTGCAGGTACGCTTCGCGCCAGTGCGTGGTGATATCGGCGCACGGCTCTCGAAACTGATGCACGGCGATGGCGACGCGCTCGTGATTGCCAAGGCGGCCATCGACCGGCTGCTCGAAGCGGACAGCGCCTTGCTCGAGCGAACCGGCGTCATCGACGCCGCGCGACTGCGCGACACGCAGCACAGCGTGCGCGCCGCACTGGCCGCATGCCGCGTCCTCGTACTGCCGCTGTCGCAGTGCCCGGCCGCACCCGCGCAGGGCGCGCTCGCCATCGAGGCGCGCTGCGATTCACCATGGCGCGCGCTGCTGGCTGCGATCAACGACCGCGATACCTACGAAACAGTCACCGCAGAGCGCGACCGCGCGATGGCACTCGGTGAGGAAGAGCCGCTCGGCATCACCCGCCTGCGCTTCGATTATGGTGACGTAGAGTTCGTGCGCGGCAGTCGCGCGGACCAGCCCTTCGCGGAGCAGTCGTTGTACCGCCATGGCCCCTCGCTGCCGCGCCCGGAAAATGCAGAACGGGTCTGGCTGGATGCCCACCACGACGGCGCAGCGCGCGAACGGGAATCGCTGCATTCGGAGCCACAGATCTTCGACGCCGCGACCGGGCTACTCATCGCGCGCGCCGACGCCCTGCCCTACGGCAGCTTTGTCGATCCAGAGACGCCGCTGTGGACCCCCGGGCTCGCAACCTGGCGCAAGCTGGCCGATCGCGGCCTGTGGGTCGTCGGCAGCGACGACTCGCTGGGCGAGACCGGCGCCGTCGCGATCCGCGCGTGGTACCCAAGAGCCCGCGCGTGGCTGAAACTCAGCCATACCGAAGGCTTTTGGACACCATTGGCCACTCTCGTCGCGACCTACCGCACGCGCCGCCGCAAGGCACTAGCACCGGTCGCGCAGTACTCGCACTTCTACTGGAGCAGCGGCACGCAGCTGCGCGACTACCTGCGCGAGTTTCCGCAGCTGCGCGATTCCTGGCATGGCTGTGGCCCGGGCAATACCTACCGCATTGCGCGCGAGCTGCTGGGCCCGGAACGGGTCCGGCCCTTCCTGAGCGCCGAGCAGTTCCGTACGGAACTGTTGTCATGAAGCGGCTGCAGCGACTTCGCCGCACGGCCTCGCTACGCGACCTGTGTGCCGAGACCAGCTTCGGCGCGGCACAACTCGTGCAGCCGCTGTTCCTGGACGCAGGCCTGTCCGGAGGCCGGCCTGTTCCGGGCATGCCGGACATCCAGACCCATGGGCACGACGCGCTGCTCGCGCAGGTCGACGCCGACCTCGAGGCGGGCGTGCGGCAGTTCCTGCTGTTCCCGGTCCCCGCCCGCAAACAGGAACGCCTGTTCGACAGCGCCTTCGCCTGCCGCGCCATCGAGCAGATCCGCGCGCGCTGCGGCACTGAAGCGAGCCTCTGGGTGGATACCTGCCTGTGCAGCCACACGCAGAGCGGCCACTGCTGCCTGTTCGACGCCGCCGGCCGCCAGGAACTGCCGCAGACGCTCGCTGCGCTCGCAGAGCTCGCCCTCGCCTACGCCGGCGCCGGTGCCGATGGCATCGCGCCGAGCGACATGAACGATGGCCGCGTCGCTCACCTGCGCGCGCGACTCGACGCGGCCGGGCACGACCTGCTGCCCATCATGAGCTACAGCAGCAAGTTCGCGAGCGCGCTGTACGGCCCATTCCGCGTCGCCGCACAGTCGACGCCGCAGCAGGGCGACCGGCGCGGCTATCAACTCGACATCCGCTCACGCCGCGAGGCGCTCGCAGCCAGCCGACGCTGCGCCGAGGAAGGCGCCGACCTGCTCATGGTCAAGCCCGGCCTGACGTCGATAGACCTGCTCGCACCGATCGCGGCCGACACGGGTCTGCCAGTCGGCGCATTCCAGGTCAGCGGCGAGTACGCCTCGCTCGCGCTGCTCGCGCGCGAAGGACTGGGGGAATTCGATCGCCTGCTGCTCGAGGCCCTGCTGGTCATCAGGCGTGCGGGTGCGAGCTTCATAATCAGCTACGGTGCGCGCCGTGCACGCGCGCTAGGGCTGCACTGAAGATGTTCGACTACTCCGGCTTCTTCGCGGACCGTCTGGCTGCGCTGCATCGCGAGCAGCGCTACCGGCGCTTTCGCCCCCTCAGTCGCAGTGCCGGCGGCTTCCCGCGCGCCACCTGGCAACCTTCGGTCGGCGCCGCGCACGACGTCGTCGTCTGGTGCAGCAACGACTACCTGGGCATGAGCCAGAATCCGCGCGTGATCGCCGCTGCGCGTGCGGCCGCAGCGCAGTACGGCACGGGCGCGGGCGGCACTCGCAACATCTCCGGCACGCACGCGCCGCTGGTCGACCTGGAAGCCGAGCTCGCGGCGGCGCAGCGCCGCGAAGCTGCACTCGTCTTCTCCTCGGGCTACGTTGCCAACGACGCGACGCTCGCGACCCTCGGCCAGCAGCTGCCCGGTTGCGTGTTCCTCTCTGATCGCCACAACCACGCGTCGATGATCGAGGGCATGCGCCGCAGTGGCGCCCGCATCGAGGTGTTCATGCACAACGATGCCGTCGATCTCGAGCGCCTGCTGGGCCAGCTCGACCCGGCGCTGCCGCGCATTGTTGCGTTCGAGTCGCTCTATTCGATGGACGGGGACCTCGCGCCGCTGCCAGCGCTGGTCGCGACCGCACGCCGCCACGGGGCGCTGGTCTACGTCGATGAGACCCACGCAGTCGGCGCACATGGACCGGGCGGCGCCGGACTCGTCGCGGCCGCCGGCCTCAGCGAATGCGTCGATGTGGTCCAGGGCGGCCTCGGCAAGGCCTATGGAGCGGTCGGCGGCTTCATAACGGGACGCGCGTCGCTGATCGACTTCATCCGCAGCAACGCTGCCGGCTTCATCTTCACGACGGCGCTGCCGCCCGCCGACGCCGCGGCCGCCCTCGCCAGCGTTCGCGAACTCCGCGTCGATGATGCGCTACGCGGGCGGCTGTTCGACCGCGTGGCCAGCGTGCGGCGCGGCCTCGCGGCGCTCGGCGTCGAACCACGCGAGTCGCGATCGCAGATCCTGCCGCTGCGGATCGGTGACTCCGGCCGCTGCGAACAACTGGCGCAGCGGCTACTGGCCGATTTCGGCCTGTACCTGCAGCCGATCAACTATCCGACGGTTCCACGCGGCACGGAACGCCTGCGAATCACACCGACGGCCTTGCACGACGAGGCAATGATCGCCGAACTGCTCAGCGCACTGCGGCACTACCTGCCCGCCACACGCGCCGTCGCCGCCTAGTCCCGCTTTCGGTTTGCGGCATCGTCTCCGCGTCCGCTGCTGAAATCGGAGCGGACGTCGCTACGTACGAATCGCCGCGAGCTGCCCTGGCTGGGTAACAAGACGGGTGACCCAGCTAAATCGAAAGATTTATCTCTTTCGAATCAATAGCTTGGAGGGAGAATTCGAGTCCTCTCCCGGGCACCAGATGAAAATTCACTCGATCGTACGCGAATGCTCGCGAATCCACTCGGCCAACTGAGTGTCGTCCATCGAGCTCGAAGCCAGAGCGAGAATCGCGTCGATGGCCTCGACCGCCGACGCTTTGAGAGCGTGCCCGTTTATTGACAGGAATACGCCCACGGCGAGAAACGCGGTACGCTTGTTACCATCGACAAAGGGGTGGTTTCGGGCCGGGGCAAAGCCGTAGGCCGCCGCCAGCACCGCAACATCCGTGCAGCCTTCATAAGCGTGCTTGTTCACGGGACGCGCGAGCGCGGAATCGAGCAAACCCTCATCGCGCAAACCGCTCGCGCCGCCGAACTGCGCGAGGCTCTCCCGGTGCAATAACAGCAGTGCGCGCTTGTCGATCCAAATCGGTTCCTCGCTCACTCGGCCAGGCTCACTTGGCGAGGGCCTTGAAGGTATCGCGATAGGCCTTCATGAAGTTCCGCCCAGCTTCGAGTTGCTTCTCGACGGCTGGATCGAACGGCGTCAGCAGATACCCATCGGGAGTCTCGACGACATGCAAGGTGTCGCCCCGCTCCACCCGCATTTGGGTCAGCATTTCTTTGGGGATGACGACGCCCGTGGAGGTGCCGACGGCGGTGAGCTTGAGTTTTGTCATGACGATCTCTTGAATCGCGGCAAGATATAATTATATATATAATTATACAAAGTCGGCTAACGCAACCCCCCGCGAACGCCCCAGCGCCCAGGTGGCGAGCGCTGCCAACGCCACCGCGGGCGCGAGCCACAGGATGACCGTCTCTGCCGATATGCCACGCGCCAACAGCGCGCCGGCAAACAAGGGCCCGACCACCGAGCCGACACGGCCGACCGCCACTGCTGCACCCGAACCCGTGCCGCGACTTTCGGTCGGGTAACAGGCGGCGGCCACGGCGTAGAGCGAATAATTCGAGCCCATCAGCAAGAGGCCGCTGATCGCGCTCAGCGCGAGGATATGCGTCTCGGTCGCGGCGACCGAGAGACCGACCAGCGCGAGCACCAAAGCCGAGAAGCCGAGCGTGATCGGGACTTTGAAGCCGTATCGATCCACGAAGGGTGCAAGCAGCAAGGCGCCCGCGACCCCGCCGAGGTTGAACCACATCGAAGCCAGCGGCGCGATCGACACGGCGAGACCTTTGGAGGCGACGAGCGTCGGCAACCAATTGAGGATCAAATAAAGCACCAGCATCGTCGGCGCGAGGATGGTCCAGAGCAAAAGCGTCGCGGCTGCGCGCCCTTGGCCAAAGAGCGCATGCATGACAGCTGATGCGCTGACCGATTTCTTTCTTGAAGATTTTTTTGGTGAGGAGTCTGGTCGATAGGTCTCGATCATGAAGAGCGCAATCGCCGGCACCAGCAGCAAGGGCAGGATGCCGCCGATCTGAAAAAGAATT
>Ga0194131_10010280_pt1 | contig 11518 bp, 11 predicted proteins | sample TA2KigO120mmetaG_FD_148631 | JGI IMG/M metagenome (GOLD analysis project Ga0194131, IMG submission 148631) | Freshwater microbial communities from Lake Tanganyika, Tanzania - TA2015053 Kigoma Offshore 120m | ecosystem: Environmental > Aquatic > Freshwater > Lake | place: Tanzania: Lake... | reverse complement strand
CGGCTTGGTGATGTCGGTGATCAAACGCGACCGCGGCATCAAAGACTGGGGCGGATTGCTCGAAGGCCACGGCGGAATTCTGGATCGCATCGATTCGGTCTGTTTCTCGGCGCCCGTCTTCTTCCACGCCGTGCGATACTTCTACTCGGTCTACTGAAATGACATCGCTACTCGTTCGATGGGCCATCTCGGCCGTCGCGGTCTTCAGCGCCGCATACTTCGTGCCCGGCATTCACGTCACCGGCATATCGGCGGCGTTCATGGCCGCTGCCGCCACAGGCTTCATCAACGCAACGCTCGGCAACCTCATCAAGTTCTTCACCTGGCCGGCGCGCTTCCTCACACTCGGACTGTTCTCGCTCGTCATCAACGCACTGATGTTGTGGCTGGCGGCGGCCATCGTTCCCGGCTTCCGCGTTGATGGCTTCATCGCCGCGTTTCTCGGCTCACTGGTGCTGAGTGTGATTACAACGGTTGGCGGGTGGATGACGGACAGCTCGTCTAAGAAGTCGGACTAACGCACGTCAGAGCCTCGCACCACTCCTTGGTCACATAGAACGTCGCACCCGCCTCGGTGCGGACGACGTTGTACACCAAGCCCCAATTCACGCCAGGTTCCACGGCCCCCGCGTCAATGAGTTTCTTCACACCCCACCGCCGAAAATGAAACTGCCCCGACGCGGGATGCAACCACCCCGACGCCAACTTCGGCGCGCCCTTTGCCGTTCGCGCGAACGCCCGCACCGCGTTCTTGCGATCCGGCACCCACTCCGGAACGTCATCGCTTGGAATCGTCGAAAACCACGACACCACGCGGCCCATCAATCCCGCGATGAGGAATCGCAGAATACGCAGCAGCAGCGGCACGAACATCGCAATACAGACAATGATCAACAGAAACACCAGCACGGCGATGTGCGGATACTCATACGCGAGCGCCAACAGCACGACAACGCCAAAATCCTCCGCGACGCTGATCGCCGAGTGCGTCGTCGGCTCGGGCGCCGTGTGCGCCATCAAGCGGAATCCCATCTTGCTAGAGTGAGTGCCTAACGCCAGCGAGCCTGCCACAATCATCGCTATCGCTCGCACAACGGGATCGAGATCCGCCGTCGCCCCCAGCGCCAGCAGCGCGCCGCCGATCGGCCGGATAAACGTGTGCACCGCGTCCCAGATCGGGGTGAAGAACGGCACCTTGTCCGCCACGAATTCGGCCACATACATCACACCCGCGGCTATCAGCACCGCCGGATGAGCCAGCAAGTTCAATTCACCGGGCAAATTGCTGAGCAGCCCGTACCGCAGCCCCAGACCCGTCACGAGCACCGCCGCGTACAAATTCAAGCCCGCGCCGATCGCCAGCCCAAGCACCTGCGAAATTATCGACCACTTATCCATGTGTTGTCAGGCTTGTCGCGCCTTCATCATACGATACGCAAACAGGAGCGCAATTGATCCAAGAACCGACATGATAAAACCGGCCGATTCCCCTTCGCCGTACAACCCCAACGCGCGCCCGCCCCATCCGCCCAAAAACGAGCCCGCAATCCCCAGCAATATCGTCATTACAAAGCCGCCGGGATCCTTCCCAGGCATTAGCACCTTGGCGATAACGCCCACAACCAGACCGGAGATGATGGTGCCAATGATTCCGAACATCGCTTTCTCCTTTTTGGATGACGGACGTGGCGAAGGTGTTACTTACGCCGCGCCGTTTTGTTTGAACCACGCTTGTAGCTTCTGCCAGCCGTCCTTGGCGCTGGGATCGTGGTAGGTCGGGCGGTAGTCGGCGTGAAAGCCGTGATCGGCCTCTTGATACACATCGATCCGCGATTTCGAATTGCCAGCCGCCTTCAATGCCTCGCGCATCTTTTCGACCGAATCGATCGAAATACCGCGATCCTTCGCGCCGTACAACCCAAGTACCGGCGCTTTCAAGTCCTTTGCAATGTCAAGTGGATGCTTCGGCGTCATCTCGCCCGGCGCGCCAATCAACCGTCCGTACCACGCCACTCCTGCCTTCAACCTCGGATTGTGCGCGGCATACAACCAAACCACGCGCCCGCCCCAACAGAAGCCCGTAACCGACAACTTCGCCATATCCGCCTTGCCAGTCGTTGCCGCGTACGCAAGCGTGGCATCGAGATCCGCCATCACCTGCGAGTCCGGCACTTTGCCAACGATCTTGAGAATCTCTTGAAAATCCGTCAGCTTGCTGACATCGCCCTGCCGCGCGTACATCTCGGGCGCAATCGCCAAGAATCCCAGCTTCGCCAACCGCCGGCAAATATCTTTGATGTGTTCGTGCACACCGAAAATCTCTTGCACCACCAGCACGACCGGAAAGTTCGATCCCGCCGCCGGCATCGCTCGATACGCCGGAATTTCAATGCCTCCGGTGGGAATCTTCACCTCGCCCGCGGTCAGGCCCGCGGCGTCGGTCTTAATCTGCGTCTGCGCGCAAATCGGCCGAACGGCCATCGCGAATCCTGCGGCCAGCTTCGTCTTCAGAAACACCCGGCGGCGCGAGCGCGGATTTACATTGTCGAGACTTCGTTCTTGTGCATTCATGGCGGTCACCGCGCATGATAGCACTACCGGCTACTGAACGGCGGCCAACTCCTCCGATGCCTTTTCCCACTCGGCGAGGAATCCTTCATGTTGCGTGCGCAACTCGTCCAGCCGCTGCGCCGTCCGCACCGGATCGCTGGCGCTCGAATAGTTCGCCAGCGCGGCCTCCAATTCGGCAATCTCCGTTTCCGCGCCCGCAATCGATTTCTCCAGCGCCTCGATCCGATCCTCAAGCTGCTTCAGCTTGATCGGATTGATCCGCTTCTTCGCCGGCGCCGGCGCAGCCTCCAGCGGCTTCGGCACATCGTCCAGCGTCGGCGGTTTCTGCTGTGCGGCGATCCGCGCGTCCAGCGCCTGTTGTCCGCCCTCTTTCCGCCAAACATACTCCTCGTAGTTGCCCGGAAAGATCTCCACACCGCCATCGCCGACTTCATACACCTTCGTCGCCAGCTTGTCGATGAAGTACCGATCGTGCGAAACAAACACCACCGTGCCCGAATATCCCTCCAGCGCCTGCAGCAGGATGTCCTTCGCCCGCATGTCTAGATGGTTCGTCGGTTCGTCGAGCAGCACGAAATTGGACGGCCGCAGCATCATCTTCGCCAGCGCGTAACGATTCCGCTCGCCGCCGCTTAACACGCCGATCCGCTTGAACACATCGTCTTCGCTGAACAGAAAACACCCAAGCAAACTGCGCAACTCCGTCTGTGTCTTCAGCCCGGCGATATGCGTGAGATCGTCCAACATCCGCGAATCCGGATCAAGCTCTTTGTATTGATCCTGCGCGAAGTAGTCGAGCTCGACGTTGTGACCCAGTGTGTACTCGCCTTTGGTTAGAGGCTCAATCCCCGCCAACAACTTGATTAACGTTGATTTCCCCGCCCCGTTATGCCCCACCAGCGCAATCCTCTCGCCGCGCTCGATGACGAAGTTGACGCCGTCGAACACGTGCTTCTCGCCATACGACTTCGCCACGCCCTTGAACTCCGCCACCACGCGCCCGCTCGGCTTCGGCTGCGGAAACGAAAAGTGAATCGTCTTCTCCTCCGCCGGAATCTCGATGCGCTCGATCTTCTCCAATTCCTTGATGCGGCTCTGTACCTGCTTTGCCTTCGTCGCCTGATAGCGAAAGCGATTGATAAACGCCTCCAGCTGCTCGATTCGCTCGCGCTGATTCCGATACGCCGCCTCGATCATCGCTCGCCGCTCGGTCTTCTCGCGCAAATACTTTTCGTAGTTGCCGCTATAGAAGTGCATGCCCTTGTTCCAGATCTCGACGATGCGGTTCACCGTCACATCCAGAAAATAGCGGTCGTGCGAAATCATTACATACGCGAACGGATAGTTGATCAAATAGTCTTCCAGCCAGTTGCGCGCCTCAAGATCCAGATGGTTCGTCGGCTCGTCCAGCAGCAGCAACGACGGCTTTTGCAACAGCAGCTTCGCCAGCGCGATACGCATCTGCCAGCCGCCGGAGAACTCCTCCGTCATCCGATGCCAGTCGTCTTTCGGAAAGCCAAGCCCGTTTAGGACCGTGCCGACCTGGGCTTCGACCGTGTATCCGTCGCGCGAAGTGAACTCGTTCTCAAGCCGGTGAAATCGATCGGTGATCGTGACGTACTCTTGACTTGCCGTATCGACCTCCGACATGCGGTGCATCAGCGATTCCATCTCCCGTTCCATGTCCCGCAAATCGTCGAACACGCTCGAACACTCCGCGAACACCGTGCGCCCTCGCAGCGACAATCCGTCCTGCGGCAGATATCCGAGCGACATCCCCTTCGTAAACGAAATATCGCCGTAGTCGAGCGTATCCGCGCCGCCCAAAATCTTCAGCAGCGTCGTCTTGCCCGTACCGTTGCCGCCGACCAACCCCGTCTTCTCCTGCGGCGTCACCATCCACGTCACGTTTTCAAACAGCAGCTTCGGGCCGAAGCGCTTCCCGGCGGAATTGAGTGAAATCATTCGGGCTTGTGGCGTAGTACGCGGCCGGGCCGGGTCTCTTGCAACTTTTCTTGATCGACGACGGCCACGCCGTTCACTAGCACAAAATCGAAACCCTCGCTGTAGTGATGCGGATCGGGATACGTCGCCAGATCCTGAACCTTCGCCGGATCGAAGACCACGAGATCGGCCGCATAGCCTTCTTTCACCAGTCCCCGATCGGTGAATCGGAACGTGCGCGCCGGCAGCGAGGTCATTCGCCGAATCGCGTCTTCGAGCGTAATCGTCCCGCGCTTGCGCACGAACTCCGCCAGCACGCGCGCGTTAGTGCCATAGCTGCGTGGATGGGGTAAGCCAACGCCAAACTCGCGAATACCGCCATCGGACGCAATCGCCGTATTCGGATAGCGCAAGATACGTTCGACATCGTCCATGCCCATCGAGTGATAAACCATCTGCGCGCCGCCTTTGGCGACCATCGTCAGGATCGTCTCCACTTCGTTGTCCAGCGACTTCTCCCGCCCTTCCAAGCGATTGATCTCCGAAATGTTCTTGCCGTTGTATTTTTCGTTGGCGCCATAGTTGGCAACGGTCGCATACGAGTAATCGTCATGCCCAAGATCGAGCAACAACCTCTTCATCTCGGTCGTAATCCGCTTCCGCGTCTCGGCCGACGCCAACCGCTCCTCGATCGCCTTCTGCCCATCCGCCAACGCCCAACTCGGCAGAGTGATGCCCAAATTCGTAGACGCGTGATCGTAAGGATATTGATCGACGACAACATCGACGCCTTCGCCGCGAAACTTTTCCACCAGCGCTACGGAGTCCTTCGACATCCCCCATAACTTCGGCGCGTCAATCTTAAAATGGCTGATCTGCACGCGCAGGCCCGACTCCCGTCCCGCGGTCACAGCTTCCGTAATCGCCTCGCGAATCTTCGCGCCTTCATCACGCATGTGGCTCGCATAAACGGCGTTGTACTTGCCCGCGGCCTTCGCCAGCGCGACAACCTCGCGCGTGTCCGAATACGTTCCCGGTATGTAGATCAGTCCCGTAGAAAAGCCGACCGCGCCATCACGCATCGCCTGATCGACCAGGCCCTGCATCTTTGCGATCTCGTCCTCGGTCGCCAGGCGATTCGCCGTGCCCATCACCTCGCGACGCACCGAATTGTGGCCAATCAGCGTTGCCAGATTCAGCCCGAGCTTGATCTTTTCCAGCCGATCGAACCACTCGCCTAATTGCACCCGCGACCCGCCGCAGTTGCCCGTAACGATCGTCGTCACGCCATCGAGCAAATAGTTCGCGCCCATCGGATTGAGTTCGACCGCGCCTTCAACATGCGTATGGACATCGATAAATCCCGGCGCCACAACACGGCCCGAAGCGTCTATCGTCTTGTCCGCCGTCTTCGTCGCAAGCGCGCCGATCGCCGCGATCCGCCCCGCCTTCACGCCGACATCGCCGCGGAACCACGGATTACCCGTTCCATCGACAATCCGAGCGTTGCGGATCAGCACATCGAAATCGGCGCCCGCGCAAACAAGCCCGAGAGCGAAAAGAAATCGCCTCACGAGACAGGCCCAAGAAAGAAGTCAAACGACCGCGCCAAATAATCGCGCAAATCCGGCCGCGCTACCACCGCGTCCAGAAAGCCGTGCTTGACTAGAAACTCGCTGCGTTGAAACCCTTCCGGCAGCTTCTGCCGGATCGTCTGTTCGATCACGCGCGGACCCGCGAAACCAATCAGCGCGCCCGGCTCGGCGATATTCAAATCGCCCAACATCGCGAAGCTCGCCGTCACGCCGCCCGTCGTCGGATCGGTCAATATGCTCACATACGGCAGGCCAGCTTCATCGAGCTTCATCAGCCCAGCCGAGATCTTCGCCATCTGCATTAAACTCACGGCGCCCTCTTGCATGCGCGCGCCGCCCGAGGCGCTGACAACAATCAGCGGCGTCTTCTCAGCCAGGCACCGGTCGATCGCCCGCGCGATCGTCTCACCAACCACCGCGCCCATACTGCCGCCGACGAAGCGTAAGTTAAGCGCGCAAACATGCACCCGCCGACCCTTGATCGTCCCCGACGCCGCCAGAATGGCATCCGCGTTACCGGTCGTCTTCTTCATCGCCGCCAACCGCGCCTTGTAAGGCTTCGAGTCGACGAACTCCAGCGGATCGGTCGAGTGCAGCGTGCGGTCGTGGAATTCAAACTTGCCGTCATCGAACAGCAGCGTCAATCGCTCCTCGGCGTCGAGCTTGAAGTGATGCCCGCACTTCGGACACACATTCTTGGACTCGTCGAGTTCCTTTTTCCAGATGATCTGGTTACAGCCGTCGCACTTCTCCCAAAGGCCCTCCGTTTTTACGCGGCGCTGTTCGTCGGATGCAGTGTTGACGCTAGGTTCTTTTCTTGTCCACCAAGCCATATGAGGTTGCAGCTACTAGTATCGCTTACCGCACGTAAGGATGCTTTCGTAGAATCGCAAACGCCCGATAAACCTGCTCCGCCAACATCGCCCGCGCCAGCTCATGCGGCCAAGTCATGCGGCTCAATGAAAGCAGCAAATCCGCTTCGGCGCGCTGTCCGGAAGTCAGCCCTTCATGCGCGCCGATAAGAAACACCAGGTCCTGCCCGTTCATCTCAGCATCGGAGAACACGCGCGAAAATTGCACGGAATCCAGCTCCTTCCCCAAAGGATCGAGATAGATCTTCCGCGCAGCCGGATGCCGCGCGTGCACGTCAAATCTCAAGGGGTTGATCTCCCGCATCTCACACGCACAAAACTTCGCCGCGCGTCCAACGAAGTCCTCCGCGATGGCGTTCGCATGCGCATCCTTCGCACGCCCAATGTAGTAGATAAAGATCCTCAGAGATTCCCCTTCGGCATCGGATACGCCAAGCTCCCCGCGTTCGCATCCAGCGGACCGCTTGGCAGCGTCTTCTGCCACGCCAGCGCCTTCGCCATCATGCGCTTCACAACCGCCGGTTTCGCCGCCGCCAAATTCATGCTTTCATAAGGATCACGCGGAATATCGTACAACTCCACGCGCGACTGATCCGGATTAAACAGCAGCTTCCAATCCCCCTCGCGAATCGAAAGGATCGGACTCTTGTTCGCGTGATAACCCGCGATGTTGAACCGCCACTCCCAATGAACCGGCTTTACCCGCGCCCGCGCCTTCCCCGCGAAAACGTCCGCCATCGACTCCCCATCCATCGTGCCCTCCGGCGTCACACCCTCAATTTCCAGGAGCGTCGGCAGGAAATCAACCGCCGCAACGACAGTCTTGTCGTTCACCTTCCCACGCGGTACCTGTGCCGGCCAACGAACCAAAAACGGCACGCGTACACCGCCTTCATACAGGCTCCGCTTGCGCCCTCGGAACGGCCCCGGCGATCCATACGCCGAATGGCTCGCGTTGCGAATATGAATGTCCTCCGGCCCGTTGTCGCTTGAATAAACGACGATCGTGTTCTCCGCAAGCCCCAGTTCATCGAGCTTCTTCAACAACCGCCCCACTTGCCTATCGAGGTCATGCACCGACGCGTTGTAGATCTGATTCGCACCCAGGTGCTTCGTGCCGGAGCCAGGCCCCTGCCCCTCAAACGGCTTCAACTGTTCCGGCGTCGGATCAAGCGTCGCATGCGGCAACAACATCCAAAGCTGCATGTAAAAGGGCTTCGCCCGATTCTTCTCGGCGAACTCAATCCCCCAATCGACAAACTGCGCGCTCGACCTCGCGCGGAATCCTGCCGCCTGTTCCTGCCACCGCGTCTCCATCGACGTCACCGACTTGTGTTCATCGAATCCATACGCATCCGGCATCGGTGCATTGCCGTTGTGCCCCAGGTGCCACTTGCCATAATGCGCCGTCGCATAGCCGGCCTTTTTCAACTGCCACGCCAGCGTCGGCACGGCCGGATCGAGAAAGTGCGGCATCCCTCGATTGGTGTTCAACTCCTCTGCGGCAAAGTGACCATGAACACGATGCCGTGCCGGATAGTGTCCGGTCGTAAACGCCGTCCGCGACGGCGAGCACACCGAGCCGCAAACGTAAAACTGCGTGAACAACATTCCCTCGTGCGCCAGCCGATCGATCCCCGGTGTCTTCAAGTTGCGGTTGCCATAACAACTCAAGTCGCCCCAGCCCATATCATCGGCAAGGATAAAAACAATATTCGGCCTTTGTGTCGTTTGCGCCGAAAGACCCAAGCCTCCCGCCAGAGACAAAAACTGCCGCCGCTGCATATTTACTTCACCTCCACAATCACAAACTCCACGGCCGCATCCGAATCGTTGCGATAGCTCTGCTTCCCCTTCTCGCGCCACTCGGTATGCCCATCGGAGAGCCGCACCACCACCTGCGGAGCGCCATACGAAACCTCCTTCGACGCCGACCGCGCCTTCACCGGCACACGCAGCACCCGCACCTGCGGGTTCTCCGAATCCAGCTTCGCGGACTTCGGCACGCGCGCCAGCTTCGTCAACGTCGGCGGCTCGTTCTTCATCTCAATCTCGATAATCCGAAACGCCGTGCCGCCGATATTCTCACTCGTGTGCAGGCCAACCTTCGGATCCCACCGCACCTGCCCCGCCGTGAACGGAATATCTTTCGGGCCCGTCTCCATGTTGACGATCTGCATCGTGCCTTTATCCAAATGCACCATCACGCGGTTGACCAGATGCACATGCGGCCGGCTCTTCTGCGTCGGAATGTTCGCCGCCTTCACCACACGCACAAGCTTGTTCTCGAACACCAGTGGATTCTGCGCGAACGCGCAGCACGCAACGAAAGCCGAAAGGAGGAATCGCATAGAGAGTCCGTACGATTCTGCCACAATAGTGACGATTGGATCTATTCGAGAAGCCGCGCGCCCGCATGACGGAGCTCCGCGCAATCCGCCAGGCCGCCGCACAAGAGCACGAAAAACGGCACCATCGCTTCGGATATCTGCGCCTCGCGCTCGGCGCCATGCTCCTCTACGCCGGCTGGCTCGGCCGCGCACACCCCGACGAAACGCCCTGGCCGTTTTTGATCCAACTCGTGTTGTTCATGTCGGCGACGATAATCCACTCGCGCGTCATTCGGCGCATGGAGTTCGCACAACGCTCGGTCGACTACTACGATCGCGGCCTCGCTCGCCTCAACGGCAACTATTCGAAAACGCCCTCGCGCGGCGACTCCTTCGCCGATCCGCACCACCCTTTCTCGGGTGACCTCGACCTCTTCGGCGCCGGCGGCCTCTTCGAACGCCTCTGCCACGCTCGCACGCGCGAAGGCGAATCGACCCTGGCCGGTTGGCTGCTAGATCAAGCCGGCCCGCCCGCCGCCCCGGCGCGCCTCGCCGCCGCCGCCGAACTCGCCGATCGCGTCGAACTCCGCGAAGCGCTCGCCGTACTCGGACCGGATCTTAATTCCGCCCTTCACCCAAAGGCCTTGCGCGAATGGTCCACCGGCCAGTCAAAGCTCTTTCCGGCCGCAACAAAATGGCTCTGGATCACAGCGGCGTTCTCCGCCGCCTGCGTCGCCGCGTCGATCGCGTTGCAAGCACTCTCGCCACTCGGGCTCGGGATTTTGCTGTCCTCGGCGGTCTTCGGCCTTCATCACAGAACGATCCTCCTGGCCCTCCACGAAACCTCGCACGCCGGCCGCGATTTGAAGGTGCTGCAAGAAGCCCTCGCCCTTATCGAAAACAACACCTTCGAAAGTGATCTGCTCAAGAACATTCAGTCGCGGATCAAGAGCGACGGACCCGCCGCCAGCCATCGCATCGGCAAACTCGCCACACTCGCCGAATGGATCGACTCCCTCGACAACCAGGGCTTCCGTCTCCTCGATCTTCTATTCTTGTTCTCCCTCCACTTCGTCCGCGCCGCCGACAACTGGCGCGCAATAAACGGCGCGCTCGTCGACACTTGGCTGAAAGCGGTCGGCGAATTCGAAGCGCTCGCATCGATATCGGCATGGCAGTACGAAAACCCCGACACCGTCGCGCCCACCTGGACGGACAAGCCCACCCTGCGAGGCGAGGCCCTGCGCCATCCACTCATCCCGCGCGACCGCGTCATAACCAACGACGCCGATCTCGGCGCCGCTACCCGCCTGCTAGTCGTCAGCGGTTCGAACATGAGCGGCAAGAGCACGTATTTGAGGACTCTCGGCCTGAACGTCGTGTTAGCCCACGCCGGAGCAACGGTCGCCGCGAAGAGTCTGACGCTGAGCCCCCTCTGGCTCGGCGCATCGATTAGAACGGTCGACTCACTTCAGGAAGGCGCATCACGCTTCTACGCCGAGCTACAGCGTCTCAAGACTATAGTCGACATGTCCGGCCAGGACCGCAAGCTCTTGTTCCTGCTCGACGAACTCCTCAGCGGGACGAACTCGCACGACCGACGCATCGGCGCCGCCGGCATCGTGTCGAAGCTCCTCGAAAGCGGCGCCATCGGCCTCGTCACAACCCACGACCTCGCCCTCGCCGACATCGCATCGGATCACACCAACGTCCACTTCGAAGACGAAATCGTCGATGGCAAAATCCACTTCGACTACCGTATGAAACCCGGCGTCGTCCGCACGTCGAACGCCCTGGCCCTCATGCGCGCCGTCGGCCTCGACGTGCCCGCGAACTAGCGGCCTTTCGACGACGGGTCCGGATCGACGACGATTTTGATATCGCGGTATGCGCCCCCGCCTGCGACGTCAAGTAACGATCCCCCGGCAGAGCCGGGGGCCTTCGTTCGTGAGCCGCTCAAAGCGGCTGGTCGGGGTCGCTGTCGCGGCCCCGTGGTTTGGCGCCACCTCAACGGTGACGCATCAGTAGTCCAGTTTCAACTGGTCCAATCTGGTATCTTCGGCTTCTTGGCTGCGAATGTAGTTGCGGATGACGGCTTCGTCTCGGCCCACGGTCGAGACGAAAAATCCTCTCGCCCAGAAGTGCTGCCCGACAAAGCTCCGCTTTCGTTCTCCATAGGTTCGTGCAATGTGGATTGCACTCTTGC
>Ga0194131_10010277_pt1 | contig 11523 bp, 4 predicted proteins | sample TA2KigO120mmetaG_FD_148631 | JGI IMG/M metagenome (GOLD analysis project Ga0194131, IMG submission 148631) | Freshwater microbial communities from Lake Tanganyika, Tanzania - TA2015053 Kigoma Offshore 120m | ecosystem: Environmental > Aquatic > Freshwater > Lake | place: Tanzania: Lake... | reverse complement strand
CGAATATTGAATCTAATGGAACATCGGTAACAATAAACTCTACGTTTTCCACTGCAATTTCAAGTCAACTGTTTAAGACGCGAGAGCCTTTAGCTTCGTTTGATACTTATTATTTTCTTCTTGGCCGATCGACTCCTTGGCCATCGGGTGATACCGACATATCTGATACGGTCGATTCAGAGGAATCTACAAATGATTACTTGGATGACGCGTTATCTATTCGCCGAATTACCGAAGAAGATTTAATTTTTGTGGTTCCAAAGGTTGACTGGACGAACAATTCAAAATATTCCATGTTTGATCATCGAGCAAATATTGCGGCACTTATAGCAAACACTACACATCCCCTTTACGTTCGAAATTCAACTAATGATGTGTTCAAGTGTTTGTACAATGGACGCACTACCTCAAACGACGCAACAATTGCAAACTCAACGTCAGAACCGAGTATTTCTGGAGTTGCGTCGCCAAGTGATATTATCACTTCTAGTGCAGAAAATAACCGATACTATTTGTGGAAATATCTATACACGATTTCCTCGGAGGATGAGGAAAAGTTTGTCACCGGAAACTATATGCCTGTGCGAGATGCGTCGGATACACTTGACACAAGCACGGGTGATGTTTTCAACGACTCATCTGCGCGATATATTACGTTTAATACAGCCCGTACAACAGGAAATGGTGGCATTTACCAAATTGTTGTAGATGCAGCCGGAAATAACTATAGCTCAGCGGCTCCACCTTCCGTGGTGATTGATGGAGATGGCAGTGGTGCCGTTGCGACGGTGGAAATTTCAGGGAATAACATTATAGATATTCATATGATCACGTATGGAGAAAATTATAGTTTTGCGGATGTACGTATTGTAACTGGTACGGGAGTAAGTGGTAGCGGTGCGACCGCATCTGCAATTATTTCCCCTCGAAATAGTTTTGCGAATGATAGTGGATTACATTATTTTTCAAATCATGCGATTAACAATAAGAATGAACTGTATGCAAAACACGTAATGCTGTATGTTGAACTAGAAGGATCTGAAGGTGGATTTATTACTACTGCCAACGAATATCGTCGAATTGCTATTTTAAAAAATCCCTTATTGGTAAACGGTGAAGTAGCCACGGCTAATTTGTATGATATGACTACAACGCTAACAATTACAACCGGAGAAACATTCAACAAAGACGAAATTGTCTACCAAGCAAGCACTGGTGCTTATGGAGTTGTCGTTGAACAAAGTGCAGGAACTTTAAAATTGGTACACGTTTCGCGTGCGGCATTTACCGCGAACGATGCAGTCGACCGCACAATAATTGGAATTGGAAATGGTAACACTACTGCCGTAGAGGCCGCATCACAAAATGTTGTACCGAGTGCGTTACCTGAAAGCTTTGAGGATATCGTAGCAGCGTCCGGTGCGACCGGTGTGGTTACCGCAGTTTTGTCGCCAGATATTATTCCTCGCACGGGAGAAATTCTTTTCGTTCAGCATCTAAGCCCTATCTTTCGGGCAAATACACAAACAGAAGTTATTCGAACTGTTTTGACTTTTTAAGAAGGTAGTAAAGTATGCCGTTATCAAACACGACGCAGGAAGTTCTTCGAAGTAATCCATACTGGGATGATTATACGAGTAGTAAGCGGTTTCATCGTATTTTGGTTAAACCCAAGACCCCAGTACAGACACGAGAACTGAACCAGATACAGTCCATACTCCAAAATCAAGTGGAGCAATTATCGTCGAGTATCTACCGAGAAGGTGCGGCCATACAGGGTGGGCAGTTAACATTCGCTAACAACGCAATTGCATTACAAGTTGTAAAAGATGAAAGTGTTGATATCGATAATTTTTATGATGCAGAAACTGCACAGGGGGCAATCGTTGAAGGAATAACCAGCGGCGCGCGGGCGATTGTAACGCAAGTATCAAAAATCACCGCAAATACCTCTCTTTCGGCCATTTTATTTGCACCACTAAATGCAACACCTTTCGCGGCGGAGGAAAGCGTACAGTTCTTAAATGCAAACACGGGTGGCGTTATTGCCACTATGGTGGTGGGATCAGGAAACACAGTAACTATTTCGGCAAGCACGTATTCCGTTGCGGATGGAGTGTTTTATTTGCGAGGACACTTGGTAGAAGTGCCAAAGCAAACAATTATCTTAAGCACGTCTACTCCGCATCCGTCAAAGCGTGTGGGATTTACAATCGCAGAAACTATTATTACTAGTACATCCGATGGAACATTATTAGATCCTGCATTGGGTTCTACTAATTATGCGGCGCCTGGCGCAGATCGACTACGACTGTCTGCGATATTAACGGCAAAAGATATTAACGATGACCGTGTAAGTTTAAATGCGGATACAGAATTTATTGAGCTGGTGCGTATTATCGAGGGACAAGTTCAACCACAATCAGATCGACTTCAAACTGATTTTATTGAAGATACATTAGCTCGTCGCACCTATGATGAATCTGGAGATTATGTTGTTAGGCCGTTTCGTTTATTGGTAAAAGATCACAATCCTGCCGTAGGTGTGCCTAATATTACCGGCCGTATTACAGGTAACACAACCAGTACGACGATTCAAGCAGCGAATGCAGTAACTACAATTACCCTAGCAAATGGTAGCACTAGTAATGTTACGACATTGTTTCAATCTGAAATCTCTGTTGGTGACATTTTGGTCGTTAATGGTGAAAAACGAGAGATTACCGCAATCTCTAGCAATACTGCGCTAACAGTTAATGCTGCATTTTTTGAAAACTTTACGAACGTTACGGCTACGGTAATCTCTGAGGATAGAGTAAACATAGAATTAGAGTCAGGAAAAGCTTACGTACGCGGATATGAAATTGGTACCACAGGAACATTAAAACTGGAGACTGACCGCGCTCGTACCACAACTTCAGTAAACAACGGAAAAACATCGACAGGATTTGGCCCTTCCATTTTAGTGACTAAAGATGTTGGACTATTCAATATTAATCAAATGGAATTGGTGCATTTACATAGCGTACCATTTAGCAGTGTTAATACTACTCAGTCTAACACGACTATTGGAATCTATCCATCAACTAAAATTGGTACGGCATTTGCCCGCTCATTTGTCTATCATTCTGGAGTTGGTGATGCAAATACCGTATATAGATTGTATCTGGTTAATGCAGAGTTTGAAACAAAAATACTCCAAGTTAACACGACATCAAACGCGGGTGATAGTACTCAGCTAGGTGCAAATAGTACAGTTAGTGCGGTAACGGTAAATGCCTCTGCTAAAACTATACGGCTTCGTCAAAATACAGCGGCCACTGCCGGAGGAATTCTTCCGTCTGATAACTCTAGTAATAACGCGTTAGTAGGAGCGACAATAAAATTATTTACGACTGAAGGAACTCGGTTAATATATCCAATTTTAGCGTCAAACTCATCGGGAAACAGCACGACGCTTCGTGACCATACATTAGTGTTAGACTCTGATGATTTATTAGCTAAAACAAATACGACTGCGAATGTTGAAATTATTTTTAGTGATAAATGCATTCGCAGCATTACGAATGCTGCAAATACAAAAACAAAAGGTGTAACCACCAGTATTTTATCTAAAGTTGGATATGCGGCTAACGCAAACACCGTATTGTATAACACAAATGCAACGTCACTGCTGTTTAGATATCGGGGAGGAACTATTAAACCCGACACCATTAGTGATGAAAATTTTGAAACGATACGTTATATTGAATCTGTTACAGGCACAGACTCCGCTAGCACGGGAAACGCAAAATTCGTAATTAACTCGACTGTTGGACTAGGGGCAAACGAAGAAAATTACCCACAAACAGCAGGCGTTGCAGAATACCTTGTTGCGGCACGAAACAGCAACGGCGCATCTATTAATTTAACTTCAAGCCTTGCTAGTGCGGATGTTGCTGCGAATGGATCAATGGAACTGTACATTAACGCCACGGGAATTCCAGGCTATACAACGGGTAGTATTACAATTGATTTGTATGCGCGTACTTCAGTAGAGGATGGAAATGCAGCTCGTGCCAAAACACTCTATACCGGAAACACTAATTTATCCAGTGTCGTGGTAAATGCAACGGGACATCTAGTATCAAACGCAAATTCGTCGGTTGGGGTACACATTGGTATTAACTCAATCAATACAACCTCTTCACGAATTGTGAGCTTGGGTATTGCCGATGTCACTGAATTGAAAAAAGTTTATGCGGTAATTGACGCAAACACGATTGCAACAAACACGTCGGCTGTGGTTGATGTTACAAGCAATTATACATTAGACAATGGTCAACGATCATGGTGTTATGATTACGCATCAATTGTATTAAAACCTGGCGCGGTTCACTATACGGTTAACTGTGCACAGCTTCTTGTTATTGCGGATGTGTTTTCACATGCTGCATCAGGAAACGGTCTGGGATATTTTACTCCCGAAAGTTATACTGGATATGATCTAGAAGATATTCCAGTATTTACCGATGTGAAGTCTGGTGAAAATTTTAGATTATCAAGTTATGCTGACTTCCGCCCAGTTCGTTCAACAAATTTTGCTTTAGCAAATACGGCAACAAATCCGTACACCAATGCTGCGGCCTACAGTTTTCCAACCACAGTGTTGCCCCATCCGTTAGCCGCCTATCAAGCCGATTACGAGTATTATCTCTCACGTATTGATAAGGTTGTCTTAACAAAAGAAAAAGTATTCAAGATTATTTCTGGAGTTCCCGGTGATAACCCTCAAACTCCTAATGATGATCCAAACGGCATCACGCTGTATGTGTTGTCATTTCCCGCATACACGGCGTTTCCAGAATTAGTTCATGTTCGCCCGTTTGAATATAAACGATATACGATGAAAGATATTCGCACATTAGAAAAGCGTATTGAAGGATTAGAATATTATGCGGCTCTTTCTACGATGGATTTGCAAGCATTAAATAAACCTGAATTGGACGAATACGATACCGAGCGATTTAAGAACGGCATTGTTACAGATAATTTTTCAAATGACGCAGTGGTAAATTTCCGAAATATTGATACGTCCGTTTCGCTTGATCACGAAAAGCAAGAGCTTCGTCCTCGGGCGGTTGTAAAATTCTATGATTTAGATCCCGATCCTTCTGCAACAAGTCAGGTGGTTCGGTTTGGCCCTGCCGGATCTGGGTTATACTCATTGCCGTATACCTCGATACCATTTCTTACGCAGGGACTTGCCTCGAAATCCGTTAATATTAATCCATTCAATGTGTTTTCGTGGTTTGGATCGGTAAGTTTATTTCCCTCGACAGATACGTGGATTGATCATATCACGCTTCCCACTTTGGTTACAAACATGTTTAATGAGCATGACGGGATTCGTGATGGTGAAACAATTGAGACATCGTATAACTATTGGGAAACGACTGTTACGGGTCAAACCGTCGACTCCTCCGCGGGCTTTAGCACCACGCAAAGCGTCAGTGGGGATCGTAATACGTTTATTTCTGAAGAGCAGTGGGCTGCTAATCAAGGTAGAGCAGTTCAGTTAACTGGACGTAACATTGTTACAACAGATACGGCAACAACAACTAAATCAACAGAAACAATTTTCACTCATAAAAAAGTTAGTACCGTTGAGACAGATCTCGGCGAACGTGTCGTAGATCAATCGGTTGCTTCTTTTATGCGAGGAATTGATATTGATATATCTGCTGCCGGATTATTACCGTCCGCTACGCTTCGTGCTTTATTTGATGGGATTGATGTAACGTCATACATCGAAAGTGCAAATAAAATTACAATTGCTCTTACGGACGCGACTACTTCTGGATTCGAAGTGGGAGATAATCTCGCCACCGCTGCTGGCGGCCAAGGACGCATCGTAGGAATTGTTCGGGATGCGGAGAATGCAGTGGCGTATCTGTATATTGTTAATGCGACGGGTGTGTTTGCAGGTAGCAGTATTACTTCGCGCACCAATCTTAAATCGTTAGTTGCACTCACCACTCTCAGCGGTACTGGTGTTTCAATTAGCAGTTATCAACACAATCACGGAAAAATCACCGCACTGACAAGCGTCACAGATACCGCAGCAGGCCCGTGGTCGTTTACATTGGACACTGGTGCAGACGTTACGGCAAACAACGGATACGCTGGAAAAGTTATACATTTTACTGATGGTGGAGAAGCCGAGCGGTGGTCGTTAGATGGATCGGGGCGAGTAGTACGTAGCTTTACAAGTTCTGAGGGAGTTCTGGGTGCAATACCAGCTTCAATCTTAGCTTCAACCACTAAGCAAACGGGAGTTGCTGGATTTAAGGCCGTTATTACGTCTTATAATTCTGCTACCCGCGTTGCAACAATCACTGCGTTGCCGGGAGATTCTGTAGCTCCGTTTGTCGCACAGAAAAACGCAAGCTTGACGGCGTTTAATCCTATTCGATATAGTATCGGGAATTTGGAATCAACAGCACTCGGAGACACTACTGCTATAGCGGTGAGCCCTGGCTCGTTTTTTGGAATGTTTAGATTGCCTGGGGTGCGTCAACCAATGGGTTCTTCCGGTACATCGGATCGATATGATCGTATTTTAAGCGGGTCGTTAAGGTTTAACGTGGGATCTCGTGTGTTGCGATTAGAGGGTGTAGGCTCCACTATAAGCACGGACACCTCAGCGTCAACAGCGTTTACGTCAAGAGGATCGACGATAGTAACGCAACGAAACATTCTGCGCACGCGTGAAGTGGACGTATGGTCTACAAATGGTGGTATAACGACAACCTCTGATACGCAGACTAGTGTTCGGTCTAATGTTGTAGTAGATGACGTGCGTTTTTATGACCCATTAGCACAAACGTTTATTGTTGAGAGATCAGATTATCCAGATGGAATTTTTGTTACGCATGCTGATTTGTTCTTTGCAAAAAAGGGTAAAGCAGGCATGGATGTTACAGCAGAAATACGAACCACGGTTAATGGTTATCCATCGGCGGATCAAGTTTTGGCCCGTGCGGTGGTAACTGCTGGAAATATTAATGTAGTGCCAACAGGCGTCACTCCAAATCCCGGTAATGGTACTCACTATACACGATTTACATTTAACCAGCCCGTGTATCTTGCTACAAATCAAGAGTATTCGCTGGTTGTGTTATCAAATTCAAATGAATATGAAGTGTTTGTTGCTGAAATCGGACAAAAACTCATTGGTGCGGATAAAATTATTTCCCAACAGCCGCACGGGGGAGTATTGTTCAAGTCACAAAACTCCCGAACGTGGGAACCCGAACAATTAGAGGATTTAATGTTCGTGTTACACCGTGCAGAGTTTGAAACACGATCTGGCAATTTGGCGTTCCAGATATCAAATACCAGTCAATTAATTAATAACACGGAATTTGATACTGTATTCGTAAATGCGGATTATCTTGATTTTAATTCGTCAAGTAAGTTTACGGAATTTTCTATGACAACCACGTCCCTTGCAGACGTGGCTCTCTTGTCTAGTGTGCCACTTCGGAAAAACGTTGACTTTGACACACGTAGAAAAATAAACCAAGGTACGGAAGGATCATTTAAACTTCGTGCAACATTACGCACGGCTAATTCTCATGTATCGCCTATCTACGACGCGGAGCGCGTGAATGCGTTGTTTATTGAAAATGTAATTGATAATGGCAAACTGTACGCGAATGGATTTGTATTTACTCCCGGCACGCCAAACTCCAGCGCATCAGCGTCTTATACTGCAAATGGAAATAGCTATGCGTTAACGGTGACGGGTGGAAATGGAACCAATGCAGTATTCTATGCTATTACCAATACCTCGGGATTTGTAACGAGCGTATCGTTGTCGGGTCATGTTGATACGGGAAACAGTGGTTTTGGCTATACAGAAACTCCGACTATTGCCTTAACTTCCAATACACACTTTACTGTGCAACCCACCTTTACGTATAATGGAGAAACCAGCGCGTCGATGGGAATTATTGGAGAAAAGAAAGCTCGTTATATTACTCGAACTATAACCTTGGCGGATGGGTTTGATGCAGGGGATTTGAAAGTGTACTTGTCTGCCGTGCGTGCTCCTCAACATAATATTGATGTCTATTATAAGGTGTTGGCAACAGGAGACACGCAGCGGTTTGAAGATAAATCGTGGACTCTGATGGAACTGCGCAGTGATTTAGATTCGGTGTACTCTGATAACTTAAAGCAACGTAAAGAATATGAATACCGCACCGTTGCAAACACTGCGTCATATACCTCTAATAGTGTGACGTTTGATCGATTCCACACGTTTGCAGTTAAATTAGTATTGCGGTCACAGCAAACGGCCGATTCATATGCGGCGGAAACTGGTGTAGTGCCGCGCGTGTCTAACTTACGAATTTTAGCGTTGGATTCATAGAGGATAAATATACTTATGGCGTTAGTTCAAACCAAAGATTCTCGCGTTATGCGCGACACAGAAAATCGAGCGTTGCTGGCCACTGACACGGAAGAATTACTGCGTCATCGGCGACAACGGGCCGCGGTAAAAAAAGTAGTTGTGCAGCAGCAATCGTATGACAGTCGGTTTGATGCGATGAACGGTCGGCTTGATCGATGTGAGTTATTACTGCGTGAACTAACACAACATATTTCCATGCTACTTTCTAAATATCAAGCGCATTCTTCAACTGAACGGGATTAGCAATGCCATTACCTTCCCTTATTCAAACATCTGAAACTTTTAATACGTGGTTTGACGCGACAAATAATCTTATTAGTCATGTCAGTAATACGAGTGTGTATGTATTGGCATCACAGAATGCGACTCCAAACACAACGACGGGAAATCTCTCGCTGAATGGCACAATGACCACCGCTAGTTTGATTGCAAATGCCAATGTCTCATTCGGAGGCACAACATTAGCAAGCGGAGTACTGCGCGTCACATCAAACTCAACTCAAGGCAACGGCGCCGTAATAGTATCGGGGAATACGTTTGACGTAAGTATGACTAACGTGGTGTTTTCTGGTACGGACGTTTCAATCGCACCAAACACCATATTTCAAGGTACTACCGTTACAATTAATAGCACGGCCGTACTTACAAAAAATACTAGTATTTCCTCTCCGTTGTTTGTTGCTAACTCGAATGCATCGGTAAATACAATAACGGTTGCCGCGACAAATGTTCTCGCAATTTTAGTTAACTCCACGGTTGCAACATTTTCAACAAACAGTACAACTTTTACGGCAAATGCTACAAATAGTTTCTTTACGGGCACCAATCTCACCATATCGCCCAATACGGTAATAGAGGGCAAATTAACAGTTAATAGCCAAGTAATAGTTAATAATGCATTAGTAATAAACGGAAACACAACGCTCGGAGGAACACTTCAAATTAATGCAGACTTTGTTGGCAATGCTTCTGCAAATTTAAGTGGTGTCGGAACCATTGGTGCTGCATTATCGGTTGGTGCAACCGATGTTATTTTTCGAGTTGCATCTGATGTAGCAAACAAAGTGGTCTCGGGTATTGCACAGGCGAATACAACACAATATCGTCATTTGGTCGTGTTTAACGTAGGCACACAGACAATACTCTTCGAGCATGCAAATACCACTGTTGGTGCGAATGCCGTGCTTTGCCCAGCTAATACAAATGCACCTATATACAGCGGGGGAACTTGTCTGTTATACTATGATGCAAATACCTCGATACAAAAATGGCGAGTGATTGCCTCACATGCACCAGACGCCAATTCAACAGTAAGGGGATTGGTAAATACATCGACACAAACGTTTGCGGGCGATAAGACGTTCCAAAACGCGGCGTCGTTTAGTAATACCGTCAGTATTACCGGCAATGTGACGATGAGCAATACCGTCAGTATTACCGGCAATGTGACGATGAGCAATACCGTCAGTATTACCGGAAATGTGACAATGAGCAATACCGCGACTATTACGGGTAATGCTACTTTTCATAGAGGAATGACAGTGAACAATACAATTGATTTAAATACGCTCACCACGAGTCGTTTAGTATTACCCGTGGGTTCGGATAAATGGAGCACTTAACCTCATGGCAGCAAATGGATCGATATGGGTTGATGGTACGTATCTCTATTGGAAGAATGCTGCCAATACTACGTTTCGATATGACGGCACCTCTGTAGGTTCTCCCGCGGGAGCACGGCCTGGAAGTCTGTGGGTCGAAGCTAACAACGTCCACTATATTGATGCGTCTGGTACTGAGCGGTATGCAAAAGGTGCTGCCATTGCTTTGCAATCCGGCCGTGCGGGGTCTATTTGGATAGACAACGCGTATGCGCCTTCCAGTGCCAATGGACAATTACATTTTCTTGGTGCGACTGAGCATGAACATTGGGTGCATGACGACACTACATTTGTGAATTCACATTCTAACGCCCATACCGATACACATGTAAACACACATACTAATATAACGTTTGTGAATTCGCATTCGGATGCGCATACCAATACACATGTTAATACGCATACTAACACACATGCGGATGCGCACACCAATACACATGCTGATGCGCATACAAACACTCACGGAAATACTCACACAAATACGGGATTTAGCAATTCACATTCGAACGCGCATTATAATATTGGGTTCGGCAATACACACAGCAATGCACACACCAATATACATGGGGATCAGCCATATACAAATAATAGTCCGCCGTCTTATGACCCTAGTGGTCAGCCTCCGTATGCACACACTGACTTTACTTCTAATCCGTACCAGAATGCGCATACCAATAACCCGCACGCCGACGATCCGCACGACGACGCGCAGTTCGAAAATACGCACGCGAACTCGCACACTGATATAAGCGAGCCCGAACATACCAATTCACATTCCAATGCGCATACTAATATTGCGTTCGGCGACTCACCGCCGTACGCTGACCACACGGACCAGGCGCACACCGATATCGCGTTTTCGAATGTCTTCAGTGATATCGCACATCAGGACTCCCCGATTGGTGGACCCATTAATACACATACTAACACACATTCGGACGCGCACTATGATATTGCGTTCGGTAGTTCACATTCCAATGCGCATACTGATATTGCGTTCGGCAATTCACATACGAACGCGCACACCAATACACATGCTGATGCGCATACCAATACACATGCTGATGCGCATACCAATACACATTCCGATGGGCACACGAATACACATGTGAATCTACACACCGATGGGCCGGGAAGCACTGCGCATACGGACGCACACACCAATACACATGTAAACACACATACTGATATCACCCATGTGGATAAACCAGAATCTGTATAATATTAGCGTGTTATGATATACTGGAGATATTATGAGTATTGAAGTCCGACCTGTAGGCGTTACCTGTAATCTTCGATGTGCGTATTGTTATGAACAGCCCATTCGAGATGTAAATCCTACTCTTAAATATAATAAAGAAGCGGTGCTGTCTCAAATTGATTCGGCAACCGGTAATTGGT
>Ga0194131_10010274_pt1 | contig 11525 bp, 12 predicted proteins | sample TA2KigO120mmetaG_FD_148631 | JGI IMG/M metagenome (GOLD analysis project Ga0194131, IMG submission 148631) | Freshwater microbial communities from Lake Tanganyika, Tanzania - TA2015053 Kigoma Offshore 120m | ecosystem: Environmental > Aquatic > Freshwater > Lake | place: Tanzania: Lake... | reverse complement strand
CGGCGCTCGACGTCACCATCCAGGCGCAGATCCTCGACCTGATGCGCGAGCTGCAGGACAAGTACGGCACCGCCATCATCCTGATCACCCACGACATGGGGGTGGTCGCCGAGAACGCCGACCGGGTCGTGGTGATGTATGCCGGCCGCAAGGTCGAGGAGGCCGACGCCGCCGAGCTGTTCGACAATCCCGGCCATCCCTACACCAAGGGCCTGCTGGGCTCGATCCCTCATCTCGACACCGCGGCGCGCGCCGGTGCGACGCGACCGCGGCTCGCCGAGATCAAGGGCATGGTGCCGTCGCTGTTCAACCTGCCGACCGGTTGCTCGTTCGCGCCACGGTGCGCCCTGGCCAGCGACCGATGCCGCGCCGAACGGCCGCCGCTCGAAGAACATCGTCCCGGCCATTGGATCGCCTGCTGGCACGCCGACCGGGCGATGGCAGGGCAGGCATGACGACGTTGCTCGAAGTCGCCGGACTGAAGAAGCACTTCCCGATCCACAAGGGCCTGTTCTCGCGCGTCTCGGGCCACGTCTATGCCGTCGATGGCGTGTCGTTCACCATCGGCCGCGGCGAGACGCTCGGCCTGGTCGGCGAGAGCGGCTGCGGCAAGTCGACGGTCGGGCGCACGATCCTGAAGCTGCTCGAGCCGACCGACGGCACGATCAAGGTCGACGGCCAGGACATCACGCGGCTCGACGGCGAGGCTCTGCTGCCCTACCGGCGGCGCATGCAGATGATCTACCAGGATCCTTACGCCTCGCTGAATCCGCGCATGACGGCCGGCGAGATCGTCGGCGAGCCGCTGACCGTGCACCAGATCGGCACGCCGCAGGAACGCCGCGACCGCGTCGCCGCCTTGTTCGAGCGTGCCGGCTTGCGGCCCGAAGCGGTCAATTCCTATCCGCACGAATTCTCCGGCGGCCAGCGCCAGCGGATCGGCATTGCCCGCGCACTGGCGCTCAATCCCGACCTGATCGTCGGCGACGAGCCGGTGTCGGCGCTCGACGTGTCGATCCAGGCGCAGATCATCAACCTCCTGCTGGAGCTGCAGGACGAGCTGAAGCTCTCCTACCTGTTCGTCGCCCACGACCTCGCCGTGGTCGAGCACATCAGCCACCGTGTCGCCGTCATGTATCTCGGCCGCATCGTCGAGCTAACCGACAAGCGCAGCCTGTTCGAGATGCCGTTGCATCCCTATACCGAGGCGCTCTTGTCGGCGGTGCCGATCCCCAAGGCAAGCGCGCGCGGCCGCAAGCGGGTGATCTTGACCGGCGACGTGCCGAGCCCGATCAATCCGCCGCCCGGTTGTCACTTCCACACGCGCTGCCCCTACGCCACGGCGCGCTGCAAGACCGAGGTGCCGACGCTCCGCGAGGTGACCCCCGGCCATTTCGCCTCGTGCCACCTGCACGACGGCGGCGTGAAGTTCCCGCTGGCGGCGGGTTAGAACATGATGGGTTCGGCTGGAATCAGCTGAACCCACCATGCCTGCCGCAACACGCAGCACCGCTGCCTTGTTTTTGCGGCGCGCCGGCCGGATCGGCGGCGACTACACCGACCCGCGCAGTTTCGGATCGAGCAGATCGCGGATGCCGTCGCCCAGGAGGTTGAAGGCGAGCACCGTGATGGTGATGGCAAGCCCCGGAAAAACCACCAGCCACCATGGCGGCACCAAGCCGGAGTTCAGCGAATCGGCCAGCATGTTGCCCCAGGTCGGCATCGGCGGCGGGATGCCGACGCCGAGGAAGCCGAGCGACGCCTCGATGATGATGGCGACGCCGAGATGGGTGGTGGCGAGGATCAGGTAGGGCGCCACGCATTGCGGCAGGATATGGCGGAACATCAGTCGCTTGTGGCTGGCGCCGATGCCGCGCGCCGCCTCGACATATTGCATCTCCTTGAGCGACAGCACGACCGCGCGGATGACCCGCCCGCCGAACGGTATTCGCGTGATGGCGATCGCCACGATCACCGTCGTCATGCCGCCGCCCAGCGCCATGGCGATGGCCATCGCCAGGATGAGGTCGGGAAAGGATTGCAGGAACTCGATCACGCGTTGGCTCAGCATGTCGAAGCGGCCGCCGAAATAACCGCAGGCCAGCCCCCACAATGCGCCGACCGTGGTGCCGAACAGCACGGCACCCAGCGCCACGGTGAGCGAACTGCGGGCGCCGTACATGACGCGGCTCAGCGTATCGCGGCCGATCTGGTCGGTGCCGAACCAGTGCCGCTCGCTCGGCGGCTTCTGCATGGCGCGGAAGTCGGATTTCAGCGGCGGGTAGGGCGCGATGGCCGGCGCCGCCACCGCCATGGCGACGATCAGTGCGGCGATCACGCCCCAGAAGGCCGACAACGGCGCACGGCGGAACAGGGTGCGGATGCCGCGGCCGATCGCCCGCAGGCGCGAGGGCAGGGCGGCGGCGCTGTCGGTGACGGACGTGGTCATTGCAGGCGGATCCGCGGATCGAGGAAGGCGATGATGACATCGACCACGATGTTCAGCATCACGAACACCACGGAATAGAGGAACACCAGGTTCTGCATGACGAAGATGTCGCGCTCGCTCACCGCCTGGAACATCGAGTAGCCGAGACCCGGCGTGCCGAACGCGCGCTCGACCGGGATCGAGCCGGCCAGCACCAGGCCGAGCAGCACGCCCGACAGGGTGATCACCGGCAGGAGCGCGTTGGGCAGCGCGTGCAGGGCGATCACCAGCCGGCCGTTCAGGCCCTTGGCGCGGGCGGTCCGGACATAGTCCTCGCGGATCACCTCGAGCAGGCTCGAGCGGCCCATGCGCGCGATGTAGGCGGCCTGTCCCAGTCCCAACACGATCGCCGGTCCGATCACGATCTGCAGGTTGGCCACCGGGTCGGTGAAGAAGCCGACGCCGGCCATCGGCGCGCGATAGCCGAACCAGAACAGCAGGCCGAGCACGATCAGCATGCCGACCCAGAAGCCGGGCACGGCGATGAACAGGATGCTGACGAAGCGCGCGGCGCTGTCGGCCACGGTGTTGGGCTTGAGCGCGCTCACGATCGCCACCGGGATGCCGACCAGCCACGACAGCACGACCGAGATCAGGGCAATCTCGGCGGTGAGCGGACCGCGGCGCAGGATCATGTCGGCGACGCTCTCGGAGCGGAAGAAGGAGCGGCCGAAATTGCCCTGCACGATGTCGGTCACCCAGCGCAGGTACTGCATCCAAAGCGGATCACTCAGCCCCAGCTCGGCCATGTAGTTGGCGCGCTGCGCGTCGGTGAGCTTGGTCATGCCCTCCGGCCCGAAGATCGCCACCAGCGGGTCGCCGGGCAGGATGCGCATGACCACGAACACCATGATCGACACGCCGAGCACGGTCAGCGCCCCGAAGATGAGCCTGCGCGCGATGTAGCTGTACAAGGCGCCTCCCTGCTGCGGCCGTGGTGATTGTCCTTGGCCGCATCATAGGGCCGGTCGAGGCCGCCAGGCGACTCCTATGACGGCAAGAGAGCCGCCACGCAAACACCGGCCCAGATCACGATGGCGATGGCGAGCGGCCAGTCGGACAGCACGGCATCGGTCGGCGATTCGCCGCCGCCCAGGCGCTCGACGACGTACCAGTAGCGGTAGAGGCCGAAGATCACCAAGGGGATGGTCGCCACCAGCTTGGCGTTGGTCGAGATCACGAACAGGCTGTAGAAAATCAGCGCGCCGGTCGCCGACATCTCGGCTTAGCGGTCGATCAGGGCCGGGGTGTACAGGGCGAGCACCGCGCGGCTGTCGGAGCCGTTGCTGGCCAGCTCCTGACGGCGTTTTATGGCGGCGAGATACAGGGCGAGGCAGAGCGTGGTGACGGCCATCCAGCTCGACAGCGGCACGGCGAGCGCCAACGCGCCGGCATAGACCCTGAGCACGAAGCCGACGGCGATCGAGAACAGGTCGAGCACCGGCTGGTGCTTCAGCCAGAAACTGTACGCCACGTTCAACGCCAGATAGGCGAAGATGGCCAGCATGGTGTTGACCGACCAGAACCAGCCGACGATCAGCACGGCGTAGCAGGCGGCGAACAGGCCGACCGCCGCGCCGATCGATACGGTACCTGCCGCGATCGGCCGCGAGTGACGCTTGGTCGGATGCAGACGGTCGCGCTCGACGTCGACAATGTCGTTCAGGACGTAGCTTGCCGAGGAGGCGACGCAGAACAAAGCGAAGGCGATGGCGGCGTCGGCGACCTGCCCGGGATCGGTGAAGGCGCGGGCGAACACCAGCGGCGCCAGGACAAAGCTGTTCTTTATCCACTGCCGCGGCCGCATCAGGCGCAGCAGCCCCATGGCGGTCGGCGTATTTGCTTGAGAGACCATCGCCTGCCGGCGCTTATACTGGCCGGGCGGGGGGCGGAAAAGATCATTCGATGCGGCTTGCCATTGTCTACGCCATCATCGCCCTGATCGCGACGGCCGCGAACCTCGGGTCGCAGGCACTTTGCGTATGGGCTTGGCAGGGCACCTGGCACATCGAGCTGTCGGTGCTGGTCGGCACCGCCGTCGGGCTGGTCGTGAAGTACCTGCTCGACAAAATCTACATCTTCCGCTTCAAGGCCGAGAGCGCGGCGCACGATCTGCAGACCTTCATCCTCTACACCGCCATGGGAGTCGCCACGACGCTGATCTTCTGGGGCTTCGAGTTCGCCTTCTACCGCGCCTTCGAGGACAAGAGCCTGCGCTATCTCGGCGGCCTGATCGGCCTCGCCATCGGCTATTGGGCCAAGTACCACCTCGACAAGCGTTTTGTCTTTCGCAGCGCTGTCGCGTCATGAGGCCGGTATCGTCGTGGGGCCGGCTGACGGCCTTGCCGCACGACGTCGTCGAGCTGTCCGATCGCGCTGCGCTGGCCGGCCAGCTGCCGCGCCATCGACCCGGCATCGCCCACGGCCTCGGCCGCTCCTACGGCGACGTTTGCCTCAATCCCGGCGGCACGCTGTGGCGCACCGCGGGCCTCGACCGCTTCATCGCCTTCGATCAGACGACCGGCCGCCTGAGCTGCGAAGCCGGTGTCGTGCTGCGCGAGGCCCAGGACCTGCTGCTGCCGCGCGGCTGGGGCCTGCCGGTGCTGCCCGGCACGCGCTTCGTCACGGTGGGCGGCGCCATCGCCAACGACGTGCACGGCAAGAACCATCACGCCACCGGCACGTTCGGCGACCATGTCACGCGGCTGCGTCTGTTGCGCAGCGACGGCGAAGAAATCGTCTGTGGCCCGGCCGATCGTGCCGACTGGCTCGCCGCTACGGTCGGCGGGCTCGGCCTCACCGGCCTGATCGCCGATGTCGAGCTGCAGCTTCGCCGCGTGCCCGGATCGTGGCTCGAAAGCGAGACCATCGCCTATGCCGGCCTCGACACGTTCTTGGCGCTGTCCGACGAATCGCATCCGGCTTGGGAGCATGCCGTGTCGTGGATCGACTGCACGTCGGGCGCCATCGAGCGCGGCCTGTTCCTGCGGGCGCGGCCGGCTGCCGATCAGCAGGGCGACTGGCGCGGCCGCCGGCTCGCCCTGCCATTCGCTCCGCCGCTGTCGCTGGTCAACCGCCTGACGCTAAAGCCTCTCAACCGGCTGTACTGGCTCATGAACCGACGCCATCTCGGCAAGCGCGTCGTGCACTATGTACCCTTCCTTTTTCCCCTCGATGCCGTCGCCGACTGGAACCGGATCTACGGACCGAAGGGCTTCTACCAGTACCAGTGCGTCGTGCCGCGCGAGGCGGCGGGCGCCATCGCCGACATGTTGGCGGCGATCGCGCGGTCGGGTGACGGCTCGGTGCTGGCGGTGCTGAAGACCTTCGGCGATCGCTGGCCGGGCGGCCTGCTGAGCTTCGCGCGGCCCGGCATCACGCTGGCGCTGGACTTTCACAATCATGCCGGCCTCGACGCCCTGTTCACCCGTCTCGATGCCATCGTGACGGCCGCCGGCGGCCGTCTCTACCCGGCCAAGGATGCACGCATGCCTCGGGCGATGTTCGAGGCCGGCTATCCTCGTCTCGAGGAATTCCTGAAATACCGCGACCCCGGCATGAGCTCGGCGATGTCACGCCGCTTGATGGGGAGCTAGGAGCCGCCATGAGAATTGTCGCGATCGGTGCCACTTCGGCGATTGCCGAGCATTGTTGCCGGCTGTGGGTGCAGCGCGAACCCTGCGATCTCCTGCTGGTCGCACGCGATGCCGCCAAGGCCCAGCGCATCGCCGCCGATCTCGGCGTGCGCGCACCCAACGCGACGATTGCTTTGACGACGATGGATTTCCTCGACACCGCCGCGATCGAGAAGCTCGCCGACCAGGCGGCAGCCGGCGGCGCCATCGACATCGTGCTGATCGCCCATGGCATGATGCCCGACCAGAAGGACGTGCAGGGCGATCTCGCCCTGTGCCGTCGGACCCTCGAGGTCAATGCCATCTCGCCGGCCCTGTTCGCCGAGGCCTTCGCCCGGCATCTGGAACGAATGGGTCGCGGCACGCTGGCGATCGTCGGCTCGGTGGCGGGCGATCGCGGCCGCAAGGCCAATTACAGCTACGGCGCGACCAAGGGGTTCCTCGAGCGCTATGCCCAGGGCCTCGATCATCGTCTCGCCGGCCGCGGCGTGAAGGTCGTGCTGATCAAGCCCGGGCCGACCGACACCCCGCTCGCGGCAGCGCACAAGGCGCGCGGCCGCAAGCTGGCGGCGGTCGAGGACGTGGCGCGCACCATCGTACGCGGCATCGATGCCGGCCGGCCGGTGGTCTACGCCCCTACCTTGTGGGTCGCGATCATGCTGGTCGTGCGCAGCTTGCCGCGTGCGGTGTTCAACCGGCTCGACATCTGAGGCTCTACTCGGGCAGGGCGATCCCGCTTTCCCGGCACAGGCCGGCGATCTCGGCGCGCTCGCGCCGCGAGCCGGCGATGGCGACCACGACGAAAGTCTGGCTGGCGCGCTGGCCCATCAGCACGCCGAGGTAGCGCGTCATGCCGAGATAAGCGCCTTTGTCGCCCAGGCCATTGACCTGGCCGCACACCGTCACCAGGCCATGGCTGTTGCGCGCGGCATCCATGGCGCCGAACTGCGCCGTCCGCGGTTCCTTCATCCACTTCGCGACGCCGGTCACCACGGCTTCCTGCTGACGGGCATCGAGAGTGACGCGGCTGCCGGGCTCGATCGCGCCGCCCGGCGGCACCGGCAGGTCGCGGTAGGCGGGCGGCAGGGAGGCGACGGTATGCGCCGTCTCTTCCGGCATGCAGGCGCCGGTGCAAACGACTGCCAGGACGCACCCCAACGGTACAACGCCGCTGCGCATGATCTCCCCCTCAAACGCAGTACTGCCATGAGTCTAGTCCGATGGGTGCCGCTCGTCGATGCCGGCCGAGATATGCTTTATCGTCGACCCCCCAACGATTGCGAGGAGATGTCATGAACGCGCCGACACCGAAATCCCGATCGACCGCGCCCGACCGCCTGCGCGCCGTGCTGGCCGAGCCGGGCCTGGTCGTGATGCCGGCGGTCTATGACGGCATCTCCGCCAAGCTGACCCATGCCGCGGGCTTCAAGACGGCGTTCCTGTCGGGCTCCTGCGTGGCGGCGAGCCGGCTGGGCGGGCCCGACCTCGATCTGCTGTCGTTCGCCGAGATGTTCGATTCCTTCCAGATGGTGCACGGCGCGGCGCCCGAGCTTCTGATCCTGGCCGACGGCGATCACGGCTATGGCAATGCCATGAACGTGCAGCGTACCGTGCGCGCCTACGGCCGCGCCGGCGCCGCCGCGATCCTGATCGAAGACAAGATCACGCCGCGCGCGCTCACCGCCGCCGGCAAACCCTGCTTGCCGCGGGCCGAAGCGCGCATGAAGATCCGCGCCGCCGTCGAGGCGGCGAAGGAGTCGGGAATCCTGGTGCTGGCGCGCACCGACTGCCGGCCGACCCAGGGCATCGACGAGGCGGTGGCGCGCATCGAGATGTATGTCGAGGAGGGCGCCGACATCCTGTTCCTCGATTCGCCGGCCGACGACGGCGAGATCGCGCGTGCCATCGCCGCGGCGCACGGCCGGCCGTCGTTCGTCGTGCTGTCGCCCGGCGCGCCGCGCGCCACGCCCAGCCAAAAACAGGCCGCGGCGATGGGCTTCAAGATCGGCACCTTCCCGACCGGGCTGCTGTCGCCGGCGCTGGCCGGCATGAAGGCCGGGCTGGCGGCGCTCAAGGCCGGCGAATCGGAAGCCAAGTCGGCGCTGCCGCCGCCCGAGCTGCACGACACGCTGGGCTATGGCGACTACGACACGGCGGCCAAGCGTTTCATCGTCAACGGTTGATCGGCGCACCGCTCCGGCTGCGACGGCGCAGCCAGAGCGACAGCGCGAGGGTGAGGGCAAGGCCCACGACCGCCATCGCCAGGACCGCGGCGCGCGGACCGAGCTCGGCGGCGATCAGCCCGGCCGCCAGGACGCCGAGCGGGCCGGTGCCGATGCCGACCGTGACCATGCCCATCAGGCGCGAGCGCATCTCGGCCGGTGCTTCGGTCAGGGTGAGCGTCGTCTGCATGTTGCCGAAGCCCGCCGTGCCGAAGCCGCCGACGACCAGTGCGGCAAAGGCCAGCCAGTAGTACGGCGAGGCCGCCATCACGATCAGTGCAGCCATGAACAACGCCGCGCCGCCGGCAAACGTGAGCCGCCGATCCATGCGGATCACGCCGGCGGCGATCAGTGCGCCGCCGCACAGCGCGCCCAAAGGCTCGGCCGCGGCGAGCAGTCCGACCAGGGCCGGCGAGACCTCGAAGGCACCGAGCCCGAGCGGCGCCACCAGGCCCGAATAGGCGAAGGCAAAGGCGTTGGTGAGCACGGTGACGCCCAGCACCAGCACGAGAGTGGGCTTGGTCCTCGCGAAGGCCCAGCCCTCGAGGATCTCGGCGGGAATGCGGGCGAGGTCGAGGCGCCGGGTGAGCTGCGGATGCACCAGGCCGGCGAGCGCGATGGCACCGGCGAACTGCACGAGGGCGGTGACGGCATAGGCGCCGCGCATGCCCAGCCATTCGAAGGCGATGCCGCCGAGCAAGGGGCCGATCATGCGGGTCGCCGCATTGGTCGCCGAATCGAGGGCGATCGCCGGCACGATGCGTTGCGGCCCCGCCACTTCGCCGACCATGCGCCGCCGGGTCGACATCTCGGTCGACCACATGGTGCCCGAGATCAGATTGCCCAGGGCGATGTGCCACAGGCCGAGATCGCCGCTCGCGGCGAGGGCCGCGAGCGTGGTCGACACGATCGCCGGCACGGCAAGCGCCAGCAGCATGATGGTCTTGCGATTGAGCGCCTCGGAGACCGCGCCGGCAAAGGCGCCGAACAGGAGCTGCGGCAGCTGACGCGCCGCCACCACCGCGGTGACGGCGAGCGCCGAGCCCGTCGCCTGGTAGGCGAACAGGCCGGAGGCCAAAAGTTCCAGCCAGCGCATGGCGTTGGCGAAGGCGCCGACCAGCCACAGCCTGAGGAAGTCGGGCGTCCTGAGCAGTTCCCCGATCGGTCCATTCATTGGCTCGAGAGGCTACGCGGCGAAAGCGTGCTGCTCCAGCGTCGCGACCGTGCCGATTTCGCCGCAACTGGCTCTGGACGCCGGGCGACCGGTCGGCCATGTCAGGAGGCCAGAAACCAAGACGATTTTCAGGGAAACGCCATGCTGAGACGACGTCTGCTTGCCTCCGCGGTCGCCGCGCCGCTCATCGTGCCGGCCGCAAGTGTCCGCGCCCAGCCGGCATGGCCGGCCAAGACCGTCCGCTTCATCGTGCCGTTCGCGCCGGGCGGCGGCACCGACACGGTGAGCCGCCTGATCTGCGAGCAGCTCGGCCGCAGCCTGGGCCAGCAGTTCGTGGTCGACAACAAAGGCGGCGCCGGCGGCAACATCGGCACCGCCGAGCTGGCGCGCGCCGCGCCCGATGGCTACACGGTCGGCTTGATCACGGTGGCCAGCCATACGCTGAACCCGATGCTCTACAGCAAGCTGCCCTACGATCCCGATCGCGACATCGTCGGCATCTCGCGGCTGGCCGTCCTGTCGAACCTGCTGGGCGTGCCGCTGTCGCTGCCGGCCAACTCCGTCGCCGAGCTGATCGCGCTGTGCAAGAAGGAGCCGGGCAAGTACTCCTTCGCCTCGTCGGGGCCCGGCACTTCGCTGCATCTCAGTGGCGAGCTTTTCAAGAGCATGGCCGGCGTCGACATCATCCACGTGCCCTACAAGGGCGCCGGTCCCGCCTACAACGACTTGGCCGCCGGCACGGTGCAGATGATGTTCGCCAACATGCCCTCGATGCTGCCGCAGGTGCGCGGCGGCAAGCTCAAGGGGCTGGGCGTCACGTCGGCGCAACGTTCGAAGGCGGCGCCCGACATCCCGGCCATCGCCGAGACCTTGCCGGGCTATGTCGCGACCTCGTGGTACGGCGTCGGCGCGCCGGCCGGCACGCCGGAGCCTATCCTGGCGAGACTCGAAGCGGCGGTCGTCGAGGCCCTGAAGCAACCCGAGATCCAGCGACGCTGGTCCGACGATCTCGGTCTCGACCTGCCGCCGCCCGGCCGCGCCGGCTTCGACGCCTTCCTCGCCGAGGACCGCAAGCTCTGGGCGCCGGTGGTCAAGGCGGCCGGCGTGAAGCTCGACTGAGCGGCTACAGGAACTGGCGAATCGCCGCCAGCACCACCAGGGCGCCAACCGCCATGACGACGCTGCCGAGCGAGATCACATAGAGCGCCCGCCCCGGCGACAGGCGGGCCATCGCCGCGGCGATCCAGAACAAGGGATCGTTGACGTGGCAGATCGCCATCGAGCCCGCACCGACCGCCGCCGCCGCGAGCACCCGGCCGCTCGCGCTGTCGAGGCCGAGTGCGGGTAACATCGGCTCGACCATGCCCGACGCCGTCAGCACGGCGGTGAGCGAATTGCCCTGCATGGTCTTGACGATGGCGGCGGCGAGGAAGGGCGTCAGCACGCCGTAGCGCGGATGCAGCGCCTGCTCGGCCAAAAGCTCGGCCATGCCGGTTTCGTCGAACACGCGGCTGAGGCCGCCGGCGGCGCCGACCGCGAGCAGCAGCGGCGCCCAGCCGCGGCCGACCAGCGCCGACGGCTGCCAGCGGCCGGCAAACAGGATTGCCAGCGTGACGGCGATCACCGTGAGCAGCAGCGGCTTGGAGATGCCGATGTAGAACTCGCGCGCGCCGCCCTTGCCCAGCGGCTCGCTCGGCATCTGCGCCACCGACTGCACGACCAGGAGCGCGACCGGGATAGCCACGGCAAGCCACGCCCAGCCGAGCTGGCCGGCCGCGCCGCTCGCCGGCGCCTGTCGCGCAACGTGTCCCCACGCCAGCACCGTCGCGATCAAGGCAAGCGGCAGGCCGAGCATCGCCAGAGTCCAGGGATTGACCTTCATCACCGAGGCCGCCGCGACGGCAAGCGGCGAGGGCGGCACCAGGGCCGCAAAAGCAAGCAGGGTAAGGGCGAGGCCCAGCGCGCGACGCGGCGCGTCCTGGCCGGCCGGCTGCAGCAGCGCGAGG
>Ga0194131_10010268_pt1 | contig 11532 bp, 9 predicted proteins | sample TA2KigO120mmetaG_FD_148631 | JGI IMG/M metagenome (GOLD analysis project Ga0194131, IMG submission 148631) | Freshwater microbial communities from Lake Tanganyika, Tanzania - TA2015053 Kigoma Offshore 120m | ecosystem: Environmental > Aquatic > Freshwater > Lake | place: Tanzania: Lake... | reverse complement strand
CCCTTGCGGTAGCAGCGTTCGAGTTCACGGGCGGCGCGCTCAGGCCAGTCCGGCGCGTTCACATCGCCGCCTTCGAGCGAGCACCAGACCTGGAACCGCTTGCCGTAGGGCTTGAACAGCTCAGCCTGGCGGTCGAACTCCGCGCCGGTCGCCCCGGTGAACACGACCGTGGTTTCGACGCCCACCTCATCCATCGTGCGGACCCAATCGGCCACGTCGGCCGCCGTCTTAATCCGGCTCTGCGAAGTGTGGGTGTGGACGTCGACCACGGGGAAGCGCGCCTTGTTTACAGTGGTCTCCGGACTCACCACCGAGGAAGCGGGCGCGTAGTCCTTGAGCAGAATGGTGTCCATGGGCCCGGGCTGGACGGCGACACCGAACTTGGTTTGGGCGGTGACACTGACCGCAAGCCCGGCGGCGGCCAGGAGCGAATAGAGCAGGGCGGGTTTCATGACTCTGATGATCTCTCAAACTCGGGCGGAGATCCTCTATGCTACCTTCAGATCAGATCATCCCTCAGGAGTGCAAGAATGACCCGAACGCTTTGGGCCTTAGTGTGCCTTCCCTTGGCTTTGGCCCAGGACCCTCTCAAGGAATTCGAAAAACGCGTCACTGAATTCACGCTTTCCAACGGCTGGCGGTTCTTGATTGTCGAGCGCCACCAGTCTCCAGTGGCGTCGTTCTACACCTATGTGGATGTTGGCAGCGCGAACGACGTCAAGGGCATCACCGGAATGGCGCACATGTTCGAGCATATGGCGTTCAAGGGCACGCGCTCCATCGGCACCAAGAACTATGCCGAAGAGAAGAACGCGCTCGACCGTGTCGACCAGGCGTTCGCCGCGCTGAAGCGGGAGCGCGCCAAACCCGGCGGCGGTGACAAAGCCGAGATCGAGCGGCTCGACAAAGAGTTTCGCGCTGCCCAGGAGGGCGCGGGCAAGTTCGTCGAGACCAATGAATTCAGCATCGCGATCGACCGTGCGGGGGGACGCGGCGTGAACGCGTCCACCGGCTACGATCGCACCGACTACTCCTACAGCCTGCCGACGAACTCCTCTGAGCTGTGGTTCTACCTCGAATCGGAGCGTTTCCGCGAGCCCGTATTCCGGGAATTCTATAAGGAGGCCGGGGTGGTTCGCGAAGAGCGCCGGATGCGCGTCGAGAGCCAGCCGGTCGGAAAGCTGGTTGACGAACTGCTTGCGACCGCGTTTTCCGCGCATCCCTACGGCGAGACCGGCGTCGGGCATATGAGTGATCTTTCGAGTTTCACCACTGCCGACGCGGCCGCGTTCTACAAACGGTACTACCAGCCGTCGAACATGATGAGCGTCATCGTCGGCGACGTGGATCCAAAGCAGATGCGCGCCTTCGCCGAGCGCTACATGGGCCGGCTTCCGTCGGATCCCAGGCCCGAGGGCCTGCGCACGGTGGAGCCCGAACAACCCGGCGAGCGGCGTTTTCTACTCCGGCGCCAGGCGCAGCGCTTCACCATGATCGGTTACCACATCCCCGCGATCACGCATCCGGACTACGCGGTCTACACGGCAGTCGGAAATCTGCTGAGCGCCGGACGCTCATCGCGCCTGAATGACCGGCTGGTGAATCAGCAGAAGATTGCCGTCGCCGCAGGCGGATTCCCCGGATTCCCCGGCGACAAGTATCCGGCGCTGTTCCTCTTTCTAGCCATCCCCGCTCCGGGCAAGACCAACCAGGACATCGAGAAGTCGATGCTCGCCGAAGTCGAGAAGCTCAAGACTGAGCCTGTGACCGGGGACGAGTTGGAAGGCGTGAAGAACCGGCGGCGGTCCGGGCTGATCGCGACGCTTGGCAGCAACACCGCCATCGGTCCGGAGTTGGCCAAGTGGCAGATGGTCACCGGTGACTGGCGGAACGTGTTCCGGTTCCTCGACAAGCTGGCCGCGGTGACGCCCGCCGACATTCAACGGATCGCCAAGGCGACGTTCACCGAATCGAACCGCACGGTCGGCTACCTCGAACCCATCCAGCAGTAATAGGAGCGCATCCATGAAACCACGCCTCATTTCACTCACGTTGGCGGCGGCCGTTGCGCTCTCCGCCCAATCGATTCCGGCGAGCTACAAGGACCTCAAGTTCGGCCCGCTGAATCCGGTCAAGGTGCCAAAGATTGAGCGCTTCACGCTGCCCAACGGGATCCGCGTTCTGTTGGTGGAGGACCACGAACTGCCGTTCTTCAACGCGCGCGCTTTCATCCCCGGCGGCGAGAACCAGGATCCCGCGGACAAAGTGGGACTGGCGGCGATCACACTGGGCGCGATGCGCACGGGTGGGTCGACTTCGAAGTCCGGCGATGACCTGGACAAGGAACTCGACCGGCTGCCGGCCACGGTCGAGACCAGCTCGGACGACGACGCCAACGCCGCCGTGGTGTCGAGCCTCAAGGAGAACTCCGCGCGGGTGCTCGAGATTTTATCCGGCCTGCTCCGCAATCCGGCGTTCCTGCAGGAGAAGATCGATCTCGAAAAGACGCAGATCCGCGCGGGCATCGAGCGGCGCAACGAAGACACAATGGGGATCGCATACCGCGAGACGGCCCGCCTGTTGTTCGGAAAGGACAGTCCCAAGGCGCGCCAGGTCGAGTACGCGCACCTCGACGCCATCCAGCGCGAAGACGTCCTTGCGTATCACAAGGCCAACATCCAGCCCGACCACATGATGCTCGGCGTGTGGGGCGACTTTGATTCCGCCTCAATGCGCGCTCTCATCACCAAGACGTTCGGGTCCTGGCCGCGCGGTGGACGTCCAAAGCCGCCAGCGCTCAAGGTCGACTTGGCCGCCCAGTCCAAGGGCGTCTACCTGGCCAACAAGGACGATGTCACGCAATCCTGGATTCAGGTGAGCCACCTGGTGGACATGCTGCCCAGCCATCCGGACTATCCGGCGATGACGGTCGCGATGAACGTGTTGGGCGGCGGATTCGGGTCGCGAATGTTCAACAACCTCCGCACAACTGAAGGGCTCGCCTACGCGGCGTCGGCCGGGTTCAGCACCAGCTACGACGCTCCGGGAGTGTTCCGCGCGATGGTGGGCACCGAGAACAAGAACGTGCCGAGGGCGATTGAATCGATGAAGCGGCAGATCCGGTCGATGCGCGAAGCCGAGATCACCACCGCCGAGCTCGAACGCGCCAAGGACAGCTACCTGAAGGGCGACGCGTTCAACTATGACTCGACAGGCAAGATCCTGACCCGGCAGCTCGTGTACGAGTACTACGGCTATCCGGCGAACTTCCTCGAGACGCTCACGCCGCGAATCGGGCAGGTGACGCGGGCGCAGGTTCTTGCGGTATCGAAGAAGTACATTGATGAGAGCCGGTTCGCGATTCTGGTTGCGGGCAAGAACGGAGAGTATAAAGATCAGTTGGCCGGGGCCACCACGCTCGACATCAGCATCCCGCAGCCAAAGATGGCCGGTATGCCCGCCGCGGGCGCCCAGGATGCGGGCAAGGCGAGAGCGCTGATGGCCAAGGCACGGCAGGCGCACGGCGGCCCCGCGCTGTCGGGGGTGACCAACTATTTCTCCCGCATGGAACGCGTGATCGTGACTCCGCACGGAGAGTTCACGACTAAAGGTGAAGGCCTGGTGGACCTGGCCGGACGCAGCCGCGTGGTGGCCGATTCCCCGGCTGGCCAGATCGTCCAGGTGTTCGACGGCAAGGCGGTGTGGCTGAAGAGTCCGCAGGGCGTCCAGCAGTTTCCGCCGCAGTTCCTGGCCGAGGCGCGGGCCAGCGGTCTGCGCGAGAATCTGGCGCTGCTGCAGAACTGGGACAAGCCGGGATACCAGGTCCAGCCGATGGGGCTGTCCAAGCTCGAAGGCAAGGATGTTGAGGGCGTGCTAATATCCAACGAGGCGGCGAACTTCCAGGTGAAATTGTTCCTGGATCCGCAAACGGGACTGATGGTGGGAAGGGGTTTCGTGACGCAGGGCAACGAGGTTGTGGAATCGCTTTCCGATGTCCGTGACGTGGGCGGAGTGAAGGTGCCGTTCCGGTCTATCCGGACCGCTGGCGGGAAAAAGACCCAGGAGATCCGGATTCAAGAGCTCAAAATCAACCCAGGAGCGCCCGACAGTGCATTTGCCAAGCCCGAATAAGTTCACCCGCCGCCAGTTGCTCGCGGCAGCCGCGGCTGGTCCGCTGCTAGGCGGATCCAGAATTTCACGCGACCGCGTGTCGGCTATCACTGACGAGATCGCGCGCACGCCAGCCGATGCCATCGCGTTCTTGAAGCAGTACGGACTCAAGTGGGCCGAACTGCGGTCGCTGCCCGGCAAGCGCGGCGAGTATTTCGTGCAGCCGGCGGCGGACCTCAAGCAGGCAGCGCGCGAGTTCAAGGATGCCGGGATCGGCGTCTCGTTTCTGAACACGAGCATGTGCAAGTACTGGCTGCCGGGGACCGAACCGGTGAATCCGCGCGCGCAGAAGAATCCGGCGCGGTTTGAGAATCGCAAGGAAGAGCTGAGACAGGCGATCAACGCGGCCCATATTTTTGGCGTTGACAAGATCCGGGTGTTCTGCTTCACGCGCGTGGCCGAGGCTGAGCTGCTATTCCCACGGATCGCCGAACATCTCTCCGAGCTAGCCGAGATCGCCGGACACGACAAGATGACGCTGCTCATCGAGAACGAAGGCGCGTGCAACGTGGGAACGGCGGATGCGCTCGCCAAGCTCTTGAAGATGCTGCCGTCCAAGTGGATTGGCGTCAACTGGGATCCGCACAACGCCGCCAACCGCAAGGAGGTCGCTTTCCCCGACGGGTACGAGATGATCCCGGCCAAGCGGATCGGCAACGTCCAGATCAAGGGCAAGAGCCTCCTCGGCCCTGACATCATGGATTGGGCGGCAATCTTCCAGCGTCTGGTCAAGGACGGCTACAAGGGCAAAGTCGGGCTGGAGACGCACATTTTCGGCGACATCCAGATCCAGAAGTCGCACGAATCGATGAAAGAGATTATCCGGATCGTTGGTTAAGAACCGGGGATGAAGCTCTCACCGATCCTGTTGTTGGCCGGGCTGGGCGTGGCCGGCTTCTTCGCCTTCACGCTGGTCTACTCCACCAAGGACGCCCACGTCACCCTCGAAGGCGAGATCCAGAAGGTGCGGACCTGGACACCGCAGGAAGGCGCGTCAGTGGCGTTCGTGGACTTCCAGGTGAAGAATCCATCGGGCTATCCGTTCGTGGTGCGGTCCGTGGACTTACTGGTCCAGGACGCTGGGGGCAAGCAGATCCCTGGAGCGATGATCGCGGAAGTGGATGCGGCGCGGATCATGAAGTATTTTCCGCTGCTCGGGCCCAAGTACAACGAGTCGCTCAAGGTCCGGGACAAGGTGGCGCCAAAGCAGGAAATAGACCGGATGGTTTCGGCGCGCTTTGAGTTTCCCGAGGCGGAATTGGGCAAACGGAAGCGGCTGGTGGTCCGGATCGTGGAAGTGGACGGGAACGTCAGCGAAGTGGTTGAGCAACGTTGAGCCGGAAGATCGAGGCGCTGTTCGTCGCGGGTCCGGCGGGGCGGCTGGAGGCGCTGCTGGAAGAGCCGGAAGATCGCGATCCGGTCTTCGCCGCACTGGTGTGCCATCCGCATCCGCAACATGGCGGAACGATGCACAACAAGGTCGTCTACCGCATGGCGCGTGGACTGCGCAAGGCCGGCGCGGTTGTGCTGCGGTTCAACTACCGCGGCGTGAATCTCAGCCACGGAACCTATGACAACGGCGTGGGCGAAGTGGACGACGCGCGGGCGGCTCTCAGCCTGTTGCGCGAGCGCTACCCGGACTTGCCGTACGTCCTTGGCGGATTCTCATTCGGATCGCGGATCGTGCAAAAGCTCGGCTGCGATACGGCCGGTGCGCTGCGGATTCTCGCGGTGGGGTTCCCCACCCGGCACCTGGACACGGAGCGGTACCTGGACTGCGCAGTCGAGCGGGTGTTCGTGCACAGCACGAACGACGAGTATGGTCCGCGGGAGGATTTCGAGCGTTTTTACACCGCGGTCCAGTCGGCCAAGCAGATGCGGTGGATCGAAGCGCGCGACCACTTTTTCACGGGATCGCTCGATCAGTTCGAGCAAGCGGTGATCGAGGTCAACTCGTAAGCAAGCGCGGCGTGTCGCGCCCGCACTCGCAGCGGACCGTCGACAGGCGGCCATGGATTCCACATTCGAGCCGTAGCGCTGGGAATCGCAGGTTCACAAGGCTGGTCACGCGCAGGGGACCGGGAAGGGCTCCGTTGGCGGCTTCCCACAGAGCCGTGTCCTCTTGGATGTGCCAGCCGTCGCGAGCCTCGCAGTTCTCGGCCAGGATCTCGCCGTCGAATCCCCGGTATTGTTCCGCGACTGGGACCTGGAACGCCCACCAGAGCGCGGCGCGGCTGGCGGCGTCGAGCATCGGGCGGCCCGGGCCGGACCACCCAACCACGCCCCAGCGAAGAGTTGGCAGTGCAAGCTTGCGCTCGAGCATGGCGCTAGCCAGGGACAGGAGCGCCGACGCGGGTCCGGCGAGGACTTCGGGTTCCGTGCGTTGGACAGCGTCCCACTGCGGATCGTGTGTAATCCCGGCGTCGGCGTCGACGGGAAACCACGGACACAGCGCCAGCGCTCCTTGAACGGCGCCCGGCCAGGGAGCCGCGAACGGTGCTGGCTTCGGCGCCGCCGCGCGCGGGTTCCTGTACAGGGCCGGATTCGCGAATAGATCCGGCAGGGGAAGCGGATCCACAAAGCCCGCCGCCACCCGGTAAGGCGACAGATGGCGGGCCCATTCGAGGTTGGGCCGGATCCTGGCGTAGGCCGGAGCCATCAGGGCGGCGTCGAGAATCGCCCTCCATCTCCGGTTGCGGACGGGGACTTCGTGACGCCACGAGAGGAGCTTCCAGGGAACGGTAAGAGTGCTCATATAATGAAGTGCGTTGACGGGGCGAAAAATCTCACGAAAAATGAAAGTGTGCTGCAATTTCTGCTAGCCTTCACCCAGGTGTGGGATCCTGTCAGCCCCGCCCGGATGGAAGGGGTACTCCGTCAGGCGCTGGAGCTCAAGGCGGGCGAGTCCGGGGGTGCTGGAGTGGCCTATGCCGGTGCGATGGCCCAGTTCGCCCGGTTCCTGGAACGCGGCGGACGGAAGCCCGAGGCGGCGGAGTGGCTCGACCGGGCGCTCGCGATCCGGGAATCCGCCGATGACTTCGAGTTGCTCGCCGAACTGGGCGGACGGGATCCATTGCCGCTGCTTGAGCGCGCCGCGGCGATCCGGGAGAAGGAGGGCAAGCCCGCGCCGTGGGCGCGGACGCTCCACCGGATCGGCAGCGTGCTGGAGGAACGGCGGGACCTGCCGGGCGCGGAGTCGGTGTACCGGCGGGCGCTGGCGCTCGTGGACCAGACTGTCTCGCCCGAACTCGCCGTGATCTGCAATGACCTGGGTCTGCTGATGGAGAACCAGGAGAAGATGGCCGCGGCGGAAGGGCTCTACCGGCGTGCGTTGGCGGTGCATGAGAAAGTCCATGGCCCGCGGCATCCCGAAGTGGGCATCACGCTGAACAATTTGGCTGGTGTAACCGGAGCACAGGGACGGCTGGCCGAAGCCGAGGTCCTTCTGAAGCGGGCGCTGGCGGTGCTCGAGTCGTCGCTGGGTCCTGCGCACGAGCGGACAGTGGCGGCGGCGGCGAACCTGGGCGACTTGATGGAGGCTCTCGGGCGTCCGGCGGATGCCCGAAAGTACCGGCAACGGGTGAAGGCGAAGTGATGTCGAGAGCCTTCCACGAACCACTCGACAGTCTTCACGAGTCGCGCCCGCCTTCTGAAAGAAGCTTCGGACTGACGCTGGCAGCGGTTTGCGCGATCGCGCAATTCTGGTACGCCGCAGTAGCACTGGCCTCGTTCGCGATCATCGCACCGGCTGTCCTGGCGCCGTTCAACAGGATGTGGTTCCGGTTGGGACGGGTGCTCGGCCGCGTGACGAGTCCGGTGGTGATGGCGCTGGTGTTCTTTCTGGTGATCACGCCCCTGGGTCTGTTGATGCGGCTGCTCGGGCGCGACGCGCTCGGATTGCGGCGCGACGCGGCCAGCTACTGGGCCACGCCGGATCCGCCGGGGTCGATGAGGAGGCAGTTCTAAATGTTGTCCCTGCTGGCTGAGTTGTGGGAGTTCATCCGCGTCCGGAAGAAGTACTGGCTCTTGCCGGTAATCCTGGTGATGCTCGCGCTGGGCGCGTTGATCGTGCTCGCCGAGGGCTCGGCCGCCGCGCCGTTTTTGTACACGCTGTTCTGAGGTCAGAAGGTGAGGCGCAAAGCCAGTTGCACGATCCGCGGAGTCCGCGCTGCGGTGAATTCGCCGAACCGCGCGTTCACCTGGGCGCCTGCGGCGTCGAACCGCGCGCCGGCATCGTAGGAACTGAACTGCGTGTGGTTGAACGCGTTGTAGAACTCCGCCCGGAACTGGAGCTTGGCGCGCTCGTGGACCTCGAAGTTCTTGAACAACGCGATGTCCCAATTGTTGATTCCAGGGCCGCGGAGGTTCGACCGCGCCGCGTTCCCGATTGAACCCACCGTAGGAGGCCGGACCGTTTCGGTCTTGAAGTTGCGGCCGAAGGTCCGTTCCCCTTTGGGCAACACGGGATCCCCAGTGAGTACGACTCGTGCTCCGACACTCGGTGTTCCGGTGATGTCGGTGCCCTGAACGAGGCTGTAGCCGATCGAGACAGGCGCTCCGCTGACAAAGCTCGCGATCCCGTTCAACTGCCAGCCGGCGAGCACCGCCTTCACGGGACGCTGCTTCCACTGTCCGCCAGGGATGTTCCACAGCCAGTTCACCTTCAACACGTGGGTACGGTCGAAGCCCGCGAGTCCATAGTTCCACACGCGCGGTGAAACGACGGTGGTGACGCGGTTCTGGTCGCCGTCAACGAAGTCCATGGCCTTGGACCAGGTCCAGGAGCAGCCGAACTCGAGGTCGCGCGTGAAGCGGCGGTTGAGGGTCACCTGGAGGGAGTGGTAGTTGGAGGTCGCGGAAGCGTCGCGCCAGGCGACGTCGCCGAACCCGGCCAAGGGCCGCAGGAAAATGTCCGGGATCGGCACGCGCGGATTCTGCGGATCGGCGTTGCGGGGATCAAAGCGCGCGCCGAGCGGGATGTCGGTGAGTCCCGATTCCCACCACAGGTGCCGCCCGAGCGATCCGACATAGCCCACGTCGAGCACGGTTCCGTAGCCGATCTGCCGTTGCACCGAAAGGCTGAAGTTCATCACGGTCGGCGCCTTCATGTTGGGATCCCAGCCGATGATGCCCGGCGGCGTGACCAGTCCACCGGCGGACCGGAATGTCGACAGCGTGTCGTAGTTGATCACCGGCGTGACGACGATCGGGAACGAGTTGACCGCTGAATACGCGTAGCCGAGGAACCGGTTGAAGAAGATGCCGAAGCCGCCGCGCACCGCGGTCTTTCCGTCCCCGAACGGATCATAGGCAAACCCGGCGCGCGGACCGGGCAACGGACCTACGTTGTTGATCAACGCGCGCGGATAGGAGGAGTCCTCGGCAGCGATCACCGTTCCGTTGCTCAGGTCGCCGGTGCCGGGCGCGATCGCACCGATCGTCGCGGCGGGCAGGATGGCGCCAGTCACCGGATGGCGTCCGACACGCGCGTTTCCTTGCGCCGCGGGTTGGATCAGGCGCGGCGCCTTGGCCAGATCGTAGCGGCTGGGAACGAATCCGGCGAGGCGGTTGTCGTTCACGTAGAAGGGCTGGAACCAGTACATTCGGACGCCGAAGTCGAGGGTCAGCTTGCGATTTACCTTCCAGTTGTCCTGGACGTAGAACTCGATGCCGTTGGAGCGGATATCGGAGATCGGGCGCGAGGTGGCCTCCGTGTAGCTGCTGAAGTAGCCGAGCGCGGCGTTGGCGAAGGCGTAGTTGGTGTCGAGCGGATTGTTGATATTGCGGCCAAAGTCGAAACGGCCGCTGAAGTTGTTTGCCCATCCGCCGTCGTATTGCGTGATGAACTGGTGGAAGAAGCCGGCCTTGAGGTTGTGGCCGCCCCAGACCTTGGCGATGCTGGCGTTGAAGTCCATGTTGTCGCGCGTGAGGCTATAGGGAAAGCGCCCGTCATAGTTGAGCTGCCCGGCGCCCACGATACCGCCGAACGCGACGCCGGGGAGCAGGTCGAGAGGATTGCCCGCGGCGTTCAATTGGCCGGCGGTGAATCCCGTGGGTCTGCGTTGGAGCTTCTTGAGATCGTCGGGCTTGATGCGGACGGGGCCGCCGTTCTTGACGAATCCAAAGGTGATCTCGCTGGTGAGCGTGGGGGAGAAGATGTGCTGGTAGCGCGAGGTCCCCACGTGGTTCGTCGTGCGAGTGGCCGTCGGCAGAGCGTCAAACGACGCGGTGAGGCCGCCTCCGTTAAAGGAGTCGCCGGTTACGTGCTGAATGCTGTAGCTGACCGAGAGCGTGTCCGTCTGCCGGATGATGTAGTCGGTCTTCACGGTCAGCAGTTGCGTGGGGTTGGTGGACTCCCATTGCGTCGTGTAGTTGAAGGCGCCGCGGGTGATGTTGCGGTCGAGCGTGTTCGGCAGCGGGAAGAAGCTGAGCAGCACCTGGCCGTTCTTGTCGACGCGGCTTGCGGGGACAATGTTGCCGGGGAACTGGCGGCGGCTGTCGAGCGGATCCATCACGGGCACGACCACGTTGTTGACGTCGCGCGACTGAGAGAAGTCGCCGCGCCGCTCGAGCTCGGACGGAAGCGTCGAGTTCATGATTGCCGACGTGGTCTTGTTCGGCCAGTATTCATGGTTGACGAAGAAGAACAGCTTATCCCGGTTCCGGTTGAACAGCTTCGGGATGTAGAGCGGCCCGCCGATGTTGTAGCTCCAGGTGTTGAAGCGGTAGCGGCCCTTGGGCAGTCCCTGGAAGTTCCGGAAGAACTGGTTGGCGTTGAACTGCTCGTGGCGCTTGAAGTAGGACCCCAGTCCGTGGAAGTTGCGCGTGCCGGACTTGCTCACCATCTGGACCGAGGCGCCGGACAGGCGTCCGAACTCTGCCTGATAGTTGCTCAGCATCACCTTCACTTCGGAGACGGCGTCCATGCTCACCGGCAGCAACAGGTTCGCCGCCCCACCCGGCGCGGAGATCACGATGCCGTCGATGGTGAAGTTGTTGGTGTTGTTGCGTCCGCCGTTGACGTTGAAGTTCGAGGTGGCGGTGGGTGTATCGATGTTGCCGTCATTGGGATCGACGACACCGGGGAGCAGGTTCAACAGCGAGGTCACGCTGCGTCCGCGCACGAGCAACTGGTCGATCTGGGAACTGGTGATCGCGGCTGACTTCTCGGCGCTTACCGTCTGTACCGTGCTGCCCTCGGCGGTGACAGTGACGCGCTCCTCGACGGCGCCGATCTCGAGCGCGATCGCCCCAAGCGAGAGACGGTCAGCGGCGAGCAGGTTGACACCCGCACGCTCAGCCTGTTTGAATCCGGCCATGCGGACCTGGATCCGGTAGACTCCCGGGGCGAGGCTTCCCACG
>Ga0194131_10010266_pt1 | contig 11533 bp, 8 predicted proteins | sample TA2KigO120mmetaG_FD_148631 | JGI IMG/M metagenome (GOLD analysis project Ga0194131, IMG submission 148631) | Freshwater microbial communities from Lake Tanganyika, Tanzania - TA2015053 Kigoma Offshore 120m | ecosystem: Environmental > Aquatic > Freshwater > Lake | place: Tanzania: Lake... | reverse complement strand
CTGGTGATCGTTCCGCCCTCGCGTCGCACGCAGCTCGCGCGGTGGTCCACCCGGTGGCGCCCGTTCCCCGCCGCCCACTCCGTGGCCCGGTCGCTGGTGGAGGCCGTGGCCGAGGCTCGTCCCGACCGGGTCCACAGCTTCGACCTGGTTGCCTACCCCACGCTCCGCGCGCTCGGCACCATCGCCCCGGTGGTCGCGACCTTTCACGGGGGCACGGCGGTACGCTCCGCGTTGCGACGCCCGATCGAGGCCGCGGCCCTCCGCGGCGTGCGCGCCTGCTTCACCGCTCGCGAGCAAGCGGAGCCGTGGATCGAGAACGGCACGCTCTCCCCTGGGCAGGTGGAGGAGGTCTTCGAGCTCTCGAGCCCGCTCGCCTACCGGCGCGGGCCCCGCCTGCCCGGGTCGCCCGCGATCCTTCACCTTGGCCGTTTCCATCCCGTGAAAGACTTCGCCACCACCCTGCGCGGCGCTCGGCGCGTGTGGGAACGCCATCCGGGCGCGGTGCTCCACCTCGCCTGGCGCGAGGGCACGCCGCCGCCACTCGGAGCGCTACCCTCGGTGCGGCACGGTGGCGCATCGCCGTCGGGCGTGGCGGAGTTGCTTGCCGGGGCCGACTGCCTCGTCCAGGCCAGCGTGCGCGAGGTGTGCGGGCGTGCGCCGATGGAGGCGATGGCCAGCGGCTGCGTGCCGGTTCTCAGCGAGATCCCGCCCTGGCGCCGGCTGCTCGGGCCGCTGCCCACCTCCTTCCCGGTCGGCGACGCGGCGGCGCTGGCCGACGCCGTGGAGCGAGCGCTGGCCGTGCCACCGGCGGCGGTGCGCGCGCGCTTCGACGACACCCTGAGCTGGGGGCGTATCGCCGCCCGATACGCCGAGATCTACGCGAGTCCCTCGTAGGGATAGAGCACGCCGCCGAAGTGCGCCCAGGGGTCGGTGCGCAGCCATTCGATCTCGCTGGAGTACAGGTTGTCGTCGCGACCCGGGTGACACATCACCTCCAGCGTGTCGACGCGCCACCCGCTCTCCAGCGCCTGCTTCACCCTCGCGGCGGGGCCGAAGCCGTCGCTGCTCCACAGTCCCGCCAGTCGCAGGCGCGTGCCGGTGGCGTGGGCCCGCGCCATCCTTCGCAAGCCCACGGGCGGAACGGCCCCCACGCCGCGCACCCAGCGCACGCCGTGCTGCTTGGCCACGGTGGCCACCGCGTCGAGCACGACCGGTTGCCAGTGGAGGTGCTGGTGGCTGTCGATATGGCTGATGCGGGCCCCCGTCTGCAGGAGGCGTTCCGCCTGGGCGTTCATCTCGGTCACCAGCGCAGCACGCGCCCCGAAGGGCCAGTGGACCGGCCGGCCGGGGAGCCACTTGTCGAGCGCGCGGGTGAGTGGCGGGAACTCGGAGACATCGACGTGAAGGCCCACGGCCCGGCCCGCGAGCACCTGGCTGGCCTCGGCGAAACTCGGCCCGGTGGGGATCACGCTCACGTCGGACAGCCACCCGTCGTCGAGTCCCTGCAAGATGGACCGGTCGACCCCCGTGGAGAGGCCGAGGTCGTCGGCGTTGACGATCACGCGCACGACCCGGATCTACCAGGAGCGGGCCCGCAAGGGGAGCGGATTATTTTGTCGGCGTGTCGATCTTCCTGATCCTGGGGCGGCAGCGCTTGAAGGCCGCCCTCGCCTACCGGGGCGACCTCGCGGCCAGCGCGCTCTCCAACGTGCTCATCGTGTGCACCGGGCTCGTGTTCTTGCTGGCGCTGATGGACAAGGTGCCCCGGATGGGCGCGTGGTCGCGCGAGCAGATGGTGTTCGCCTGGGGTTTCGCCGAGTGCGCCATCGGCCTCTTGTACCTGTTCTTCGGCGGCTTGTTCGTGGCCAACCACCGTTACATCCTCGGGGGCGAGCTCGACCGCACCCTGCTTCGCCCGGCTAACCCCCTTGGGCAACTACTCGCTGAGAACCTCGGTATCGACGACATCTCGGTGATCCTCGTGGGACTCGGCGTCATGGGCTGGGCCGCGCCGGGCATCGAGGGCGTGCCGGCCTGGCGCTGGCTCTTGCTCCCGTGCTTGCTGCTCGCCGCCACCGTCACCCTCGGCGGCCTCCTCGTGGGCTTTGTCTCCGTGGGCCTGCGCTTGCACCATCGCGGCACGGCGGTGGGCCTCGTGTCGCACCTCGCCATCTTCAACCGCTACCCGATCGACCTCTTCGGCACGCCACTTCGCTGGCTGCTCACCTTCGCCTTGCCGCTTGCCTTCGCGGGCTTCTACCCTGCGTCCTTCTTCCTCGGTACCGACGCGTGGTTGCCCTACGCTGTCGCGACACCGCTGGTGGCGCTCACCACCGTCGCGCTCGGCTACGCGGCGTGGAGCCACGGCCTGCGCGGCTGGTCGTCCACCGGCACCTAGAGCAGGTAGAAAGCGCCGGTGAGCAAGCCGCCGTAGGTGTAGCCGGGCGCGCCCACGAGGCAGTCGTCCGCGCCGTCGCCGTCGACGTCGCCGAGCCGGAACACGGCGGAGCCGGTGGCGTGGTCGGCGCCTTCCGCCGGGTAGCTGGTGCTGGCGTCGGCGGCGGGAATCGTGCCCCGTGGCACCCCGCTGTACCGGAACACCTCGCCGCCGTCGGCATAGGCGGTGTCGCTGCCGGGCGCGCCGACAAACACGCTGGCGGTGCCGCTGTTTTCCAGGTCGACCATCGCCACGCTGGTGCCGAGGGCGTCGTCGTCGGCGGCGCCGGTTAGCACCGCGTCGGCGCGAGCGAGCGAGAGGTCGGCGATGACCGGGCCCAGCAGGAAGTAGGCGACCCCGGCGTCGGCCGCCGCCGCGTCGTTGCCGGGCGCGCCGACGACCATGTCGAGCGTGCCGTCGCCATCGAGGTCGTAGATGTCGAGATCGGTGCCAGCCTTGTCCTTGTAGGCCTCGCCGCCGAGGGTGGCGTCGGCCGCGGCCACGGTCGTGTCGCCGCGGATGGGGCCGAGGAACACGTAGACGGCGCCAGACTCGCCGGCGTCGCCGGTGCCACCCCAGCCCCCGGCCACCAGGTCGTCGATGCCGTCGCCGTCCATGTCGCCGGGCTCGGGTGGCAGCACCGAGAGACGCGCCTGCGTGTCGCCGTCGATGACGTGGTCGGCGGTGATGGCGTTGACGGTGCCGGACAGGGCGCTGTCGAAGATGTAGACCGCGCCCGCCTCGCTGCCGCCGTCGTCGCGGCCCGAAGCGCTGGTGACGAGCTCGGCGCGACCGTCGTCGTCGAAGTCGCTGCCCAGTATCGCCTCGGTGCCCACGTGGTCGTGGGCGTCGGCGCCGTACACCAGCTTGCTGATGTCGGAGAGCGCCTTGACGCCGGTGGAGAGCTCCACGAGGTAGGCCCTCCCGGTCCGCGTGCCCGATTCCTCGTTGTCCTCCGAGCCAAGCACGATCTCGTAGTCGCCGTCGCCGTCCAGGTCGTAGACGTTGGACACCGCGTTGGCGGCGCCTTCGCCGGCGTCGGTGCCCCACCAGGAGCCGAGCTCGCCGCTGAGCACCGCCGTGCCGGAAAAGGGACCGTCGAACCAGTAGGCAGCGCCCGCGTTGCTCGCCACGCCGAAGGTGCGATCGTCTCCCGGCACGCCGATGATGATCTCGGCGTAGCCGTCGCCGTCGGTGTCGGGCGCCGGGGCCGCCACGAGGCCGAGTTCGTCGTCGCCCTCCACGCCGATCATGGTGGCTTCGGCGTCGGCGAGGGTGCAGTCGAGATCGGTGCTGTCGCAGTCCTGGTCGATCGCGTCGCCGCAAGTTTCCGGGGCGCCGGGGTACACACGCGGCGCCCCGTCGTCACAGTCCCCGGCCGACCGCACCTCGAAGTCGCCCACCGCCTCGCAGGCGCAGAGCGAGCTGTCGCCGTAGCCGTCGGCATCGCCGTCGCTGTACCAGTCGAGGCAGGCGATGGCGCCGACCTCGTTGGCCTGCAGGTCGCAGTCGTCGTCGGCCGCGGTGGTGCAGGTCTCGGCGGCGCCCGGGTAGGTGGTGCGCGTGTCGTCGTCGCAGTCGGTGTTGTCGGTCACGTGGCCGAGGGGGCGGTCGCAGGCCGCGGTGCTGCGCCAGCGGTGGCCGTAGCCGTCGCCGTCGCTGTCGACGTACCAGGTGAGCGCGTCGGTGGCGTCCTCGTCGACGGTACCCTCGCAGTCGTTGTCCACGCCGTCGCACACCTCGCTCGCGACAGGGTTCACCGCCGCGTCGCCATCGTCGCACTCCTCGCAGGCCCGGTAGCCGTCGCCGTCGTTGTCGATGGTGCCCGCGAACCCGTCGCAGTTCATGTCGACGCTGCTGTTGCAGTCGGTCTCGTCGGCGCCGGGGTGAACGGTCTCGTTGTTGTCGTTGCAGTCGGTGGGGAGGCGCGATGCACCGCCGGGGTCGTCGCAAGCCGTGGTGACCGTGCTCGCGTCGCCGTAGCCGTCGCCGTCGTCGTCGTCGTACCAGCTGAAAGCATCGGCGGCGTCGCTGTCGACGGTGCCGTCGCAGTCGTCGTCCACGCCGTTGCAGAGCTCCACGTTGCCGGGGAACACCAGCCCATCGGCGTCGTCGCAGTCCTCGGACAGGGCAACGTGGTCGCGCGGGCCTTCGCAGGTCCACACCGGCTCGGCGGCGGCGTCGCCCCAGCCATCGCCGTCCATGTCGGGGTACCACGGTTGACCACCTGCCACCCAGTCGTCGAGGTCGTCGGCGAGGCCGTCGCAGTCCTCGTCGCAGTCCTCCCCGCCGCACTCGGCGTCGTCACACACCTCCGGCGCACGGGGGGACACGTCGCTGCGGGAGTCGTCGCAGTCCTCGTCGTTGCCGACGAAGCCAGCGGGCGGCTCGCAGGCCGGGGACGGGTCGCCGGCCCCGTAGCCGTCGCCGTCGTCGTCGGCCCACCAGTCGCCGAGGTCGATGCTGTCGGCCTCCATCACGAGGCCGTCGCAGTCGTGGTCGTCGCCGTCGCACTGCTCGGGCGCGCCCGGGTAGATCGTGGGGTCGGAGGGGCCGCAGTCGGTGCTGTCGAGCGTCCAGCCGCGCTCGATGGTGCAGGCGGTGGTGGCCCACGCCGGGTCGCCGTAGCCGTCGACGTCCTGGTCGCGGTAGACGGTGACCAGCGTGCTGTCCTCGTCGACGCTGCCGTCGCAGTCGTTGTCGATCCCGTCGCAGGCGTCCAGCGCGCCCTGGTGCACCGATGCGTCGTTCGGCGCGCAGTCCTCGTCGTCGATGAGGCCGTCGCCGTCGGCGTCGTCGATGGTCGGGACGTCGTCGGTGTCGCCCGGGTCGAGCTGGGGACAGCCCGCGAGCGCCACGAGGAGGAGCCGAATCACGACCCAGTGTAGCCGCTACTCGCTGTGGAGGGCGGGCGAAGTCCGGGCGCGCTCGGCGCGCGGACCGGTGGGCGCCAGGGCGAGGTAGTCGGCCCAGGCCTTGCGCGTGCGGTCCTGCGCGTCGTTGGCATCGGCGTAGAAGCGTCCCTTCTCGTAGAGGGCCAGGCCGAGCTCCGGCTCGAGCTCCACCGCCCGGTCGAAGTGCTGCGCAGCGAGCACGCGGTTACCGGCCCGCTCCCAGTACCGGGCGAGGAACACGTGGGCGGCCGCGTCGGGAATGCCGGTATTTCGCCACTTGATAACCCGCGTCGCGGCCGCGTCGGGTCCGAGGGTGACAGCAAGGGCTTGCGCGCGAAGGGCGAGTCGCGACACGAAGGGATCGGAGGCGTCGGCCAGCGCGCTGGCGGCGTCGCTGGCGAGGAGCGCGGCGTCGGCGCGGTGGGCGTTAGCGGCCAGCAAGGCGCGGGCGTAGGCCCCGAGCGGGGTGGATGCGTCGATGTCGGCAGGGTCGGGGGCGTCGGCGGCGGTGGCCCAGGCCGCCACGGTGCCGACGAGCACCTCGCGGAGCGGAGGGTTGGCCTCCTTCGCGAGCGCGGTGGCCTCGTTGATGCGATCGACTTCGAGCAGCGTGAGGACGAGCGCGCTGAGCACCTCGGGGTCGGCCCGGTACCGCGACTGCAGGGCCGTGAGCTTGCTCGCGGCGGCGACGAGCTCGCTCTGCCGCATGTCGTCGTCGGCCACGGCGAGGAGCAGGTCGCGATGGGTGCCGTCGCGAGCGAGACCGCTCTCGGCGGCCGCCCGGGCGCGGTCGTAGTCACCGGCGCCGCGCCAGGCCTTCGTCTCCACCCAGGCCGCCTCGCCGTGTTGCCTCGGCGACAGGCCGACCGCGCCGTAGGTGCGTCGGAACACGGCAGCGGCGTCGGCGAGTTCTTGCGGCGTGCCCTCGCGCAGCTTCAGCTCCCACAGCCGGGTCGCCACGTGACTCGGGTGTCGCGACGCGAGCTCTGCTGCGATCTGGCGGGCCTCGGCGGTGCGACCCGCGGCGGCGAGCACGCCCGCGCGCCCCAGCTGGTAGCGGGGCTCCCTCCTGGCGGCGATTGCGTCGAGCTCCACGATCGCGGCCGCGTGGTTGCCGAGGGCCGACTGGATGCGTGCTCGAAGGAGGCGGTCCTCGTCGTCGAGCGCGGGTTCGCGCCCGAGCGCGGCCAGCGCCGAGGCCGGGTTGCGGGAGGCGAGCAACTGGGCCGCGCGCAGGTAGGCCAGGCGGTGGGTATCGACGCCGGTGGGGTCGGCCAGCAGCGCGTCGATCGCGTCGAAGCGGGCATGATCGCCGTCGAATTCCGACCAGATCACCACCTGGGCGCGGGCGAGCTCGGCCCACTCCGCGGGGTCGTCGGCGTAGTCGTTGAGCCGCTTCTCGGTGTCGACCAGCGCGGGGAAGTCCTCGGCAGCGAGCACGCGGTTGAGGTCGACCGAGGCGCGGGCGGCGTCGAGGAAGCCCGCCGCCCGGGCGAGCAGGGCCGCGAGCAGCAAGAACATCAGCCCGAAGGCAGCCACCAGCGCCAGGCCGACCAGCGACTTGCCGAGGCTGAGGCCCCGCCGCGGCTCGGCCAGGGGCTCCACGTTCACCATGGGCAGGGCCTGGGGCACCGGGTGCTTCTCGATGACCTCGATGGGGGTGCTGAACTTGGCGGCCGGGGCGCCCTCCGCCGCGGGTGCGCTGGGCGCTACCTCCACCAGCGGTGTTGCCGCCTCGCGCGGGGCCAACTCGCTGTCCTCGCTCGGCTCGTCTAGACCGTCGAGGTCGGAGCCGACGGGATCGACACCCATGCTCGCCTGCCAGTCGCGGAGGTTGAGCACGCCGCTGGTCCCCGGGTCGCGACGCTTGTGCATCGGCCGCGAGTCGCCGTCGCCGACCACCATGAGGATCTGCGTGTCGCCCGCGCCCCCGCCGGTGACGGAGACGATCTGGGGGGGCGGCGATTCCACCGCGCTGCTCATCGTCTTCTCTTCTTCCTCGGTGCCGGCATCGGGCGGCGGCCCGCCCGAAATCGCGTCGTCGTCGGCGGGAATGGGCGCGGGCGCGGCGGCGGCGCGCTTGAAGAGGCTCGGGAACGCGGCGGGGCCCACCTCGGGCTCGAGCAGGATCTCGCCTTCGGAGCGCAGGCTCTCGGTGTGCTCCGCCTCCTCCGGTACCGCCGCGAGGTCGGCCATGATGGGCAGGGCACGCTTGACCAGCAGGTCGAGCGACTCCTTGCTGCCGTAGTCGCCGCCCAGGGCCCACAGGAGCTCGGTGACCCGCGAGTTCTGAGGCTCGACGCGGCGGAGGCGCTCGAGGATGCCGGTGCCGCGGAGCTGGCTGCCGGTGGCGAGGAACAGCTCAGCGAGGCCAAGCAGCGCCTGGGCGTCGTCGCCGGCCTCCACCTCGCGGGCGATCGCCTCGGGACGGAGCGGCTCCTCGCCCATGCGGGCGGCCAACACCTCGACGTTCTCCCCGGCCGAGCGGAGCCCATCCAGCACCGGGCGCGCTCGGAGTGGCCAGCCGCGGTCGATGTACACCTCGGCCAGCAGGCGCTGGGCGGCGCGGTCGCCCGGGGCGTTCTCGACGGCGTCGCGCGCGCGCGACATGGCGCGGTCGAGCAGGCGGAAGTGGTGGAAGGCGCGGCCCTCGCACACCCTGGCATTCACCGTGGGTGCGCCCACGCCAGCCCAGGCGCTCACTAGGCGCAAGACCCCGGCGTGATCGCCCTTCGCGGAGAGCGCCATCACAGCGCGCTCACGACGGCGATCGGCGTCGACAGGGACGGAGACGACGGGGGCGGGACTCAAGGACCAGAGCGTATCAAAGCAGTGGGGTGGAGCGGCCGCTTGGCCACCTCGCCCCGCGCATTTACCGGCCTACTTGAGCCTGGCCAGCTCGGCTTGCAGCGCCGGCGCCACCTCGAAGAGGTCGCCCACGATGCCGTAGGTGGCGTACTGGAAGATGGGCGCCTCGGGGTCCTTGTTGACGGCCACGATCACCCGCGAGGTGCGCATGCCGGCGAGGTGCTGGATCGCGCCCGAGATGCCGAGCGCGATGTACAGCGAGGGACTCACCACCTTGCCCGTCTGGCCAACCTGCTCGCTGTGACCGGCGTAGCCGGCGTCGACCGCCGCGCGGCTGGCCCCGGCGGTGGCGCCGAGCGCAGCCGCGAGGGGACGCACCACGCTGTCGTAGGCCTCCTTGCTCTTGAGCGAGCGGCCGCCCGACACGATGCGGTCGGCCTCGGTGAGATCCACGCTCTTGCTTGCCGGGGCGAGCGTCTGCACCACCTTCACGTCGACGTCGGCCCCGGAGAGACCTGCATCCACGCTCACGACGGCGCCCGCCGCCGCCGGCGGCTGCGCGAGCACGAAGCTGTTCGGGCGGACGGTGAACAGGCCGACCGCGGAGCTGGTGCGGGCATCGACGAGCGCCTTCCCGGCGTACACCGGCCGGCGGCCCACGAGCTGGCCACCCTCGTTGCGGAGGTCGGTACACTCCACGACGAGGCCGTGGCCGTTGCGAGCGGCCACGCGGGGCAGGGCGTCGCGCCCGCCGGCCGACGCGGCGGCGATGACGTAGGCGGCGCCGCTGGCGGCGATGCCCGCCGAGATCGCCTTGGTGTAGGCGCCCGTCGAGTAGCTGCCGAGCACCGGGTGATCGACGACGAAGACCTGCGCCGCGCCCCAGGCCGCCAGCGAGGAAGTGTCGCCGCCGCCGACCACGAGGGCCGACACCGGGCCGAGGCCGAGCTGCGCCGCCTTGCCGAGCAGCTCGTAGGCGGTCTTGCGGGGCTGGCCGCCTTCGAACTCACAGTATACGAGAATGCCGTTTCCCATTGTATTTTTCATTCCTTCCTAGATGACCTTGGCTTCTTCGCGGAGCAGGCGCACGAGCTCGGCGGCGGCGCTGTTGGCGTCGCCCCCGATCACGCGGCCCGGCGGTCGCGCGGGGGGAAGCCCCATGTTGGCGTGCTTGACGATGGCGGCACCGGCGCCGACTGACCCCGCGTCAAGGCCGAGGGCGGCGAGGTTCTTGACGTCGATCTTCTTGGCCTTCGCCTTCATGATGCCGGGGAGGGTGGCGGTGCGGGGCTCGTTCATGCCCTTGTCGCAGCTCACCACGACCGGCATCGCGCCGCTCACCACCTCGCGGACACCACCGCCGGCCGCGCGCTGAGCGGTGAAACTGCCGCCCTCGAGGGCGAGCTTGTCGGCGTAGCACACCTGGTTCCAGCCGAGCAGCTCGGCGATCATCGCGGGCACGGCGCTGGAGTCGCCGTCGATGGCCTGCCGGCCGCAGAGCACGAGGCCCACGCCCTGCTCCTTCAGCGCGGCGGCGAGGGCGCGGGCGATGCCGAGGGCGTCGGAGCCCAGGAGGGCCGGGTCGTCGATGCGCACGGCACGGTCGGCCCCGCGGGCGAGCGAGTCGCGAACCCGGGGCTCGCAGTCGGCGCCGCCGATGGTGAACACGATCACCTCGCGGGTGGCGTCGGTGCCCTTGATGCGCAGCCCTTCCTCGAGCGCGTACTCGTCGTAGGGGTTGATCTCGAACTTCACCTCGTCGGTGACGATGCCCGTCCCATCCGCGTTGACGCGGATGCGGGTGTCGGTCGCCGGCACCTGCTTCAAACAGACTCCGATCTTCATGCTTGCTCCCGGGGGGTGGTGCCGCCGGGCGGCTGGGCCGCCAGGCCGCGGATGAAGATGCGCACCACGGTGTCGGCGGCGGCATCAAGTGAAAAAGTTCGGTGCTTCGCCAGCACCCACTGCATGGCCATTTCGTCCATGGCGCCGAAGAAGGCCCACATCGCCATGAAGGGGTCGATTTCTTTTCGGATCGTGCCCTCGTCTTGCCCCTCGCGCACGAGCGCTGCGAAGATGCCGAGGTAGTCCCAGAGCTTTTCTGGACGGTATTCCTTCAGGAACTTGTTGGAGAGTCGCAGTTCGATCTGCAGCACCTCGGCCACGGCGCGATGGTCTTGCACCATGCGGAAGTGGTAGCGAGCGAAGCGCTCGATCTTCTCCAGCGCGGTGGTGCCCCCGGCGAGGGCGTCGCGGAGGCCGCCGGTAAGCTCGACCATCTTCTCCTCGAAGATGCTGAGCAACAGGTCGTCCTTGTTCTTGAAGTAGAGGTAGATGGTGCCGTCGGCCACCCCGGCCGCGTCGGCCACGTCGGAGATGCGGGCGCCGTGGAAGCCTTTTTCCGCGAAAACGCGGATGGCCGCATCGAGGATCAGCTCGTGCTTGTCGGTGCGATCACGGGTGGGGTCGGCTGCGGCCAAGGGCTCACTGAATGGCGGTTCAGCGCCTAGCGCGGGGGTGCCGAGGCGGCAACCGGGCTGCCGGCATTCGCCGGCGCGGATAGGCAGGCGCTTTCTCACCGGTGATCCATGCCGCGGTCCGCCTCCTCGTGCCTGCTCGCCCTCCTGATGGTCGGTTGCCCGGAGGAGTCCGGCAGCTATGCCAACCCTCTCCCGCAACCCGGGGGCGAGGGCAGCGCGCCCGGGGGGAGCAACCCGGCCTCGGCGGCCCCCCAGCCCGGGGCCGACGGCAGCCTGACCCTCGACCTCTCCTCCATGCAGCCGGTGAAAACGCAGGACGAGATGAAGGCGGGGGCGCACGTGCTCTTCAGTGGCGTCGTCACCGGCGAGTGCGGTGGGACGATCTCGCTCCACGCGGTCGGCGTGAGCACCGGCCCGGCCAACGGGCCGCTCACCGTGCTCGATCTCGACGCCGTGGGCCCGTTCACCATGGCGCTGCCGAAGTCCACGGCGGCCCGAATCATCCCCCATTGCGACGCCAACAAGGACGGCATCATCACCGTGGGCAAGGATGGCGACAACATCGCCGCCTCGGTCGACCTGGCCGCTGCCGAGGCCGACGTCTCGGGCCTGGCCATCGACCTCGCGGCCCCGGCCGCGCTGCCCCGGCCGGGGGGCCCGGGAGGCAGCACCCTTGGCGGCGAGGCGTCGCCGGCCGATGGCAGCGCGCCACCCCCGGCCGATGGCAGCGCGCCTCCTGCCGATGGGGCGGCGGCACCGTCGCCTGGGTAGGTCGCTACTCCCCGCCGCCCTCGTCGTCACCCGGTGCGGGGGAGGGGACCGGCTTCACCGGGATCGCTGCTGGCACTGGCGCCTGGCCGAGCGGCTGGAGGGTGATCTTGTCCGCGCGCGGCACGCTCGTGCGCACCGGCGCG
>Ga0194131_10010263_pt1 | contig 11535 bp, 10 predicted proteins | sample TA2KigO120mmetaG_FD_148631 | JGI IMG/M metagenome (GOLD analysis project Ga0194131, IMG submission 148631) | Freshwater microbial communities from Lake Tanganyika, Tanzania - TA2015053 Kigoma Offshore 120m | ecosystem: Environmental > Aquatic > Freshwater > Lake | place: Tanzania: Lake... | reverse complement strand
GCGCCGCAGCGTCGCGCTGGCGGCGGCCTGCCTGCTGGCGCTCGCGTTCGCGTGGTTCGCGACCGAGCCCGGCGCCGTCAGCGCCACCGCCGGCGGCCCGGCAATCGGCCATGACGATCCGGCGTTGCAGCGGGTGCTCGACCGCTGGCGGAAGGGGCGTTCGGCGCCGCCGAGCTTCTTCGAGCTGGCGCTGCCGGCGCCGCGCTGAGCGACGCGTCGCACGGGATCGCGGGGAGGGCGCCATGCAGCGGAATTCGGTCTGGACGCTGGTCCACGCTCTGCTTTGGGCGGCAGTCGGTGCCGGTGCGGTGCTGGCGGTCGAGCGCCTGCGCTCGCCGCCGCCGTCCCTGGCCGATCTGGCCGACGAGGCGGTCGCGCGCATGGGCACGCTCGGGCTGACCGCGGCGCAGGCGCAGGAATTGGCCGCGATCCGGGCGCGCTGGCGCGACGCGATCGTGGCGGAAGAGGCGGGTTGGCAGCTGCGCGTGACCGCCGCTGCCGCCGCCGCCGATCGCGAGATCGAGGCGCTGCTGACCGCCGAGCAGGCGCGGAACTGGCGGGCCGCCGGCAGTCAGGCGACTGCGGACACGAACTGAACCACACGCGACTACAATCCCCCCGCCATGCCGACCCAACTCGCCGTCGACCTGAGTCACGTCCGTGTCCGCGCCGTCGAGGTCGACGGCAGCGCGAAGAGCCCGCGAGTGCGGAGCTTCACCGCGGCGGACGTGCCGCCACCGCCGCCGCCGGCCGAGGGCGAGCCGGCAGCGCGTGTCAGCTATGCCGAGTCGCTGCAGGCGCTCGCATCGCGCCGTCGGCTGGCGCGCGATCCGGCTGGCGTCGCCATCGCGACGCTCGACTGCACCTTCCGCGAGATCGAGCTGCCCTTCACGACCCCCGACCAGATCGACCGCGTGGTCAAGTTCGAGGCCGAGAGCCATCTCCAGCTGGTCGACATCGACTCGGTGGTGGTGAGCTACCAGTTCCTCGACAGCGACGGCCGTGGCGGCTCGCGCCTGCTGATCGCGGCGTGCGCGAAGGAGATCATCTCCGGCGCGGTCGCCGACCTCGGGAAGATCGGCGTCGATCCGCAGAATGCCGATCTCCACCTCACCGCGCTGTACGGGGGCCTGCGCGCGACCGGCCACTTCACCGCGCCGCCGCCGCCCGCGGCCGATGCCCCGCCCGCCGAGCGATCGCTCGGCGAGACGGTGCTCGCCCTTGAATGCGATCCCGACCTGACCCAGCTGCTGGTCGTCCGCGGCGAGCAGCTGGTGGCGGCGCGGGCGCTGCGGTTCGGGACGGCGCCGGCGGCGCCGCAGCTCCCGGCCGGCGGTGCGGCGGCGGGCGGCAAGCCGGCCGCGGCGGCCGACGTCGACGAGACGCTGGTGGTGGTGGATGACCTCGGTGGCGAGGACGGCGGTCGCCACGGGCGTCGCGGCGGCGATTACTTCGCGCGTCTGCGGCGTGAGATCACGCGCACGCTGCTCAAGCTCGGGCCGAGCGTGACCGCCCCGGTCAAGCTGCTGCTCATGGGGCGTGCGGGGCGCGACGCCGAGTTCGTCCGCGACCTCGGGCGCGCGCTCGACCTCCCGGTCGAGGTCGTGCGCCCGTACGACCGCGTCGCCCACGACCTCGGCACCGAGGAGCTGGAGGAGGCGAATGCCGAGGGGGTCGCGGCGCTCGGCCTGGCGCTGCGACTGCTGGGAGAAGTCGGCGGCAGTCGCGTCGAGTTCCGCCAGGAAGAGGTGCGCTACGCCCGTCGCTTCGACCAGATCAAGGTCGCGCTGGCGTGCACTTCCATCGCCGCGCTGCTGTGCGTGGCGATCCTCTGCCTCGAGCGGGTGCAGCGCTGGAACACGCTGAACGAGGAACTCATCCATGCCACCAGCGCCGTGCTCTCCGAGCACACGGCGCATGTCGCGTCCGAGGTCCTGTTCCAGAAAGTCACGGGCGGGGAGCTGCGGCCGGTCGAGGCGACGGCGCAGGCCCGCCGGGAGCTGACCAAGCTGGCGGACGACCTGCGCGAGCAACTCGGCCGCTCGACGTCGATCCCGCGGCTGGCATCGGGGCTCGACTACCTGAACGCGGTGGTCACGGCGATCGACCGCCAGCTCGCCACCATCGGCCGCCTCCAGCTGACCACGATCGACCTCGACATCATGAAGGAGAAGCCGTCGCTCAAGCTGAACGGCATCGTCAACGCACCCGAGAGCGTCGATGCGCTGGTGCGGGCGCTGCGGGCGTGCGACGCCGTGACCGGCGTGCAGGAGCCGCCGGTCGCCGGCACCAAGGATGGTCGACTCCAGTTCACCAACCTCGAGATCGACCTCGTGGTGAACTACGACCCGCGCGCGAAGCAGGAGGGCGGCCAGTGAAGGAGCTCGATTTCGTCCGGTTGACGCTCTGGCTCGCCGGCATCGTCATCGTCGCCTTCCTCGTCGGCTGGTGGTGGAAGGGCCGCGAGATCCGCCAGACCGAGAAGGACCTCGCGCAGATCCGGGTCCATTGCGCCGAGATCGGGCGGATCGTGAAGGACCTGAAGATCCTCCAGGACGAGCGTCGCAACGACAAGCTGCCGCAGGAGCTGCACGACAAGACCGGGATCATCTCGTACTTCAGCCAGATGGCGCAGCGCTGCCAGATCAACCCGAGTCGCGATTACACCTGGAAGCCGCGTGACCCCGACGTCAACAAGAAGGGGGGCTGGGTCGATCAGGCCTACATGATCGACTTCAAGAAGGACCAGGGGAAGTCGCGCGACCAGATCATGAAGTTCATCTTCAACTGCGAATCGCAGTCGCGGCGGATCAAGCTGCAGAAGGCGCGGCTCTCGCTGCCCGAGGAGTGGGCCGAGAAGGACCTGTGGAACGCCGATTCACTGGTGTTCGTGCAGCGCAACGCGCAGAAGACGGCGGGCGGCTGAACCGCGGTCCGCAGCCGATGGCGCGCCACTCCGGTCGATCCGGCGCTGCCGCGCGTGCCGCGCTCGTGACGGCCGCGCTCGCGGTCCCGGGCTGCGCGGCGGTCGACGTCGCCGCGACCGGCGAGCGCGTCGGCCAGGACCTGTTCGTGGTCGCCACCTCGCCGCTGCAGGTGCCGTGGGTCGCCGCGCGCGACGCGTGGGAGTGGACCGCGGCTCCCGAGCGGTCGCGTGCATGGTTGCCGCTCGCGTTCCTCGGCGGCGTCGTCGTCCACGGCGGCCTCGCCGCCCTGCACGCGCTGGATGTCGTCGCGGCGCCGATCCACCTGGTCGCGGGCAACGGCAAGGCGCAGGTCTACGCCGGGTTCGACCTGCCCCATGTCGACGCGCCGGCACCGCTCGGGCCGGCCGCGGGCGAACTGGCGCTGTGGGGGGCAGCGGGCGCCGGCGGCGCGGTGATCGCGTGGTGGTTCGGCGCGAGCTACGTCCCGAACCTGTTCGCGGTCTTCGGCGGCTGACCGCCGCGCCCGAGCGTGCACTTCCAGCCGAAGCCGCGGCGGTTGTCGGTGACCTTCAACGTGTCGATCGCGAGGGAGTAGAGCCGCTCGCGGGTGGCTCCCTCGACGCGCTTCGCCGCCGCGGGGTGGCGCGCAAGGAACGCCGCCTTCGCCCGGGGCAGCAGGGCCGCCTCGATCGGCTGCGCCCGCCCGGCGAGTTGCACGCCGCGCAAGCCGCCGATCGCCGGCGGTGCCAGCCAGAACGCGGCGCTGCAGCGGGGGGTGCGGGCGAGGTCGCGACCGTGGCGGCTCGCCGGAGAGGTGAGGAAGACGAGGTGGCGGATCGGGGCGCGCGGATCGCCGCCGCCGCTCCACGCGGCGAAGAACAGCGGCGCGCTCCAGCTCCTGCCAGGTGCTGCGGTGGCCAGTGCCAGCACGCGGCAGCGGCGGATCAGCTCGCGCCAGGTCGTTTCGGCGGCGGCGGCGGCCTCCGCCGGAGGCCGTGCCTCGATCCGTCGGGTCGACACACGGGACGTTCGGCGCGGGTTCATGGCACGGTTCTACGGCCGCGGGCTGCGGCCGCGACGGTTCCCGGGGCGGCCCCGGCGCGGCGCGCGCCGCGCGGCGCTATCCTCGCCGCCCCTTCCGATCCCTCGCAGTCGCGGGCGGGCGACCCGCGCGGCGCAGCGTGGTCGGCAGCGAGGAAGGCCGCCCGCACCCATGGATCCCACGCGCAAGCACGAGCTCACCGTCACCGACGAGCGAACCGGCAGGAGCTACAAGCTCCCGATCACCGACGGCACCATCCGCACCATCGATCTCCGGCAGATCCGCGTCGACGAGCAGGACTTCGGGTTGATGGCGTACGACCCGGCGTTCATGAACACGGCGTCGTGCCGCAGCGCGGTGACCTACCTCGACGGCGACGCCGGGATCCTCCGCTATCGCGGCTACCCGATCGAGCAGCTGGCCGAGAAGTGCACCTACCTCGAGACCGCGTGGCTGCTGATCTTCGGCGAGCTGCCGAACCGGTCGCAGCTCGACGGCTTCGAGAAGGAGGTCGGCCACCACACGCTGATCCACGAGAACGTCAAGCAGATCATCGACGCGTTCCGCTACGACGCTCATCCGATGGGCATCCTGATCGGCGTCTGCGCCGCGCTCTCGACGCTGTACAAGGACGCGTCCGACGTGAAGTCGGCGCAGTCGCGCCGGCTGCAGATGGTGCGGCTCATCGGCAAGATGCCGACGATCGCGGCGTTCGCGTATCGGCACAGCCTCGGCCAGCGCGTGACCTATCCGGACAACCGCGCGACCTACACCGGCAACTTCCTGCGCATGCTGTTCGACGTCGGCGGCGACTGGCAGAGCCACCCGGTGCTCGAGCGCGCGCTCGAGATCCTCTTCATCCTGCACGCCGACCACGAGCAGAACTGCTCCACCAACGCGATGCGTGCGGTCACGTCGTCGCAGGTCGATCCGTACTCCGGCGTGGCCGCGGCGACGGCGGCGCTCTACGGTCCGCTGCACGGGGGCGCCAACGAGGCGGTGCTGCGCATGCTGACCGAGATCGGGTCGGTGGCGAAGGTCACCGACTTCATCCGCTCGGTCAAGTCGGGCGAGCGGCGCCTGATGGGCTTCGGCCACCGCGTGTACAAGAACTACGACCCGCGCGCCCGCATCATCAAGGAGTGCGCGTACAAGGTCTTCGACGTCACCGGCAAGAACCCGCTGCTCGAGATCGCGCTCGAACTCGAGCGCATCGCGCTGCAGGACCCCTACTTCGTCGACCGCAAGCTCTACCCGAACGTCGACTTCTATTCGGGCCTCATCTACCAGGCGATGGGCTTCCCGACCGAGATGTTCCCGGTGCTCTTCGCCATCCCGCGCACGGCCGGCTGGCTGTCGCAGTGGGAGGAGCAGATGCGCGATCCGGAGACCAAGATCGCGCGGCCGCGGCAGATCTACTGCGGCGCGGCCAAGCGCGACGTCCCGCCCCTGGTCGGCCGCGGGTGAGCCGCACGGCTGCGGAGTCGGCGCCATGCATCGCTGGGTGATCGCGTGGGGGTGGCTCCGCAGCCTGCCGATCCTGTGGGTCTCGGTGGTCGGCGTGGCGCTCGGCGTCGCGTCGATCCTCGTGGTCGACTCGATCTTCCACGGGGTGGTCCAGAAGCTCTGCGCCGTCTGGCGCGGCAGCGCCTCCGACATCACGGTGCTGACCTTCATCCCGCCGGAACGCGGCCGCACCACGCCGGTGCCGGCCGACGCCGTGGTGCGGACGCTGCTCGGCGTCGACGGCGTGGCGGGAGCGGCGCCCCGCTTCGTGCGGCCGTGCCTGCTGCCGCCGGGCGTGCGGCTGCCCGAAGTGATCGCGATCGGCCAGGTGTCGCGCCAGTCGATGGTCGGCCTGGTCGGCATCGATCCCGAGGCGGAGGCGGGCGTCTCGGGCCTGCGCGAGTTCCTCGCCGCCGCGCCCGCGGGGCGTCGCGTGCGCGACGTCGCACGCCCCTTCGATGCGGCCGATCTCCCGCCGGCGCCCGGCGCGATTCCCCTGCTGGTGGGTGACCTGTTCGCGCAGAAGCTCGGGCTCGAGCGTGGAGCGGTGCTCGAGCTGATGACCATCGCCGATGTCGATCCCGGCGGGGGCGATGCGCAGCCGCTGGTGCCGCGTGCCGGCCGCTTCCGCGTGGTCGGCACCTTCGCGACCGAGTCGTTCATCGAGGACCTGACTCGCGCCTACGCCCCGCGCGAGGAACTCGTGCGCTTCGCCGAGACCCTGTCGGGATCGACCGAGGTCGCGGTTCGCGCCGAGCCGGGGGTCGACCTCGACGAGTTGGCGCAGCGGATCGACGCCGCCATCGCGCCCTACGGCCTGCACGCCGCGTTCGAGCGGCCGGTCCAGACCTGGGCGAAGAAGGCGGCCGACGTCGTCGATGCCATCGACAACCAGCGCCAGGTGCTCGATCTCTGCCTCTTCTGCATCGTCGTGGTCGCCGGCTTCAACCTGCTGGTCTCGCTGCACCTGCTGGTCACGGAGAAGCTCCGGGACATCGGCACGCTGGTCGCGCTCGGCGGCTCGGCGGTCGGGGTCGCGTCGATCTTCACCGCGCTCGGCGTGCTGGTCACCGTGGTGGGGGCGGCGCTCGGACTGCTCGGCGGCTGGTTCCTGGCGCGCAACATCAATGCGGCGCACGATCTGGTCGAGCGGCTGACCGGGCGCACGCTGTGGGACGCCGAGGTCTACTTCTTCGACGAGATCCCGATCGCGATGCAGCCGCAACTGGTCGGGCTCGCCGTCGCCGGCACCTTCGCCGTGACGCTGCTCTTCTCGTTCCTCGGTTCGCTGCGGGTGGCGCGCCTCGACCCGGTCGAGACGCTGCGCCACGAGGCGTGACCGGATGGCGGCGGACGCAAGCTCACCGCCGGGCGATCTCCGCGAGTTCCTGGCGCGCCTCGCCGCCGCCGGCGAACTCGCCACGATCGACGCCGAGGTCGATCCGGTGCTGGAGGTGGCCGAGATCCACCGCCGCGTGATCGCCGCTGGCGGCCCGGCGCTCCTGTTCCGGCGCGTGCGCGGCAGCCCGCATCGCCTCTGCACCAACCTGTTCGGCACCGCGCGCCGGGTCGAGCTCGCCTTCGGCCGGCCGCAGGAGCTGGTGGCGGCGCTGGTCGACTTCGTGCAGAAGCTGCCGCCGCCGACGTTGGGGAAGCTCTGGAACGCGCGCGGACTGCTCGGTCGGCTCATGCGGGTCGGCACGTCGATGCGGCGCCGCGCGCCGGTGGCCGAGGTGGTCGAGTCGCCGCGGCTCGATCAACTGCCGCTGACGCAGTCGTGGAGCGACGACGGCGGCTGTTTCGCGACGCTGCCGCTGGTGTACACCGAGCCGCTCGACGCCGCCGGTCGGCCGCACGGGCCGGGCAACCTCGGCATCTACCGGATGCAGCGCTTCGACGCGACGACGACCGGGATGCACTGGCAGATCCAGAAGGGCGGCGGCTTTCACCATCACGCCGCCGAGGCGCGCGGTCTCGACCTGCCGGTCACGGTCTTCCTCGGCGGTCCGCCGGCGGCGCTCGCCGCCGCACTGGCCCCGCTGCCGGAGAACGTGCCCGAGCTCCTGCTCGCGTCGCTGCTGCTCGGCCGGCGGCTGCCGTTGCACCGCCCGGCGGGCCTCCCGCACGCGCTGCTGGCCGACGCCGAGCTGGCGCTGGTGGGGCGGGTCGCCGCGGGCGAACGCCGGCCGGAGGGACCCTTCGGCGACCACTACGGCTACTACTCGCTGACGCACGACTTCCCGGTCTTCCGGGTCGACCGGGTCTTCCGGCGCCGCGACGCGATCGTGCCGGCGACGGTCGTCGGCAAGCCGCGCCAGGAAGACTTCTTCCTCGGCGACTTCCTGCAGGGGCTGCTCGCGCCGCTCTTCCCGCTGGTGATGCCGAGCGTCGTGGAGCTCTGGTCGTACGGCGAGACCGGCTACCACGCGCTGGCCGCCGCCGTGGTGCGCGACCGCTACAAGCGCGAGGCGATGGTGTCGGCCTTCCGCATCCTCGGCGAGGGACAGCTGTCGCTGACCAAGTTCCTGCTGCTGACCGACCAGCCGGTGGACGTCCGCGACTTCCGTGTGCTGCTGGAGCACGTGCTGGCGCGCGCGCGGATCGAGACCGACCTGTTCGTCTTCCCGAACCTGTCGATGGACACGCTGGACTACGCCGGGGCGACGCTGAACCGCGGCAGCAAGGGTGTGCTGCTCGGGCTCGGCGACCCCATCCGCGAGCTGCCGCGCGAGTGGCGCGGATCGCCGCCGGTCGGCAGCCGTGCCGCGGCGCCCTTCTGCGGCGGTTGCCTGGTCGTCGAGGGGGCGCCGCATGCGGCCGACCCCGAGCTGCCGACGCGACTCGCCCGCGATCCGACGCTGCGCGACTGGCCCTTCGTCGTGCTCACCGACGACCTCGCCCGCGCCGTGGCGAGCTCCACCAACTTCCTCTGGACCACCTTCACGCGATTCGATCCGGCGCGCGACCTCCATGCCGCCGACCACGCCCTGGTGGAGCGGCAACTGGTACGCCGGCCGCCGCTGCTGCTCGACGCGCGCATGAAGGCGCATCTGCCGGTCGAACTGAGCTGCGACGCCGCGACGCGGGCGCGGGTCGACTCCCGCTGGGGCGAGTATTTCCCGCGCGGCCAGGCGATGGGCGACTCCGAGCGGGGGCACCTCGATCCGCCGCGGGCCCCGGGCGGGAGGTGAGCGATGGCGGAGAGTGCCGAGGAACCCATCGACTCCGCGCCGTCGGCGCTCCCGCCGTCCCGCGGGCCCGTGACGCGTGGCGCAAGTGCAGGGGGGATGCCGCGCGCGGGGAAGGAGAGCCGCGGGCGCGAGGAACCTCCCGCCGACCCCGCTGGCTCGCTCGGGCGCCGGTTCGCGCCGCCCGACGGCCGCTGTGAAATCTGCGGTTGCACGCAGCTCGACCGTCACTGCAAGGTGGTCTGCCCGAGTTGCGGCTTCATGCGCGACTGTTCCGATCCGTGATGAGCGGGCGCTCTGGTGCGGGAGGGCGGATTTCGGGCCGCGCGGCGGCCGCCCGGTTCGGTAGCCTTCCGCCCTTCGATTGCGCCCCCCAGTCTGGCTCCGTGGAGCTCCCGTGCCCTCCAGCCCTTCCGTCGGAGCTCCGGAGCGCGTCGTCGAACCGTCTCCCGCCGCGCCCCGTCCGCGCCACAGCGAGATCGCCGAGCCTTGGACGAAGCCGTGGTGGTGGTGCGCCCGCGGGGAATGGGCGACGTTCGGCTGGATCGTCCTGCTGCACGGCTCGCTGCTCCTCGCACCGTTCGTCACCGAGCGGCCGTCCGCCGGCCTGCTGCTCACCGCGTTGGGGCTCTGTGCCCTCGGCGGGCTCGGCACCACCGTCGCCTTTCATCGCGCGCTCGCCCACGGCGCGGCGAAGCTGCACTGGCTGGTCGAGACACCGCTGATCCTGTTCGCCGTGATGAACGGTTCGGGCAAGCCGCTGACGTGGGTGGCCAACCACCGGCTCCACCACGCCGTCAGCGACACCGACGAGGACATCTCGGCGCCGTCCCGCGGCGGCTTCTGGTGGGCCCACCTGCGCTGGCTGTGGCAGGCCGGCCAGGCGCCGATCGAGCGCTACTGCGGCAAGCTCGACTGCCGGCGCTACCGGATCTGGACCCAACTGCAGGTGCCGCTGCTGGCGATCTCCTTCTTCGGCGGGCTCCTGATCTCGCCGACGGCGTGGTTCTGGCTCGGCCCGGCGCGCCTGCTGCTCGGACTGCACCTGCAGTGCACGATCAACAGCATCAGCCACCTCGGTGACGCCCGATCCGCCGGCGGCAGCAGCCAGAACGTGGCGTGGCTGGCGCCGTTCCATTTCCTGCAGGGCGAGAACTGGCACCGCAACCACCACGACGATCCCGCGGACGCCCGCATCGGGCGCACCCGGTGGCAGGTCGATTTCGGATGGTGGACCATCGCGCTGTTCCGCGCGCTGGGGCTGGCGACCGACGTCCAGCGTTCGCGCAGCGCGGTCCGCGGCGGCACCGCTCGCTGAGAGGGCGTTTCCTCAGCCGCCGAAGAGGGACGGTCCGCCGGACCCATGGCGGGCTGCCTTCGCCCTCGACGGCGGCGGCGTCTCGCCCTGCGCCAGCTGCTTCAGCTCGGCGAGGCGGGTCAGCGCCTGCAGCGGCGTCAGGCGCTCGACCTCGAGGCGGCGCAGCTCGCGCGCGACTCGGTCGGCGGCGCGATCCTCGACGATCGCCGCACCGGCGCCCGTCGACTCCTCGACCACGCGCTTGCTCCGCCGCTCGACCTCAGGGGTGAGGCGGTCGAGATCGGCCAGCAGCTGCTTCGCCCGCTCGATCACCGCGGTCGGGATCCCCGCCAGCCGCGCGACGTGGAGCCCGTAGCTGCGGTCGGTGCCGCCCGCCACGATCCGGTGGAGGAACAGGATCTCCTCGCCCCATTCGCGCACCGCCACCGACAGGTTGACGACGGCCGGCAGTTCCTCGGCCAGCTGCGTGAGCTGGTGGTAGTGCGTCGCGAACAGCGTCCGGCAGCGCACCTTCTCGGCGAGGTGCTCGCACAGCGCGCGCGCGAGCGACATGCCGTCGAACGTCCCGGTGCCGCGGCCGACCTCGTCGAGCACGACGAGGCTCCGATCGGTCGCGTGGTGCAGGACGTTCGCCGTCTCCGCCATTTCGACCATGAAGGTCGACGCGCCGCGCGAGAGGTCGTCGCTGGCGCCGACGCGGGTGAAGATGCGGTCGACGGCGCCGATCCGCGCCCGCCGGGCCGGCACGAACGAGCCGGCCTGCGCCAGCAGCACGATCAGCGCGTTCTGCCGCAGCCACGTCGATTTGCCCGCCATGTTGGGGCCGGTGATCAGGGCGAAGCGCGCGCCGTCGCCGTCGAGGCGGGTGTCGTTGGGGACGAAGCTGCCGGGCGGCAGCGTCGCCGCCAGCACCGGATGGCGCCCCTCGTCGATCTCGAGCATCCGCGAGTCGTCGACGTCGGGTCGGGCGAAGCCGTGCTCGCGCGCCGCCTCGGCGAACCCCTGCAGGACGTCGAGCTCCGCCAGCGCGGCGGCCAGCTCCTGCAGCGGGCGGATGCGCGAGGCGGCTTCGCGCCGCACCTGCTCGAAGAGCTCGAGTTCGAGCCGGATCGAGCGCTCCTCGGCCGACAGCACGCGCGCCTCGAGCTCCTTCAGCTCCGGCGTGATGTAGCGCTCGGCGTTCTTCAGCGTCTGCTTGCGGATGTAGTCGGCCGGCACCCGCTCGCGCTGGGCGTGGGTGATCTCGAGGTAGTAGCCGAACACCGAGTTGAAGCCGACCTTCAGCGTCGGGATGCCGCTGCGCTCGCATTCGCGGCGCTGGAGGTCGGCGAGGATCGCCTGCACGTCGAAACGCAGCCGCCGGAGCTCGTCGAGCCCCGCGTCGAAGCCGGCGCGGATGAAGCCGCCTTCCCTGGTCGCGAGCGGCGGGGCATCGTCAATGGCGCGCGCCAGCAGCTCGACCAGCCCGGGGGGCGCGACCAACCGCGCCGACAGCGAGCGCAGCGCCGCGGCGCGCATGGCCGCGAGCCCCGCCTGCGCCGCTGGCAGCCGCAG
>Ga0194131_10010260_pt1 | contig 11537 bp, 8 predicted proteins | sample TA2KigO120mmetaG_FD_148631 | JGI IMG/M metagenome (GOLD analysis project Ga0194131, IMG submission 148631) | Freshwater microbial communities from Lake Tanganyika, Tanzania - TA2015053 Kigoma Offshore 120m | ecosystem: Environmental > Aquatic > Freshwater > Lake | place: Tanzania: Lake... | reverse complement strand
GTTTGAGTTCGATTTCATGAGGATCCTCGTTGCCCTTGCTAAAGCAAAAAGTCTGCACCCGCACACCGCCGATGATGCGGGCGAGGCTGTCGAGATCGGTGGTGCTGGTGCACACACGAAGCGGTTCAGCGGCAGGCAAGGCGTCGACAACGAGGAGGCCAAGCGCGAGCAGGTGGGCTCGACCAAGCAGAAAACGTTGGAACGGGTTTGATTTCACGCGGCGATGAGATGATGGGTACGGAAGCGCGAAGTGCAAAGTGCAAAAACTTTCTGGGGCGCAGAACCGAGACCGAATTGACTCCGTGTGTTACGATGATCACAGGGCGGGAAAAGCGCCCGGCAAAGCGTCGAGACTGGCGAGCTTCAAGGGCTTCGCCGTGAAAGCCACAAGCCTTTCCCTTCACCCCGGAGGGTGTCTCACTTTTCGACCGCCGCTTACAGGTATAAGCAATCGACGTTCCAGCGATGGCTAGCAATTGCTGTTCCAGCAAGCCGTTATGACCCGCGTGCAAGCGTATGGTGCTGCCTGCGCCTGCCGCTCACATCGAGGCGCAAAGTCCCGTTCCTCAGCAATCTCACGTATTGAGAGGGGCACCAGTATTGCTACTTTAAATGTGGCCACTCGTTTTATGTGCGCACGAAGGCTCTCCATTCTCGCCGGTGCGCTGCTGCTTATCTTGGTCGAAGTTCAAGCTGCTTCGCACACTGCCTACAGGCGGGCCTGACCACACGGCTGCAGCGCGGGGCAACGGTGAACCTGCAATACGGCTTCCACCGCTACGCCGAGCCGACGGGCGGCAACGCCTACGACTACACCGCACACAGCCTGCTCGGCACGCTCACCCTCAAGTGGCCGGAATAGCCGCACGCTTCAGGAGAGTGGGCCGCGAGATGGGGCCGGTGCGGGATAAGCTAAGTATTGAACTCGGCCCGCCTTGCGGCGCCGACCCGCTAGCCGCTAGCACTGCAAGAACAGTTCGGTGTCTACGTCGAGCCAGCCCTATCGGCGATACTAGAATTAGATGGAAGTTGGATTCATGGTCAGGCTCCGAAGGGCGGGCAATCGCCCACAAGGCGGTACAGTTCATTACGGGCTCGGGCGACCCCATCGTGGTCCTCGGCAGCGATGGCCACCGCCATCTGGTGCCGCCAATGCCGCAGCGCGGCCTGCAACGTAGCTCGCCGCGCGGTCTCCTCAGGCGATTCTGCGTCTTTGATCAGTGTAATAATGTTCACCTCACAACACGGACAACCGACCATTGCCGCACCGGGGCGGTGGCGGCGACGAGGCCGGCCGGCAGTAGGGTGAGCGCGACGGGAACGCATGATTAGAACTCAAAACAGGCCCATTGTTTCTTCAACGCGGACTGGGCATTGATCGCCGCCGGATTCAGCCCGGCCAACGGGGCCGCCATCAGCACGAGGCTGATGGCGAGCCAGTGAACCGGGGCAAGGCAACGACGATGCATTTTGGTTGGAGGGGCGGGGCGCGGCCAGTAGCCGCGCCCCGCTTGGTATCAGTGATTACTGAATCTTGGTGGCGGTGAACAATTGCTTGCCGCCTTCGGTCTTCGCCGTGCCGGTGGCCGTGACCTTCTCCACGGGGCCTTTGCAGACCTTGCTGTGGAACGCCTTGCTGACGGCGTTGTCCTCAAGGAGGTAAGTGACGGTCTTGCCGTCCTTGCCCGTTACTTGGATGGCATTCTGACACTTGGGCGTTTGGCTGAGTTCGCATTTTGCGCACACGCCTTTGCCAGTGATGGTCTGCTCCTTTTCCGCCGCGAACACGCTGGCGACCGTAAGCGAGACTGCCGCCGCAAGGGCGAGGCTCAGTTGTTTTGTCATTTGTTTTCCTTTTTGTTGTTGCTGTGTGTTTTTCTGCTAGCAGCCCGCCCCACTGTGGGCGGACATCGGGTGGCCGCGTGCGGCCAAAGTTATTTGCGTTGCACTTGGAGCACAGAGAGCGCGCCGTCGGCTCCGGCGACGGCGAGGGTTTGATCGTTGGCGCTCCATGCCAGCGCACTAACAGGCTGCGCAAAAGTATGCCGACCGACAGGCGCGTCTGGGTGGGCTAAGTGCCAGATCAGCACTTCCCCGGCGGCGTCGCCACTGGCAAGCAGGCCGCCTTTGGTTTGGAATTGCATGGCTGTGAGCGCGGCCCGGTGCGTGGTGAGCATAAGGGGCTTGGTGCCAGCAGGGCCTTTACCGGAGCAGCGCCAAACGATGCCCGTCCCACCAGCCCCGGTGGCGAGCCATTCGCTGTCTGCGGACCAGGCAAGGGTCTTAATGCGCGCAGGATAACCGCTCATTTGCAATGGCTCAGCCTCGCGGAAGGGCAGACGCCAACAGGTCATTGAGTTGTCAAAAGTGGGGGCGACGACGTAACGGCCGCGCGGGCTCAAGGCCACGCCGCCGAAGGGCGACTTGTGTGCAAGCGTTTCCGGTGGCTCATTGGTCTCCGGTCGAAACAGCCGTACTTTACCATAGCACACGGTAGCGAGCACTGCTCCGTCGCCGCGCCAACTTAAGCCAGCGACGGTGCTTTCGTGTCCGTCAAAGCGCCTTCCTGGCAAACCGTCGGGCTGCCACAATCGCAGATGTCGACCCGCACCGCTGGCGAGCCAGTCGCCGCGTGGGGACCAAGCGAGGTGCTCGACCCAGTTGCTCCCGCCCTCCAAGGCGCGGCCGGGTGCGAAGGAGACTGGTTGCCAAAGTCGTATCTCGCTATCCTCGCCGCCGGTGGCGAGGGCACCGTTCTTGGACCACGACACGCACAAGGCTCCGCCGCGATGTGCCAGCTCGCGGTGGACGAGCGCACGGGTGCTAACATCGGCCAAGCAAAGTTCTCCTGCTGCAGTGACAGCGGCGAGTTGTGCGTCGTCTGGTGACCACGCTAGTGCGCGGATGTGCTCGCCACAGACAATGCTCCAAGCGTCGCAGCGGAGAGCTGGGGGTTGCGTGCTCAGGAATGTCATGCAGCGAGGCAGTCACGAAAGCCGGCGGTGAGTTCCGCACGGTCGAGGTTGCGGCCGATAAAGATGAGCCGACTGGTGCGGGATTCGCCGTCCTTCCAAGCGCGGTCGGGCTTGCCGTCGAAAAGCATGTGGACGCCCTGGAAGACGAAGCGGTTGGGCGTGTTGGCGATGTGCAGGATGCCCTTCATGCGAAAGATGTCCGCGCCCTTGGAGGCGAGAAGCTCACTTAACCAAGCGTTGAGTTTCTTCGGGTCTAGCGGAGTTTCTTCGGTGATGCCTACGGAGCTGACGGAGTCGTCGTGGGTGTGGCCGGCGGCGTGCTCTGTGGCGTGGACTGGCTCGATCAGCGCGCCGTTGCGGCGGACGACCATGGCGAATTCTTCCGGCATGTGCTGCGTGCAGAGCAGGTAATGGCCCGGTTCCGCGACGCGCAGACGGAAGGTGCCCCCGCCAGCCGGCGCGAACACAAGTTTGTGCAACGCCCTGCGCGGCGGAAACTCCGCGCCGTCTGCCACGGTTACGCCGGCGGTGCTATAGAGTTTGAGCGCCTCCTTGCGCGCGTCGGTAGCATCCGCCTCGTTCAAGCCCGCTAGCTTGAGCGCCACCAAACCCATCTCGGGGTCGGGTCCGGGTTGAAATACCAATTCGTAGTCACCGGGCGTGAGCGCATACGTGCCACTCCACTCGAAGGGTAGCTCTTCGCGCAGAAAGTCGTCGTCCACGGCGAGTTTTGCATCAAGGTCAAAGGCGTGGATTCCCACAACGTGCTCGACGGGCACAAGCGATTGCCGCGTGCGGTGGAAGCGCGCAACGGCATTCATGCCGCGCAGGCGGGCTTCGAGGTCGGCGAGTTCGGCCGATGTCACGAGGTCGGTTTTGTTGAGCAGAATTACGTCGGCGAAGGCGATTTGCTCCTGGCATTCCTTGCTGTCGCCGAGGTGTTGCACGACGTGACGCGTGTCAACCACCGTCACAATGCTGTCGAGGCGGAACTGCGCTTTGACCTCGTCGTCCACAAAAAACGTCTGAGCAACGGGGCCGGGGTCAGCCATGCCGGTGGTCTCTACTAAGATGTAATCGAACTTGTCCCGGCGCTTCATGAGGTTGCCGAGGATGCGGATGAGATCGCCGCGGACGGTGCAGCAGATGCAGCCGTTGTTCATTTCGAAGACCTCCTCGTCGGCATTGATGACGAGGTCGTTATCAATGCCGATTTCGCCGAATTCATTTTCGATGACGGCGATGCGCTTGCCGTGGCGGGCGGTGAGAATGTGGTTCAACAGCGTAGTTTTGCCCGCGCCTAGGAAGCCGGTAAGGATGGTGACGGGAATACGGTTTTCGGGAGTGTTCATGGGATCAAAATCCGCGCGTTTTAGTAAGCGCCGGCATCAGGTCAGCGCGGGTCACCTCGATGGCGGGTTATATATTGTCAATGGTGAAGCAAGTTCTAGGAGCGATGGATATTAGCACACAGGCTAGCCTGCCATGGAAATCTGGTCCATCGCAGGACTATCCTTTGATCAAAATAGGGGCAGAGCCATTCACGGGCGTCAGCAAATAATGCACCGCGAAAGCAGCGAAAAACACCGAGCCAAGGCGTTCTAGCTCGCGGAGCCAGCTCAGAGTAGGCGAGGCGGTGGAGGGAGTTTTCACGCGGTGAGCACCTGATTGAGGCGATGGCAGCGGTGGCAAAGGCCGCTAAACTCCAGCCAGTGGTATTGAATTTGGTAGCCCGTGCGCGCGGTCAAGCGGGCTTCGAAAGTAGACAAGTTTGGGATGCTCCCCACCCCGACGGCTCGATTACACCGTTCACATATTAAGTAATTTGCCCCGGCGCAAGCCAGTCGCACCGCACGTTTGCCCGCCATCACCGCCGGCCGCAGCACGCCCGCTGCATCAAAACTTTTCACTGCCCGGTACACGCTCACGAAGTGGCACTGCGTCCGCGGTACCAATTCGCGCACCAATCCCTCCACTGCGATCGGAGCAGCTCGGGCACAAAGAAAATTGAGCACTGCCCGGCGGGGTGCCGTTAGCGTGAGACGTGCTATTCGGCAGAGGCCCAACGCCCAATCCCATCGCGCGCTCACGACTGCCGCTGGCAATACGCCTGTGCCCGTGCCCAGCGCAGAGGCGGGTGCACACGCGCATGAGATGGTAGAGGCGGGAGGACGCATGGCGAACCCGTCATTGACGGTTTTTCCAACAGGCGAAATTCTTATGCTGGCTGGGTAGCCAAGGCGGTTGATGAGTTGGCGCAAGGTGCGCAGGCAGTGACGCTCGGTTCCGTGGTGGCAACCCGGGTGAACGGTTCCAAGTGTTCGCCGAGGCGAACTAGGCGGGCGCTGTTGAACACCACTAGTAGCGAGCCCGCATTGTGTAAAATGGCGGCGATGATGGGGTTCAGGTAGCCCAGTCCCGCCATCACCAAGCCGCCGAGGATGAACACTACGCCAATCAAGAGGTTTTGGTTGATTACTCGTCGTGCACCGCGCGAGAGCTCAATGAGGAAGGGTAAGCGCCGCAGGTCGCTGTTCATCAATGCAATAGTCGCGCTGTGGATGGCGACTTCGCTTCCGGCCGCGCCCATTGCGATGCCCAGGTCACCAGCAGCCAGTGCAGGGGCGTCGTTGACGCCGTCGCCGACGACGGCGACGCGGTAACCTTTGGCTTTCAACGCGCGGACGTAGCTGACCTTGTCTTGCGGCAGGCATTCGGCGGCGACTTCTGGGCAGCCTACTTCCTTGGCTACGCGTGCGGCTACGGGTTGGCGGTCGCCGGAAACCATAGCGATCCGCCGCACGCCGGCAGCCGTCAACTCCCGTAGCGCAGTAGCAGACTCGGAGCGAGTTTCGTCGCGAAGGGCCAGCCAGCCAGCGAGCGCGCCGTCGCGAGCCACGAAGAGTAAGCTATGGCCTTCAGCCTCACCTAGGTCGGCGGTTAGCGCCGTCTCGGGCACGCCGTGTTCACGCAGCCAAGCGGCGCGGCCCACCAGCACGCGCACGCCGTCCACGCGGGCTTCCACGCCGCGCCCGGCGGCCTCGCGGAACTCCGTAGCAGTCGGGGCTGGTACGCCGGCTTCTTGCGCGAGTCGGGCCACAGCGCGGGCCGTGGGATGGTTGCTAAACTGCTCGGCGCCAATGGTCAGGCGCAGCAACTCGGCAGCGGAAAGTCCGTTGACGGGCGCAAGGCGCGCGACGCTGAGCTGACCGGTGGTGAGCGTGCCGGTCTTGTCGAAGATGAACGCGTTGATGCGTGCGGCAAGTTCTAGGTCGGCGATGTTTTTTATGAGCACGCCTAGCCGCGCGGCGGCGGAGATAGCGGCGACCATCGCGGTAGGCGTCGCAAGGATGAATGCGCACGGGCAAGCCACGACGAGCACGGAAATCACGCGGGTGAGGTCCGAAGTGAACGCCCACACCAGCGCGGCCATGACCAGCACAAGCGGCGTGTAGAAGCTCATGTATTGGTCCATCAACCGCATGATGGGCAGCTTGGTCTGCTCCGCCGCGAGGATGAGGTCGCGCACGCGGCCTAGCGTGGTGTCCTGCCCAGCATGCGTGACGCGGAGGTCCAAGACGCCCGTGAGGTTGATGGTGCCGGCGAAAACGTCGTCGCCTGATTTCTTTTCCGCCGGCAGAGATTCACCGGTGATGTTGGCTTGGTTCACCGTACTCGCGCCGTCGGTTATGACGCCGTCAGCCGGTATGTTGTCGCCCGGCCGCACACGCAGCATGTCGCCCGCGCGCAGTTCACTGGCGGGGACTTCCTCAAGGCCCGCAGGCGTGATGCGGCGAGCCTTCGAGGGCGTGAGCCGTACGAGCGATTCAATCGAGGCCCGCGCGCCAGCGGCGGTACGGGACTCGATAATTTCACCGACCAGCATAAAGAAGGCGACCAGCCCCGCGGTTTTGTAATCCCCAGTGGCGAAGGCGGCGACGACGGCGAGAGAGACCAGTTCGTTGATGCCCAATTGGCCACGCCGGAGGTCACGTATGGACGTGGAAACAATAGGCCAGCCAAGGATGAGCGCGCCGATCATCGCGCTGCCAGAGGCGATGCGGAAGTTGTGCAGAAACCACTCGGCGAAGTAAGCGTTGACGACCAGCAGCAGGCCGAACGCCGTGAGCGCGAGTTTTTGCTGCACAGCGGCTTGCGCGGCCACTTCGGGCGCGGCAGCGTTATCCTGCTGACTGAGGAGGGAGGTAACTTGCATGCGCCAATCAGTCCTCGTTGCCTTTGGGGAAGTTAAACTTCACGTCCTTGAAGGTTTTACCCTTCACGTCCACCAGCTTCACGACGGCATCGAAATTCGTGGCAGTCTTTATCCAATCGGCCTGCGCCTCGTAAAGCGAGGTGTCGCCGACTTTCTCGCCGGTGGCGGTATTTGGCACGGGCTTGAAGCTCAAAGCCTGTGGCGCGCCTGCGATGGTGGTAGTGACTTCGATGGCTGGCGCGGCGATGCGGATAAACTTATCCAAATGCCCGTCCAACACGTACAGTTGTAGTTTGCCAGCGGCTGCGTCGCGTACGAATTCGAGATGGTATTCCTCTTCGCCTAGCACAACGGGTGCACCGCCGTGTGGGGGCGTGTGCTCGTGTTTGTGGGCAGAGTCTTTTTTACCGCCACCGGATTTTCCGTGGTCGTGGCCGGCGTGTTTGTCTTTGCAGGCGGTTAGTGTGAGGGCAAGGGTGGTTAGGAGGACGAGGAGTTTACGGTTCATGGTTGCTAATTTTCGGTTCTGGATTGATTGCGATGGCTCGTTTTGCCTGAACTTCGGTTATGCGTTTCTAAATTGCGTCCCGCCTCGGCGGAGCCTGTTCTCCGGGCAGGAGGTAAGAGAATTTCATGGTTGTCGGAATTAACCTGGAGGCTGTTGCGCAAATTTTTTTGGCTTCCGTTACCTTGCTAATAAGCTGGCGGAGCCAGCGTGTTGAGGAAGCGCACGGAGGTAAAAGGATTGAAAGCTTAATTGCAAAGCGATTGCAATAAAACAGGGACTCCCTGCTCGTGCAAGTCAATTCCTCCCGAAGCGGTGGGGTTGCGCGCATAGCGCAGAATGCTCGCTTCCCTTCTTTCCAGCGCTTCGGCATTCTCACGCCCCTATGTCATTTAGTAACCTCGGCCTTTCCTCTGCGGTGCTTGAGGGCGTCAAGGCGATGGGCTATACTGAACCAACCCCCATCCAACTCCGCGCCATTCCGCTCGTACTCGAAGGCCGGGACATCATCGGCAGCGCACAAACGGGTACCGGCAAGACCGCCGCCTTCGCCCTGCCCATCCTCACCCGGCTCCAAAGCCACGAGCGTGCCGTCCGTGCGCTTATTCTTGAGCCGACGCGCGAGTTGGCTGCGCAGGTGGAGACGGCGTTCCGTGATTACTCGCGTTTCACGGATCTAACGGTAGCAGTTTTCTATGGCGGCGTTGGTTACGACAAGCAGTTGCAGGCACTAAAAACCGGCGTGGATGTCATCGTCGCCACCCCGGGTCGGCTGCTGGATCACATCGAACAAGGCAACTGCAACCTAAGTCACGTGCAGCACCTCGTGCTCGACGAGGCCGACCGGATGCTGGATATGGGTTTTCTGCCGGACGTAAAGCGCATCCTCCAGAAGTGCCCGGGCCAGCGCCAATCCATGCTCTTCTCCGCTACGATTCCGCCGGCTATTGAAACACTCATCCAGTGGGCGATGAAGAACCCGGAAACAATTGAAATCGGCGCGCGCCGCTCGCCTGCCGAGACCGTCAAGCACGTCATTTACCCCGTCAGCGACTCACAAAAAACTGACCTCTTGCTGGAATTGCTCAAGCGCGTCAACTACGACTCCGTGATCATTTTCTGCCGGACCAAGCACGGTGCTGATCGCGTGGCTCACACTCTTCAACGCGCTGACCATGCCGTCGCTATCCTCCACAGCAACCGCACCCAGCGCGAGCGTGAGCAGGCGCTCGACGGCTTCCGCCAAGGCAAATACGAGGTGCTTGTAGCCACGGACATTGCGGCACGCGGACTGGACATCGCCAATGTCAGCCACGTCATCAACTACGATGTGCCCCAGCACCCCGAGGACTACGTCCACCGCATCGGCCGCACCGGCCGAGCGGAAAACTCTGGCGATGCCTTTACCATCATGGTGGCTGAGGACGCTATGCATGTCTTCAGCATCGAGCGCTATATCAGCCAGAAAATTCCTCGCGAGAAACTGGAGGGCTTCAATTACCGCTACACCGCGCTATTTGAGGCAGACAAGCCCGGTGCGGCCAAGCCGCACGAGCGCAAGGTGCAAATGGCCCGTATTGGTGGCGGCTACTTCTTCGGTGCGCGCCGGCGGAGGTAAGCCCAATAGGAGTGCTCCGGTCCTGACTTGGCGCTTTCGCGAGGCGCACGTGTTGCGCGGATCGCCGCATTCCGAGGCCACGCAAAACTAACTTGTGAGTGCCGTTGAGCCGGGGACAGCGAGTCTCCTTGTTGCGTTAGCTCACTTCGTCCCGCTGGGCAGGACTTCCCAGCGTTCGCCAAAGAAGCCTGCGGTGGCGATGCCGCCGGGGTAACGCGCGCTCACGGGAACGTTCAGGTCAATCATCGCGTAGTCCGGCAATTTGGGCACCTGACGCGCGTTGTTGAGATAGTCGTATTCGCGGAAGGTGAAGCCGCTGTTGAGAACGATGTATTTCTTCGGGTTGAGCGGGTTGGGGAAGATGAGCACGGGCACATGGTGCGCGGCCGGGTAGTTCACGGTGCCGAGCCGCACGACTTGTGCGTCCCAACGCACGGGCAGGCGGTCCAGCACGCGCGCGAGGAGTTTGTTGCTCGTGGGATCGCCCCACAGCACGAGGTTGTGTGCGGCGATGTCACCGTCGGTGATCGCGGTGTCGTCCTTCACGCGCGCTTCGCCGCGAAACTGCCTCCGCCAGTGCTCGAGTGCGTGCTTCATCTCGTTGTCAGCCCACTTGCCTACGCGGTCGTTGAGCGGTGTACCGGTCGGGCGCACCATGAGAAAGCTCTCAAGGAAGGCGTCGTCTATCGGGCCTTGCAAGCCGTGGCGTTTGCGCAGCGAAACATCGTCCGCCACGGTGGCCAGTGACCACTTGCCGGCGAGCTTGCGGAAATGTGCCGTCCACGATTTGTCCGTCTCGATGGGCGGGGCGTCGAGTTTTTGGTTGTCCACGAGCACTTTGGGGGCGCTGCCTTGAAGCAGCTTGCAAGAGCCGGCGGGGAACAGCAGCGAGAAGGCGGAGACGTTGGTCGTCTTCACGCGCACCATGTTCTCCGGAAAAATTTGCGTGGCGTCCACGCGGGCGCGGTTCCAGTGCTCCTCCATCCCGTCCACGCGAACCCAGTGCGACTGGTTGTAGCGCAGCGTCCACGTGGTGAATTTCACCATGTCGGGCGCGGGGTCCTTGCCCATCGCGACGATAGCGTCCACGCGGCGGTTAATCTCGACGATGGAGTCCTTGTGGTAGCTGTGGCCGGTCTTGTCCGGACCGATGATATGGGTGAGTTGCAGGCCCTCGGCAGCGGCGGCCCGCGCCATTATGTCGGCGGCCTGTTTCTGCGAATCCGCCTCGCCGCTGTAGGCGACGGTGGGGAGGTTGAAGAGGTTCCCGGCGTAATCCGTGCAGTCATACAGGTGCCAGAGTTTGCGCTCGAACCATGATGGCTTGAGCTCTTCCTTCTGGAACACTTTTAGGAAATCCGGCGTCTCGCTGAAACCCGCGCCGGGCGCTGCCGCCGCCCACAGCCCGGGATAATGCACCGCGAACTGCCAGCAGGCCGCACCGCCCATCGAGAAGCCGCGCATCACGAGCCGGCGGTCATCAATGGGGTAATACTTCTTTGCATGGGCGAGCGCCTCGAAGAGGTCCACCTCGCCGGCGAGTTTGTTGGCGTTGCAGTAGCGGCCGTAGAGGTGCAGTACGAGCGCACCCGGCGGGACGAATTGCCCGGGTGACTTGTGCCGTTGATCAATGAAGGAAAGTTCCGTGAGTTTCTCACCGCGCCCGTGGGCCCAGAAATCCAGCCGCAACGGCGCACCGCCAGGAGCAAAATTAGGTGGCACCACAAGGCCGTATGGTTGGATAGAGCCGTCAATCTTCGACTGATACGCGCGCACCACGAGGCCGGTCTGCGCGAGCCACGGGGCTTGTCCCGCGCGCAACGCTGCTGCGCGCTCGCCGCCTCGCTTGAGTAGATCGCGCGCGGTCGCAACTTCGTTGGTCGTGTAGAACTCATCGTGCCGCAGCGCCCAGTCCACAGCCTTGTGATAGATCTGCACGTCCGGCAGCAGGTCGAGCAGCGCGGGCTTACTCTTGAGCGAGCCGCGCAACGCCTCGATGTCCTTGGCTAGCAACTCGGCCACGGTCGTAAGTTCCGCGCGTGCGGCCGGTGCGATGGCTACGCCAGGCGGCGGAATGCGGCGCACGTTGTCGTGCTGGTTGTCAGCGGGGCCGTCGGCAATGGCGGAAAGTGAGACAGCCAAGAACGTCGCAAGGTGGAGTGTGGTCTTCATGTGCTTTGGCGGACGATACCAAGCTCGCCGATCACGCAAAGAAATTTGCGC
>Ga0194131_10010259_pt1 | contig 11537 bp, 10 predicted proteins | sample TA2KigO120mmetaG_FD_148631 | JGI IMG/M metagenome (GOLD analysis project Ga0194131, IMG submission 148631) | Freshwater microbial communities from Lake Tanganyika, Tanzania - TA2015053 Kigoma Offshore 120m | ecosystem: Environmental > Aquatic > Freshwater > Lake | place: Tanzania: Lake... | reverse complement strand
TGACGGTCTCTTTTGCCGCGAACTGGCCGTCCTGATAAAGCCACTTGTGGACTTGGAGTTGGTGGCCCTTGCCAAAAAGGGCTTCCACCGCCTCGGGCGTGAGGTGGCAGTGACGAGCGCTGACATTAACCAGCAGAGGACTGGGGGCGCTGGCAGTGCGCGGGAGAGGTTTCCCTAGGCGTTGATAAACGGCTTGTCGAACCAAATGTTCGACAACAGCGCGATGTGGTGCAACAGCCAAACCAGTCATAACTAAGCGCGATTTTGGTATGTTATGAAATAAAGTCAAACATTTTCTTGCAAATTTTACCAAAAACTATCAAATAGGCCCCAGATGACCTCAGAAGAGCGCCAAAAGCGTATCGAGGAACACCTCCAAAAGGTTGAATTCGCGTCTTTGGAGGAGCTTTCTGAGCTGGTGGATGCCTCGGTTTCCACTGTCCGGCGGGATGTGACGGTCATGGAATCAACGGGCGTTCTTCGGCGGACGCACGGAGGTGCTAGGCTTGCGGACCCAAAGTCTGACGAATACGCCTTTACCACCCGCGATACGCACCAGATGGCGGAGAAGGAGATGATTGGGAGGGCATGCGCCGCGTTAATTTCCGCCAATCAGACGGTCATACTGGATGCTGGAACCACCTGTTATCACGTCGCCCGGCATCTTGAAGCCAAAACTCCCCAAGTTTTTACCAATTCTCTGCCCATTGCGAATCTCTATTCCGCCTCGAACAAGTTGGAGGTCGTGGTTTCTGGCGGGGTCATTTATCCGCGCCTTGGAGTGCTGGTTGGGCCGTTGGCGGTGGAGGCGTTCTCAAAAATTCGGGCGGACGTCGCGATCCTGAGCTGCGCTGGCATCACGGCGGAGGGCATCACGAACTCTCACGGCCTGCTAATTGACATTCAGCGCGCCATGATTCGAGCTGCTCGCCGAGTCATTTTCTCCATCGATTCAACCAAGTTTGGCCGCCAGTCCATCTCCAAGCTTTGCGATTTGGACGTCATTGATGTGGTGGTAACTGATCCCGGTGCGCCGGAAAGCTTCCTCGCCTTGCTCCGCGAGCGGAACATCCAGGTGACGCTTGCGAATGACGAGGCAGTGACCCCAATGCCTACGCTACCGCCCGCCTTGACCGCAGAGCCTGCCCCTGCCCCCGAACCAACGGAACGAAGCGGTCCTTTCGAGGAAGTACCACTGAATGTTTTGTAGCAGTTCGGAGGCATTTAAGACCGACTCAAACCGTGCGAAAACCGTGCGAAGCACGGGGCTTCAAATTGGCGAAAATTATGCAAATCAAAGGAAAAGTTGGCCTGGTTACGGGTGGCACACGCGGGATCGGCGCCGCGGCCGCGCTTGCTTTGGCGAAGGAAGGTGCCGATGTCGCCCTCGTCGGGCGCACAGAAGATGACGACGCGCGGCAGACGCGTGCGGCGATTCAGGCGCTGGGCCGGCGCTGCGAACTCATTCTTGCCGACTGTGCCGTGCCTGCCGACTGCACGCGGGCCGTGGAGGAAACGGCTAAACGGTTGGGCGGCTTGGACGTGCTGGTACATTCCGCGGGCGGACCGGTGAACGGTGGCTTGCTGGAACTGACACCTGAGGCGTGGCACGGGGCGTTCGCAGTGCATGTCCACGCGATTTTCTACTTGTGCCGCGCGGCGATTCCGTGGATGAGGCCGAAGAAGGAAGGCGCGATCATTCTCATTTCCTCGACCGCCGGGAAACTCGCCACCCCCAGCCATATTGCCTATCAGGCTGTGAAAGGTGCGATCCCGCACCTCACGCGCGGTCTCGCCCGGGAGTTCGCGCCGGACAACATTCGCATCAACTGTGTCGCACCCGGCGTCATCCGCACACGGTTTCACGAGAAGATGTCGGCGGACCAAAAGAAGCTTAACCTCGAACACCGTATCCCGCTCAAACGCGAAGGCACACCCGAGCAGGTGGCCGACGCTGTACTAATGCTGGTTGAAAACGATTACATCACCGGCGACACGGTAACGATTGACGGCGGGTTGACGATGCGCATTGCCTGATCAGGCGCAGCATGTGCGCTCGGATACTTGAATTGCCGTGCCCGTCAAGGTGGGGTGGCAGTGGCCCTGATTTCCGCCGTGCTGCGGAGAACCCGCCTTTGCCCTCACTTTTCATCACGCCCTTACAAACACCAACTTCACGGCGTGATTTTTTGGGTGCCGCCCGCGCCGAATAAGTGTCCGCGTGCAGGTGAAGGTTAATTTGAGGCTTGGGTGCCGGTGACCTGCTGTTCTATTGGGATTCGAAAGTGACCAGCGGCCGCCTCACTTTGGCACCGCGTTGATCTCGAACTCATTACGTCCGCCTACCACGGCGCGGCCAGAGATGCGGTCGGTTTGGCCCTGTTGCTTTGGCTGAAGTGGCAGAGAGTAACCATCCGCACGAGCGGGCGCAACGGACAGCGCGTTAGTCGGAACCAGTTTACGCTTTTCCACTTCCTTGCTTTCGAGCTGGGCGGCTTCCAACCGCACCGCGCGCAACGCGGAAGTCTGCTCAATGGGGGCCCCAGGCTGCCACTCGCCGTGAAACTCAACCGACTGGTTGAGCTTACGATTCAGCCCGGTGGCAATAAAGCGGTAGGCGATCTGTGCATCCGCAGCTGGCGCACTGCCGATCCGAGCAGACTGGCCGGCACGTGCTTTGATTTCCTGCTCCACGTCACCCACGGAAGCGTTCGGTTTGGCAAGGGTTTCCCCGACGACAATTGGCAACACGTTCCCCTCGTACGTCGAACCATCGGCATCCACGATACGCACGCGGTCACCACTTCGCTCGAAGGCAAAGTCTTGCATCACTGGAGGCACGGGCGGGGAATTAAAATTCTGTCGGTAGAGTGAGCGGGTGTCCAACTGTTTAAACTGCTGTGTGAGAGCCGCGCCTTCGCCGCTAAGTCCGGCGCTGACGGCTGACATTCGTACGGCGGGCGAAGCGGCGGCCTTGGGCGCGCCGCCGGGAGCCGCGGGCGCATCGCTCGAGCCGTCTGCTTTCGTCGCCTGCACGCGCATGCGGCCATCGCCCGGCTTGAGCGCCCTGGCGAGTTGCGCACTCTCGCCCGTTTCCGACTTCTCCGCGAATTTCACCACCGCCTTACGGTCCGCATCTGCATCTTTCACCGTCAACCGACGGGTCGCGTCCTCCGCCTTGGTGATGTCCAAGCCGCTCACTGGGGCCGCAGCGACCCTGCCACGCTCGAAAGCTACGATGGGTGCCGGTGGGGTGGACACCGAGTCGGCGCGGCTATTGCCGACTCCGCGTTGGGTGGTGGGCACGGGCCTTGACGCGGCTGCGCTTTCGCGCAACTGGCCAAGCTCAGGCTTGGCCGTCGGTGCTGCAGCGAGTGTGTCCTTCGCTTCACCCGCTGGCGTGACAGAAGGGGGCGTGGTGGGCTGCGGATTCTCCGTGAGTGGTAGGGTAGGCCGTGCCTCGGACAAGGCGTTTTGCCGCGCGGTGCTGGCCGGGTCGTTGCGCAGCACGAGTAAAGCGACGGCGAGGCAAGCAAACATCCCGCCACCCCAAAGCAAACGGGGCTGGTGCCGTGCGAAGAAGCCCGGCTGCTGGTGCGACAGCATGAAGGAGCGGGCAAAGTTTTTCGCCGTCTCCTCAGACGCAAGTATTGGCCGGCCGGTTGTGCGGGCAACCTCGCCTTGCAGCATCCGACGCGTCGCGGGATGCAGTTCAATTGGCGCGGCAAGTTGCTCAGCGCGGCGACGTTTGTAGGCCTGCAGGTCTTGCTCGATGTCAGGTTGTGGTTCGTTGGCCATGTGGAGCAGTTTAGGTGGCAGAATCCTTACGCTTAATCCAGAACTTGCCCTTAAGCTTATGCTTCATCTTGCTACCCGGTTAGACGGGGAAACCGGCTTTTTACCCGCGGCAAATATGGGTCGGGCGATTTCCTCCAACTTATTTAGGCACTTGCTGAGGCGCGAACTGACGGTTTTCTCGTTGAGGTGGAGCGCGTGGCTGATTTCTTCGTAGCTGAGGTCGCCGAAGTACCGGAGCTCAATGATCTCTTGGCACGGGTCGCCTAGCTCGGCGAGCGCCTGGCCGATGAGCAGCGCGCGCTCACCTTGTAGCAGCGCGCTGTCGGGGCTGGGCTGATGGCTGGGTGCGTCGAGCGTGAGGCCGGTCTCCGGGTCCTCGGCGTGAAGCGAGAGCAGCGGCTGGCCGCCGCCGCGCTTGGCCGCGCGCTGCTTCTCCAAGTGGTCGCGCGCCTTGTTACCCGCAATGCGGAAGAGCCACGTCTGCAACTGCGAGTCCCCGTGGAAATTGCCGATGTGCTTGATGACAGAGAGGAAGGTTTCCTGTGCGATCTCATCTGCGTCCTCACGCGTGAACTGTGGCGAGAGCTGGAACACGTAGCGGCCCACGGTTGGGTAGTGCGCATCGAACAGCTCGTCCCAAGCCCGCGCGTCGCCGCGTCGGCAGCGTGCGACTAAATCGGACTCGACGGAGGGACTCATCTGGTAGGAGTGTATCAGAGTCGCCGCGCACCTGGCGAGTCCCCGCGCGGAAAGAGTTCAAACGTTTGCGCCCGGTTCAAGCCGGGCGGAGTGGTTTTCTGGTTGAATGCGTTGGGTGGCTTAAGATACTGCGCGCGCATTTGGCATCGTCGGCCTGATGGATGGGCGCACGGTGCCGCGCGCATGAGTCAAGAGCAGTATTTAAAAGCCCCATGCGCCCATTGTCACGGGCGCATCTCCTTCCCCGCTAGCGCGCGCGGTATGACTATCGCTTGCCCCCATTGCGGGCAGCAGACGGTGCTGGACGCTTCGGCCTCAGCTTACGCGCTCGCCGCGCCGGTTGCCACGGCCGAAGCCCCGCCCGTGTCCAGGCCTGTCGCCCGCCCCGTCGCGCAGGCAAAGACCTCGGTCGCCAAGCCGCTCAACGACATGCAAAAGGCCGCGCTGGCCGCCGCGCGCGCTACCAATCCCTCCGCCCAGCCAGCGAAGCCAGTGGAAAAAAAGAGCGTGGTTGTGAAGGCGCAGCGGCTCGACGGCGAGGGTGCCGCGGTCAAAGCAAAGCCGCAGCGTTGCAGCTTCTGTGGGGTGAAGCTTCCCACTGATGCGAAGGAGTGTCCGGATTGTGGCACGGAAGTTGAGGCCAAGGCGGAAGCTCCCAAACCACTGAGCTGGTTTCGGCGCGTCGGCTTTGCGGTCATCTTCGTGCTGGCGGTGATTGCTGCGGTACGTTGGGGACAATTTTACTGGGAGAAGCGTCCCAAGCTTGCCCAAAACAGCAAGGCGCAGCCTAAGGGCGTCGAACTGCTCAACCACTCGCTCCAACAGCAGCCGGGCACGAGCCTCCTCTACATTCGCGGCAACGTGACCAACCACTCGGATGCGGCGTGGTTTGAGGTGAAGATTGAGTGCGAGTTGTTGGACAAAGGGGGCGCGTCGTTGGGTAAGTTCTCTGATACCAAGACCGTACTCGACGCGCACAAGCTCTTCCCCTTCAATATCGCCGTGCTGGATCCTGATGCCAAAAGCTACACTAACATTAATGTGACTGCCGTCCGATGAACCGGCCTGAATTTCCCGCCTGCCGTCCGCGCCGCCTACGGCAGACTCCCGTGCTGCGCCGGATGGTCGCAGAGACGCAGCTAAGTGCGCACCAGCTCGTATTGCCGTTTTTTGCCCGACCAGGAAAAAAGGTGCGTCGCCCCATCGGGTCAATGCCCGGCGTGTTCCAGTTGAGTGTGGATGAATTGGTCAAGGATGCCACCGCCGCTTACGCGGCTGGCGTGCCCGCAGTGTTACTGTTTGGGATTCCTGACCGAAAAGATGAGCGGGCTTCCGGCGCGTACGCTCGCAACGGCATCGTGCAGCAGGCGGTGCGTGCAGTGAAGCGAGAGTTGCCCGGCCTGCTTGTCATCACCGATGTTTGCGTCTGTGAGTACATGAGCCATGGGCACTGCGGTATCGTCCATCGCGCGGCGGGCCGGGTGCTTAATGACCCGACGTTACCGCTGTTGGCCCGCACCGCCGTGAGTCACGCCGAGGCAGGTGCGGATGTGGTCGCGCCGAGTGACATGATGGACGGCCGCGTGCGCGCCATCCGCACTGCGCTGGATGCTGCGGGCTTCGTAGACACGCCGATCCTTTCTTACGCGGCGAAATACGCGTCTGCCTTTTATGGCCCCTTCCGTGAGGCGGCAGAGTCGGCTCCGCAATTTGGTGACCGCCGCAGTTATCAAATGAATCCGGCTAACACAGAGGAGGCGCTGCGCGAAGTCGCCCTAGACATCGCTGAGGGCGCGGACATGGTGATGGTAAAGCCAGCCTTGGCCTACCTCGATATCCTCCATCGCGTGAAGACGACCTTTGGTTATCCGACCGCCGCCTATGCGGTGAGTGCTGAGCACTCCATGATTAAGGCGGCGGCGGCGAAGGGCTGGATTGATGAGCGCGCAGTAACGCTGGAGGCGCTGCTAGGGATGCGACGGGCCGGGGCGGACATCATCATCACGTATTCTGCGATGGAAGTTTGCGGTTGGTTGAAGGGCTGAGTCCCTTTAAGTGAGCCAACCTGTCGGCGGAATCGGTCCTGCACCGGTGTTACTTGCCGCCACCCATGACCAGGTTCACTAGCACGACAATGATGATGATGATGATTAGCGCGCCGATGCCGATGAAGACCCACTTCAATTTGTTGCTCTTCTTCTTGAACGGGGAATTCTTGTCAAAAGATGCGATTTTTTGCGTGCCGGTCTCTAGCTCTTTAAGTTTTACGCCCTGCGGAAGCACGGTGGTCTTATCGAGCACCTTCTTGCCCGACGCACCCTTGGGCGCGGAAGCCTCCAGCCGGGCCTCAACTGAGCCAAAACGTACGGTCTGGCCCATTTGTAACGCCTGTTCAGTGATCTGCTCGCCGTTGATGAACGTGCCGTTCGTCGAGCCCAAGTCTTTTACCACCACATCGTTTCCGCGCAGGATGATCTCGCAGTGGTGGCTCGAAACGGACGGTGCGGGGATTTGGAAGTTGTTGTCCTCCACCCGTCCCACCGTGGAGCATTCTGTCTTTAACTCAAACGAACGCCCGGCAAACCCCTCAGTCAGTAAGACAAGTCGTGGCATAAGTCGTTCGGTAATAAAGACTATTCCTTGCAGGAAAACCAAGTCAAACCGATTTCAGGACGCCCAATTTTTCCGCGTCGGATGCATGGGTAAATCCTCCCGCCCGAGAGTTGACAAACCCCTGCCAAATCCCAATTGTTCCGCCCTCTTTGGCTGCCTCGGTAGCTCAGTTGGTAGAGCAGTTGACTCTTAATCAATTGGTCCCAGGTTCGAGTCCTGGCCGGGGCACCACCTCCTACTCGCCGAAGTGATTATCCTTTTGTTCAATTTGCCCGGTGTCGTTCAGCCAGCGGGCAACTGCCCGCCGCTTTTCTCCGCATGACGCAGCGTATCGCCATTGTCGGCGCCGGCATTGCTGGTCTGGGCTGCGCGCACTTCCTCCAATCGCGCTTTGATCTCACGCTCTTCGAGCAGGCGGATTATCCCGGCGGCCACACCAACACTATTACCGTCCCCGAGGGCTCCGACCATGTCGCTTTCGACACTGGCTTCATGGTTTATAACGAGGTCACTTACCCGCATCTCACCCGCCTATTCCGCGAACTGGGCGTGCGCGTGAAGCCGACCAAGATGTCCTTCAGTGTACAGCATCGGCCCAGCGGCATCGAGTTTAGCGGCAGCAGCGTGAACCACCTCTTCGCCCAACGCGGGAACCTCCTCAGCCCGCGCTTCTGGCGGATGCTCTGGCAAATCCGCCGCTTCAACGCCGAGGCCGTTGCGGCGCTCACCGACCCCGCGTTTACCGCGATGACCGTGGCCGACTACGTCCGCGCACGCGGCTATGGCGACGACTTTCTGCGCCTTTACCTTGTGCCCATGAGCGGCGCGGTCTGGAGCACGCCGCCAGAGCTGATGTTGGAATTCCCCGTCCTCACCCTGCTGCGCTTTTTTCACAACCACGGTTTCCTCGGCCTGCACACGCAGCATCCCTGGCTCACCGTGGCCGGCGGCGCTAAACATTACGTGGACAAACTCTTGGGCCCGCTTCGCGCGCAAAACCGTGTCCGCCTCAACGCGAAGGTCACCGCCGTCCGCCGCTCCGCTGATGCCGTGGCCGTCACTACCGCCGACGGCCGCACTGAGCACTTCGACCGCGTCATTCTCGCCGCGCACGCAGACCAATCCCTCGCTCTCCTTGCCGATGCCGACCCCACGGAGCGCCGGCTCCTCGGCGCGTTCCGCTACCAGCCAAACCTCGCTACCGTCCACAACGACGCCGCCGTGATGCCCCGCACGCGCCTCGCGTGGTCCTCGTGGAACTACCGCGTGGAGCGCACCGCCGATGGCCGCGAAGTCCCGTCCACGATTTACTGGATGAATTCACTGCAAGGGGTCTCTCACCGCGAGAACTACTTTGTCTCCATCAATGGCGCGGAGCACATCGCGCCGGACAAAATCTTGCGCCACATCGAGTATCACCACCCGCTCTTCAACCTCGCCGCCATTCGTGCGCAGGCAGAACTCCCGTTGCTCAACACGCGTCCGAACATCCGCGTCTTCTTCGCTGGGAGTTACTTCCGCTACGGCTTCCACGAAGATGCCTTCGCCTCTGCGCTAGATTGCAGCCGGGCGGTTAGTGGTGAGAGGCTTTGGTCATGAAGCAGAAACTCTTCTTGTTGCTGGTCGGGCTGGCGGTCGGCCTCATTCTCGGGTGGAGCGGAAATGAGTTTCTGCGGAGACATCATCTGAAGGTTGATGTGAGTGGAATTCAATTCGTTTTGGATACTCCGGATTTGAGCAAATTACTGGCGGTGAGTTGGGGTGATGGAAAATACGGAAAAGCATTTTATGGTGCGATTGTTTATCTTGAGCCGGCAACCTTTGGGCAAAGAGTTAAAGCCCGAGTTCAAATCGGACGAGGGAATCCTATGTTTCACGAGTGCGGCGAGTTGGGGCGTGCCGCAACGGCCGAGGAAGCCGTCGCCAAATGGGGTAAGATCGACTGGCAGGACAATGGCCTGCACATCGGCACCGGCACGAACGCCTTCTTCCTGCCCCGCGCCAAACTGGAGTCCCACCGATGACAGCGCTTCGCTCCTGCCTTTACGATTGCTCCGTGATGCACCACCGCCTCGCGCCGAAGGAGCACCACTTTCGCTACGGCATCTTTCAGTTCTGCCTCGACCTCGACGAACTTGATACGCTTTCCAACTGCCTCCGCTTCTTCCACCGTAACCGCCGCGCGATATATCGCTTCAATGACTGCGACCACTTGCCCGAAGCCCGAGACAAGGGAGCGAAGCCGGCCATTCTTGCGTGGATCGCCTCCCAAGGCCTCTCGCTCCCTGCGGACACCCGCGTTCTTCTTCTCAGTCACTGCCGCGTCTTCGGCTACATCTTTAACCCCGTCTCATTCTACTTCTGCCTCGACGCCCAAAACCGCCCGCTCTGCGCCGTGGCCGAAGTTGGCAACACCTTTGGCGAATTGAAACCTTTTCTCCTGGGCCCCGAGCACTTGGACGGGGAAGGCCGCTTCCGTCGCATCGTGCCGAAGCACTTTTACGTATCGCCCTTTTTCGCGCTCGACCTGGAGTTTGACTTCAAGCTTCGCGTTCCTGGTGAACAGCTTGACCTCCACATTGACGACCGTGAGCGCGAACAACCTGTCCTCCTCACCGCCCTCACTGGCCGCCGCGTCCCGCTCACTGACGCAAACCTTGCCCGCCTTACCCTCAAGTATCCGCTGGTCACCTTGCGCGTCATTACGCTCATCCACTGGCACGCATTGAAGCTTTGGTGGAAAAAGGTTCCTTGGCACCCTAAGGCCGCAAATCCACATCTCCAGCAGGGCGTGTTCAACGCGCACAAGTCATTATCGAGCCATGTTTCCCCGAATTCTTCGACTGCCCCACGCGCATGAGTCTGCCCAAGGCCCCCGGTTTTACTCTGGGTCAAAATCCACATCTCCAGCAGGGCGTGTTCAACGCGCACAAGTCATTGTCGAGCCATGTTTCCTCGAATTCTTCGACTGCCCCACGCGCATGAGTCTGCCCAAGGCCCCCGGTTTTACTCTTGGTCAGTTACACTCTTGCTGGCATTCGAGCCAACTCACCCCAAATTTGGGAGGCGGAAATTGGGCAGCGATCGCTGTTTGCCGAACGCTCCGCTCGGCGTATCTAGGCAGATTTTGGAATGGAACCTAAACGCGTAATATCCCTGCCTTGCGCCTTTGCCTCTTCACGATAGGCTCATCCCGCTAGCATGAGCACCGTCACCCGCACCAGCGACTCCGAAATCCCCGTAAAGACCCTCCGCGCCGGCTTTTACCAGCGAGCTATCGAGCAGGCGCTCGCGCGCATGACGCTGGGCTGCCTGCAAGTCACTTTGCCCGGTGGATTCACACGGCGCTTCGGTCATGCGCCTGAAGTTACGGCGACTTTGCGCATCAACCGGCCCGAGTTTTTCAAGCGCTGCGTGCTCTATGGTGACATCGGCTTCGGCGAGGCTTACGTGGACGGCGATTGGGACACCGACAACTTGCCCGCGCTCTTGGCGTGGTTTTTACAGAACGTGGAGAACGCGCCCGGTTTGTCTGGTTCACGCGCACAGCCAACTGCACTAAACCTCCTGCGCTTGGGCAACCGGGTGAAGCACTTGCTCCGCCCTAACTCGGTGAAGACCAGCCGACGGAACATCGCCGAGCACTACGACCTCGGGAACGACTTTTATCGCCTCTGGCTCGATCCCTCGATGACTTACTCGTGTGGCCTCTTTATTTCGCCCGAACTCACCTTGGAGCAGGCGCAGACTGCAAAGTATGACGCGCTTTGCCGAAATCTTCGTTTGAAACCCACCGATCATCTTTTGGAAATCGGCTCCGGCTGGGGTGGCATGGCCTGCCACGCGGCGAAGCACTACGGTTGCCGCGTTACTACCTTGACCATCTCCGAGGCGCAGTTGGCTTGGTGCCAAGAACGCTTTGCCCGCGAAGGCGTCGCTGACCGTGTGGAAGTCCGCCTGCAGGATTACCGCCACACCACGGGCGAATTTGACAAAATTGTTTCCATCGAAATGTTGGAGGCCGTGGGTGAGCGTTACGTAGACGGTTACTTCGCCCAATGCGCTCGCTTGCTCAAGCGGGACGGCTTGCTCGCCCTCCAATACATCACCAGTCCGGATAGTCGTTACACGGAGTTCCGCAAGGGAGTGGACTGGATTCAGAAACACATTTTTCCCGGCTCGCTGCTCATGTCTGTGGGCCGTGTTACGCAGGCGCTCCTGCGCGGCACGGACTTGCATCTCCACTCCCTGCACGACTTGGGACACCACTACGTTCGCACCCTGAACGAGTGGCGGCAGCGCTTCAACGAGCACCATCCCGAATTGCTCAAGTTGCGCTTTGATGAAGCCTTCATTCGCAAGTGGAACTACTACTTCAGTTACTGCGAAGCCGCTTTCGCCCAGCGCAACATCAGTGTGGTACAAGC